>Ga0196981_1000433_pt1 | contig 14090 bp, 12 predicted proteins | sample S3_2013CmetaG_FD_155462 | JGI IMG/M metagenome (GOLD analysis project Ga0196981, IMG submission 155462) | Soil microbial communities from Anza Borrego desert, Southern California, United States - S3_20-13C | ecosystem: Environmental > Terrestrial > Soil > Desert | place: USA: California... | reverse complement strand
AGCTCGCCGTGGCGGGCCTGAGCATCGACGACTACGCCCTGACGCAGGAGGAGGCGGCCAGCGGCGAGAAGCTCCCGACCAAGTACGCGTGGGAGCTGGCCGACCGCGACATCGCGGCGGCGGCGTCCGAGGCGCCCGAGACCGCCGATGAGGCGGACGCCCGCGCTCAGCACGAGGCCGACGACGCGGCGGCCCTCGCCGCGGGGGCGGCCGATGAGGCGGAAGCCCCCGGCAAGACGGCGGCTGCGCCGCTGCCGAAGGTGATCGAGGCGCCGAGCCTCCCCTCGGTGCTCGCGTCGCTGCTGCAGGTGGGCCGGCGCGGCGTGGAGGTGAAGCGCTTCAAGGGTCTGGGCGAGATGAACGCCGAGCAGCTCGCGGAGACGACTCTCGACCCCGCCAAGCGCTTGCTGATGCGCGTGTCGTGGGACGCCGCGGGCGAGGCCGAGCGGTTGTTCACCATCCTGATGGGCGAGGATGTGGAACAGCGCCGCAAGTACATCGAGGAGCACGCGCTCGAGGTGAAGAACCTGGACGTGTGAACCGCGGGCACCCGTTTATTCCCAGCGCCCGGTGTGGCGACGCCGCAGGGCGGATGTGGGCACGGTGAAGCGGCGGCGACGCGGATTTCAGGCTCTTGGGAGGGCTTTCCGCGCACCTGCGGCGCACTCACGGGGCCGTGGCGAACATCTCCATCCGCTCATCTCTGCTTGTCGCCGGCGCGGCGACGGCGGCCGCGCTCTCCGGAGGACCAAGCGGAGCCGTCGCCTCAGGCTGCGCGATGGCTCCGCCCGCGAACGTCCAGCACCGGCTCAGCCAGCTGCGGCGCCAGCCGGGCGTCAGCGACGACGAGGCGTACCGACGGCTGATGGACGAGCTTGAGCCGGCCAACGTGCGCACCGAGGACGGCCTGCGGTGGTACTTCGACGGCCGCTTCTGGTGCTCGGAGCCCGTGGTGTGAGTCATCGCGCCGCGGAGGTAAGCGCGGAGGAAGCAGTTTCTTTGATAACGTGGGGGCGTGGACGGGTGAGGGCGGCAGGGAGCAAGCGTGCCCCCACGTGAGGCAGCACAAGGCGCGATCAGGGGGCCGTCCCGCACTCGGGGCACGCCGCCCCGGCCGGAAGCCCAGAACGGCTGTACCCACAGGCCGGGCAACGCCCGGCGCTGCTCCGTGCCATCCGAGTGCGAACCGCTGAGAGGGCCGGCGCGAACCCAACGAGCGCGAACGCAACAAGAGCGGATACCGGCAGAAGCCCGACGGCTGTTCTGCCGATCGCACCCCAATTGACCTCTGCGTGTGTCCACGTCTCACCGCGACCGACCTTCAGCCAGTCCACAGGCACCGCGTCGAGGCCGAGCGCCGTCAGGGTGGGAGAAGGCTCGACCTTCGCGCGCCCGTGCGCAAGCGCCTCGCCCCATCCTGCCGGGGGGACCGGGAACGGCGGCACGCGATCGGTCGTTGCGATGGTGAATCGCTCGTAGTAGCTCCGGTCGCTCTCGCCGAAGCGGTGGTAGGAGGCATGAACGGCGACCGGGCCAAACGCCGCCCCTCCCCCGTCCGGGCTCGGAGAGGGAGAGGGGGGCGGATTGCTGTTCGGCGAAGTCACAACCTCCATCGCCACACCGCCGGGGTACCGGCCGTCCGACACGTCGTATTGCGGCTTTGCCCGCAGAACGCGGACCGCCGTGATCCCCCCGCAGACTGCCAACGTCGCAACCACCATAAAGACGGAGCGACGAACGAACGTCCGGGCTGGTGTGATGGAGGTCATGATCGAATCCTTAGAGGGACACCCAGACGTCAACGTCGGCCTGGTCGATCACGCCGTCCGCGTTGAGGTCCATGCGGTCGAACAGGCGCGGATTATTGGGCGGGCCGAAGACCGCGTCGGAAAGCAGAGCGAAGTCCGCCGTGGTGCGAACGCCGTCCTCGTCGATGTCACCGTAAGCGGTGGACGTGACGAGCAGCTGCGCCGTCTTCTTCAGGTCACTGACGACGTTCGCCACCTTGCCCTTCAGCGAAACGTCCGAGCTGAGAACGACGTCCACCCACGCTTCCGGGTACTGATCCGCCGTCAGGCGCTCGCCTGGCTGCGCGAAGCGGGGAAGGCCGTAGATGTGGAGACGCTCAACGCGCGCATCTACAGCGAGCTGTTCCTGACGCCGAAGTCTGATCCATGGCTCGGCCTCGTGCCTGCGGATACCTACTCGGCGTTGTGCAACGACGGATGCGCGGACTCGAAGTAGCGGCACTTTCCAGTCTGGAAAAGGGCCTCGGGCGCATGCGTGCCTTGAGCACGGGGAAATCACAGAAGAGGCAGCTTCTTTGATAACGTGGGGGCGTGGACGCGTCAGCCCGCGGGATGCACAGGTGCCCCCACGTGAGGCAGTAAAAGAGTCGGGACAAAAAAAGGGGGCGCACCCGCTGGTGCGCCCCCGGAAGGCCGTGGCCGACAAATCAGGGGAACCAGGCGTGCGCTGCGTCGCCGACTCCGAGGTCGTCGGTCGAAACCGTGTGGCAGCAGAACACCGCGATATCCGTGCTCCCGGCCGGAACGCCGGTGATGGGGAGCGTGAGCGTGGTTGCGCCCGACGCTACGTTAGCGGTCATCCCGAGAGAGAGGTCCGCCGTCGGCTTCCCGTCGCTCCCGAACGTCGTTGCGTACCAGTAGATATTGATCGGCGTCGGGTTCTTGTGCTCGAACGTCACCGTTGCGCTGGTGGTCGTCGCCGCCATCGGCGAAGCCTCGATGAACTCCAGCGCCACCGTGGCGGCCGGGTTGTTGGGCTTGCGTCCAAGGCACCAGGAATTCTTCGCCTTTGCGCCGAGGACGCACTCGTCATAAGCGTTCTTCTTTGGGGCGCTCGGCTGCGTGGGGAGCTCCGGAGCGTACTTGGTACGGCACGCCTTCAAGTCCTGAATCAGTTGCAGCAGGCACGACAGGGCCGGCGAGTTGGGCGGCACGCTAGGCGTCGTCGTGGGCGGCGAGTCGTTGGGGACCTGCGAGAGGCAGCTCCTCAGCCCATCGGTAGCCCCGTTCAGGCACGCCTTGCGCAGCACAACGGTGTTCTCGTCCGTTCCCGTGAAGGAAGACAAGCATGTGTTAATGTCCTCGAAGTACTTCTCCCAACACTGCGGCGCAGTCGGTTTCGGCGGGCTCGGCTGCGGGAGCAGAGCGGTTGCGGACACAGAAAGAGCAACGACAAGTGATAACATACACTGAACTCCGGCGGCACGACCGGCCGCCACGGTACACCCGGTCGGGAGTATACGAGATGGGCGAAGAAAAAGATGCGGTGCGTAGTGGCGCTGCGCACCCCGCGCTGAGGTTCATTAGGTCGGGAGCGGCGCAGGAATGGCTGGCCGGCCTGATACGCGGGACCGGCCTCGTTCTCGCGCTGGTCAATACCCTGCGCGCTTTGGGCGGCGCCGCGGTGTACCTCTCGGACTGGGCGATGCTGCGAGGTGTGAGTACGACGGACGGCGCGGACGTTGTTTGGTCGCGCGCCCTTTCCGCGTGCTGGCACGCGTTCGGCATGAACGCCGTAATAGCGGCGGTCGTGATTGTCGCGGTTTGCCGTGCGGGGCGCGTCGCTGCTTTTATCTTCCCCGCAGTCCGCTCCTGCGCCGCGTGCGCCTACCCACTCCAAGACGGGGCGGGACGGTGCTCAGAGTGCGGGTATGACGGAGGGGCCCAGGAACGGCCAACGTCCGCGCGCGGTCCGGCTTCACATTGAGGAGCGGACCCCGAAGGCGCGAAATGACAGCAAACCGAATAAATCTGCGCGGGCCCTCCGCTGGCGCTCGGCACCCCCCTGATTGCAGGGGTCCAGCGGCGATGGTGCGCAGCGTTGGGATGGTCCGCAGGAACGCTTCAAGTGCGGCTGCCCGCGAGGGGCCGGGACCGCTGCCCTTCACCCCAAAAGACGCTGGACGAGCGGCGGTCGGGAACGCGGCGCTCGGTGTTCAACGTTGAGGTGTTGCGCCCAGCCCGTCTCATGCCGCGCTAGCTCAGGCGCCCGTCTTGGGCGCTTTCGTGCGCTGTGGGAGCGTGACCGCCGGGCCGAGCGACCAGAGCGGGAACGCCGCGCCGTCGGGCACCGTCGATGTGCACGCGCGGCCCGCCGCCTCCCGAGCGGCCCTCTCGGTCCAGCGCAGGACCGCGCTGAGCTGATCGCGGCCCTCAAAGGCGGTGTTGCGCGTAAGGGAGGCGACATCGAAGCGGCGCCAGCACAGGCCGTCGAAGAACGACGCGACGACGCGTCCCCGGCCGATGCTCTCATCCGTTGTGACGATGCGCGCATCATGGTCGACGGTGACGGCCAGGCGCAGGTCGCCGATACGCGGGTTGGCGCTCTTCTCGGTCTCGGCGGCCGCCCACTGATGAGGGACGAAGTACACCCGGCCGGAGAGGGGTACCGAAGGCTGGGTGTCCGTTTCAATGGGTCGGCTCGCGAGCATGAGCGCCGGGCTTAACCATAAGCGGGTAGGAAGCAACGGGGAACTGCTGAAGTGTTAAACGCGGCCAAGATGTCCCCTGCAAAGGCTTTCTCTGCCGCCAACGCGCTCCACTGAAACGGCGTTTTGGTCGCGCGAAACGTTGTTCGAGTCGCCTGAAATGCCGTTCGAGTCGCGCAAAGCGACGTTTGAGTCGCCTGAAATGCCGTTCGAGTCGCGCAAACTGGCGTTTCAGTCGCATGAAATGCCGTTCGAGTCGCGCGAAACGCCGTTTCAGTCGACCGAGATGGCGTTCCAATCGCCCGCAACCGCCGCCCTTGCGCACGATCTGCGCCGCCATCCTCGAAATCTGGCCGCCAGAGCCGACATTTTCGGTCGTGGCCTCGTGCGCCGCACAAGTCGCCCCCCGATCGCGCCGACCTCAGCGGCAGGCCCGGGTGTTCCGGGCCTCGCGCCGCGACGGGGACTCACCCTTTCACACCCCTCCGCTGCCGAGTCTGTTTAAGTGTCTCTGGCAACGGAGTGCTTCGAATGTCAACCAACAGCATCCCCCCTCTCTCCCCCCGCGGCCCGTACCTCGCATGGTGCGGCACCCACTCGACGGTCTTTGCGGCCAACGCGACGTCCATCGGCCTGACCAGCGCGAAGGCCACGGCGTACGCGGCCTTGCTGACCAGCGCCAACAAGGCCGTGTCGGAGATGGAGGAGGCCAAGTCCAAGTACCGCGCCACCGTCGTCAACGCAGCCGAGGCGATGCGCAACCTCAGCAAGAGCGTCAACGGCACCGCCGAGCTGGTGCGCACCATCCGCGCCTTCGCCGACGGCACCGCCAACCCCACCGCGGTGCTCGACCTGGCGCAGCTCGACCCGATCGCGCCCGCCGGGCCGGTCGCCGCGCCCAACCCCGTGACCAACGTGACGGTCGGCATCGACACCACCAACGGCAACATCGTCCTGCGCTGGAAGGCGAGCCAGCCGGGCGCGGGCACCATCTACATCATCAAGCGCCGCGTCGACTCGGCCGGGCCGTGGCTGTACGTCGGCAGCGCCGGCGCAGACAAGACGTTCGTCGACGCGACGTTCACGCCCGGCCCCGACAGCGTGCAGTACTCGATCACGGCGCAGCGCAGCAACCTGTCGAGCGTGGCGACGGCGGTCGTCGTCAACTTCGGCACCGGCGGCAACGGACAGCAGAACGTGCAGAACGTCAAGCTGGCGGCGTGAACTCCTTCTGATCTCATCCGGCCCCGGGCGTCCGCAAGGGCGCCCGGGGCTGTTCGTCTGTGGGCACAGTTCGCCGACGAGCTACGCTTGCTTTCGAACCGTCACCTTGGAGATGAACATGGGACTCTTCGACTCTCTCTTCGGCGGGCGCTCCAGCAGATCCGGCGGCAGCAGCGACGAAAGACCCGTGGTGCGTGCCCATCGAGCACGCCAAGCACGGCGCCGATCGGATCACCACCAAGGATGACGGCACGAAGATCTTTACTTCGCTCCACCACCAAGGGGGGCGGCGAGAAGACCACGACCGTCACCTACCGCCCCAAGCCGAAGGGCTGATGCACCCCGCTGGACTGGTTCCGTGAGGGCACGCAGAGGACCGAACGGGCAGTCGCGTGCCAGCCCCCACGGCATCAAGGAAGCGCCTTTGCGTCTCATCAAGGGCCAAGCGCCAGCCCCGCACGGTGTGCGCGGCTCGAGGCTAGACTGATTCTGCGCGGGGCGCGAGGGTTCTTTGTGATCGCAAACGACCGGACACGGAGGTTTCCATGGCTAAGGGCATGAGCAACAAGGGCGGCGGGTTCGGTCCGGTTCCGCCGGGCAATCGGTCGGGCGGCGGCGATGGCAAGGGCGGCGGCAAGGGTCCGTCCGGCGGCGGTCAGAAGGGCGGTGCGGGGGGTGGGGGTGGGGGGCAGCAGATGCGGCGCAGCCAGAACAAGGGCGGCGGCAAGTAGCGCTCACCGGGCCGCGCTGACGGCGAGCATCGCACCGGCGACTGCGCACAGCGCTCCGACGCTCATCCACCCCCAGCGGCGCAGGTCGGTCAGCGGCGCACCGGCAATCCCCCACAGGGGGCCGAGCCGGTGCCACATCCACAGGCCCGCGGCCGCCAGCGGTAGGCCGACCGCCGCGAGCAGCGCGGGTGGGGAGCCGAGCTGCAAGAGGTCCTGCGTATCGCCCGCGGGCGCAACCGCTCCACTCGCCAGGTAAAGACCGTTGACAACGAGGCAGAAACCGGCGAACGCGCGCAGCCACCTGCCGGTCTGCCGGTGGGCGACGGCGATGACGGCGCAGACGGCCGCGGGGGCCAGTGCGCCGATCAGAGGGCCGCACCACGCGACGGTCAGCGGCGCGGGGTTGGGTGAGACATCCGTGCGGCTGAGGGCCAGTGGGGTCAGCACCACCTTGGTGATGTGTCCGCCGGTGAGCCGCGCGCCGATCGCGTGCCCGCTCTCGTGCACCGCCATCATCAGGAGCCAATAGGTGGCAGCGGTCGCGCCGATCACGACGGCCGTGGCGAACATCGGCCGCGGCGGGGTCGAGCACTCATTGGGCACCGCGTAAGCGATTCATGGAGCCTAACCGATGCGGGATTGAATGCCAAGGCCCCGGGCGACTGAGCAGCCCGGGGCCTTGGGGGTTGTAGGGCGTTTCATGCGGCCGAAGATCGCGTGCGACGCTTCCCCGGGCCCGCTCGTGCTGAAGCGGTCATGGTCGGGCGCGGGCCATCCTTGTTCCGTCGATCAGATACGCCCCATTAGCAGCAGCACGATCAGGATGATCAGCAACAGGCCCAGGATACCGCCGGGCGCATAACCCCAGTTCTTGCTGTGGGGATAGACCGGCAGGGTGCCGATCAGCAGGAGGATCAGCACGATCAGCAGAACCATTCCAAGGACTGACATGGTGGAGCTCCGGCGGGGTGCGGGTGCGAGACGTGACGGCCGTAAACGGGTGCGTCGGCCGTCGCGTTTCCCTGCGGCGTGCAGCGGTGCCAACGGGTGACGGCGGAATGAAAACCCTGCCATACCCCGTTCACCCGCGTTGAGCGGTCGTTTGCGGCGCACGCGTCCGGCGCGGCACCGCTGTTGAACCACAACCCCCCGACCACTACCCTGACCGTCGCATGACCCTCCCCCCCGCGCTCGCACAACCCACCGCCGCCGCCGCTGACCTTGTCGGCACGGTGGACCTGGGGAAGCTGCCTCTGCTGATCGTCGCGCTCCCCCTGCTGGGGGCGTTGATCGCTCTCGCCAGCGCCATCCTCAAGGTGCGCAGCAAGGCGCCCGCCTTCCTGATGGTCGCCTGCCTCGCCGGCGCGTTCGCGGTCGCCTTCTGGATGTACGCGCAGATCACCGGTACCTGGGGCGCGGCCGGGGCGGTGGGGGCCGCCGGCGGCAACGGGCGCTGGGCGGTCGTCCACGCGTTCGACTGGGTCACGTTCCAGTGGGAGGGGGCGAGGCCGTTTGTCGCGAACTTCTCCTTCTATATCGACTCGCTCACCTGCCTCTGGATGCTCTTTGTCACGGGGCTTGCGACGGCGATCGCTCTATATGCCAGCGAGTACATGAGTCACGACGTCGGACCCGGCTACTGCCGGTTCTTCTTCGCCTTCGGGCTCTTTGTGTTCTCGATGGCCTGCCTGGTCATGGGCGACAACCTGCTGCTCCTCTACCTTGGCTGGGAGGGCGTCGGTCTCTGCTCCTACCTCCTGATCGGCTACTTCTACCAGAAGCCGAGCGCCGTCGAGGCGGCGAAGAAGGCGTTCATCGTCAACCGCATCGGCGACCTGGGGCTGGCGATCGGCATCCTGCTCACCTTCACCCAGTTCGGCACGGTGCGGTACGCCGAGCTCTTTCCGGCTATCCAGAAGTACGTGGACCTGGCCGCGGCCGGTCACTTTGACCAGATCCCCTGGCAGATCGAGTTGATCCCGGTGCTCTTCACCGTCGGCGCGTTCGGAAAAAGCGCCCAGCTGCCGCTGTACGTCTGGCTGCCGGACGCGATGGAGGGCCCGACGCCGGTCAGCGCGCTGATCCATGCGGCCACCATGGTGACCGCCGGCGTCTACCTGGTCGCCCGGTTCCTCCCGTTCTACCAGTGCTCAGAGATCGCGCTTCCGATCGTCGCGTGGGGGGGCGCCTTGACCGCCCTGCTGGCCGCCACCATCGGCATGGCCCAGTTCGACATCAAGCGGATCATGGCTTATTCGACGGTGAGCCAGCTGGGCTACATGTTCGCCGGGCTGGGCGTGCTGACGGCGGCCAACGCGCAGAACGACGCCGCGGGCTCGGCGTTCCACGTCTTCACGCACGCGTTCTTCAAGGCGACGCTGTTCCTCGCCTGCGGCGCCGTCATGCACGGCTTCGCCGGCCAGCTCGACCTGCGGAAGCTCAGCGGCCTGATCAGGGTGCCCGGGTGGAAGATCGTCAGCCTCGCGATGCTGATCGGGTGCCTGAACCTTGCCGGCTTCCCGTTCACGGCGGGCTTCTTCAGCAAGGACATGATCCTCGCCAACGCGTTCAGCAACGGGCACCTGCAGATCATCGGCTGGATCCTGCTGATCACCGCGGGCTTGACGGCGTACTACACCTTCCGCGTCTTCTTCCGCGTCTTTGTCGGGCCGGTGGAGTATCACCCCGGTGACGAGGTCCACGCCCACGACGACCACGGGCACGAGGCGCACGGCCATCATGACCACGCCGATCATGTGAAGGCCGAGTCGGAGGCAAAGGCCGAGGAGGCCCATCACGACTTCCACCCGCACGCGCCCGGCTGGGCGATCAACACCGTTCTGGCCGTGCTGGCGGTCGCAAGCATCGCCGTCACGCCGCTTTACTTCGCTCACTGGCCCCACCACCTGGTTGAGAGTTCGACCGCGGTAATCGCGACGTCCGCCCAGGCTCCGCACGCCGCCGATGCGCACGGGCACGCCACCGTCTTCGGCTACGGCGTGCACGACAAGGTCTTCGGCGTCGGGTTCATGTACCTGCTCTCCGGGGTCGTCGGGGCCGTCGGCATCTTCGTCGCGTTCCTGCTGCACTACGCGGGCCGCACGTCCGCCGCGACCAGCGCCGCCGACCGGATCTACATCCCCGTCATTACGCCTGCCGCGCAGCACAAGTGGTACGTCGACGAGGTCTACAACTGGCTCCTCCGCCGTCCGCTGCTGGTGCTGGCCCACATCTTCTACCTGATCGACAAGCTCCTGATCGACGGGCTCGTCGACCTCTTCGGCCTCCTGCCCCGCAGCGCCGGAGGCGCCCTGCGGCCTTCCCAGTCCGGCGTCATGCACGGGTACGCCGTCGGCATGGCCTGCGGCCTGGCGATCCTCGCCGTTGTCGCCCTCTCCCTGCTCAACGGTTCGTTCCTGGGCATTCACTTCTGAGCCGCCCAGCCCCCGCGTTCCGCCCGCCGACGCCTCAGCCTTCCGTCCCGGAGTCGACATGAGCCTCCTGCTGGTCCTGATCCTGATCCCCCTGGTCGCCGCGGCGATCATCCCCGCGGTGCCGCGCAAGAGCTGGCCGTATCCGATCGCCCTGATCGGCACCCTGCTCTCGGCGGCTGTCGGGGTCGTCGCGGCGTTCCAGCACGACTGGCTCACCGCGTCGGGCAAGTCCGAGGCGCTGGCCTTCTCGGCGCCGTGGATGCCCAAACTCGGCCTGTCGTTCTCCCTGGGCGTCAATTCCGTCAGCGGCCTGCTGATCGCCCTCACCCTCCTGCTGGGTCCGATCTGCGTCGTCGCCAGCCGAACGGCCATCACCGAGCGGGTCCGCACGTACTACTTCTGGCTGCTGGTGCTCCAGGCGGCGATGGTGGGCGTCTTCTCCGCCCGCGACCTGGTGCTCTTCTACATCTTCTTCGAGTTCACGCTGATCCCGATGTTCGTCCTCATCGGCGTCTACGGCTCGACGAACCGGCGGGCCGCGGCCATCAAGTTCTTCATGTACACCTTCACCGGCAGCGTGATCGCGCTGGCCGGCCTGCTCTACGTCGCGTACCGGCACACCCAGGCGCCCGGCAACCCGCTCCACGCGTGGTCGTTCGACATCGACACCCTGGCCGCGACGGCGCGGGCGATGACCACCACCGAGCAGTACTGGGTCTTCGGCGCGCTGATGGCGGGCTTCGCGGTCAAGGTCCCGCTCTTCCCGCTGCACACCTGGCTGCCGCTGGCGCACACCGAGGCGCCGACCGCCGGATCGGTGATCCTCGCGGGCGTGCTCCTGAAGCTGGGCACCTACGCGATCTACTCCTTCGTGCTGCCCTTCGTGCCCGCGGCTGCCTTTCACTTCGCGCCGCTGATCGCCACCTTCGCCATCATCGGGATCATCGCGGTGGGGCTGGTCTGCTGGGTGCAGCGCGACGTGAAGAAGCTCGTCGCCTATTCGTCGGTGGCGCACCTGGGCTTCTGCATGCTAGGGATGTTCGCTCTCAACATCACCGGCCTCAAGGGCTCGGTGCTGTACATGATCAACCACGGCCTGAGCACCGGCGCCATCTTCCTCTGCATCGGCATGGTCTACGAGCGGTACCACACGCGCTCGATGGACGAACTGGGCGGGTTGGCGAAGAAGATGCCGATCTGGGCGTCGTTCATGGTGTTCTTCGCCATGGCGAGCGTCGGCCTGCCGATGCTCAACGGCTTCGTCAGCGAGTTCATGTGCCTGATGGGGGCCTGGCAGGCCAGCGACAGCTGGACCGGCTGGGGCCTCACGTCCGGGACCGCCGGCGTGCTCGGCCCGGTCTACGCGACCGTCGCCGGCACCGGCATGATCATCGCCGCGATCTATACGCTGTACATGATCGGCAAGGTTGTGTGGGGTCCGCTGCACACCCCCGGACACGACGGCGGCCATGGCCACGGGCACGGGAGTGAAGCGCACGGCGTCCTCCCGGTCGACCTTTCGCGCCGGGAGATCGGCCTGCTGCTCCCGCTCGCCGCCTGCTGCCTGCTGCTTGGGCTCTACCCCAAACCGTTCCTCGCGGCCATCGATGCGTCGACGCGTGACACGGTTGCCGTCGTCGCGGCCGGCCGCAACGCCCACGCTGCGCCGTCTCCGCAGCCCGCTGCCGCGCAGGGCGCCCCCGCGGCCCAGACAGTCTCCGCCGAGCCCTCCATGCAGGTGACCCAGTGAGCGACAAACTCCACGCCCTCTACCCTGAGATGCTCCTGTTCCTGGCCACCTGCGCCGTTCTGGTGATCGGGCTCTCGCGCTCGAACGCCCTCCGCCGCATGGCCGGGCCGATCTGCGCGCTGGCGGTGCTCGGCGCCGGCCTCTTGGCGTACCTCACCGGCAACCCGACGACCTCAGGCGGCGCTTACCCGGCGCTCGCGACGTACGGCAAGATCATCGCCGCCGCCGTCGGCTTCCTGCTGGTCCTGCTGCTGCAGGGCGTAGCCGACCGCGACTACGAGGACCAGGTTGCCAAGGGACGGGCGGCGTTCGACCCGTCTCGCACGATCCGGGCCGAGTTCTGGGCGTTCTTCCTCTTCTCCATCACCGGCCTGATGCTCTGCGCCGGCAGCGACAACCTCATCTGGCTCTTCCTGGCCCTCGAGCTCACCAGCCTGCCGACATACGTCATGGTCGCCGTCAGCACCTCGCGCGAGCGGTCGATGGAGAGCGGCGTCAAGTACTTCTTCCTTGGCGCGCTGGGCGCGGCCGTCTTCCTCTTCGGCTTCGCGTTCATCTACGGCGGCACCGGGGCCACCGACTTCGCCCACATCGCTCAGAGCCTACGCGCTCAGGCCGCTTCGGCCGAGGGGATCAACCCCATCGCCCTCACCGGGCTGGTGCTCAGCGTGCTGGGCCTCTGCTTCAAGATCGCCGCGGTCCCGATGCACGGGTACGTGGCCGACGTCTACCAGGGGGCTCACGCGTCGGTCTCCGCGATGCTCGCGTTTGTCCCCAAGGCCGCCGGCTTCTTCGCGCTGATCCTCCTGCTCGGCTGCGCCGGCTGGGGCAACGGCGGGTCGGGGCCCGGCACCGGCGCGCTGCCGAGCCCGCTCAGCGAGATCATCGCCGTCATCGCCGTCCTCACGATGACCTTCGGGAACGTGCTGGCGCTGCTCCAGACGTCGGTCAAGCGCATGCTCGCCTACTCGTCGATCGCCCACAGCGGGTACATGCTCGTGGGCATCGTCGCCGGACCCGGCGGCACCGGCGAGAGCATCACCCGCAGCGGCATCGCGGCCGTGCTTTTCTACCTCGTCATCTACGGCGTCACGTCCGTCGGCGCCTTCGCCGTGCCCGCCGCCCTGGAGCGCCGTGCCGCCGATGGCCACCTTGACGAGCCCGACTCGTTCGACGACCTCCGCGGCCTGCGCACTACCCACCCGACGCTGGCGTGGGTGCTGGCCCTCAGCGCGCTGGGGCTGATGGGCTTCCCGCCGCTGGTCGGCTTCTTCGCCAAGCTGCCGCTCTTCACCGCGAGCTGGTCGTCGGGGAACACGGTGCTGCTGCTGGTGCTCGCGGTCAACTCGGCGATCGGCGCAGTGTACTACCTCCGTCTGGTCTACCTGTCGCTCATCGCCAGCGCCGATACCCCCTCGCCCTTCGCGTCGTCGCCCTTCCGCGCCCGCGCTCTGGCGGGCTGCATCGCGGCCGCGGCGCTTGTGGTGCTGGCGTTTGTGCCGATGACCGACCCCGCCGCGTCGGCCGCGGCGTATTTGCCGGTGCAGCCGGCGCTCAACAGCAACGCTCCTTCACCGTCGGTTGCCACGTCGGCGCCGGTCCTGGCGGGCGACCGGCCCGACTGAGCGCCCGTCAGGTCGCCGGCACCACCGCGCCGCCCCCGCGACCGGCGAGCACCTCAAACGCAACGCCGTACGCCGGCCCAAGCACCTCCGGACGCAGCACGTCCGCGGCGCGACCGACCGCGGCCGGCGCTCCCCGCTCGTCGAGCAGCAGGGCCGCGTCGGCGAAGCGCAGCGCCAGCGTCAGGTCGTGGAGCACGACGCACACCGCGGCGCCTTCCGACGCGAGTGATCGCAGCAGCGCGAGGGCCTCCAGGGCGTGGCGTGGGTCCATCGCGCTAACCGGCTCGTCGGCCAGGAGCGTCCTCCCGAGCGGCCGCTCGCCGGGCCCGTCGAGCTGGGCGGCCGCACGCGCCAGCGCCACGCGCTGCTGCTGACCGGCCGACAGCGTGTCGAACACCGCGCCTGCCAGGTCGCTGACGCCCGCGCGGCGCATCCCGCGCTCTACCGCCGCGTCCGAGGCGCCCACGGCGTAGCGGCCGAGCTCGACTACGCGGCGCACCGTCATCGGGCCCGCCAGCGTCGAGCGCTGACCGATGTACGCAACCGACGAGGCCCGCCGCCAGACCGGGACGCTCTGCAGCGGCGCTGCGCCCAGTCTGACCCACCCCGACGCCGGGGTCAGCGTGCCCAGCAGCAGCCGCAGCAGCGTGCTCTTCCCGGCGCCGTTCGGCCCCAGCACGGCCGTCACGGTTCCAGCGGGGAGCTCCAGGCTTACGCCGCGCACCACCTCCCGCCCCGCGTTCCCGGGCGCGCCCCTTCCTTGGTACGCGAAATGAAGGCCGGACGCGGTGAGCACTGGCGATGCTAGCGGCCACACCTCTGCGCCGGCCCCCTTACCCCGTCCGGCCCCTATCCTCCGGCCACATGTCC
>Ga0196981_1000432_pt1 | contig 14115 bp, 15 predicted proteins | sample S3_2013CmetaG_FD_155462 | JGI IMG/M metagenome (GOLD analysis project Ga0196981, IMG submission 155462) | Soil microbial communities from Anza Borrego desert, Southern California, United States - S3_20-13C | ecosystem: Environmental > Terrestrial > Soil > Desert | place: USA: California... | reverse complement strand
GCCATAGTTAACTTCCAAAAGGCGTACAATAAAAAAGCGGCTCCATTTGAATGGACTAAAACTGTTGTTTTTCCAGGAGGCCTTAAAAAGAAACTTAAGTACGCTTATTTAGGCAATTAAATACTAGTAGTTACTACATGGTAAGTACATGCCATCGCGCGACTCATGCTGTCCAAATGCGGAATATACTCAATATCGTTTAGATTCTGATGACAACCATTTCGGAGTTCACCCCGTGCGAGGGTCCCTGCAAGGATAAGGGTGCGGGTGGCAAATAACGCGATTTGTATTGTAATATGTTGATAAATTGTTTTCGTAGCGCGTAATCCTATTTTGGCGACTGGCGGGCTTCGGGGCGTGGCAGCGTGAATGAAACAGACGTTCCCTCGCCGACAACACTGCGGAGAAAAAATTCGCCACCATTCAGGTCGATGAACTCTCGACACAATAATAAACCTAACCCTGTTCCTTTCTCGCCCTTTGTTCCGGGAGTGCTTGACACCTTTTTTCCTGAGATAATATGATCGACAGCTTCCCTCGCCATCCCAACGCCGTAATCCGTTATCGTGATCCGCATAAAGCGGTTTAGTGGTTCTATTTTCAGTTGAACCGAAGTACGCTGCCGCGCGAATTTGATTGCGTTGCTGATCAGGTTGCGCACAATGATCTGCACGTGATCCGGATCGGCATGAGCCACCGGGTGTCGGACGCTTTCAATGACAAGCTCCACATTCTTGTCCTTCGCCGCGGGTGTGGCCAGTCGTATCACTTCATCCGCGGATTCTTTCAGATCAAAATCGACAGGCCTGGGTACAATACCACCGTGCTGTGATTTGACCCAGTGCAAAACATCCTCCAGCATTTCATTTACGCTCTCGACATCGGTTTTTAATTTTTCCGAAAGGCCATGAAATTCGTCGGTCGTCAACAGTCTGCTGCTTAACAATGTGAGAATTCCCTTGAGATTATTCACGGGAGCCCGAAGATCATGGGCCAGCACGGTGAGAAGCTTGTCTTTCGTGAGATTCATTTCCTCGAGCTCACGCGCCTGTTGCTGGAGCCGCACTTTTTGATTTTCAATCACCTCATTCCTGGAAAGTAATTCCGTGTTCCGGATTTTGAATATTCTGGCTTCATGCTCTTTCTCCATTTGCGTAAATGTCGACTGCAAGAGCGCCTCATTTACTTTCTGATACCGTTTCAACAACCCAATGGAAAGGATACAACTTTGAAAGAGGAAAGCCAGGCCGGCCAGCAGATTTAACCCGGGTACCTGTAAAATGCCGGTATAATTCAAAACGATCAGCGCGGCAACCAGGATCGGAACGATAAAGGCAATTAGAAAAAATCCCGCGGGGCCGAATTTCAGCTTGAAGTAGGCGATTGCGGAATACACTGCGACGAGCAGCACCGTGAGGATGTTGTAGTAGAGAATAAGATCGGAATTCAAACCGCCATCGACCGGTATCGTGACGAAACAAACAATAGATGCCAGCATCATCGCGACAAATATGCGGTGGGAATTCAATGATTGCGTGCGCATCTGGAAAAATGTGTGGGTAAACCAAAGCAGTGACAGCGGACAAATGATATAATATGTCTGCAGCACCTCGCCATCCAGCAGCAGCAATTGATACGCATCTCCGAAAATATAACTGAGGAAATCGAGATTACTCATCGTGTATGAACAGATGACATACACGGCAAATGTCAGGTAAGTCGAATCATCAAGAAATGTGTACAACGTTAGGCTGGTGAGCACGATCAGCAGGATCGCTCCGCCCATGAAGAATGACATGCGCGTTGTCGCGTTTATTCTGCTTGCGACCGTGTCCTTCGGTTCCATTGTAATTTCCGGTGAACCCTCATACCCGTAGACCGGATTTATCTTCAGGTAAATTGTCCGGGCGTTATCCTGGAAAGAAAAACAAATGTAACGATGGTCTTCCGGCACCGAACGTTGCGCCGGCGGCAAGTACCGTCCGTTTTTTTTTACTTTAAACTGGCCCCCCTCCTTTGAGTAGAGATATACCGTTTCGTGCATGTGGATCATGAGACAGTAATCCCCGGCAGAAATATCTGCGGGTATATCGATCTTCACCCAGGTCGGATAGTCCGCTGATATCTGAATGTCATCCCGCAAAAACCTGCCTTGAACGGCTTCGGATAAGTTTTCAGGTGAAATGAGTTCAGCGGTGTCGACAAAAAAGCTAGCATGATCAGACAACAGGAAAATATTTTTCTCCTGCGCAGGTTGGGCGGTACATAGAATGGAAGCAACAAACCAGAAATACGAAACACATAGAACCCTGATCCATCCCATTGTTCAACCTGAATTTTTTAAAAACACATTTATTCAATATAATTAAATTTTGTATTTGACGGACCTAGTAACTAAAAGAAAAACCTGCTTCGATTTGAGTGGAGTGTCGAAGGCTATTTTGCCGTGCGCGCTTATCCCTTTGGAGGAATTGTGATGTCGCAACCTTCTGAAAATACACAGTCGCCTGATCAGGCCAAAAATTTTCCTCTGACTTGCCTTTAGGTGGCCCTTGGCTAATCCGGATACCTCATCGTGAATATCAAGCACCTGATTGATGTGTTGATGCATCTGAACTTTCGGGAATCCAGCCAGGCCCAAAAAAAATCCCCGACCTGATTGGAAAATAAAAAATCAATTCGATCCGTCTTGCGAATCAAGGAGGTTCGTGTGATCAAACACGGCGCTAAAACTTTTTTTCGTCACTATCTCCTGAGCTAACTTTTCCAAAGATTTGTATACATCCGTATTCAAAAAATTTCCCATGCTGATCCGTTTCACGCCGGCCTCCTGTAATTGATCAAATGCTGGTAGATCGGGCATGCACATCACGTTGACTGGAAGATGGGTCGATTTTACGAGCTGTCGTATATCGTCGAGCTTCGTCACACATGGAAAAAATATACCATGGACGCCCGTCTTGTCATAGATTTTTACTCGACGCAAAGCTTCCTCAACGGGAGAAGGCTGTCCCAGGAGAAATGCGTCACTGCGAACATTGATAAAAACATGCGTCGGGGTTTTTTGGAGAGATTGACAGATCTCTTTTAATTTTTGAGCAAAGACCGCCGCGTCAACAAGGTTCCTTTTCCCATTTGAAACGCGTGAATCTTCAATGTTGATCCCACAAATCCCGATACTCGCGAGTTGCCGGATATGGTCCGCAATCTGGTGAGCACTTTCACCGTATCCGGCTTCCAGGTCAACGGACAACGGCAAGGCAACAGACTGCGCGATCCGGCCGATGACGAATGCGTATTCATCAAACGGCATTTGTTCGCCATCCGGATATCCGAGTGTTTCTGCAACGGCGGCACTGGATGTCGCGATGGCCTGATATTTCAGCTTTTCAAAAACCCTCGCGCTTTGTACATTCCACACATTGCCGATCAATAGCGGCTCCGGACGTTGATGCAATTGTTTAAACCTGTCAAAAAGAGTATTCATAGGGCGGGTAAATTTCGGTTGCTGCTGAACGAATCACGGAACATTTTCCAGCCTTCGTTGGTCTTCTTCCAAAGTACGAGGTACTTGCCATCGTCGAACAATTCCCCGTCGGCGTTAAACGATTGCCACAGACCCTCTTCAGTAACATATTCATCCCCGTCGCCATAGATGGAAGTCGTGATGAACCTGCCATTTCGCAATCCATAATCCTCGTATGCGGTTTTGAAAAATTCGGCGGCGTTGGCGCGGCCACAGATCGCCGGCGAGTCAGGTGCCATGATGCAGGCGTCTTCCGCATAACGGTCAATAAAAATAGACGAGTCATTTTTGAGAAAAGATTCAAAGTAGATCGCATTGCTTGCTTCGATAGCTTTCCTTGCCTCTGTTAACGGGCTGCCCGCGGATTCGGTTTGACTTTTCGTTTCACACTGGGAAAAAACAGACGCAATGATAAATATTGTGATGAGATTTTTCATTTTGGTTTACATTTTTATGATCACAATAATCCGCAGTATAAGGACTAAAAAGAGTGACCTGCATCACTAATTTGAAATAATCTGAAATCGTTGATCGGAATCGAAAATCATTTCACCGGCAATCCCAAATCAACATTTAAAGGTTCCTGATTTAATCGATTTTGAATTTGATTTACATTATTTCAGAGTTTGATTTTGCATCAAATTCTACTTCGGGAAATCGTTTAATCCTTCGTAAATCGTTAGTCGTGCGTCATCGTCAATGGAAATCCCATTCCCGGTCCGGGTTAGCCGGAAATCCTGAGCATAGGATGTAGTGGCGAGCAGCAAGGGAAGCCTGCCTGCAGATAGGGATCCTGGGAGTGTTTTATCGAAAGAGATACTCAATCCTGAGGGATATTCTGGAATCCTGAGCATGGGATGTGAAGTGGCGAGCAGCGAGCGAAGGATCTTGGGTGTGCTTTATCGAAATCGATCCTTTGGTTCATCGGTGAAATCTTCTCACGAGGCACTTTGTGCTTACTTGCGCTAAATGGAATACTCAATCCCAAGGGGATACCTGGGAGCCTGGGCCAACAATCGGATTTTCGGACTTTTTGCAGGGCACGCCAACCTGCGGCAGGCAAGATTCGCTCGCTGCTCGCCGGCGCTCAATGCCATGCTCAGGATTCAAATCATGAGGGAAGGTTGGATTCCCCGGACAACAATAATTTTGAAAATGTAAATTACTTCAGCCGGCTCAGCGTTTCGCGCGTGACGCCCAGGTAAGCGGCAAGCGTTTTTTTCGACAGCCTTTGTGTGATCCCGGGATATTCCCTGAGGAGCTGATCATATCGCTCGCTTGCGTCGGATACCATGTAAGTGAGCAATCGTTTTTGCTGTTTCACAAAGCTGTCGTTCGCCTTCTTTCGAAAGAAATGCTCCATCTTATGCATTTCCTTACAAAGATTTTCCCGGTTCTCAAAAGACAGGCAGAGAAGTTCCGTCGGTTCGAGCGCGTAAATGTCGAATGTCGCTTTTTCCTTATTGTAAAATGCATTCTGGTCCGTGATCCAGCAATTTTCTATGGCAAATTGCATGATGTGTTCTTTTCCGGCCTCGTCGTGCATGGTGGAAACGAGAAGCCCCTTCTGCACCCAGTACGTGTGATGGACGTGATGGCCTGCGCGTATTACGTATTCTTTCTTTTTTACTTTCCGGCTCGCGAAATAGTTCAACACAGTCTCAAACTCGGCATCGGTGAGCGGACTGTATAAATCCAGATGTTTTTTAAAATTCATTGAACTGTTCTTCAACTTTCGGGAATCGAAGCGTTTAGTTTCAGGTTTCAAACTACAATAAATCTGAAATAAATTGAAGTTCTTAACGCTGCGGAATGGGCGATCGCGGGCGGTTCAGCGACCGTGATAGAAGATCTGAAGGTCTGAAGGTGAGGTGGAAGGCAAAGTGGGCGGCAGCATGATTGTTCTCAAAACCATGTTTTTGAAAAAGGCGTGAGGTTAAATAACATAAACGGCATACCGTTTTCGACGCTTCCATAACCACCATTTGCTCGGGGCTATAAAATAAAAAAAACCACCCGGAGGTGGTTTTTGTCTTTACTATGACTTAAAGTTTCCTTAGTTATCAAGTAATTTAACATTCACGGCGTTCATACCTTTTTTGCCGCGTTCTTCATCGTATTCAACTTGATCGTTTTCGCGGATCTCGTCGATCAGTCCTGAAGAGTGTACAAAAATGTCTGTTTGTGAATTGTTGGGTTTAATGAAACCAAATCCCTTGGCTTCGTTAAAGAATTTTACTGTTCCTTGCATTATTATATTAAATTAAAAAAAACATGTTAAACAGCCAGGCCCTGGGGCCTTCTGTATCGGCAATAATGATTCTGGTAATGTTTGTCCCGACGGGGGACTAATCAGAAAAGAATGATTATTAAATTAAGGGAGGTGAAACAACAGACTACTACTGGTTGTAAGAGCAACTTCTTAAATGCGAAGTAAAGATACAACAATCTGACGAGCCTTCCTATTTATTTTAATTCGTTATCCAAGAAATGACTTCAATGTCTTGCTTCTCGAAGTATGTCTCAACCTGCGGGTTGCTTTCTCCTTGATCTGGCGAACGCGTTCCCTGGTAAGATTGAATTTCTCTCCGATTTCTTCCAGCGTCATTGACGTATTGTTGTTCAATCCGAAGTACAGGCCAAGAACTTCCGCTTCTCTTGTTGTCAAAGTTGATAGCGCCCGCTGAACTTCCTGTGTCAACGAGTCAGTCATTAAGGCTGAATCCGGAGTTGATTCGTTTGCGTCCGTAAGAACATCTAACAGGCTGTTTTCTTCACCTTGTACAAAAGGCGCATCCATGGAAACATGGCGGCCGCTCACTTTCAGGTTATTTTGAACCTCTTCAATCGTGATCCCGATAACTTCCGCTACCTCCTCCGTTGACGGCTCCCGCTGAAACTTTTGCTCAAGTTCCGAAAACGTCTTTGAGATCTTGCTTAATGAACCGACGCGATTCAGGGGCAACCTGACAATACGTGATTGTTCAGCCAATGCCTGCATGATCGACTGACGGATCCACCACACTGCGTATGAGATGAATTTAAATCCGCGTTTTTCGTCAAATCTTTTGGCCGCTTTGATCAGCCCTAAATTTCCTTCATTTATAAGATCACCGAGTGTTAAACCGTTATTCTGATACTGCTTTGCTACCGACACCACAAAACGCAGATTGGCTTTGGTCAATTTTTCCAATGCGATCTGGTCTCCTTCCCGGATGCGCTTGGCCAGCTCGACTTCAACTTCTGAAGTGATCAGGTCAACCTTTCCAATTTCTTGTAAATACTTGTCAAGGGATTGGCTTTCCCTGTTCGTAATCTGCTTTGTGATCTTAAGTTGGCGCATGAGTATTTTTTATGTGGATATTAACAAACAAGCGAAATGAGCGTAGCAACCGTGTGCAAGGCCTGATAAGGGTGAAGGAATGGTAGTTTTTAGTCCGGATTCGGTAAAGATACGCATTTTTATTGGATTTTCGGTTACTCCAGGCGTCCAGAACCCGACATTAGACCATATAACCGGGCTTCCTGATAAATAGTTTCACTTTCTCATGAGATAAAACCTGGTAAAATCCACGGTTTTCGGGAATCGATTAGTGATTGTTCGCGGCCCCGTCGGCGTGAGCGGTTAGCGTTATTACTTTTTCATCAGCAGTGAAACTCTCCTGAAGCCGTGATCGCTGAGCCATTTTTTTCAAAGCCGATCTTTTGGCAAGCCTCGCATCGAAGCTAAATTTTGGTAAATTTTAATCAGCAGTTGATCAAAACGCCAAACGATGAATTTGAACTCCCCCACCGAAGCAACCATGCCCCGGACTTTGAACCCCCGGGTTTCAATTTCTGACAAGCAAAGAAAATATGAGATTGCGGCCGTCCTGACCACCGGGATTGGCAAAATCATATTTATGGATATGCTTGAATGGAGGCTGCCCTTCATCCTTATCGCGATCACCGGATGGGCTGGCTATGTGATCTACCAGGGCGGACGGATGCCGGAGACCTTACGGTACTGGGGCTTTCGATTGGATAATTTCCGTGAAGTAATGTTCAGGATCCTTCCGTTCGGTATCGTCTCCGTTATTGCTTTTTTTCTTGTCGGCTATCTACGGGACTCCATTCACCTTACCTGGCACATTATTCCGATCCTGATTCTCTATCCGGTGTGGGGTGTTATCCAGCAATTCCTGGTGATCGCCCTCGTCGCTGGAAACCTGCAGGACCTGAAGCAGCGCAGGCTTAACGATTTTGTGATTGTTACTGTGACTGCTTTGCTGTTTGGTTTGATACACTATCCTTTTTACTGGCTGATCGCAGGAACATTTGTACTTGCCCTGCTTTATGGATTTATTTATTTGAAAGCTAGAAATGTCTATGTGATGGGATTGTTTCACGGATGGCTCGGGGGCCTGTTCTTTTATACTGTGGTTGATCGTGATCCCTTTGCAGAAGTGTTCGGTAAGTTTCTGGAATGATTCGCCCCCTGATCCCAACACCGATCGCGCGGCGCGTGCCCGGTGACGTTCGCAAAACTTCCGCTTTCGCCACCAAGACCCAAAGACACCAAGGTTCACAACGCGCTTTGTGGTACTTGGAGGCCTGGTGACTTTGTGGCAAAGCCGCTAAATGCTTTTGTAACGAGATTTCAGAGGAAGACCCCGACTCCGATTTTCTAATGGAGAGCAGCGCCAACGAAAACAATTAAATGATCTCCTTCAATGCCTGTGTAAACTGTTCGACTTCATCCACTGTATTGAAGTAGTGCGGCGACGCGCGGATTGCCCACTGCACGTTTTTTTCGTCAAAATCTATTACCGCGAAGTTTCTGTAGCTCGGTACGACATTGATCTTTCGTTTGGAAAATTCACTCACCAGATATTTTGGATCCGATCCATCTACGTGAAACGTCACGAGCCCGCCAAGGTCGGGTCCGCGATCCAGTACCCTGACCCGATCCATCGTCGAAAGTTGCACGCGCAGGAGATCCGCCAGGAATTTCACTTGTTGGTGGATGCGTTCTTCACCGATCTGTAAGGAATACTCGATCGCAAAACGGGTTCCGAGCACCAGGGCATATGCAAACTCCCAATCTTCAAATCGCATGGCGGTTTCCCTTGGCTTGTACGTATCCTTTTCGATCCATTCAGCCCCGCGCATGTCGATGAACAAAGGCTCCAAACCATTTTCCAGTGCCTTATCCGATATATACAAAAATCCGGCGCCCCGGGGTCCCCGTAAGAATTTGCGACTTGTTACGCTGAGAAAGTCACAGTGCAGCTCGTTGATGTCCAGTTTCATTTGACCAACCGACTGACATGCGTCCAGTATATACCACGTTGAGTCACCATGGCCCTTTTCATAACCGTGGAAAATCTGACCAATGCGCTTCACGGGCTGAATCAAACCGGAGTTTGTCGGTATATGTGTTATCGCAAGCAGGCGCGGCTGAAGTTTGTAAAGTTTTTCCTCCAGCTCGTCGACGTTGACGCCACCTTCTTTTGCATTGCGGATCCTTTCGATCTTTATTCCAAACCTCCGCTGGCAGGAGAGAAACTGGATCTGGTTGGATATAAAATCATCGTTGTCGGTCAAAATAACGTCACCTTGCCTGAATGGAATTGCCGATAGCGCACGCGTGTAGGAATCGGTCGCGCTTGCCGTGAAAGCAATATTCGAAGGCTTGCAATTCAAGAGCTTTGCCGCCTGAACATAAAATTGCTGGATGGCCTCATTTCGAAGGCCTGACGCCTCGTACCCGCCGATCGTTGCCTCGAGATTGATGTGATCGATGATAGCACGTGTCACAACTTCGGGCATGAGGCTGGCTCCGGCATTGTTCAAGTGGATGACATGCCCGCAGCCGGGTGTGTCTTTTCGAAAGGACTCGATTTCGGCCTGGGAGAAAACGGTTGTTGTTGGGTTCATTGTCTGGTTTAAGGTCCTGGGAAAAGTTGAAATCATCATATCCCAAAATTACAACATGCTTCGCGCAGGAAAATTGCAAAACGAATCGATTGACGCGCCTTTTATTTATTTTTAGCCCATTAACTGATCGAAAGCTGCATGAAACTGGATGAGTTCGATAAACACCTGCTGAAATTGCTGCAGCAGAATAACCGGCTGACCGCCGATGAGCTTGCCGACACGGTCGGACTAAGCGCGTCAGCCGTGCAACGAAGGCTAAAAAAACTCAGGGGCGAAAAAGTAATCGAGGCCGATATATCAATCATTTCGCCGGATGTTGCCGGACTGGGTTTGACCTGTATTGTCGACGTGATCCTTGAGACAGGCAATTCCGCCGCATTGGAAAAATTTAAATCATCGATCCTGCCCTGCAGCGAGGTAATGCAATGTTATTACGTTACAGGAACCTACGACTTTGTGCTGATCCTGAATACGCGCGACATGGCTCATTACGAAAGTTTCAGCAAAAAATGGCTGATGGACAATCCGAACGTCAAACACTTTTACACACATGTCGTGATGGATAAAGTCAAGCTCGGTTATAGCATCCCGATTTAACTCACAAAAAAACCTTAAGATGGTGAGATACAGTTTGCAAATTCTCCTATGCTGTGCATTTCTTGCATCCGAAGCACAGCCAGGCATCAGCTTTACATTCGATGATGGCATAACCACCGACATGCCGGGATATTCCTTTCAGGTATGGAATGAAATGCTGCTGGATCATCTTGACAGTGCCGGGGTCAAGGCTGTCTTTTTTGTTACGGGATTAAATAAGACAGATTCCAAAGGTAAATTTTTGCTGGAAAGCTGGAATGCAAGAGGACACCGGATCTCCAATCATACCGTGTCGCACCTGAATTATAACTCCGACAAAGTAACTTTTGAACAATTCAGGAATGAGTTTCTCGGAAACGACACATTGATCCGAAAGTATAGCAATTTTCTTCCGCTCTTCCGTTTTCCATACCTCAAGGAAGGAAACTCGAAACATAAAGTCGACGCGTTCAGGCGGTTGATGAGTGACCATCATTACAAAAATGGGAGCGTCACCATCGATAACTCGGATTGGTATATTGACATGAGGTTAAGGATGAGACTTAAGGCAAATGTCGGTGCGGATGTCGCTGGATTTAGAGAATACTACCTGAATCACATTTACACCTGCGCCAAATATTATGATGAGCTGGCATTGAAGCTTACAGGGCGGCACATTCAACATACGCTGCTCCTGCACCATAATTTGACTTCTGCGTTGTTTTTAGGAGATCTTATCCGAATGTTTAAGGAAAAAGGATGGCAAATAGTTGATGCAGAGCAGGCGTTTAAGGACGAGATCTTTCAAAAACAACCGTCGAATGTTCCCGCTGGTGAAAGCCTGATATGGGCGTTAGCCAAAGAGGCAGGAACCTTTGAGCATATTTTAAGATATCCTGCGGAAGATAGCAGATATCTGAAAGATGAAATGGACAAGCTCGGTCTCTGAAAAAGGAATATTGCCGTCAGGTATCGGATCGGCCACGACTCACATCGTTATGTTCTGAACAACCTTTTCGTCAAAAATTCCGTCACTAGAAAGTCAACAAAAGTGATCCAGACGATCGCATGACCCATCGTGAGCAACGGCACTTCAAAACGTTCCGGAACAATACGAAACAGGATCAGGGCCGTGGGTGTCAGGAAAAAGAATGCTGTCAGCAGCTTGAGGATATCTAAATGCCCTTTCGGGGTTTTAACAATAAAATGAACCGCATATAAAACGAACAAAATAAGAAAGGCAGATTGTTTCACCTTCTGGGCAACTGGCGAATCTAAGAATTGTAAAACGACTCCGGCCGAAAAAATAGCTAAAACGAGCCATGACGACCTGAAATACCGCGTTTTCAAAAATGTGCCATTGGCCAGCATGATGAATATGGCGACGATCTCGCCCCCGGACAGAAAACCTTCTGAATATGATCCCCAGAACCGCCAGTCCGAAGAAAAACTGAAACCGGTCGCAGCCAGCACCAGGAAAACGGCTACAACACCTATAAAGAATTTATTCATACTTCCACAGCTAAAACCAACGAATCAACAGAACTTAACTGACGGGCTCGGCGCTACTGCTAAAGTAAGATTATTCCCGTTTATTAGTCCTACTTTGTCAGGTTCCGTTGCATTTGTATTTTCCTTTGCGGTTACTTAGCGTCATAGCGCCTTTGCGGTGAATTAACGACACGTGAAATACACACCCACTAAAAATGAGGACCCTGATTATAATTATCCTTTTTGTCCGAGCAAAGACCAGTTACCCGAGTCATCTTTAAACAACGCTTCAATTCCATAAAATTCCTTCTTCGGCTTTTCATAAACTCGAGCCGGATAAAGTGAAATTTCGAAAAAGCAGCCTCATCCGAAATATTATTCAGATCGATATCGGCAGCATAGTTTTCGTCGATATACAATATTGCATGGACAATGCGCTGGTACAGATAATATTTGGGATATTCCGGTGCAGACGTCATTTTTGGAAAATCGTTATCTTAAAGTTAGCTTAAAAAAAAGGCCCGTTACCCGTTTTAATAGCCAAAATCGTGATGGGGACTTTTTCCAGCCAAATAAATCCCGGCCCAAAAAAAAATTCTATAAATTGTCCGATCCCGTAAAGGCGGTTCGTCATAGGTGAAATTTTCATTAATAACTAAACTCTTTTACTATGGAACAATTCATGCTTATTTTTCATCTCGGCGGCACAGGAGAAACCAATCACGGAAGTCCTGAGGCCATGCAGGCGCACATGGGGAAATGGATGGCGTGGGTAGAAAAGCTTCAGAAGAGCGGCCAGTATGTGTCGGGAGAACCCTTGCTTCCCGGCGGGAAACTTGTTGCCGGCCCGAATGGATCAATTGTAACGGACGGTCCGTATACAGAGGGGAAAGAAGTTGTGGGAGGATTCTTCATTATAAAAGCCCGCGACATCAATGAGGCGATCCAGATCACAAAAGACTACCCGGATTTCAAGTTCGGCGGCACGGTGCAGGTACGGCAGGTGATGAAAATTGAACAAATGGCCGTGTAGTTGCTTTGCGGCGGATGGAAAACCCCAATACAGCGAAACTTGTAGACCATCTATTCCGCCACGAAGCGGGAAAGATGGTCTCTGTTTTAACAAAGCTGCTGGGATTTAAAAACCTCGACGTGGCCGACGATATCATGCAGGACACCCTACTCAAGGCCATGACCGTTTGGAGCTATGGAAACCTTCCCGACAACCCGGCCGGCTGGCTTTACCAGGTGGCGAAAAACAAGGCGATCGATTTTCTCAGGCGGGAGCAGCTTTCCGCAAGAGTTCACAGTGAATACCTCCATGCGGAAGTCACCCCGGAGGTCATTGTCGCGAATGTGTTTTTGGAAACGGAGATAGAAGACAGCGTCCTTCGGATGATGTTCGCTTGTTGCCATCCGGCGATCCCCGTGGAATCGCAAATAGCCCTGGCGTTGAAAACCATCGGAGGTATGACTTCAGGTGAGATCGCGCATGCTTTTCTCACCTCGGAAGAAACGATCGCTAAACGGCTATATCGTGCAAAGGAAAAGATCCGTACAGAGAAAATACAGCTCGATGTCCCGGTTTCAGGCGCGGTGCTGCCGAGACTTGAATCCGTATTGCACGTCCTTTACCTTCTATTCAACGAGGGTTACAACTCGTCACATCCCGACACCCTGATTCGTCACGACCTGTGCGCTGAAGCGATGCGGTTGTGTCATTTGCTCACACGACATACTCTTACCAACAAACCTTCCACCAATGCCCTGATGGCGCTCATGTGTTTTCAGGCTTCGCGCCTCGATTCACGCGTCGGACCATCGGGAAATATGATCACACTGAAGTATCAGGATCGCTCAACGTGGAACCGCCAGCTTATTGAAAAAGGATTTCATTATCTCGACGGGGCCGCCGAAGCGAATGCGTTTTCGGTATATCACCTCGAAGCGGGAATAGCGTCAGTGCATGCGGGAGCACACTCCTTTGAAAACACCGACTGGAAGGCGATCTATCACCTTTATGAGATACTGTACTCGATCAACCCCACGCCCGTAGTTGCATTGAATAAGGCAATTGCATCGTCCTATGCGGTGAACGCGGTGTCAGCGTTGGCAGAGTTGGAACGAATAAAGGGCCTGGAAAAAAATCATCTTTACTATGCTTCGCTGGCTGAGGTCTGCCTTGGATTAGGGCGCAAAACCGATGCAAAAAAATATCTCGAATCAGCCCTTGAACTCACCGACTCAAAAACTGAAAAACAATTTCTGAAGGAAAAAATCGAAAGTTGTGAATCATAAGTTGAGGCACTGTGTGCGGTCCGTGATTTCTATCGTAACCTCGGATCCTTTGCGCACCCTCGCGCCCTTGCGCCTTTGCAGTGAACTCGCCAACGGACACTAATTCCTGCGCTTACATAGAAGCTCCTCTTCGAACGCATTTCTCCGTGTCCTCTATGTTGAAATCCAATAGGCGCATGCTAAAATTCAACAATTTCTTATTTGATCCCTTTCTTTTCGCAAATGCGGTTCAGTTCAAGGCAAGGTTCTGTCAAGGCCGAAGCGAAGCGGAGTGCATTTTAGCCTTGACAGGTTCTTGTCTTGAA
>Ga0196981_1000431_pt1 | contig 14149 bp, 13 predicted proteins | sample S3_2013CmetaG_FD_155462 | JGI IMG/M metagenome (GOLD analysis project Ga0196981, IMG submission 155462) | Soil microbial communities from Anza Borrego desert, Southern California, United States - S3_20-13C | ecosystem: Environmental > Terrestrial > Soil > Desert | place: USA: California... | reverse complement strand
GCACGTGCAATGGCGGCGACCGACGGTTTTGTAAAAATCCTCGCCGATGCTAAAACCGACCGCGTCCTCGGCTGCCATATCGTCGGGCCGGAAGCCGGCACACTCATCGCCGAGATCGCCCTTGCCATGGAGTTTGGCGGCTCGGCCGAAGATATTGCCCGAACCTGCCACGCGCATCCGACCCTCAACGAAGTGGTGAAGGAAGCGGCGCTCGCGGTGGACGGCCGGCCAATCCATATCTGACGGGAAGATGCCATGAAAGCGCAAGCTGTCGTCAACAAGCGGTCTATCCGCGCCGCCCATGGGAACAAGCTCACGGCAAAATCCTGGCTGACGGAAGCGCCCCTGCGCATGCTCATGAATAACCTCGACCCCGATGTCGCGGAAAACCCCGATGAACTGGTCGTTTATGGCGGCATTGGTAAAGCCGCGCGCAATTGGGAATGCTACGACAAGATCGTCGACGTTCTGACGAACCTGAACAATAACGAGACGCTGTTGATTCAGTCGGGAAAGCCGGTAGGCGTATTCCAGACACATGAAAACGCCCCGCGCGTCTTGCTCGCCAATTCCAACCTCGTGCCGAACTGGGCAAATTGGGCGCATTTCCGCGAGCTCGATGCCAAGGGCCTCATGATGTACGGCCAGATGACAGCCGGCAGCTGGATTTATATCGGCACCCAAGGCATAGTGCAGGGCACTTACGAAACCTTCGTGGAAATGGGCCGCCAGCATTACAACGGCGATCTTAAGGGCAAATGGATACTGACGGGCGGCCTCGGCGGCATGGGCGGCGCGCAGCCGCTCGCAGCGACCATGGCCGGCGCATCGATGATCGGCGTGGAGTGTCAGCCCAGCCGCATTGAGCGACGCCTGGCCACACGCTATCTGGATAAAAAAGCGAACAGCATCGAGGAAGCGATTGCGATGGTGGAGGACGCGCATAAGCGCGGCCAAGCGGTTTCCGTCGGTTTGCTTGGCAATGCCGCAACTGTGTTCGCGGAACTGGCGCAGCGCGCCAAGAACGACCGGAAATACCGCCCCGACGCTGTCACCGATCAGACCTCCGCCCATGATCCGTTAAACGGTTACCTGCCCGAAGGCTGGAGTTGGGACGAGGCGGAGAAGAAGCGCCGCTCAAGCCCGAACGACGTCATTGCGGCCGCAAAGAAATCGATGGCCAAGCATGTGCGCGCGATGCTCGATTTCCACGCCATGGGTGTCCCTACCTTCGATTACGGCAACAACATCCGTGCGATGGCAGAGGAGGAAGGAGTGACCAACGCCTTCGATTTCCCCGGCTTCGTCCCCGCCTATATCCGACCCCTGTTCTGCCGCGGTGTCGGGCCGTTCCGCTGGGCCGCGCTCTCCGGCGATCCGGCGGATATCGCCAGGACCGACGCGCGCGTGAAAGAGCTTCTGCCCGATAACAAACACCTCCATAACTGGCTCGACATGGCCGGCGAGCGCATCAAATTTCAGGGCCTTCCCGCGCGCATCTGCTGGGTTGGCCTTGGCGACCGCGCCAAGCTCGGGCTTGCATTTAACGACATGGTCGCTTCAGGAGAACTCGCCGCCCCTGTCGTTATCGGCCGGGATCATCTCGACAGCGGCTCCGTTGCCTCGCCTAACCGCGAGACCGAAGGCATGAGAGACGGGTCAGACGCGGTCTCGGACTGGCCGCTGCTGAACGCGCTGCTCAATACCGCATCAGGCGCGACTTGGGTGTCCCTGCATCATGGCGGCGGCGTCGGCATGGGTTTCTCGCAGCATTCGGGAATGGTGGTTGTCGCCGATGGTACGAAGGAAGCCGCGGAGCGTTTGCAGCGCGTGCTGACCAATGATCCGGCAACCGGCGTCATGCGCCATGCAGATGCGGGCTATCAGGACGCCATTGATTGCGCCCATGACAAGGGGCTGAACCTGCCGATGATCGGCTGAGATTTTTAAGGGCAAAATTTTCATGCGTAACATGGTTATCAAGCCGGGTCAGGTGACCCTCGCGATGCTCCGCACAATTGCCAAACATCATGTGCCGATTTCGCTCGACCCGGCCGCTTACAAACGTATAGACCAGTCGAAGCGGCTCGTTGATAATATTATAGAGGATGGTCGCCCCGTTTACTCGATCAACACCGGCTTCGGCGCGCTTGCGAAGGTGCAAATCCCGCCCAGCCAGTTTGCGCGGCTGCAGAAGAATATTGTTCTGTCCCATGCGACGGGCGTGGGCCGCTTCCTCGACGATGATATCGTCAGGCTGGTCTTGCTGCTCAAGATCAATGCGCTGGCGCAGGGTTATTCCGGCGTGCGGCGCGAAGTGATTGACTTTCTCATCAAGCTTTATAACGAAGAGGTCTATCCCTGCATTCCGGAGAAAGGCTCGGTCGGCGCCTCGGGCGATCTTGCGCCGCTCGCCCATCTGTCACTGCCGCTGCTGGGTGCGGGGCAGGTGCGGGTGCACGGTCTCCTTGCCGATGCACGGCCCGAAATCAAGAAGATCGGCCTCAAGACGCTCGACCTGGAGCCAAAGGAAGGCCTCGCCCTGCTCAATGGAACGCAGGTGTCGACCGCGCTTGCATTACGCGGGTTGTTCCGCGCCGAAGAATGTTACGCGGGAGCGGTTGTCGCCGGCGCGCTTACCGTTGACGCCTTCAAGGGCTCCAGCACCCCGTTTGATCCCGATATTCAAAAGGTCCGCAGACAGCAAGGCCAAATCGATGTCGCCAAAATTTACGTGAGCTTATTGAAGGATAGCGCCATCCGCGCGAGCCACGACAACGAGCATGACGACCGCGTGCAGGATCCCTATTCGATCCGCTGCATGCCGCAGGTCATGGGCGCCTGCCTTGATCATATCCGTTTCTCAGCCGATATATTTTTGCGGGAAGCGAACGCCGTGACAGACAATCCGCTGGTGATGCTTGAAAGCGGGGAGATAAAGTCCGGTGGAAACTTCCACGCCGAACCCATTGCGATGGCCGCCGACAGTCTTGCGCTTGCAATTGCTGAAATAGGCAGCATGAGCGAACGGCGGATTGCCATGCTGATCGACAGCAAGATCAGCGGCCTGCCGCCCTTCCTGGTAAAAGATGCCGGCGTCAATTCGGGCTTCATGATCGCGCATGTCACGGCCGCCGCGCTGACCAGCGAGAACAAGGCGCTCGCCCATCCCTCTTCAGTAGACAGCATTCCGACCTCCGCCAACCAGGAAGATCATGTCAGTATGGCGACCTATGGCGCGCGGCGGCTGAACGACATGGGCTCCAATACCGCCAATATCGTGGGCATCGAGTTGCTGGCGGCGGCGCAGGGGGTCGATTTCCATCGTCCGCTCAAGACGTCCAAATCCCTTCAGGCCGCCGTGAAACTCATCCGCGCGCAGGTGAGCCACTACGAGGAGGACCATTATTTTGCGCCGGATATCCGCATCGCAACGCGCCTGGTCGAGCAGGGGAGCTTTCTCCCCTTCGTCGGGCGCAACCTTTTGCCCTCTCTATATTCCTGATGAAAAAATTCAATTATATCCGCGGTGAAGGCCCGCTGCTGATTTCCATTCCCCATATGGGCACGCACCTGCCCGCGGATTTGAAACACCGCATGACACCGGCCGCACTGCAACTTTCGGACACGGACTGGCATGTCGACAAGCTTTATTTGTTCGCGCGCGAAATCGGCGCCAGTATCCTGATGGCGACCCACTCGCGGTATGTTATCGACCTCAACCGGCCACAGGACGACCAGCACCTTTATCCAGGGCAGGTGAAAACCGGCCTTTGCCCCCTTGAAACTTTCGACGGTGCTAGACTTTACAAGGACGGCGAAGAATTTGACGAGATTGAAAAACTCAATCGTATCGCCGCCTACTGGCTGCCCTATCATGAGCACCTCGCGCAGGAACTTGCGCGCATCAAGGAAAAAAAGGGCTATGCGATCCTATACGATGCGCATTCCATCCGTACTGAAGTGCCGCGCCTGTTCGATGGAAAGCTGTGTGACTTGAACCTCGGCACGGCGCATAACACGACGGCCGCGCCGGAAATGGCGTCAGCGGCGTTTGCGGCGGCGGAGGCAAGCGGTTATACCTCCATTTTAAATGGCCGCTTCGTCGGTGGCTACATCACGCGCCATTACGGGCAGCCGGCGAACGACGTCCATGCCATCCAAATGGAGCTGACCTGGGGCAATTATATGGAGGAAACGCCGCCCTACCTTTATGCCCCGGCGAAGGCGGAGCGCCTTCAAGCGGCATTAAAGACGGTCGTATCTGCGATACTCGACTGGGGCAAGGGCGCTTACGGACGCGTTTAGGGCCGGGGCTGCATAGATTCGCGCATCCTTGCGACCATCCGGGGATCGAGCTCGAAATATACATCCACCAGCGGCCCATCAGGTATCTTGACCTTCAAGGTACTGAACACCTTTTCGCCGTCGCGGCTTAGGCCGGATTCCGTCGCATCGACGCGAAAGTATTGCTCGACAAGGATGCGCTGTTCATCCGCAGTGATTACCCGAAAGGCATTCCCCCGGTCGCGGCCGCTGCCTGTTGCGATGATGCAGTCGAGCAGAGACTTGGTCGCGAGCTTCTCAAGCTTATTGTCGATATAGTCGACCCCTTTGCCAAAATCGGGCAAAGGCCCTTCCATCCCCTCTTTAACGAGTTCCCGGTTCCACTTATAGAGATAGGCCGCGTAACGATGGGCGCCGAGGTTGCCGAAATGCTCACGCATGAATTTCTTGAATTCGTCGACGGATTGTCGTGATTTCTCCAGGATGATCTTTTTTCCCGCCGCTTCAGCTTTTTGGGCCTGCGCGGGATTCCCCAGCGCGCGGTAAAATGTCGTACCAGGGTAGCTTTCGCGTATTTCACACCACTTCGCCGTGCCTGGGGAAGCAACTGCCTGATCCACCAGAGCAAGATATCCCTCATCTGGCGATTCAGCGCGCGCCGGGGAAATAGAGATCAGCATGAGAAGGGTCAAAACAAACTTCATTCGAGCTCCTGCGGATGCCAGTCTCCCGCCATCATAACACCATGGCACAGCCGGCTGCCAAAACCGTAGGCAAGTTCGCGCGGATGCTTCACATTCCAAAGCGCGATATCCGCAGCCTTATCTTTTTCAAGCGTTCCACAAATATTATGAAGCCCAAGGGCGCGGGCTGCGTTCCGCGTCATGCCGGCGAGAGCTTCCGCGGGCGTCATGCGGAACAGCGTACACGCCATATTTATCATGAGGGTTGCGGATAATACCGGCGAAGTGCCGGGGTTATGGTCCGTCGCGATCGCCATCGGTACCTTGTATTGCCGGAAAAGCTCGATCGGCGGTAATGTTTTTTCGCGCAGATAATAGAACGCCCCTGGTAACAGCACCGCAACCGTGCCGGCAGCTGCCATCGCCTTCACGCCGTCTTCGGATACATATTCTAGATGGTCGGCGGAGAGGGCCCGGAATTCAGCGGCTAACTGCGCTCCCTCCATGTTGGATAGCTGCTCCGCATGCAGTTTAACCGGAATTCCCAACTCTCGCGCACATTCGAAAACATCGCGGGTCTGCGCTTGGGTGAAGCCTATTTTCTCGCAAAACGCATCTACGGCATCGATGAGTTTGTCGCGATGCAGCTGCCGCAGCATATCGCATACATGTGCCACGTAATCGTCACTTCGTCCTGCGAACTCAGGGGGAAGCGCGTGCGCGCCCAGAAAAGTTCGCTGGACGCGGAAGCCCGTTTCCTCGGCGAGCCGTGTTGCTACCCGCAGCATTTTTCTTTCTGTGTCTAAATCCAGCCCATATCCTGATTTGATTTCAATGGTTGTGACACCGTCAAAGAACAGCGCGCTTAAGCGCTTCAGGGATATCTCCAGCAAATCATCTTCCGTTACATCACGGGTCGCCCGTACCGTTGACAGGATGCCCCCGCCAGCGGCCGCGATTTCAGCATAGGAAACACCTAGCAGACGCCGTTCAAATTCGTCCGCGCGGTTCCCGGCATAGACAAGATGGGAGTGGCAGTCGATCAAACCGGGCGTCGCCACGCGCTGTTCCGCATCGAATACGTAGTCAGAGAGCTTTTCTGGCGGGGCGGGCAGCTCGCCGGCGGTCCCGACAAACGCGATCTTCCCGCCGGTAACGCCGATCAAGCCGTTATTGATGATGCCGTAGCCATCGCCACCTGCCATTGTCGCGATCGTCACGTTTTTCCAAAGGCGATCAAACATTTGCAAGTCCGAAAGTTGATTTGGGGTGGGCCCGTCTATATTATCGTTATAGTCAATTTTTGTCCCAAGGAACAGCCCGTGACCACTTTGTTCGCCGAGACAGCGCTTTTGCCCGATGGCTGGGCGGATAATGTCTTGGTGGAGATTGATAAGGACGGCTGGATCGTCGGGGTCGACAGCTTCAAGATACCCCCCAAGCCGAATGACGAGGTCGAAATCATTCATGGCCCGCTTATTCCCGGAATGGCGAATATTCACAGCCACGCCTTCCAGCGTGCTATGGCTGGCATGGCAGAACGGGCAAGCGGAAAGAAGGACACGTTCTGGAGCTGGCGCGAGACCATGTACCGTTTCCTCGCGTTCCTGGAGCCGGAGGATATGCAGGCCGTGACTGCGCAGGCCTATGTCGACATGCTGAAGGCGGGTTATACCTCCGTCGGCGAGTTCCATTACATCCACCACCACATGAACGGCCAGCCTTACGAAAACCGCTCCGTGATGTCGCAGGAGGTCATTCAGGCGGCACTTGAAACCGGCATTGCTATCACGCATATGCCGTCATTGTACGCCTACGGTGGTTTCGGCGAAAAGCAGGCGGCCGAAGGGCAGCGCCGCTTCATCAATGCCGTTCCAGACCTGATGCGGATCATCGAGGAGCTCCATGGCGAGTTCAAGAATGTGCCGCAGGTGACCTTGGGGCTAGCCCACCATTCCCTGCGCGCCGTTTCGCCGGCCATGCTGCACGAAGGAACCACGGCTATCCGCCGCCTTTTGCCCGAGGCTCCCATCCATATACATGCCGCTGAGCAGATGGGCGAAGTCGAGGCCTGTCTTGAATGGTCAAGAAAGCGCCCGGTTGAATGGCTTCTCGAAAACGGGGGCATCGACGACAAATGGTGTCTCATCCACTGCACCCATGTGAACGATGACGAAGTACGCGGCCTTGCGAAATCCGGCGCCGTTGCCGGCCTGTGCCCGACCACCGAGGCGAACCTCGGGGACGGTATCTTCCCGCTCGTCAAATTTTTTCACGAAGGCGGGCGTTTTGCGATCGGGTCCGACAGCCATATTACCGTGAGTGTCATCGAAGAGCTTCGATGGCTTGAATATATCCAGCGGCTTGTGTATCGGGAGCGGACGCTGATCAAGGACCATGATATTCCTTCCGTGGGCGCGGCTCTCTATGATCGTTGCCTGTCCGGAGGGGGCCGCGCCCTGGGCCGTAAATCAGGCCAGATCGACATTGGCCATCGCGCCGACCTTGTCGTTCTCGATAAGGATCTCCCATTCATGACAGGAAAGCTACGGGATCATATTCTCGACGCAGCAATCTTCGCGGCGAACCAGAATCCCGTCAAAGACGTGATGTCCGGCGGCAGGTGGGTCGTAAAAAACCGCCATCACAAGCGCGAAGAGCATATCCTTGAAAAGTTCCGCAAGGTGATGGCGAAAGTCCAGTAACTTTATTAAGACTGGGTTGCGAACCATCTCAAAAGCGTATCGGCAACGCGTTCGGCATCCTCTCTGCGATTTTCAAACAAGTGCGTCGCCATTTCATCGAGGATGATCAGTTCGCGGTCGGCTTTTGAGGCGCGTTCATAAATTTCGCGTGCGTTGTCTACAGTGACGATATTGTCCTGGGGCGCGTGAAAGATGAATAATTTTTTATCAAGAGCAGCTGTTTTCGCCGCCACCTCCTGCCCGAGCATATCTTCGATGAAGGATTTTTTGAAAGTAACACGCTGGTTGATCACCATGATTTCAATTTCATTCGAATTCTTCTCCGTGATCAGTTCCTGGCGCCGGAACTTCTCGATAATCGCCGCCGGATCGCGGGGGGAGCCGATCGTGGCAATCGCTTTCAGTCCGGGAAGTGCTTCGCTTGCAGCCAGCGCTGCTGTTCCACTGATACTGTGCCCGATCAGAAGTTTGGGTTCCGCGTGGTCGCGCGCGAGGGCCTTGCAGGCGGCCACCAGGTCCAGCACACGTGTCGTAAAATTCGTTTCCGAAAATTCTCCCTGGCTTTCACCTTGGCCGGTGACGTCGATACGCAGCATGGCAACGCCGTTTTCGGCCAAGTGCCGGCAGACTTTCGCGGCAGCATGGGATTCTTTCGGGCAGGTAAAGCATGGCCCGAACACGCCCCAAAAAAGCGGCGTCGTTTCAGGCCTGTCGATGATCCCAACCAGTTGCTGGCCGCGGCCGTTATCGAATTTGTACTTGTTACTTGTGCGAGGCATGGCCGACTATAGCCAAGAAAAAGGGCCGCGGGGTAGTGAAAACCCCGCGGCCCTTTGTTTTCGGCTCAGGTCTTATTCGGCCTTGTCGGACGCATCCGGGCCGCCCTCGTCGTCATGCGGCGGCTTGTCTCCTTTGCGCCCTGGTCTGTTCTCGCCATGGCCTTTCTTGCCCATCCCGAGCGCATCCCATTTGGCGCGCTGTTCCGGCGTCAGGGATTTCACGAAGTCTTCCATCTGCGCCTTGTGTTCGGCGCGGGTCTTTTCGCGGAACTTGTTGTTGCGTTCTACAAGCGCTTTTTTGTCGGAGTCAGATAGACTATCAAACGCCTTCTGGCGCTCGTCCATCTTCGCCTTTCTTTCTTCCTTGGAAAGTTTGTCGAATTCGCTGCGACGCTCCTTGAAATAGGAGCCGCGCTGTTCTGGGGTCATCGCTTCCAGCTTGTCCAGTTCTTCAGCAGACAGCATCATCCCGCGGCGCTTGCCGTCTTTGTTGAAGCCGCGCTTGCCATCTTTTTCGCTATCTTTGTGGACGGATTTGCCAGTCTCTGCAGCAGGCTTCGAAGCGTCTGCCTTTGTCTCGGCAACTGCGGCGGTAGCGACCAGACCGGTCAGTGCCAAGGCTGCCAAAGGGACGGAGAGAAAGGAAAACTTGATAAGGGTCATTAGTCTTACTCCATTGAAAAGTTGGTGAATTTTGGCCCAGAGCGCCCTGATTGGCATTCTATCTGCTCTTTGCCACGGAATACAGGGGCAAAACCCTGCGTAACACTATGGTAAAAATTGCCCGGTGCGCAGGAAATAAGGCAGTCATCCGTGACAATGATGGAATGGGACCGGAAAACCGTTTAACTTCCGAGGGCAGCAGTAAAACATGTTTTCTTTAAGTGAGCGGATGCAGGAACAGGCACCATTCAGTCACGCGACGGACGAGGCGAAGGACGACGCGGGGCTTATGCGCCAGATCGCGGGTGGCGACCAGCGAGCGTTCCAACGGCTTATGCAGCGCCATTTGCAGCGTACCGTCCGCCTTGCAACGCGGATTATGGGGGGCACCCTGGCGGCGGAGGACGTGGCGCAGGAGGCTTTTATCCGGGTCTGGAAGCACGCCAAGGATTGGGAAGCCCCATCGCGCTCTGGCGCAAAATTTACGACATGGCTTTACCGCATCGTCCTTAACTTGTGCATTGATGAAAAACGCAAAAATCGTTTCTCAAATATCGACGATATCCCCGAACCCGTCGATACGGGCCTGGGTGCGCAAGGGGGCATGGAGCAGCAGGAGCAGTCCAGGCGCGTGCGCGCCGCGCTCGATGAATTGCCGGAGCGGCAGCGTGCTGCGCTGGTGTTGTGCTTTTATGAAGAGTTTTCGAACAAGGAGGCGGCTGACATGCTGGGTATCAGCGTAGGTGCCGTTGAATCGCTTCTTGTCCGTTCGCGCCGCTATCTGCGCGACAAGCTGGTGGAGGAAAGGCCATGACATTCGAAGAATTTACGGGTTATGTGGACTTATATTCGGCGGACCTCTCCCGCTGGCCGCAGCATCTGGTGAAGCCCGCAGTCACTTTCATGAAAGGCAACGCGAAGGCGAGCGCCCTGTTCGAGCGGCAGCTGCTGGCCGATGCGCAACTGCGCAATTATGTCCCGCAGGACCAGCAACTGTCCGCTCTCGAGGCGCGCATTATGTCGGGTCTGACGGATCAGGCAGAGACTCGGGAGATCCTGCAGGCGGCTGTTATAACAGCGCAAGCGACGCGCACCAGTTGGCGGCCCGCCTGGATGTTTGCGCCGACCGGCGGATTACTGGCTGCGCTTGTCGTCGGGTATTTTGTAGGTTTCTCGCCGCAGCGGGAAATTTATGGTCCCATGCCGATTTATTCCACGCTTGATCCCGCCTATGTCGCGGAGCAGCAACTGGCCACCGCATATGTCGATGTCTATGGTGAAGAGGGAGAGGTTTTCTGATGAACAAGCTTGCGGCTATTCTGGGAGGACTGCTGTTCGTTTCGCTCGCGGGTAACCTTTTTATGGGCGGGTTAATGCTGGGCCATCGCGCGAGCGTGGTCGAGACACCATCGCCTGGCGCCGTTTCGTCCGTGCAGAGCAGCGAGGACCGCCGCGCCGAGTGGCGCAAGCGTGACCAGATGCTTCGCGAAAGGCTGTCCGAGGCAGACCGCGCGATTTTCGAAGAGATTAAACAAAAGTACCATGACCAGATCGAGCAAAAACGCATTGCTCTTGACCAGGCGCGCGAGCGGTTGGAAGAAGCGCAATCGGCTGAAATCATCGACACCCCGGCAATCGAAGAGGCAGGGCGCGAGGAGGCGGTACGGCGCGCGGAATTCCTGCAGGCCATCCGCGCCGCGCGCAAGGAAATCTCCGGGCGGCTGTCGCCAGAAGGCCGCATCCAGATGGAGCGCCTGCGCCCGCCGAAGGGTAAGCGCCCGGGCGGCCGTGGCCGCGATTGGCCACATAGTCACGACAACGCGCCGAGCGACGGGGAACGAGGCCTGCCCCAGCCCCCGGCTGGCGCAGCTGACTTGCGTTATGTCCAACCTCAGGCCAACCAACCCGAAACGCCAAACCCACCGGGCGATTGCGGCGCTTGCGAAGTGCCTGGCGCGGGTAGTCCCGCGGATGGCGCTCCCCCCCAGCCTTGATTTCGTCCAGCGGCCTGTTATCCTTCGGGAAACCCCAACGAAGGAGACTGGACTTGACCAATCTGAAGAAAATCGTGTTGTGCCTGGGCTTGGTGTCGCTGACATCTTTGCCCCTTTCCGCCTGCACAAGCACCTGGCAGGGCATGAAGGAGGACTGGCACAGCGTGACGGACGGCAATTCGACCTCCGTTTCTGAAACCAGCGCAGTAGAGGTGGACAGCAGCGCAGGCGAGCCAGCCGTTGTGAAAACAACCACCGTCACCACCTATAACTAACTCCGCGAAGCGATGTGGAACCGCCGCGCTGATTGCGGCGTTTACTCGCTAAAGGAAAGGAAAAACTCCAATGTCCCTCATTAATATCAAGACGGCGCTTATGTGCCTCTGCCTGCTCGGCACCCTGTCTCTTGCGGCCTGCAATACGACCGAAGGCCTCGGCCAGGATATGGAAGCAGCGGGTGACACCATCAGCGACGCTGCGCGCGACAACAAGAATTACTAAACCACCGTAAACAAAAGGGCCCTCTCGCGAGAGGGCCCTTTTTTTATTAGTCAGTTCCTAGCGTCGCGGCTGCGCGCGCGCAGCCGGTGCCACGTTGGCGCGGCGGGGGTATTCAAGCACGGTGTTGGATTTGAAGGGCGCGGCAGCAATCGCAAAGTCCTTTTTGGGTTCCGGCATCGCACGGTTTTCGCCAGTCTTGCCGAGCGCCTGCTGCAGCAGGTGTTCCCGGGAGAGGTCGGTGAGCGAGGGCGTGATGCGCAAAGCAAGAACGGGGAGGGCGTCTGCGGCATCGCGCAGTTTCTGCGTCCAGGCAAGCGCCTTCGGCGTCGCATCCTTTGCCCCTTCGAGACCTTGTTTTTCCAGCAGGTCGAACAGGCTGGCGGATTGTTCCCGGTCGTAGCCGATATAATAGAAGCGCTCATTGTCAGCGACCAGGAACGTCTTGTCCTGCGCCTCGCTGTAAAATTGCATGACGGATCTGTTCAGGTTAATGACGTCCGCAGGCGCGTCGACGGTACCCTGACCGCCCGGCGCCGGAACAGGGCTCGCGCCCACAACCATAAATCCCTTTTCCTTTGAGAGCTTCTCGAGAACCGCATAGGCTTCCTGGTCCTCTGCCGGAACCGGCAGGATGTCATTGTTGAGGACGAGGTAAAAGCGCTGCTTGTCAGCGTTGAAATAGGCGTCGTCAATCATGTCTTTATGCGTGATCGCATTGCCAACGCTGATGAGACCCGGGTTGCTGGCGAGGCCGGCATAAATATTTTTCGCGAGTTGCTCTTCCTGAGTCGCGATAAAACCGGGCGTCTTTGCGGGACCATTCTTCCGGATGCTGAAACCCGGCTCGCGCTCGTCGGTATAGATCATGTAGCCAAGCGCTTCGAAATTGAAATACATGTTCTTCAGATCGCCGCCATTCGGCGCGACGATGGCGGGCGCCTCGGTCACTGCGGCCTGCGTACGCTTGAAATCGGCTGCATTCATTTCCAGCGTATAGAAATATTGCCCAGGCGAGACGCTTTCCAGCAGGTCTTCAAAATCCTTGCTCTCGGCGCGGAAACCCACAGTGCCCTTGGCAGGGTCGAGCGACAGGAGAGAGGCGTTGCGAGGGTTAAAGAAAGTCCCCGACAGGTTGAGCAGATTGTCCTTCGCCTCTATGACGATCTTTCCTTCCAATACCTGCACCGCGCCGTACTTATCGACAAGCAGGTGCGTACCGTCTTGCAGCGGCTGGACGAGCGCGACGGTTTTCAGGTTGATGCTGTGCGTCTGGCCGTTATCTGCATTGACCACATGCATAAAATCCTCATGCTTGTGCAGTGCGGCGATGGTTTCATCCGGCACGTTCAGCATGCCGCTATGATTTCCCCAGTAAATCGCCGTCTTTTGCGGCGTGGTGACAATGCGATCGATATTCCTCGGGTTGTAGAGGCCATCATATTCGGGCTGCAGGAAAGGGGCCTTGCGCTGGAGATGTGTCAGCACCTCTTTCGCCATCTGGGGCGATACATCGTCGAGCATGGTATGGCCCGTGCCGTTGACCGTCATGCGCATGACCTTGGTATCGCCGTCATACCAGATATTCGCAATGCGATCGATATTCGTCAGTATCCGCCCCTCGTCAAGGCGCAGGTTTTCACCGGCAAGATTTGCCTCAAGCGAGAGGAGCGCTTTTCTGGCTTCAGGTGATTTCGTGTTCTGTGCTGCCTCGAATAGGATATTCGACTTTACAATATTGGACGGCCACGGCTCGACGAGGGCGGCGACCCAGCTCAGGCGTCCCTCGGCATTTAAGGGTGAGGAGACGGCCTGCTCGAGCCATCCGCCGCTACGGGTCAATTCTTTGCGCAGCAGGTCGAGGCCGGCATTTGCGAAGGACAAGCCCACCAGCTTGCGCATAACCGCGAGGGAAAAATCCTCGTGGTCAGGCATGACTTTTTCGTTGATGAATTTCAGTACGTTTTTCGCGTCGCCTTGCACCGCATTCGTGCCAATCTTGAATTCGTCCGCGACGCCCACGCGCAAAGCGATTTCGGTCAGGGCTGACAGGTCCGAGGTGTTCTTCGCAGTGTTGGCGATTTCTCCCATGATGGAAACGCCCGGAAAAGTAAGATTCCACAACCCTTTGAAAGCGAGGGCGCCCGCGCCCGGCTCGATACGCGATAAAGCGGTTCCGAGTTTCATCGCGTCGCCGTCCCGCGCGGCTTTGACGAAGCTCGCCACCTGCGCCTCCGTGCCGCTACCGGGGTTGCCGAGGCCGGTCAGCACATGCGCCGCCGCTGTCTGCATTGTGTTCAGGGCCGCATTGAAGCGCTGTGCCAAGCGCTCAAACACGGTTTTTTTCTCGCTGCCAAGATCAATGACCGCTGCGGGGTCTTTATCAGCCTCCAGTTTCTTCAGCGTCAGTTGCAGGGCAGAGGAATCAAGGGGATCGGCTGCCGCTGTCGTTTCCTTCAGGACGCGCTCGAAAATCTGCGCCTTGGACGAAAGGCCGGAAAGCTTGAACTGGGGCTCCAGTTCCAGCGCCATCTTCAGAA
>Ga0196981_1000430_pt1 | contig 14159 bp, 13 predicted proteins | sample S3_2013CmetaG_FD_155462 | JGI IMG/M metagenome (GOLD analysis project Ga0196981, IMG submission 155462) | Soil microbial communities from Anza Borrego desert, Southern California, United States - S3_20-13C | ecosystem: Environmental > Terrestrial > Soil > Desert | place: USA: California... | reverse complement strand
GTTCGATGCGTTGCGCTGGTGCGCCGATTCGAGTTCGATCTGCTGTTGGACCTGCATGATCTTGCCGCGCGACTCGGTGGTTGCAAGCTGCGCTTCGCGCCATGCCTGCTCCAGAGCCGGCAGGTTGTCGTGCTGCGTTTGCGCGGCCTGTTGCGCCTGTTCGACGAGCAAGCCGCGTTCCTCGAGGTGCATTTCGGCTTCCTCGAGTTCTTCCTGTTGCTGCTGGCCCTGGCGTTGCCATTGGTCACGCTGCGCCGTCAGCGAATTGAGCTGGGACTGCAAGCGGTTGCGCGACTCGATGACGAACCTGATCTGCGCCTCGAGACTGCCGATTTCCGAGTTGGTCTGGTAGAGGTGCCCCTGTGCCGTGTGCATCCGGTCGCCGGCGGCGTAGTGCGCCTGGCGCATATGCTCCAGCTCCGTCTCGACGTGGCGCAGTTTTGCCGTTTGCTCTTCGAGCTCGGTCTGCGCGCGCTCGATGTCGCGGAAGTACTTTTCCTGCTCCGCCTTGGCTTCGTTCTTGCGCAGCAGCCACAGCAGTTTCTGCTTCTCGTCCTGGTCGGCCTGCAGCTCGCGGAACTTCTGTGCGACGGCGGCCTGGGCTTCCAGCTTTTCGAGGTTGGTGCCGAGTTCGCGCAGGATGTCTTCGACCCGCGTGAGGTTCTCGCGGGTATCGTGCAGGCGGTTTTCGGTTTCACGGCGGCGCTCCTTGTACTTGGAAACGCCCGCGGCCTCTTCCAGGAAGATGCGCAGGTCTTCCGGACGCGCTTCAATAATGCGCGAAATCATGCCCTGGCCAATGATTGCGTAGGCGCGCGGACCGAGGCCGGTGCCAAGGAAGATGTCCTGGATGTCACGGCGGCGCACCGCCTGATTGTTGATGTAATACGTTGAGGTGCCGTCCCGCGTCAGCGTACGCTTGACCGCGATCTCGGCGTACTGACTCCACTGGCCGGCGGCACGTCCGTCGCTGTTGTCGAAGACGAGTTCCACGGAAGCGCGACCGGCCGGCTTGCGGCTGGTCGAGCCGTTGAAGATCACGTCCTGCATCGACTCGCCGCGCAACTCGGAAGCCTTGGATTCGCCCAGCACCCACCGAACCGCGTCCATGATGTTGGACTTGCCGCAACCATTCGGCCCGACCACGCCAACCAGCTGGCCAGGCACCTGGAAGTTGGTCGGATCGACGAAGGACTTGAATCCGGATAATTTAATGGAATTTAGACGCACTTTATCGACTGTTCTTGACTAGTTGGAGCAGGCGCTTGATGCCGCCTCGGGAAAGGGGCCTATCATAACATTTCGCATCCCCCGATCATCACTTTTACCTAGGGAAATCCCCCCGGCGCAGGCGGGGCGCCGACGGTATAATGCCGCCTTTGGTCTTTTTGCATCCCACCTCTTTCAGCCGAGCCCTTCCCCGTGAATCCGCTGTTAAAAAAATTACAACCCTACCCCTTCGAAAAGCTGAAGCAGTTGTTTGCGGACGTCAAGCCGAACGCCACCTACAGACCCATCAGCCTAGGCATTGGTGAGCCTAAGCATCCGACGCCGGACTTGATCAAGAAAGCCTTGAGCGACAATCTTGGCGGATTGGCAAGTTACCCGACCACCGCGGGCTCCGAGGCATTGCGTGAGGCTATTGCCGGTTGGCTCGAACGACGGTACGGGCTTCCGAAGATTGACGCAACTACGCAGATATTGCCGGTGAACGGCTCTCGCGAAGCCTTGTTTGCCCTCGCACAGACAGTCATTGATCCAACGGGCGGCGACGCACTGATCATGTGCCCGAACCCGTTCTACCAGATCTATGAGGGCGCCGCTTACCTGTCCGGGGCGCAGCCGTATTTCGTGAATTCCGATCCGTCGCGCAATTTCGCTCCGGACTTCAAGAGCGTCCCGGCCGACATCTGGCCGCGCGTCCAGCTGCTCTATATCTGCTCGCCCGGCAACCCGACCGGCGCCGTCCTCAACCTGGATGACTGGAAGGAATTGTTCGACCTGTCGGACAAGTACGGTTTTGTCATTGCGTCTGACGAGTGCTATTCCGAAATCTTCTTCAAGTCCGAAGCGCCGCTGGGCGGCATGGAAGCGGCGCACAAGCTTGGCCGTTCGGGCTATCCGCGTCTCGTCTCGTTCTCGAGCCTGTCCAAGCGCTCGAACGTCCCCGGCATGCGTTCCGGCTTCGTCGCAGGCGACGCCGAAATCCTGAAGAAATACCTGCTGTACCGCACTTACCACGGCAGCGCGATGAGCCCATCGGTGCAGGCAGCGTCCATCGCCGCCTGGAACGATGAACAGCACGTCGAGGAAAACCGTGCAAAGTACATCACGAAGTTCAACCAGGTCACGCCGCTGCTGGAAGAAGTGCTCGACGTGCGCCTGCCCGACGCCAGTTTCTACCTCTGGGCGAAGGTCGACCGCTACAGCGGCATGTCCGATACCGAATTCGCGAAGCGCCTGTACGCCGAATATAATGTGACGGTATTGCCTGGAAGTTATCTGGCCCGCGAAGCGCATGGCGTTAACCCGGGACAGAACCGCGTCCGTATGGCGCTCGTGGCCGAGGTGGACGAATGCCTCGAAGCCGCGCAACGCATCGTCGAATTCACCAAGAAATTATCCTGATCCATCAACTTGAGAAGCAAAGCAAATGACTCAACAACTCCAGCAGATCATTGACCAGGCCTGGGAAGACCGCGCCAATTTTTCTCCGAAGTCCGCACCGGCGGAAGTGCGCGACGCCGTCGCCCATGTCCTTGAGCAGCTCAACCAGGGCACCCTGCGCGTGGCGCAGAAGGACAGCGGCAGCTGGGTGGTGAACCAATGGATCAAGAAGGCCGTGCTCCTGTCCTTCCGCCTCGAAGACAACGTGCCGATGCCCGCGGGCGGCAACATGCAGTTCTACGACAAGGTTCCGACCAAGTTCGCCAATTACACGGCTGAGGATTTCGCCAAGGGCGGCTTCCGCGTTGTGCCCCCGGCCGTTGCCCGCCGCGGCAGCTTCATCGGCAAGAACGTCGTGCTGATGCCGTCCTACGTCAACATCGGCGCCTATGTCGATGAAGGCGCCATGGTCGACACGTGGGCCACCGTCGGCTCCTGCGCGCAGATCGGCAAGAACGTCCACCTGTCCGGCGGCGTCGGCATCGGCGGCGTGCTCGAACCGATGCAGGCCAACCCGACCATCATCGAAGACAACTGCTTCATCGGCGCGCGCTCGGAAATCGTCGAAGGCGTGATCGTCGAAGAGAACTCCGTGATTTCGATGGGCGTGTACATCGGCCAATCGACCAAGATCTACGACCGTGCCACCGGCGAAGTCACCTACGGCCGTGTTCCGGCGGGTTCCGTCGTAGTCTCGGGCAACCTGCCCTCCGCCGACGGCAAGTACAGCCTGTACTGCGCCGTCATCGTCAAGCGCGTGGATGCGAAGACCCGCGCCAAGACGGGCATCAATGAGCTGCTGCGCGACGCCTGATCGTGTGATGGCAGGCCGCCTGACGGCGGCCTTTTTCATCTGGCCACCTAGGAGAGCATCATGGCAATGGACCGTCTGTTCCAGCTGATGAAGGACAAGAAGGCATCGGACCTGTTCATGACCGTGAACTCGCCGATCCATATCAAGATCAACGGACACCTGCTTCCCGTCAACCAGCAAAAAATGGACAACGCGACCATCAAATCGCTGCTGGCCGAGGTCACGTCCGCAAAACAGCTGCAGGAACTGGAAGACCACAACGAACTCAACATGGGCATTCCCGTCCCAGGTGTCGGCAGCTTCCGCCTTTCCGCCTTCCGCCAGCGCGGCAGCATCTCGGCGGTGTTCCGGTACATCCCCGGGGAAATTCCGCGTCTTGCCGATCTGAACGTCCCCCCGGTGCTGGCAGAAGTCATCATGGAAAAGCGCGGCCTCATCCTGGTCGTGGGCTCGACGGGATCGGGCAAGTCCACCACGATTGCCGCGATGCTGGATCATCGCAACGCGAGCAAGACCGGCCATATCCTGACGCTGGAAGATCCGATCGAATTCCTGTTCTCGAACAAGAAATCCATTGTCAACCAGCGCGAGATCGGCACCGACGCGGATAGCCTGCACATCGCGCTCAAGAACGCGCTGCGCCAGGCTCCGGACTGCATTCTCATCGGCGAGATCCGGGACAAGGAAACCATGGGCAACGCCCTTGCGTATGCACAGTCCGGCCATCTCGTCGTGGCCACGCTGCACGCGAACAACAGCTACCAGGCGCTGACCCGCATCATCAACTTCTATCCGCTGGAGACGCGCCCTTCCCTGCTGGTCGACCTCTCGGTCACCATCAAGGCAATCATTTCGCAGCGCCTTGTGCAGGCCAAGGATGGCGGAAGGCGCGCGGCGGTCGAAGTGCTGCTGAACACCCGCCACGTCGCGGAACTGATCGAACAGGGCGAAATCAGCCAGATCAAGGAAGCGCTCGAAAAGAGCATGGCCCCCGGTTCGCAGACCTTCGAACAAGCGCTCATGCAACTCATCCACGATGGCGTGATCACGCAGGAAGAGGCGCTGGCCAATGCCGACTCGGCGACCAACCTCTACTGGCTGATCAACAATTCCCAGGGCAAGAAACCCGAGCCCGAACCGGAACCCAAGAAGGACGAAGGCCCCACCTTCACCGAATTCACGTTGAACGTTTGATCCATGGCAGTCACACTCTACGGCATTCCCAATTGCGATACGGTCAAGAAGGCAAGGACCTGGCTGGACCAGAACGGTGTCGCGTACACCTTCCATGATTTCAAGAAGGCCGGCCTCACGCCGGCGCATGTGGACGGCTGGCTGAAGCAGGTGCAATGGGACGTGCTGGTTAACCGCAAGGGAACGACCTGGCGCGCGCTTTCCGACGAAAGAAAGGCCGCCGTCAGTGACGCGGACAGCGCTGCGGTGCTGATGCTGGAGTCCCCCTCGGTCATCAAGCGCCCCGTCCTCGACTTCAACGGGACGACCCACGTTGGTTTTACCGATGCCGGCTACCAACAGATCTTCAAGAAGTAATCCATGAGCAAGACACTCGCGCTGACTGAAGAACTCATCGCCCTGTCCTCCGTGACACCGGACGACAAGGGCTGCCAGCGCCGCCTGATCGAACTGCTGGAGCCGCTCGGTTTCAAGTGCGAAACCATCGAATCCGGCGGCGTGACCAACCTCTGGGCGCGGCGCGGCACTGCGCAGCCCCTGGTTGTCTTCGCCGGCCACACTGACGTCGTTCCGACCGGCCCGCTCGATCAATGGCATTCGGATCCCTTCGTACCGACGCAACGTGACGGCAAACTTTACGGGCGTGGCGCTGCGGACATGAAGACGTCCATTGCCGCCATGGTCGTCGCTGTCGAGGAGTTCACTGCAGCGCATCCGGCCCACCCCGGCTCCATCGCCTTCCTGCTGACCAGCGACGAGGAAGGTCCTGCAACTGACGGCACCGTCGTCGTGTGCGACATGCTCAAGGCGCGCGACGAGCAGCTCGACTACTGCATCGTCGGCGAACCGACCTCGTCCGACCAGCTCGGCGACGTGATCAAGAACGGCCGCCGGGGTTCGATGTCGGGCAAGCTCATCATCAAGGGCGTCCAGGGCCACATCGCCTATCCGCAATTGGCGAAGAATCCGATCCACCTCGCCGCGCCCGCGCTGGCCGAGCTCGCAGCCGAAAAATGGGACGACGGCAACGAGTACTACTTGCCCACGTCCTGGCAGATGTCGAACATCCACGCCGGCACCGGCGCCACCAACGTCATTCCCGGCGAAGTGGTCGTCGATTTCAATTTCCGCTTCTCGACCGCCAGCACCGTCGAGGGCCTGCAGAAGCGGGTACACGCGATCCTGAACAAGTACGACTTCGAATACGACATCAAGTGGACCATCGGCGGCCGCCCCTTCCTGACGCCGCGCGGCACGCTGAGCGACGCGATCACGGCGGCGATCAAGGCCGAAACGGGACTGGATGCGGATCTGTCGACCACCGGCGGCACATCCGACGGACGCTTCATCGCGCAGATCTGTCCGCAGGTGATCGAATTCGGCCCGCCGAACGGCAGCATCCACAAGATCGACGAACACATTGAGCTGCGGCATATCGACCCGCTCAAGAACATCTACAGACGCACGCTGGAAAATCTCCTGCTGTAGAACAAACCCCAGCCCTCTCCACCAGAGGGGGACCAAGGCACCCGATGCCGCACAGAACCCAGGCTTCCTCCATGACTCCAAACGAATTCACTACCATCCGCGACCTGCTCCGTTATGCGGTCACCCGCTTCAACACCGCCAAGCTGTTCTTCGGCCATGGCAGCAGCAACGCATTCGACGAAGCGGCCTACCTGATCCTGCATACACTCCAGCTTCCGCTCGACAAACTGGAGCCCTTCTATGACGCACGCCTGCTTCCGGACGAAATCGCGGCAACGCTGAAAGTGATTGACCGCCGGGCAGCGGAGCGCGTCCCTGCCGCATACCTGACGAACGAAGCCTGGCTGGGCGACTACCGCTTCTACGTTGACGAGCGCGTGATCGTTCCCCGTTCCTTTATCGCGGAACTCATTCCCGACCATTTCGCCCCCTGGGTGGACGATCCGGAATCCGTCGAGAACATCCTCGAACTATGTACCGGCTCAGGCTGCCTACCCATCATGCTGGCCGACGCTTTCCAGAATGCGCACGTGGACGCCGTGGATATCTCTCCCGACGCCCTTGCTGTCGCACGGCGTAACGTCGACGACTATGACTTGCAGGATCGCATCACGCTGATCGAGTCGGACCTGTACACGAACGTTCCGAAGAAGAAATACGACCTGATCGTTACCAACCCGCCCTACGTCAACGCGACATCGATGGGCAAGCTGCCGCAGGAATACCTGTGCGAGCCGCAGATCGCGCTTGCCGGCGGCGACGACGGCATGGACCTTGTCCGCAAGATCGTCGCAGGAGCGGCCGAACGCCTCACCCCGAACGGCGTGCTGGTGGTTGAAATCGGTAACGAGCGTGAATTCGCCGAGGCAGCCTTCGCCGACCTCGAACTGACCTGGCTCTCCACCAGCGCCGGGGATGACGCCGTGTTCCTGCTGACTGCCGACCAGTTGACCGCACAATGATCCGTTTCCTGCAAGTCAGCCTTACGCGCGGCATCAAGCCGCTGCTGGAAGGCGTGGACCTGACGCTGAATCCCGGTGAGAAAATCGGTCTCATCGGTGCCAATGGCGCGGGCAAGTCCAGCCTGTTCGCGATGTTGCGCGGGGAATTGCACGCCGACCTCGGCGAGGTCGACTTCCCCGCCAAGTGGCGGATGGCCTACGTTGCGCAGGAAACGCCCGCGCTGGACCGTCCTGCCATCGAATATGCGATCGACGGCGACGCCAACCTGCGCAAGCTGGAGGCCGAACTCGCGCAACTGGAAGGCACCTCGGGCTGCCACGCCGAGGGAACCCGTATCGCCGAACTGCATGCAGCACTGGCGGATGCGGACGCCTACACCGTTCGCTCCCGCGCCGAGCAATTACTCACCGGCCTCGGCTTCTCGATTGACCAGATGCAGCAGCCGGTAGCAAGCTTTTCCGGCGGCTGGCGCATGCGCCTGAACCTGGCCCAGGCCCTGATGTGTCCGTCCGACCTGCTGCTGCTTGACGAGCCGACCAACCACCTCGACCTCGATGCCATCATCTGGCTCGAAGACTGGCTCAAACGCTATCCGGGCACGCTAATCATCATCTCGCACGACCGCGATTTTCTCGACGGCGTCGTCAACGTGATCGTGCACATCGACGACAGGAAACTCAAGCGCTACGCGGGCAATTACTCGTCGTTCGAGACCCAGCGCGCGGCGCAGATCGCCCTCACGCAGGCTGCCTACGAAAAGCAGGCACGGCAGCGTGCCCACCTGCAATCCTTCATTGATCGTTTCAAGGCCAAGGCGACCAAGGCACGGCAGGCGCAAAGCCGCATGAAAATGCTGGCGAAGATGGAAGAAATTGCGCCCTTGCGCGCCGCAGCCGAGTTCTCATTCGAATTCCGCGAACCATTGAGCGCACCCAATCCCCTGCTGGTGATGGAAGATGTTGTCGCAGGTTATCGCATCGAGGATCCTGTCACGCACGAGACAAAGGAAAAGCCGATCGTCTCACGCATCGACTTCTCTCTCCAGACGGGCCAGCGCATCGGCCTTCTGGGCGTGAATGGCGCGGGCAAGTCGACGCTCGTAAAAACGATCGCGGGTGAAATCACTGCGCTTAGTGGCGACATGCGCTTCGGCAAGGGACTGTCGATCGGCTATTTCGCGCAGCACCAGGTGGAAATGCTCCGGCATGATGAGTCACCACTCTGGCATCTCGCGCGGATTGCGCCGACGACCCGCGAACAGGAGTTGCGCAATTTCCTCGGCGGGTTCAATTTCGGCGGCGACATGGTGACGAGCAAGATCGCGCCATTTTCCGGCGGCGAGAAGGCACGGCTCGCGCTTGCGCTGATCGTGTGGCAACGTCCCAACCTGCTGCTGCTCGACGAACCGACCAACCACCTCGACCTCGAAACGCGGGAGGCGCTCACCATGGCGCTTGCCCAATTCGAAGGCACACTCGTGCTGGTGTCCCACGACCGCCATCTGCTGCGCGCCACAACCGACCAGTTCATGATTGTGGCAGAAGGCAAGCTGCAACCTTTCGACGGCGACCTCGACGACTACCGCGACTGGCTGTTCAAGACCAAGCTTGGCAAGGCCGAACTCCCGGCAAGCGCATCCGAGAAGCCGAACAGCCAGCAGAGCGTCGGCACCGCATCGGAATCGCGCGAAGACCGACAGGAACGCCGCAGGCTGGAAGCGGAAGAACGCCAGCGCTTGTCCTCCTTGCGCAAACCCATCGAATCCCGGATCAAGCGCCTGGACGAGCAGATGGCGAAGCTGAACGTACGCAAAGCTGAAGTCGATGCACGCCTTGCCGACCCGGCGATCTACGACGACGCCAACAAGGAAGAATTGAAGGCCATGATCCTCGACCAGGCCTACATCGCGAAGGAACTGGAACAACTCGAAACCGAGTGGCTGGAACAACAGGAAGCGCTGGAAAAACTGTCTGCCTGACAGGCGGCGCGTCCGACGCCACCACGAACAGGAGGAATCGCATGAACGAAGTCGATCAGCCCTTGCAGGGCATCCGCGTGCTCGACCTCACCCGGCTGTTGCCCGGTCCGGTCGCTACCATGCACCTGGCAGACATGGGGGCAGAGGTCATCAAGATCGAAGACCCGGGGCTTGGGGATTACGCCCGCACCATGGGGCATGTCCGCAAGGAGGTGTCGCAGTTCTTCGTTGCCGTCAACCGCGGCAAGCAAGGCATGCGCCTCGACCTCAAGGATGCCGCTCAGCGCGAAACCTTCCTCACCATGGTGGAGTCCGCCGACGTGGTGGTGGAAAGTTTCCGACCAGGCGTCATGGACAAACTCGGCGTCGGCTGGAATACGCTTCGCGAACGCAATCCGAAGCTGGTGATGTGCGCCATCTCCGGCTACGGCAAGGATGGCCCGTTTGCCCAGCTGGCCGGCCATGACATCAACTATGTCGGCCTCGCAGGCATGCTGGAGCAGAACGTCGGCCCGGACGGCGTTCCGGCCCTGCCCAACCTGCAAATCGGCGATCTGCTTGGCGGTGCCCAGGCAGCAGTGCAAGGCATCCTCGCGGCGATTATCGGCGCCAAGGCAAGCGGCAAGGGGCGGTTTGTCGACGTTTCCATGACCGACGCGGTCTTCGCACACAACATCATGCCCCTGGTTGCCGTCAACAACTTTGGCCGGCCGGCAGAACCGGGCCGTGACCTGCTCACCGGCGGGGTACCCTGCTACAACGTCTATCGCACGTCCGACGGCCGTTTCATGGCGGTCGGTGCGCTCGAACTGAAATTCTGGGAAACCTGCTGCGACGTGCTCGAGCGGCCGGACCTCAAGAAGCGTCACTGGAGCCTGGGCCAGCAAGTCGGCGGTGAAGATGCGATGGCGATCAAGGCCGAACTCGACGCAATTTTCGCCCGTCATTCGCTCTCGACCTGGACGGAAAAGTTTGCCCAGGCCGACTGCTGCGTGACCCCGATCCTGCGCGCCGACGAGGCTGTCGCGCATCCGCTCTTCCGGGAACGCGGCATGGCCGTGCGCAAGGAACATCCAACCGAGGGCGCATACTGGTCCACGGGTCCTGCGGTAAGATTTCACGGGTAAGGCTTTTGCACCGCCTGCAAGGCCGGATAACAGTCGACATGCCACACGCCTTCCCACGCCTCCAGACACCCCGCCTGACGCTGCGCCAGATCGTGCCGGCGGATGCGCCCGCGCTGTTCACCATCCATTCGGATGCAAAGTGGATGCAGTGGTACGGGGTCGATCCGATCACCAGTCTGGTTGAAGCAGAGCACCTTGCCGACCTCTTTGCGGGCTGGTTTTCCTCGGGCACAGGCTTCCGCTGGGCACTGGAGCGCAAGCAGGACAGGCAGCTGATCGGCACCTGCGGCCTGTTTCGCTGGAACAAGAGCTGGCGCAACTGCGTGATCGGCTACGAGATCCAGCGCGCGCACCATCGGCAGGGCTACATGCGCGAAGCCGTCACTGCGATCCTGAACTACGGCTTCGACGTCATGTCCCTGCACCGCGTCCAGGCTGAAACTCATCCGGACAACGGTCCCTCGATCGGCCTCGCCACTGCTCTTGGATTCCAGTTCGAAGGTATCCACCGCGAGCAGGCATACTGGGATGGACGTTTTCATGACCTCAACTGTTACTCCCTGCTGGAGCGCGACTGGCGCGCGCTGAACCGGCACAGGTGAACTTCGAAAAGGCACGCCTTGGCTCCGACCCTTAATATCATTGGCTGCGGTAACGTCGGCAAGGTGCTGGCCCGTCTGTGGTGCGAAAGCGGTACGTACCACATTCAGGACATCCTGAACCGTTCGCAAGAAAGCGCCGCATTAGCGGCCGATTTCATTGGGGCAGGACGTCCTGCGCGTGATTGGGCAGACCTTCGCCCAGCCGACGTCTTCCTGATCGGGACACCGGACGATCAGGTCGAGGCTGCATCCGCCCAACTGGCGCAGAGCGGAATTGTCCTGGCCGGAACCACGGTATTCCATTGCAGTGGTGCCCTGCCCTCCGGCGCACTCGGCGCAGTAAAAGCCTTCGGCGCGTCGGCTGCAAGCGTGCATCCGATCCGCAGCTTCGCCGGTCCGGCGGAAGTGGCCGCCAGTTTCGCGGGAACCTGGTGCGGCATTGAAGGCGATGCGGTTGCAGTTGAACGGCTTTCGCTGGCATTCTCGGCCATCGGCGCACGCCTGGTCAGGATCAATCCCGAATACAAGAGCGTCTATCACTCCGCGGCGGTGTTCTCGTCGAATTACCTCGTCACGCTGCTGGATGTTGCCGTGGAAGCCTACGCAAAGGCCGGTGTGCCGCGTGACGAGGCGCTCAAGCTGATGGAACCCCTGGTGCGCGGGACAGTCGACAACGTCTTCCGCCTCGGCACAACGGATGCGCTCACAGGGCCGATTGCGCGCGGTGACCTCGCCACCGTGCTCAGGCAATACCGGTCGGTGAGCGCCTGGGACAGGCGTGTCGCCTCACTCTACAAACGCCTCGGCAAGTTCACGGCAGTCATTGCGGCGCGAAAACGCAAGAGCAGCAAGCGCACCTGAAACCTCTTCCTAGGACAACCAGGAATCACCACATGCCACTCTCCCCATACCTCGGCAATTTTCCTCGCGTGGAGGAACGTGTTTATGTACACGCCTCGGCGCAGGTCATCGGCGATGTCGTCCTTGGCGAGGACAGCTCGGTCTGGTGCAACGCCGTCCTGCGCGGCGACGTCAACCGCATACGTATCGGTCGCTATAGTAATGTGCAGGACTTGACGATGTGCCATGTCTCGCACAAGACCCTGAACAAACCGGAAGGCTCGCCCCTCGTTATTGGCGATTACGTGACAATCGGCCATTCGGTCATCCTGCATGGCTGCAAGATTGGCAACGAATGTCTCGTCGGCATGGGAACGATCGTCATGGATGATGCCCTCATCCCGGATCGGGTGATGATCGGCGCGGGCAGCCTTGTCCCGCCGGGCAAGGTTCTGGAAAGCGGTATGTTGTACGTCGGCCGGCCCGTGAAGGCAGTACGGGCGCTGACACCTGAAGAAATTGCCTACCTGCGCTACTCGGCAGAGCACTATGTACGTGTCAAGAACAACTACATGGAAGAAGGCCGGGACACACCCGAGGCAGGATGAAGACTCAGCGCTTGGGCGAGTAAATGTCGTGCCCGGCTTCGTCGATCTGGCGGCGCAGCGCGCGCCTTTCTTCGGGAGTCATGCGACCCTGACGGCGAAGGTTCTCTGCCTGCTGGCTGTTGGATTGCGCATCACCGGACGAACCGTATCCACTGCTTTCCGGCACGCCTGCATTCTCCCGGCGACGCTCGGGCGGAACGGGCTGGAGCGGCTCGCGGGGCAGGTTACGGTCCATGTTCACGCTCTGGATGTGGTAAGCCCGGACCGCCTCGCGCGCTTCGCGACGAGCGGGGCCCGGGTCGGCGATTGCGCTCGCCACACCGAACATCAGCAGAAGAAAGGGACCGAATCGAGGTAGTCGCATGAATGTAAAACCACTTCACCTGGGCAGGTATGCCGTCAATGTCAGGAACTTGCGCTAGACTGCGCTTACAGCAAAGGCCTGACCGATAATGTGAAAGTGTATGCGCCACGTGAGGCACACTGAACCTGTTTAAGGTAAAGTTTGTAACACTTTGTAATGCTTTGCGCTAGAGACATTGATCAAGTTTTTTCTGAAGTTACCATAGCGCCATGAACACGACCAACCCGACAGCACTCACCCCCGGGCAGACGCCCAGCGGCCACCAGGCCCGGATCCTCGTCGTCGACGACGACCAGCGACTGCGTGACCTCTTGCGCCGCTACCTCGCCGAACAGGGCTTCAACGTCGTCACTGCCGAGAATGCGCAGGCGATGAACAAACTCTGGATACGCGAGCGCTACGACCTGCTGGTGCTCGACCTGATGCTGCCGGGCGAGGACGGATTGTCAATCTGCCGCCGCCTTCGTGGCGCCGGCGATCAGACGCCGATCATCATGCTGACCGCCAAGGGCGAGGATGTTGATCGTATCGTCGGTCTCGAGATGGGGGCGGACGATTACCTCCCCAAGCCCTTCAACCCGCGCGAACTCGTCGCCCGCATCAACGCCGTCCTGCGCCGCAAGGGGCCGGATGAAATTCCCGGTGCGCCATCCGAGACGCCACAAACCTTCCAGTTCGGCGATTTCATCCTCGACCTGGGTACGCGCACGCTCAAGAAGAACGGCGAGACCATCTCCCTGACCACTGGCGAATTCTCGGTGCTGAAGGTCTTCGCCCGCCATGCCCGCCAGCCGCTGTCCCGTGAAAAGCTGATGGAACTCGCACGCGGACGCGAATACGAAGTCTTCGACCGCAGCCTGGACGTGCAGATCTCGCGCCTCCGCAAGCTGATCGAACCCGATCCGTCCAACCCGATCTATATTCAGACGGTCTGGGGTCTCGGATATGTCTTCATTCCGGAAGGCCAACCGCGCTGAGGCACAAAGGACCTTGATCCCGATCATAGGAAACCGGTTTGGCTGGCTGAAAAGCGGCCTGTTCTGGCGAACCTTCTTCCTGCTCGCCTTCCTCATTACCGCGAGCATCCTGGCCTGGGTAACGAGCTTCCGCATTGTGGAGCGCACACCGCGCGCGCAGCAGATGGCCGCCCAGGTCATCTCCATCGTCACGATCACCCGCGCCGCCCTCACCCACTCGGCGCCGGAACTGCGCCGCGAGCTGCTATTCGACCTCGCCAGCAATGAAGGCATTCGCATCTATCCGCTGGAGGACACCGACGTCGTCGGACCCGCGCCTGACAGCGAACTGATGCAGGTGCTCGAAGCATACGTCAAAGCCCGGCTTGGTTCGGACACCAAGTTCGCCGGCCGGGTCAACGATGTCGGCGGCTTCTGGGTCAGCTTCAAGATCGAAGACGACGAATACTGGCTGCGGCTGGATCGTGAACGGCTCGAGGGTGTCTCGAACATTCAATGGCTCGGCTTCGGGACTGCCGCCCTCACGCTTTCCCTGCT
>Ga0196981_1000429_pt1 | contig 14165 bp, 16 predicted proteins | sample S3_2013CmetaG_FD_155462 | JGI IMG/M metagenome (GOLD analysis project Ga0196981, IMG submission 155462) | Soil microbial communities from Anza Borrego desert, Southern California, United States - S3_20-13C | ecosystem: Environmental > Terrestrial > Soil > Desert | place: USA: California... | reverse complement strand
GCGTGTGCCGCGTAACCGAACCGTAACTTCCCGGGGTGGCCGGAAGGCCCGGTCCGCAGGAGTTGGTTGTGGTTGACAACGACCCGGAGATAGTTGCTAGTAGCATCAATCCTGAAAAAACCATGACCACCTCCTCCTTCCTCTCCGGGCTGCGCGCCCATGCCTGGCTCCCGCTCGTCTTCCGGTCCGGCTCCGCGACCGTGCCCGCCGGCTATCACCTGACCGAAGTGAAGTCCGTCACCTACCGCACCATGGACTGCGGCGCCGCGCGCCACGACTGGACCGAGACCCAGTTCGAGCTGTGGACGCCCGCCGGCGCCGGGGCGGACGCCAGCCGGGGCCATATGGCCGCGGACAAGTTCCTCCGCATCGTCGACCGCGTGCAGCGGGAGCTTCCGCTCGATCCCGAGGCCGAGGCGCGGGTCTTCGGAAGCTTCGGGCCCCATCCCGCCGCGCTGCACGCCATCACCGGCATCGAGCAGGAGGGGCACGAGCTGGTCGTTTCGCTCGCGCCCGACGCGGCCCGCTGCAAGGCGAGCGAGCGCGAGGCGGCGCAGGGCGGATGCGGCTGCAACTCCGCGGCGCCGGCCTCCGCCGGTCGCGCGGTCGCGTGCTGCGCCTGAGCGCCATGCCCCGCACCTTGCCGCACGCCGCCGACACCGACGCCCTCCTGCGGGATGTCGTGCGCCTGTTCGTGCAGGCCCAGCGCACGATGACGGCCTGCTGTTCCGATGCCTCCGCCAAGGAGTGCGAGGCCCTCCTCCTCGTCGGCCAGTTCGGGCCGCTCACCGTGCAGGATTTCGCGCGACGGATGGGACTCGAGAAGACCTGGGCGTCGCGGCTGCTCACGCGCCTCGAGCGGAAAAAGCTGGTGGGCCGCGTCGAGCATCCCGACGACGGCCGGCGCTGGCTCGTGGCCCTTTCGTCCGCCGGACAGGAGGAACGCGCGCGGATCCAGGCGGGGCTCAACGAACATGCGAGCACCCTCCTGAACTGCGTGCCCGCCGGCCAGCGCGCCGCGGTCGAGCAGGCACTGGTCGTCCTCCGCGACGCGCTCCGCGCCTGCGTCGCGTCCTGCGGAACCGGCCGCCCGGGCGCGGGCGGCGCGAAGCCGCGCTGCTAGCGCACCCCCGCCATGGCCTCCTCCGTGACGACCCGCCCGCTGGAGCTCGGCGATTACGACGCGGTGGTCGCGCTGTGGCGATCGGTCGAGGGCGTGGAGCTGGCCGAGGGCGATGCGCGGGCGGACATCGCGGCCTACCTGGAGCGCAATCCCGGGCTGAGCCGGGTGGCGTGCGCGGAGGGCCGCATCGTGGGCGCGTTGCTCTGCGGCCACGACGGCCGCCGGGGCGTGCTTTATCACCTCGCGGTCGCCGCGGAGCGGCGCGGACGCGGCGTCGGCCGCCGGCTGGTCGACGAATGCCTGGCGGGGCTCCGCCGGTCCGGCCTCCGCCGCGCGATCATTCTCGTGGCGTCGGACAACCCGTCCGGCCGGGCGTTCTGGCGCTCGCGGGGCTTCGACCCGATCGACGCCGGCGCGATGGGGGTGGACCTGTGAGCCTGCTTCCGCCGGCGGAGCGGGGCGAGCCCGGGCTCGCGGATCGCCTCGCCCGATTGACGCCGCGACTGCGTGGATTCATCGGCCGCCGGGTGCGCTGCGCGGCGACGGCCGACGACCTTACCCAGGAAACGATGGCCAAAGCCTGGCGGAAGCGGGCGGATCTGCGCGATCCGGCGCGCCTCGAGGCGTGGCTCTACCGGATGGCCCGGAACGCCCTGGTCGACTACCTCCGGGCCCGCCGGCCCTGCGCGCCGGTCGATCCGGATGCGGTCGCGGCGCCGGGGACCGATACGGCCGACGAGATCGCGAGGTGCGTCGCGCGGGCGGCGCGGTGCTACCTCGGCACGCTGCCGGCAATTTATCAGCAGGCGGTGCGGCTGGCGGAGGAGGAGGGCATGGCGCACGCTGAGGTCGCGCGCCTCCTGGGCATTTCCCCGACGGCGGCGAAATCGCGCATCCGGCGCGGACGGCAGCTCGTCCGCGAGAAGCTGGAGGCGTGCTGCCGTTTCGAGTTCGACCGCTTCGGGCGGGTCATCGACTGCACGTTGCGCCGGCCCTGCGGCCGCGCCGATCCGGAGTCCGCCGGGTAGGGGCGTCGCGCGGGAACGAATTCCTGCGTCTTTCCGGGCGGCGCTCCGTCAGCAGGGGTGATCATGAACATTCCCCCGCTGGCCGCCTCGGCGGTCCTCCTTGTGGTTCTCGTCGGAGCGGCCCCGGCCGCCCCGGCTCGCGGTCACTACGCGAAACTCCAGCAGCTCGATGCCACCCCCGCCTCGCCGCCGCGGCCGATCGACGGCGAGACGTATCCGTCCAACCCCGCGTCGATCGAACGCCTGCGGACCGCGAAGCCCGAGTTCATCCGCATCCCGCTGGACGAGCTGCGGCTGCCGGCCTGTCCCGCCAACAGCTCCGCCCAGACGCGGGCGGAGCTCGACTACCTGCTGCGACTGCAGGCGCAGCGGACGCCGGCCGAGGGCGAACGCGCCCTGTATTTTGCGCCGTGGGGCTACAGCGCGAGCGCGCAGCCGGGCGACGCGAACTTTCGCGCCTACCAGGCGAACCTGTTCCACGTCGGTCGCTCCATCGGAACGTGGTTCAACGCCGAGCAGCTGCCGGCGACGGCCGCGCTCTGGGCCCGGATGTGGCGCGACGCGAGCTGGCACGTCTGGGCCCTGAAGTTCCGGCACGCGCGCGTGCGCCCGCGCACGCTCGAACCGCGGATCGAGCCCCTGCAGGAGACGCCGTGGGCGGCCTTCCCGAGCGGGCACGCGTCGTTCGCGCACATCCTCGCGTATCTTTACGCGGAACTGGCGCCGGAATTCACCGACGTGTTTTTGAAGGACGCCCACGACATCGGCCACTCGCGCGAGGTGATCGGGGTGCATTTCCCGAGCGACACCGAGGCCGGGCGCGTCTTCGCGCGGCAGTTCGTCGACCGCCTGCTGGCGGACCCGGCGTTCGCGGCCGAGTTCGCGAAGGTGAGGGCGGAGTGGGCCCGCGTCCGCGCGGCCTCGCCCGATTGAGCGGGCCCTCGGGGAAACGCCGGGGGCAAGATCCGGCCGGGGCCCGTTTTCCCGGACGCCGCCGCGCGGGCAGCTTAGCGGCGATGGACCCTTCCCGGATCATGCTCGTCGCCTCGCTCCTGTTCGCCACCGTCCTGCTGGTCTGGCTCATGCGCCGGCTGACCCACGGCTGGGCCGACCGGTTGCGCGCGACCGGCCAGGAGGAGGAGGACCTGCCGCTCCGCCGGCAACTGGTGCGCAGCGCCGCGGGTCCGCTGATGCTCCTGGCCTGCCTCGCCGGGCTGTGGGCGGCCGCCCGGGCCGTGGTGCTGGCCGGGATCACGCCCGCGGACTGGCGGTGGACGGACGCCGCCCTGCGCGTGCTCCTCTCGGGCGGCGCATTCGCGGCCGGCGCGTGGCTGACGTGGCGCCTCACGCACGTGCTCGACGCGCGGCTGCAGGCCGTCACGGGCCGCACGCGCGGCCGGCTCGACGACATCATGCTCGGACTGGTCGGCACGGGCCTCCGCGTGATGGTGCCGATCGTCGGGCTGCTGCTGTTCGCCCGGCTCCTCCCGCTCACGCCGGGCCTGCTGAGCCTGGTGAACAAGGCGCTCAGCATCGGCCTGATCGTCGGGCTCGCCTGGGTGCTCCGGCGCGGGATCGTGCTGGTCGACGCCGCGGTCATCGGCCCGAACGCCCCGGCGTCGCCCGAGCAGCGAGCGCTCTACACCCGCGTGCGGGTGCTGCGGAAGATCGCGCTCGCCCTGCTCGCGGTGTTCGTGATCGCGGGGGTCCTGATGACGTTCGAGGAGGTGCGGGACGTCGGCAAGAGCCTCCTCGCGTCGGCCGGCGTCGCGGGCATCGTGCTGGGCCTCGCCGCGCAGCGGAGCCTCGGCAACCTCTTCGCCGGACTGCAGATCGCGCTCACCCAGCCGGTGCGGATCGGCGACCAGGTGCTGGTCGAGGGCGACGTGGGGAACATCGAGGAAATCACCCTCACCTACGTCGTCGTGCGCGTGTGGGACCAGCGCCGGATCGTCCTGCCCATCTCCTATTTCATCGAGAAGCCGTTCCAGAACTGGACGCGCGTGACCTCGAACATGCTGTCGCCGCTCACGCTGCGGATGGACTTCTCGCTGCCGATCGGCGAGCTGCGCGACCACCTCCGCCGCGAGATCGAGCGGTCCCCGCACTGGGACAAGCAGGTCTTCGGCGTGCAGGTCACGAACGCCGACGCCAGCAGCATGGAGGTGCGCGTGCTCGCGAGCGCGCCGGATGCCGGCGCGTCGTTCAACCTGCAGTGCGAGCTCCGGGAGAAGGCGATCGACTTCGTGCGGCGCAACTACCCCGAGTCGCTGCCGAAGCAGCGGCGGGAGCAGAAGCAGCTCGACCGCTGGTGGGCGCTGCCCGGCGAGCGCCAGGGCGACGGCAACGGGCAGGGCGCCCGCGACGAGGCGCCCGCTCCGCCGGCGCGCCGCGGGGCCGCGGGGCCGTGACGCGTCATTCGAGAATCGAGACGTAGCCGATCTGCTTCACGGCGCTCGTGAGCTCGCCGACGTCGGCGCCCTCGTGCTCCACGACGGCGCGGTGCTCGGCGGTTTCCATCGAGACCGCCTTCACTCCGGGCACGGCCTCGAGGGCCTTCTCGATGTGTGCGGCGTCGGTGGCGGAATCCAGCTTCGCGATCTTCAGGCGGGTCGTCCTCATGCTCACCGGAGAATGCCGCTTCGCCGGCCGCGCAAGCCGCCGCGCCGGGATCGCGGCGGAATCGGGCGGGCCGCCGCGGCCCCAATCGGGAAAAGTCCCGATTTCCGGCGACCGGCGCCGGAGGCACCTTGATTCATGGACCTGCTCAAGATTCTCCTGGCGATCCTTCTGCCCCCGCTCGGGGTGGCCGTGGAGGTGGGTTTGGGAAAGCATTTCTGGATCAACATCCTCCTCACGCTCCTCGGCTACATCCCCGGCATCGTCCACGCGGTCTGGGTGATCGCGAAGAAGTGACGGCCGCCGGATGGGTGACCCGACGGCACGAATCGGACGAGCCCCCATGGTGGGGCCGGCGGAGTGGGCTAGCTTGTTGCCATGTTCCTCCGCCCGACGTCCGCCTTCGAGGTCGCGCCCGGGATCGCCGCGTTCCGCAGCTTCATCGTGAACTACTTCATGGTGGGCTCGCCCCTCTTTGCGGATGACTGGTTTCTCGTGGACGCGGGGCTGCGCACCTCCGCGCGGCGGATCTTTCGCGAGGCCCGGCGCCGCTACGGCGGCCGGCCGCCGCAGGCGATCCTGCTCACGCACGGCCATTTCGACCACATCGGCGCGCTGCCCCAGCTCGTCGCCCGGTGGAATGTCCCCGTGTACGCGCATCCGCACGAGCTGTCGTTCCTGAACGAGCGCCATCCCTATCCGGCGCCCGACCCGACGGTCGGCGGCGGACTGCTGGCGTTCGGCTCGATCGTGTTCCCGCGCTGCGCGCTGCCACTGCCCCGCCCGGTGCTGCCGCTGCCGCGCGACGGCTCCTTGCCCGGCTTGCCCGGCTGGCGCGCGGTCGAGACGCCGGGCCACACCCCCGGGCACGTGTCGTTCTTCCGCGAGCAGGACCGGCTGGTCGTCGCCGGCGACGCGGTCGTCACGACGCGCCAGGAATCGCTGCTCGCCGTGTGGCGGCAGCGGTCCGAGGTCCGCCCGCCGCCGGCGTACTCCACGCCGGACTGGCGCGCGGCGCACGCGTCGATCGCGCGCATCCGGCAGCTGCGTCCGAAAATCCTCGTGAGCGGGCACGGCCTGCCGATCTCGGGCGAGCGGCTCCGCGCGGCGCTCGATCGGCTGACGGACGACTTCGAGCGGGGCGGGCTGCCGCGCCACGGGCACTACGTGCGGGCGACGTGGGGCGATCCGGACGGCGCCTCCGTGGTCCGCTGAGCGTCCGCTCCGGTCCCGGCGGGACCGCGCTCGCGCCGCGGGCGTTTCGTGGAAGGATGTAAGGAATCCGGCCGGGATGCTCCTAACATCCCTGAACCCTCCCTGCATGAGCCCCGCCGAGCATGAAGCCTGCTTCGACCGCTGGATTCGCGAACACGGCGCGATCCTGCACCGCGTCTCGCGGGCGTTCGCGGAGGGCGCGGGACAGGCGGACCTGATGCAGGAGCTGCTGCTCGCCCTGTGGCGCGCGGTGCCGGCCTTCCGCGGCGAGGCCTCGCCCGCGACCTTCGTCTATCGCGTGTCGCACAACGCCGCGATGACCTGGCGGCGGGCCGAGCGAAACTACCGGCGCTACGTGACGGCCTACGGCAACGACGCCACGACGGCGCCGGCCGAGGCGTCCGCGCCGGACCAGGAACGGCTCGAGCGTCTGTACGCCGCCATCCGCCGGCTGCCGGAGCTGGACCGGTCGCTCATCCTGCTCGCGCTCGACGGCGTGAGTTACCGCGAGATGGCGGCGGTGCATGGCCTGACCGAGAGCAACGTGGGCGCGCGCCTCACCCGCGCCCGCGCGCGGCTCGCGGACGACCTTCAAGGAGAACACCCATGAACGAACAAGACATCCACTCCGCCTGGAACTCCGGCGCGAACCGGCTCGACCGGGCCGCGGCCCTGCAGCTCAAGGACGAACTCGTGCGCCGGCTCCGCCGGCAGCGCTGGCGGGAACTCGCCTGGCTGGCCTGGACCTGCCTGCTGCTCACCGTCCTCAGCGCGCTCCTGGTGCCCTGGCTGGTCTTCCACGGGCGCTTCGATCCGCGGACGGACTGGGTCCTCGTGCCGCTGCTCGGCCTGCCGTGGGGCTTCGCGATCCATTTCGTGCGGCAGTTCCGGCGCCGGCGGGCGGCCGCCGCCCGGGCCGCGCTCTCCATCCAGGATGCGCTCCGGGCGGCCGAGGCCGAGAACCGCGCCGCGGCGGCGACGCTCCGGCGTGTCGCGCTCCTCCAGGGTCTCTTTGCCCTGCTGCTGCCCGTCGCGATCCACCAGCTCCACGCCGCCGGCAAGGTGTCCGGCCGCGAGCTCGGCCAGATGGCGTTCCTTTTCGGCGGGATCCTGGCCGGCGGCGCCGCGTTCGTCGGGCTGAAGTATTTCCGCGAGGTCCGGCCGGAGGGGGCGCGGCTGGCGGGGCTCCTCGAGAGCTACCGCTGACCGCCGGGGCCGGGCGGGATCGCCTTCCGGGCCCGCGCCACGCTCCCGGCCGGCGGGCGGCTCCGGTGGTTGCCCGCCCGACTATGGGACGATGGCCCGATGCCGCTGCGCGGGGGGAAAGTCCAGAATCGCGCGATGAGCGAAAAGAAGAAGTCCGCCAAGCAGGCGTTCCCGCCGCAGCACCAGAGCCAGCCGGGGCTCGAGTCGAAGATGCGCCCGAAGCCGCAGGCCGAAAAGCCCGGCTACCGCGCGGCCGGCAAGCTGGCGGGCCGGGTCGCGCTGATCACGGGCGGCGACAGCGGGATCGGACGCGCGGTCGCGATCGCGTTCGCGCGGGAGGGCGCGGACGTCGCGATCTGCCACCTCAGGAAGGAGCACGGCGACGCGAAGGAGACCGCGCGGCTGGTCGCCGAGTCCGGCCGGCGCGCGCTGCTGCAGGTCGGGGACATCGGGCGGGCCGCGACCTGCCGGGCGTTCGTCGCGCGCACGATCAAGGCGTTCGGGCGGCTCGACATCCTGGTCAACAACGCGGCCGAGCAGCACGCGCGCGACGATTTCCTCGAGATCACGGAGGCGCAGCTCGAGCGCACGTTCCGCACGAACATCCTGGCGCAGTTCCACCTCGCGAAGGCCGCGCTCCCGCACCTCCGGAAGGGCGCGAGCATCCTCAACACGACCTCCGTCACGGCCTACGCGGGCCATCCCCAGCTCATCGACTACGCCTCGACCAAGGGCGCGATCGTGAGCTTCACGCGCTCGCTCGCCCTCAGCCTCGCGGAGCGGGGCATCCGCGTGAACGCGGTCGCGCCCGGACCGATCTGGACGCCGCTGATCCCCTCGACTTTCCCCCCGGACAAGGTCGCGACCTTCGGCGCGGACACGCCGCTCGGCCGCGCCGGCCAGCCGGCGGAGGTCGCCGCCTGCTTCGTGTTCCTGGCCTCGGACGACGCGAGCTACCTCACCGGCCAGGTCCTCCATCCCAACGGCGGCCGGATCGTGAACGGGTAGGGCCGCCCGCCCGGGCGGAAGACGGCGCCTCACTCCTCCTTCGGCGCGACCTTCGCCAGGCAGCGGAGGACCTCGGCCACGCTCCACGCCTGCGCGATGCAGCCGCGCTGCGTGTAGGTGACCTCGGCGTCGAAGATCTCGCTGATCGCGCCGACGCAGCCCTCGCTGAGGTGCGCGTCGAAATCCTCGAGGAAGCGCCGGGCCGTCGCCTCCTCGCCCGGATGCACCTTCAGCCAGGCGTCGATGTACGGGCCGATGAGCCAGGCCCAGACCGTGCCCTGGTGGTAGGCCGCGTCGCGCGAGCGCAGGTCGCCGTAGTAGCGCGACTTGTAGTCGGGGTGGTCGCGGCTGAGCGTGCGCAGCCCGAGTGGCGTGAGGAGCTCGCGCTCGACGACCTCCAGGACGGGCAGCCAGTGCGCCTGGTCGAGGACGGGGTGGGTCAGCGAGACGGCCAGCAGCTGGTTGGGGCGGATCGCCGGGTCATTCGGCCCGCCTTCCAGCGGGTCGAGCACGTCGAAGAGGCAGCCGGTGGCGGGGTTCCAGAAGCGGGCGTTGAAGGACTTCGCCGCCCGGGCCGCGTGCTCCCGCAGCTCGGCGGCGCCGGCCTCGTCGCCGGCGTCCGCCAGCCACCCGGACATGAGCCGCAGCGCGTTGTACCAGAGCGCGTTGATTTCGACCGCCTTGCCGCGGCGCGGGGTGACGACCCAGTCGCCGACCTTCGCGTCCATCCACGTGAGCTGGTACCCGGGCGCCCCCTGGCGCAGGAGGCCGTCCTGCGGGTCCACGCCGATGCCGAAGCGCGTGCCGCGGAGGTGGTGGGCGACGACGTCGCGCAGGACGGGCTGCAGGCCGGCGAGCATCTCGCGGTCGCCCGTCGCCGCGACGTAGCGGTCGATGGCGTGGAAGAACCAGAGCGAGGCGTCGGCGGTGTGGTAGAGGCCTTCGTTCCGGCCCTCGGGAAAGAGGTTCGGGATGAGCCCGTCGCGCACGTAGTGGGCGAAGGTCCGGAGGATCCACGCCGCCTCGTGGTAGCGCCCGGTCGTGAGCGCCAGGCCCTCGAGGCTGATCATGGTGTCGCGGCCCCAGTCGGTGAACCAGTGGTAGCCGGCGATGACGCTGCGCAGCTCGTCGCCCGCCGCGCGCGCGCGCGCGGAATCGCGGACGCGCCCGGCCGGGGCGATGATGAAATGGTCGGCCGCGAGCACGAGCTCGGCGGCGAGCCCGTGGCGCGCCCCGGGGCAGGCGATGCGCTGCAGCCGCTGCCGCCGCTCGATCTCCGTCGCGAGGGCGGCCTCGGGATCGAGCGCCATCACGGTGTGCCAGGGCTCGGTCGACGCCACGAAGGTCACGGCCTCCGCGCCGGCGAGCCCGGCGGTGAAGTGGCCCGGCGACCACAGCGTGCCCCGCGCCTCGTAGCCGCGCTCGGCGTCGCGGCGGTAGACGACCTCGCGGAGCTCGCCGCCTTCGTGCACGAAGCGCGACGAGCGCCCCGAGACGCGGAGCCGCAGCGCCGGGTAATCCGGGTTGCGCGTGTGGACCTCGAACTGGTGGCCGTGCGCGGTCACGAGGTAGTCGCCCGGATGGGCCGAGCCCACGTTGGCCTCGAACGGCCGGAAGTGGACGCACGGCTGCAGCTCGAGCGCGAGGCCCTCGGGCCCCTCGAGGAGCGAGTAGGTGACGTGCAGGGTGTTCTGCAGGTACGGCATCAGGATCCGCTTCTCCAGCACCGCGGGGCCGAGCTCGTAGCGCCAGACGGGCAGGTGGTGCTCGAGGCGGAACTCGACCAGCCGCGCGCTGGCGGTCCCGTTCGGCGGGAACGCCTCGCTGCCGCCGAAGCGCACCAGGCGCCCGTCGGGAAACCGCAGCCCCTCGTCGAGCTGGTTCAGCATCATCGTGCGGCCGAGCGGGGCCGCCAGCGCGGCGATGAGCAGCCCGTGGTACCGCCAGGTGACCGCGCCGGACAGCGTGCCGGAGCCGTAGCCGCCCAGCCCGTTGGTCACCAGCCACTCGCGGGCCAGCGCGTCGTCGTTGGCGGGTTCGCGGAACTCAATCCTTCTCCGCCATCTTGGCTCGGGGGAGGGCGCGGTCGGCATGGGGGACGAGGAGGTGCGCCGACTCCGCGGGCACCATCCAGTAGGGGTTGGTCTCGAGCGGGACGGGGCCGGGCCCGCCGTAGGCGAGGTCGTCGGACGACCAGGCGATGCGCCAGCCGCGGTCGGGCGGCGGCGCGAGCAGCGGCTCCGGCGCGGCCGCGAGCCGCAGGTCCGGGCCGAGGTTCACGACGAGCAGCCGGTGGCCGGCCTCGTCCGCGAAGAAGCGCAGCACGAACGCGCGGTCGCCCAGCACGGCGCCGTCGAGGGGCACGCGGCCGGCGAGCGCCGGGTCGTCGCGCCGCAGCCGCAGGAGGTCGGCGTGGAGGCGGAGCGCCCCCTCGTGCCGCCCGGCCTCGTCCCAGTCGAGCCGGCAGCGTTCGAACGTCGCCGGCGCGCCGGGGTCGTCGAGCCGGGCGCGGGCCGCCGGCGTCGCGATGCTCGGGAACTGGGCCAGGAAGTTCCCGCGGCCCTCGCGCACCTGGGACGCGAGGTCCGGCCGGTGGTCGGCGAAGTACAGGAACGGCGCCGAGGCGGCGAACTCCTGCCCCTGGAAAAGCATCGGCACGTGCGGCATCAGCAGCAGGCACGCGGTGAGCGCGCGCCAGCGTCCGGGGCTGGTCAGCTGGTGCAGGCGCAGCCCGTGGACCGAGTTCGCCACCTGGTCGTGGTTTTCGAGGAAGGCCACGAATTGCTCCGGACGCAGACCGAACGCCGGCTCGCCGCGGCGCTGCCGCTGCCACTGGAACCACTGGCCCTGGTAGAGGAAGCCGTGCTTCGCGCAGGACACGAACTCCTGCGCCGCGCCGCGGTAGCCGCCGTAGTACGCCTCGGACCGGCCGGTGGCCGCGACCAGGGCGGCGTGGTGGAAGTCGTCGTTCCAGAGCGCGTCGAGCGCGCAGCCGCCGGCGGCGGCCGGCCGGGCGAGCCGGGCCTGCTGCGATTCGTTTTCCGCGATGACATGCACCTGCCGGCCGGGCGCGCCGGCGCGGGCGGCGGCGGCCACCTCGGCCAGGATGTGCGTCGGCGATTCGTCGAACACCTGCTGCGTCGCGTCGAGCCGCAGCCCGTCCAGGTGGAATTCCTCGATCCAGTAGCGGGCGTTTGCGGCGAAGAATTCGCGCACGCCGGCCGAGCCGGGCCCGTCGAAGTTCAGCGCCTCGCCCCACTCGTTGCCGTAGCGCGGGGAGAAATACTCCGGCGTGAAGGCGCGCAGGTAGTTCCCGTCGGGGCCGAAGTGGTTGTAGACGACGTCGAGCATGACGCCCAGGCCGAGCGCGTGCGCGCGGTCGACGAACGCCTTCATGTTCTCCGGCCGGCCGTACAGCCGCGACGGCGCGAACAGGTCGACGCCGTCGTAGCCCCAGCCGAAGCGGCCGGGGAAGTCCGCGACCGGCATGACCTCGACCATCGTGATCCCGAGCCGCGCCAGGTCGGGCAGCCGTTCCAGCGCCGCGCGCCACGTGCCCGCCCGCGTGAACGTGCCCAGGTGGAGCTCGTAGATCACGAGCCGCCGCGCCGTGACGCCGCGCCAGTCCTGGTCCGTCCACTCGAAGGCCGGGTCGACGATCTCCGACGGGCCGTGCGGGCCTTCCGGCTGGAAGCGCGACGCCGGGTCGGGAAACAGGCCGCGGTCGAGGCGGATGCGGTACCGGTGGCCCGCCCGCGCGTCGGGGTGGAAGCCGGCGAAGTACCCGCCGGTCTCGGGCCTCAGCACGAACGGCTCCGCCGGAGCCTCCCCCTCGAAGGCCACCGCGGCCGTCGACGAGGCGGGCGCCCAAACGCGGAAAAAGGTTCCGTCCGGACCCGCCTCGGCGCCGATCGGCAGCCGCCGCTGGCGCGCGGCGCGGGGGACGACGGCGGCGGTGGAAGCGGGCATGTGACCGAGTTTATCCGGCGCCGGGGATTTCGGGAGCTGGGCGCTTTCCTGCTGCGGTCGCCCGGGGGATGCCGGTAGGCGCGGTCCGTTCGCTCGGTGCCAGCGACTTACGCCGCCCCTTCCTTCGGGATGATCGTGATCGAGCCGTTCTTCTCGAGCACGGCGTACTTGATCTGGTCCAGCCGCTCGAGCCCCTGCAGCTCGCGCGCGGCCGCGAGGATGTCGGCCTCGTTGATCCGGGACATCCTCACGCGCTCGGCCAGCACCTTGCCGTCCTTCAGCACGATCAGCGGGAGGCCCTCGGTCACGCGGTCGAACCACGCGGAGTGCTCCTTCACGAAGCTGAAGGCGCCGTCCATCAGGAACAGCGTGGCGATGAGGATGAACGCGTTGGTGATGGAGAAGTCCTCGCCGAGCAGCGCCTGCTGCGTCGTCTCCGCGATGATGAGGAGCAGCACGAAGTCGAAGGTCGTGATCTGCGCGAGCGAACGCTTCCCGAAGGCCCGGAAGACGAGCAGGAGGAAGACGTAGACGGCGATGGCGCGGACGACCGGGTCCATGGTTTCAGGGGTATACGAGGTAGCGCAGCGTGACGGCCGGCCCGCCCACCACGCCCAGCTGCATCTCGCCGCGGCCGGATTGCAGGGGGCGCACCACGCAGCGGACCCGCGCGGCGGCCGGATCCTCCTCGCGGCGGAAGCGCAGCAGCACGCGGTCGCCGTCGACCGCCGTGTCGAGGGGCTCGGGCAGCGCGCCCTCGAGCGTGAAGCGCTCGGCGAACGACCGGTCGAACCAGAGCTGGAACTCGCGGCCCTGGGCGGCGGCGGGCCCGACCTCCACGACCATCTCCCAGTCCGTCAGCCGGCGCGTGAAGCGCGGATACTCCACCCGCAGCCCGCCCGACTCGTCGGCGGCCTTCGCCCGGTCGAACGGGCCGTTGCCGAAGAAACCGGCGATCGCGGCCAGGACGAAGGCGGCCAGCAGCCCCTGGCCGATCCGCTGCGCGCGGTAGGATCGCCGCTCGAAGGTGAGGTCCTGTTCGACCTCGACGTCGCCGACTCGCTTCATGAGAGGCCGAACCTACACCCGATCGACGGGGTTCGGGCATCGGGTCTCCACCTCCCCCGCGCTCAGGGGCAACCTGCCTCGCTGGGCCCGGCGGATGGCGCGCTCACCGTCCGGCGGCGGGCTTGCGTCCGTTCTCGAGCCCGTGCTCGACGTAAAGCTTCTGCACCAGGCACATCAGCACCACGGCGAGCGGGCTGCCGAACAGGATGCCCAGCGCGCCGAAGAGGATCCCGAACGCCACGAGGGCGATGAGCCCGAAGGCGGGCGGCAGCTCGACCGCCCAACGCTGCGCGAGCGGCATGATGACGTTGCCCTCGATCTGCTGGACGATGAGGTACACGGCCGCCGCGTAGAGCGCGGTCTCGGGTCCTTCAGTCAGCGCGACGAGCACGCCCGGCACGAAGGCGAGCACCGGCCCGGCGATGGGGATGAATTCGAGCAGGCCGGCCAAGATGCCGAGCACCAGCGGCAGCGGCGCCCGGACCAGCGCGAGCCCGATGCCGGTCAGCAGCCCGACGGAGGCCATCGAGATCGCCTGGCCGAGAAGCCACTTCCGCAGCGCGACGCCGGCGTCGAGCATGGCCGCGCGCAGCCGGGCGCGCTGCGGGATCGGGAAGAGATGGATGAAACCGTCGAGGTAGGGCCGGGGGGTCGCGGCGAAATAGATGGCGGCGAAGATCATCAGGAGCGTGTGCGCCACCGTGCCGGTGGTGACGGCGAAGAACTTCCAGGAGTTCTCGAGCCAGCTGTTCTCGCCCTCGAGTCCGGCGAGCTTGTCGAGCACCCAGCGGCCGGCCGTCGTTGCCTCGAGGCTGTCGCGCACGGACGCCGCGGCCTGCGGCAGCCGCTCGGCGAGCCCCGCGGTCTGGGACGTGAGCTGCTGTCCGAACAGGTAAAACGTGCCGGTGGCGAGGAGCGCGAGAAGGAGG
>Ga0196981_1000428_pt1 | contig 14169 bp, 17 predicted proteins | sample S3_2013CmetaG_FD_155462 | JGI IMG/M metagenome (GOLD analysis project Ga0196981, IMG submission 155462) | Soil microbial communities from Anza Borrego desert, Southern California, United States - S3_20-13C | ecosystem: Environmental > Terrestrial > Soil > Desert | place: USA: California... | reverse complement strand
AGATGCTTCACCCCTTCAATCAAAGCCCCGTAACCAAGAATGAGAGAGGATGATGAAATTGATTCGTAAATTGAGGCTTATGTTTCACCCTTTTCATTCTTGGGAAACGACACACGTAAACCCTTACCAAATCCCTACTCGTGAGAAATGCTTCTGTGGGCTCACAAGGAAGAAAGAAATGAACCCTGAGACTGTAACTATTGCTGGTATGGAGTGGCCTAAAATGGAGTGGAGATGGCGTTACAGCGACGGAAGAGTATCGGTATACAACCACATGCTCGACCATAACCCAAAAGAAGATCCCACAACACCCCTTCAAAGCCCCGTAACCAAGAAGAGAGAGGATGATTTATGAATAATCTATTGCAATGGAGTTTAAGTGACGATACGGGAGTGTCTTCTAAGCAGATCATGCTTAGACACTCAGGATTACCACTTACAGCCGCCGCTTTTGGTTATCCTTCTGACGATGACGATTTTGGAAGGTGTTATAGGCTCTTAAAAATGTGTCCAGAAATTAACATTGAGTGCATGCGCGGATTTAACCGAATTTGGGATAGCCTTGTTGATAAATGGCCAGAGCTTACTCGATTGCATGAAGCAAAGGACAGTTCTGGAGTTTATCATATCATTAAAAAATGCGAGGCAAAGTTTAGGAACGGTTGCTCACTGCATGCCTCATCCATACTGTATTCGGAGGGATACGGTGCCAAGTCGACGAAAATTAGCATTGAGCTGTGACACGCACGCAATTTCCAATAAAGTTTCACCCCCACCTATTTCACCCCACCAAGTTGAGCCCATTACGGGAGAAGGAGAGACGAAATGAGTGATATGCAAACACAAGCTAGGATATGTCCAGAATGCCACGACGACCATTTTGAAGGACGGCCATGTAATCCTGAGTTTCTTAAAATGGATATCAAACGCCTCCAAACCGCTCTAGCAGAGGAAAAGGCTAAGAATGCGGAGATGATGGAGGATATCGAATTACTGGAATCTCTTAGAGATATAATTACTAAATCAAACATTTCGTTAAGCCAGGCTTGCAGCAAAGAACGAATAGAGAGACTAGCCCTCCTTGAGACATTAAGGCTACAGAAGGAGGTTGTGGAGGCTGCACGTAAGATAGCTCCAGATCGACTTACTTTTAATTCCTCTCCCACGCTTCATGGCATTCTTTTAGAAGCACTCAAGCAGTTAGACGCCCACCAAGAGAAAATGAAAGGGGAAGGATGATCATAGCATTGATCATAGCCTGCTTGGCCTTGCTGTTTATTTGGGGTGGTAGATTTGGAGACGTTAAATGACCCTTTGCTCACCCATACAGTTAGGAGGAATGGAAAAGCATGATGTTTTTAATTAATAACATACTTTGGATAATCGCATGCGCCTTATGGTATCAGACCGGCAAGGTTAAAGGACGCTTAGAGGCTACACGTGAGTTCTTCAAGAAAACATATGGAAGAAGTCTGTTTAATGACTAAGATTTTCTCTCTTCCTGTTATCGCAACCAAATTGTTGCGACATGGAACGACAAACCATGAACTAATAACTAGCCCAGGAAGAGAGCTTTTTTAAATGAATAAACCTCCTAGAAAATGCCCGTTCTGTAAGAATGATCCTTTCATCTCAGAGCCTTACACGCTATCAGATAAACCAGCTTATGATATGGGCTGTAACCACAAAGATTGTCCCGTAAAGCCGAAGTTATGGGAGCAAAGGGATTATGATAATATGCTTAAAAAATGGGAAGGACCTGAAGAGAAATGAGCACCCTTAACATCATTCTAACTTGCGTTCTGATCTTCTTAATATTAATGAACGTAGTCGTCGTATTCTGGTTGATTCATATGTACCACGAACTACAAGTAGGAGAGAGGCAGAAGGCTGAGAGAATGATGAAGGAAAATAAATCGTGATAAACCTACGAAGATTTAAAGGATTGTTCTATCTAATCTCCGGTCTAGCCATCGTCTATGGCGTCATTCATCTCATCCCGGAAAGATGGTTTCTAAAATCTTGGTTTAAAATCTCTGCCATTCTCTCGGCTCTTGGATTCATCTACCTAATCAAGCGTCTAGAAAAGCGTTACGTTGACCGTAAATACATCAAAGACTGGTCACAATGACTACTGAAGAGACTCGATTAAGTCCTTCAAATATTTCTTCCTAACTGAAGGCGTAGTCGCGAAGTCTTGACCGATTGATTTAATAATCTCACCCTTAGATGTCGGAATATTGGCGGCCCTTACCTGACCTTGCAGCGAAGTCTCTCGAGTGATTTCAGGGTAGTATCGATTCATCATATTGTACATTTGCTGAACCCTAGAAAGTCTCGTGTCAAATTTAATCCCTTCTTCTGCTAAGCGAGATTCAAGCTGGTTGATTAAAGCTGCAACTCGAGGATTGCTTATAGCATTGCTATTCAATCGTCTTGCCAAAATAGCAGCCTCATTTTCAAGAAGGTTTGTAGGAACATTTGCTTCATCAGATAGTTTTAAGTAGCTTGATAACTCATCAAGAGGCTCAATAATCGTCGCGACCTTTCGATTTAGCTCTTTATATTTAGGACTAACCATTTCAAGAACATCTGCAAGACCTTGCCTCATGGCGTTCATTCCCTTTTCAGATAGTCCTCTTTCGTTATAGGGAACTTTATTAACAACATCGAACAGCTCTTGTCGCTTGCGATGAATTTGAAGAGGGTTCATTCCTGTTACTTCGTCAAAGTCATTTTGTATTGCTTGTCTAACAGACTTAAATCTTTCTCCTCGAAGCGAAGTCTCAGAGAAATCAAGATTGCCATCAGGAGAGACAGAAAGCCCCTCGAGCTCGCTAATTTCGTTCATCCTCTTAACCATTGATAGTTTAGGATCAACGCCCGAGTTTCTAATAGTCCTTTGAATGGCTGGCCCTTCAGGAGTCTGAATCGTTGTCTCTTCAATCTTTGGAGTGAGAGCGTCTTTTGGAATGTCTTTGACTGATTCTCCAAGCTCTTTTCCGTACTTAGATCTTAATTCCTTCAAAGATTTTGCTCTCTTCATGAACTCTTGCCCAACAATCAACATTGGATCGGGTTTATCAAAATCAACAGCATGTTCTTCACCTTCCTTAATCATTCGACTAAGTAAACCAAGCTCTCCCTTGGTTGAGTTTATCGCCAGGTTAGCATCTCGTTGTAATTGGAGATTTTCATCAACGCTTCCCCCGGTAGAAAGGAACTTCTGAACAGCTTGCTTCGCTTTAGCTGAACTTGTAGATACTCCGGGCAATGTAGCTGTAGCAGATGGACTTGAAACCTTATTTGCAGCTTCTTCCATCAGATACTCAACCGATTCTCGTTGAGCCTGTTTATCTCCTTGATTGATTCGTCTATTCTCAAACTGTCTTTCAATCCATCCTCGAGGGGTAGAAGTTAAATCTTCTACTTTCTCAACCCCCTTACGAAGACCGGACTGAACGGCTCCAACCGTATTTTCTCCGGCTTCAATTAAAGCCTTTTCTCCTCTTCGATTACGCCCTCCAGCAAGACCTAAAGCAAAATCAAGAGCAACATCTCGGCCCTCTGTCTCTTCTCCTGTAACCCTTCTCAGACCTTCACCGATAGCTGTATTAATTGCGGCATTCTTTCCAAATTCTTTGACAGCCGCCTTTAATGCTCCCTTAGCAAGTAGTTGACCAATCCCGCCTACACCTCCCATAGAGGCCAATTGAGTCCCTACTGCGCTTAGACCTGCCGTGGTTGGATTAGCTGCTCCAATTTCTCCGACTACTTCATCCGTAATGTTTCGAAGTTCTTCGTTAATAACCGGCTTAAGCCCTTTTGGAACAGGTTTCCCGGTAATTCTCTCCAAAGCCTTCTCAAGAGCTAATGATCCTAAGGAAACAAGCCCTGTGGGTACGCTAGCAACACCGGCCGTAGCAGATTCAAGCTTTCCAGAGCTTAGTCGATCTTCACGCCCTTGGTTCTCATCAGCTAAAGTCCTTTGTTCCTTCTCAAGAGTGGAAAGTAAAACATTCTTTTCATCTCGAGCCCTATCTTCATCGGAATAAGCAAGCTCTCCCGATTCAGGGTTGATCATCTTCCCTCCAAGCATCTCTTCTAGGTCTTGGTTTTGTTTGAGACGCTGAGATGATTTTGGAATACTGTAATATCTACCGTTTTGTCCCTTAACAACTTCAAAACCCTCTTTCTCTTCTCCCTCTAAAGCTTTGTCCCAAGTTTCATGCTTTGCACCTTTAAGCATTATTCCCGATCCGGGAGGAAGACCCAGAGATCTAGCCTCTTCTGCTGGTAAATCTATCCTTGAGCCCCAATGTTTTGTTTCAGGATCGGGAGACATTCCAAGCCTTTTTGCAGTAGCATAATCATAATCGCTTCCGTCAGCATCGAACAATGACTCAGCATAAACCGGATATTTCTTTGAAAGGGATGAAGCCAGATCATCATCCGGGATATCCTTATACTGAGGATATTTCTCTCGAACCTTAGTCAAAACCTCTTGTCTTGTTGGCATGTTATTTAAATAAACCTAGAGGGTCTTTGTCGTCTACTTTGGAATCGGTTGAACCGGAAGCCATGTCATCAAAAGAATCTCCCGAGGCTTCTTTCATTTCTTTGATGAGCAATTTTCTTGAAGCTTCTTTATTGGCAATCGTTTTTGCGTCGTCTCCAGGCTGTCTAATCCAAATCTTCATAGCCTGTTGAACTTCACCCTTTGTAACAGCTGCACCAGTCTTGAACCTAAGAGCGGCTTCCGTAAACTCTTCAGCAGCCTGTTCAAACTGCTTTCGTTCAGAACTCTTGAATCGTTCAGGCATATCCGTAAACGGAACTGGTGACTCTACAAACCATGAAGGATTTACATCTTTCAAAGCATCTAATTTCTTTTCGGCGTTAAAAGCCTGTTCTGCCGATACGTTAGCCTTGGCCTGCATCTCCGTTTTCTTTCCTCCAGTTGCCTTTGCTGTAGCTTTTAGATCAGCTAATGATTTCATTGCCTCTCTATCCTTCTGAGCCTGATCAGCTTTAAACGCTCTATCAGCCTCATCTTGAAGGATCTTGTTCTTAAACTCTACATCGCTCATATCCTTCATTCGGATAGTTTCACGGTCAAAAGTCCCTTTAAGGGCTTCTCCCCCTGTTTTTGGAAGGATAGGGGCATAGGATAATGTTCCGTCATCATTCTCAAAGATTTGCATCCCGGTTGAAGCATCAAACTTACCTGTGCGGCTTCGATACTTCTTATTCATCTCATGCTCTGCCATGATTCGGTTTTTGAACTTCTGCAAATCTCGATCCTCGGCAGCTTGAGAAGCCCTATCTTTCTCGGATAGATTCAAAAGAACTCCGCCTCCTAAAGCTTTGATCCTATCGCCTTCAGTACCAGGATCAACAATACCAGCTTTTAAAGCATCAGGTCTTCCGTCTGTTCCCTCAACTCTATCGGCAATGACCAAACCAGGATTTTCCATCTGTAGGATGGCTTCACGTTGAGAATCTAGACGGTCTTGTCTCTCTTTCGCCTCTCTGCTTTCTCGCCCCATTCTAATGGCATTACCAAGAGAAGCCCCCGCTTGTAGACCTCGAGAAAAACTATCGGCAGCATTCGGATAATAAGGCATCTTTATTCCTCCATAGCCATTTTGTGTAAGCCATCCCAAATAATTCTAGCTTGCTTACGTTGTTCAGGATCTTTGCGAATCTCATCAGCCCATTTCTTTCCTCGAGCTTCGTAGATCATTAAGAAGTCTCCTAACCAGCCTCCGTCATATTTATGAGCATTACAGAACTCACGGATATCCTGTGTCTTCTCACTATCTTTTCCATATAATTCTTCTGCTACCCAACACATCGCCATTGCAGCCGCTCCGGCAGCCGTACCCGCCATCTGTGATCCCATTAACCACGGATTAGCAGCCGCATTTTGTTGGTTAGCTGCAACTTGATAATTCAACCTTGATCCATACATCCCGCCTTGTGTCGCAAAGATGTTAGAAGCAAATTGAGAGCCTTGAGCTCCGGCATTCGCGTTCACTCCAATACCAGGGATTGATTGAGTAGGTTGAAATGGAGCCGCACCTTGTTGCGCTCCCGATAAAGTCTGATATTGAGCTGTTAAGGGAGATCCAAACACATAAGCCGAAGCGTTTGAGAGTCTTTGTTGCTTCAACTTTTGGCCAAACTCAGTTTTACCAAGAACCTCTTGAGCTGTGGAAGCTGGCCCGAGAATATTCCCTCTAGCCGCTTGTCCTCCTCTGATTTGTTGCTCAACCATCATTTCTTCTTCTGGAGTTAAAGAACTACCTAAAGCCAAATCATCATTGATTTGCTTAGCAAGAGAGCGTCTAGCCTTAAATCCTTCAGGATCGGCTTGTTCAAGCTGTTTAAGAGCTTCGGAAGAGAAATCGCTTCCATACTTCCTCTGAATCTCAAGCATCTTAGCAGCCGTTAAATCTGCGCTCGCGGCATTGGTTTCAGCCTGAGACAAAGCTAAAGCTGAATCTCCTAATCCGGTAAAATCATATTCTTTCCCGGTATCGGGATCGTAAACCTTAGTTCCTAAACGAGCGGCAGCATCAATCCTACGTCGAGTAGGTAGTGTGTCTATATCCGCTTGAACCGCTTCCCGATTAGCGGCAGCATAGTTAGGTTGCTGTGGTGGTGGTGGTGCCGGAGGAGCCTCTTCGCCCAATTTATTACCCTACGCTTTCTAGTTTAAATACTTTCTCTTGATACTTGTTAAATTTCCAAATCCTTGATTTTCCGTGTCTCTTACCAGCTGCAAATTGTTTGACACCAAATCTCTCAACCATTTGATCCCATAACCTAGGAATGGCCTTTGTCTTACTCACACAAATTTCTTGGATATAAAGAACGTCACCAAATGGTGCGAAGTACCAAGGATTCTTTGACTGTTCCTCAAAGTTTAGAAGATTAATAGTTCTCGCCATCCCAACACCTACAATCTTTCCTTGTTCTCTAATAATTCCCATAGCTCCGGTTCTCTCGTAATAATCCACATAGTCCCAAAGCTCTTTAGGGTTCCAATGAGAGTACTTGGAGCCATGATCATAGAGGAAATTGCAAACTTCCTTAACGAGATCGAAATTATTTTTCATCAAGTTTATGTTTCTTAACCGTTTCGATAAATTCAGCTATGGCTTGCTCTTGTTTCTCTGGAAGAACTGCTTCAAATACGGATTTAGTGAGCAATTCAAAGACCTCGAAAGCCTTATAGTTACGTCCTCCAATCTCGACAAAGCAGTCAGGAAGCCTATCGCGTAGAGGATTGATAATAGCCTCAAAGTCAGATCTCCATTTTGTCTCTGCTTGTTTTCGTACTTTTTCATCAATAGATTGAATGCTCATGTCTCATCTTTCATCGTTTCAACAAATGCCGATGCTAAAACTTGCTTCATAGCCAACTTCCCGGCCGAGCTTCGGACTTCAAACTGAACCTCTCGGAACTCTCCTAAGTGAGCGATGTCAAAAGCCCTTCTAGCAATAGTCAAAACGGCTAGATTGAAAGGAAGGTTTACCGGCAGTTGATTGGTGGTTCCGAACGTATTAAAGTTTAATTCAACAACCTGCTCTGTATCGTCTTGATCTAGGATTGCGTAAGCATTGGCAGTCGCAAGAGACTTGTTAAATTCAAATTCAACATTCCATCCTATCTTAGGAAAAATAGCCTCTTGGAACGAATAGGAGCTAGTTCTTGCAGTGGTAGCGATGTCTTCCCCGTCATCTTCATAGCTCGCTTCTAGGTCGTCATCCTCATCAAACATCCATCTTAGAACTTTCCCGCTCGTATTCCCGAAATAGAGATTTTGGGTATTAGCTAGCTTAGAGAAAAGAAAAACTGTGGGAGTCCATCCCGTTCCGGACCAATAACCAATCGGAACTTTCAACCTAGTATCAATCACGATAACCGCATTCGGTTGAGTAGCTCCGTCAATCGGGACCGCTAAAAGATATTTATTATCAGCGTATTCAGCACAAGCCGTATTTGCTGCGCTCCAATTAATCCGATCAATAAATGGCTGCATCGGCCATGAGATAGGAAGAGATACCTCCGTCTGAATATCATTAATGGTCCTTAAAACGGTTCTAATTCCATCTCTAGCTAGGAAATAGAAATCATTTCCGACCATCTTCCCGCTTCTATGCGCCACACATCCAACGCGATCAGTAATCTTTCGGACTTCCCAATCAGCTACAAGCTGAGAGGGGTTAGCATTTACAACGTAAATCGAGTTATGTTTGAAAACTAAGAAATTGAAGTCTGACCATGAAGCAATGCATGAAATATTGTCACCTTCACCGCCTCCGATTCGGATAGCTTGATTAGTTGTATCCCAAGTCGTTGCATCTAAGACGTTCGAGATATAAAGATAATCAGAATTTGAAGGAGACCCGAAAAGTCTGTTCGTATGCCATGCAATAAACTTCAAAATAGGAGGATTTGTCCCGCCCGTTAAAAGATCGGTAAAAGTCGTCCCATCCCATGAGAAAAGGTTCTTTGTACCGTCTGCAATGTAAAGTTTATCTACGCCTTGAACTATTTCGACTGTTACCGTTGCGCTAGTAGGAGTGTAACCGGCTGCCGAAGACCAAGTACCGGCATCATTCTTAAACATGGCCCCATTGCAAGCCGCGAGGATTAATTCTACCGAAGATGTGTCGAGCTCGCCAAGACCCTGGATTCTATTAGCAGCTACAGCAGCCGCCCCTAGTTTCTCAGTCCCTTTTCTGGTTGTAATGTCTCCAATGCGATTAAGAGCGCAATTAATCAGCTTGGCGCATTGTTCCTTCTTAAGCTGTGAAGGATCGGCTTGAGAGTCTTCACCCCCTGAAAAATTTACAGATCCATCAAAAACTAACGGATCGTCTAAATTATCGTTATAGATCGTAGGCATTATTCAAAATCTAGTCTGTTGTACTCCCCAACATTTTCAGGGGTTAATTGAACCACGCTTGCTTGCTGGTAAATCGAGACGCTTAACGTGTCGAATAGCAAAGCAGTTGCTTCCTGAATCTTTTCGTTAGCCTTCCCGTATTGCCTTGCCCTCTGAAGCATGTCTGCCTCGCCATAAGCCAAAAGAACATCATCCAAAGCTGGAATGATTGAAGTGTCTTGATCCTTCGTAAGCCCCCTAAAACGCCTCTTGCCCAAAACAAGGAGATTCTTTGTTGTATCTGTAGGAGAATCAAAAAGCCTCAATCTCTGATACTTCAATTCCCTGTCTTCATCCCATAGAGTGAGATAATTAGTTGATGAGGTTAATCCTGTAACTGTGATCGTTCCCGTTGTAGCTGGTTTTGAGAGAGTCCAAACCACATCCCAACTCTTGGTAGAATTAACCGTTGTAGTTCCATTCAATGCTACTTGCTCAACCTGTTCAACCCCTGCAAGTTCTCCTCGAATTAAAACCGTTATCGAAGTATCACTAGTACTATCTGAGACGAAGCTAAGCCTCTCAGCCGTTGAGATAGCCTGTTTAATTCCTATCGCTGTGATCGTGGTAACTTTAGCAGGTGAACCAGTCCTTTCGAATGCTCCCGGATCGTTTCTAAGAAGAAAGGAGAACTCTACCGGATCAAGAGGAGTAGAGTCTCCCCAACGGGCTCCCACAATCAAACCAATCTCCTTTGGCATGACTAAAATGTTAGAGTTAGCCGCAACACTTGATAAAAGAAGAGTGTCCTTCCATAGATACTTGTTATAAAGCATCTCGTAACGTCTTCGCACAAAACGCTTACAAGCCGCGACTGAAGACGAATCAGTCTTGAACATCTTATCGCAAATATGATCAGAGAAATCTGTTAGAATCATTGTTCGTAGATTTTAATAAAATAAGCGTTTGTTGCAGGAGCAGCTATCTGTGTTGAAGTAAGAATGTTTGTCCAATTCTCTGTCCCTGAAGACGCGGCCGCTACCTCAAGAATATATGTCTTAGAAGCCGTAGTCAGAATGTCGGAAAGCTGGACGCTCATAACAGGACTATGGGCATTTCCTCCTCCTGTATTCATGAAAATATCAGCATGACTCACAACGTTTGTTGCAGTGTCCCTAAGCCTCATAAATAAGACCGTTGCGCTAGGGGTGTCATTAGCAGCAGACGCTTCAACCTTCACATAGCCATTCGTTTTTGTTGTAGAGAGCTGAGCTATCGGAACATAGACATAAGCAGATGCAAAAACAGTGTTAGAACCTGTGTAATTCGTTGAGGTAAGAGTTACAGAAGGAAATGTAATGAGCCCTGAATTAATTGTTCCACCCGCACTTGTCTTAACAACCTCGCCAGCTGCACCATTATTCGTAGCCGTTCCAGTTACCGCATAGCCAGCCACTGAATTAGTTGAAACGATTTGATTCGTAACAACCATGATCTTTACTGGCTTCATTCGACCGCTATTCGTATTAGGGTCTTGAGTGACAAGCCAATTAGTCGTTTGAGCCTGCAAGCTCCCAACAATCAAAAGAAAACCAAATAAGTATTTCATCATAAATTAAGCCGGGCTTTCTGTTACATTGATCAAAGTCAGCTCCCATGCGCTTGAAAGGTATTCTGCCTCAATAGTGCCTTTAACCTTCGGGAAATTTGCATCTGAGAAGACAATCAAAGAACCGGAAGAATTTTCTCGGATTGTCAGGGTATTGGTTCCATCTACAACAACATCTAAAACGATCCTGAACTTATCTCCGTCAACTGCGTTTGTTCTAAGGATGTCTATAATGACTGGACCCGTTAAAGTACCTGTGTACTTCTGAATTCTCTTACTCGTTCCTCTAGTCAAAGTCTTGTTTGCATTCGATAGGGCGGAGGTTAAACTTCCATATCCAACAGGAATCAAAGAGCCGTCTGAATCTTGAGCTAATCCGTTCCCCGCAACATTTGAGTGAACTTTATCCTTTGTAACCGCGTCATCAGAAATATCAGCCGCGACAATTCCTGAGATGGTAGCTAGATCAACAAGATTGTTAAGCTTGGTATGTGTTACATTCGTTTCACCCGAAACGAACGTGTAACCTTTAGTTATTGTCGCCATAAAATTTTATCCTCTATTGACGGCTTCGAAATGCATAGGATCAGGTCTAGATTTCCAATCTCCACCCCATGCCCAGCCTTCCTTCTTGAAAATCTCAATCACTTCAACCGGCATCATGCCTTTGTCCTTTACCCATTTCTTTCCCAGCTCGTTACGATCAGGATCTAAGTCGATTGCCGATCCCCATGAATGAACCGAGATAGTCCAAACCCTCTTGCGCGTCTGAAGCAGTAACACCCTCCAAAAAGATCCATTCTTGCGTCCTGAACAGCCTGCAATGATCCGTAGAGATCATAAATGCGTTGCAAGATGTTCATTAACGAGGCCCTGACAGCCTGATTGCATGTGATCTTTCTAACAATCGTTTCCCGTTCCCATGAAAGCCGCATAGGATAGGGGAGATCGACCGTACATAGAAACGACCTCTCCCAACGTGAAGTAGGTAAGCCTCTATCATTTAACTCGAACCTCCCAAAGGAATCGCAAAGAGATTTGTAATCAGGTTTAGGCCATTTGTTCATATTTCTGCCGTATCGTTATTCGACCAAGCTTTCTTGATTTGATCTTTTGTGAACTCGCTCCTGAAGTTGGAGCCCATTTTCTGCTCTTGTGAGTAATAGGCTTTTAACGTGTCTCTCGCTCCCCCGGGAGGAAGATGGCCTTGTAATACAGTGACTCTTGAAGGAACTTCTCGACGCTCAAAGAGCTCTCCTTTAATTCTAACAGGATCATTCCTTTTATCGACCGGGAGTCGAAGCATAACCATCTCTCCAGTCCTTCGATTCATGTATTCGTAAATAGGCATCTTTAGTACCCCATTTCGTCGTCCTCTGCTTTAGCGGCCTTTTTCATGTTAATGATTTCAGATTCTTCCGATTCCTCAGCTTCTTCTTGCTTAGGAGATCCAAGATCTTGACCGTTAGCTTTTTCGACTGTGACGTAAGCTTTATCTCCCTCAACCCTACTTACTTTTCCAGCTACAGAGAAATCAACCATATCGCCTTCTGCCGGTGGAACGCTCTCATCTTCACCCGAAACTGATAGCGAAGACAAAGGCACGCAAAGCTCATTCATTGAACTCCCCCCGCCAATTCCGATAATCAAACCTGTTTTTTCATCCATAATTTTTAAAAAGACCGGGAGAGGATTACTCCCCCGGTCCTTTGTTTAAGGGTTATCGTCGTTCTTTCTTAACAGCGATACTAAGCTCATTAGTAGCTGTGCCGGTTAATCTTGCTCGCAATGGAGAATCTCCAACCGTGTAGACAAGACCTTGACCGTCATAATCACGCTCAACAACGCCAGTTGCGCCGGTTGAGAGATCAAGCGTATGGATCTTATTAATCTCATAAGCAACGTCACCAACGACTAAGTTCGTTACCAGACCAGGATCATGAAGTGTGACCGATGTCGCAGTAATAACAGCCGCCGTAGCTATAAACCCAGGGCTAATAGCTGTAGGCTTGAAGTATACGATATCATTCGATGAAATCCCGGTTGTGGGAGTCATATGAACGATAGTAGCTGTTGAACTTACGTTAGACGTGACTTTAGACATAGCAGTCGAAGCCAAGCGTCCTTGGAATACGATCTTCGCTGTAGTTAAGTCCGAATCAGCGTTTACACCTGTAACAGTCCAACCATGTTCTTTAACCGAGTCAAAGAGAATGACTGATTCTGTAGTTCCTGAAGCAGTTCGAGAGCTTGTTTCTTCAACAGCCCAAACAACCCCAACCACTGCCAACGCTAAGAACAAGCCCAATACTTTTAATTGTTGTTTCATATTATATTACTCCTTCAATTAAGCGTTTTGAGTTGCATCAAATGCAGACTTAGACTTGTAAATACGATACCAAGCAGCATTTAAGCTCTTAGCAGTATAGAAAGCCTTCCAGCCTGCTTTTCGTCGTTGCGCCAAAGGATCGGAATCGCTTGGTTCCATTTTGGTAATCAATACCTGAGGCTTCATTGGAGAATCTCCAGAGAGCTTAGGTACGCCGAAGGCGTTCTTTGACAGCATGATCGAGGAGTAAATTGTCCCCGTACTGTCGAAGGTTCCTTCGGTAGCTAATTCGATAAATGGATTTGTTGCTTCCACATATCGAACGCCGCCCAACATTCCGAGCTCGCCTTTGAAGATCTTCTGTGATCCTGCATAGCGATCAGCCCAGATCCAATTATCGTCATTCTGCACATCTCGAGAGACATGAGGAGGAACGATAAATACATAACCGTTGCCAAACATCTTGCCGCGATTGATTTTCAATCGTGTTGCAATGTCCAAGGCATCAGTTGAGATGTATTTGCCAGCCGCCGAAGAAGCACCTAATAGTTCCGCAAAGTTTTGCGAAGCCTGTGCATAGCGTTTAGTTCCATTTGAAACCAACTCGTTACGAGAGATTTCATCAGCTTTAAGAGCCGCATCTTCACCCATGGATTTTACACCTTGTTGAAGAGCGTCAAAAAGCTCCGTCATCGATAGCAAGTCTGTTACAACGCAGATTTCTCCGTATTGAGTTAGAGTTGCATCAATCTTAGTCAACGCCAGGTCACGAGTCGTAGAAGGGGTTGTGCCTTCTGTAATCGTCTGTACGTTATCCGCAGATCCTACGCCATACCTAAAGAAACTAATCGCTTTCGCGCCTTGATTCTTCGGTAGGTCCGCTTCCATAGCGAACTCATTCAAACGAAGTTCTTGAATTGCGTAATCAAGAAGCTTTCGTGAGAAGTAGTTCTGATACTGACCGCTTAGTGTGGTTGTAGTATTATTACTCACTTATTTTATTTGGTTGTGGAGCTCTTAGCCTCCATCATCCAAAGCCATTGCCTCTTGTCTTAAAAACTGCCCTTGCTCATCTACTGACATATCAGTAAACGACTTAGGCGAGCCTCTTTGAGTGCCACCGGCTCCGGGAATCTGGACCGCTTTTTCAAGCTCCGTGATTTTTGCCTTTGCCTCAGTGAGTTCTTTCTGCAAGCCGGGAACTAAACCGCTCAGTTTTGCGTGTTCAATGCGAAGCTTTGCAATAGCTACTGCATCTTTAATGCCTTCAGGATAAGTATTGAGAACTGGCTTTTGATCTAAGATCTTTCGGACGCCTTCATACAAAGGAC
>Ga0196981_1000427_pt1 | contig 14178 bp, 24 predicted proteins | sample S3_2013CmetaG_FD_155462 | JGI IMG/M metagenome (GOLD analysis project Ga0196981, IMG submission 155462) | Soil microbial communities from Anza Borrego desert, Southern California, United States - S3_20-13C | ecosystem: Environmental > Terrestrial > Soil > Desert | place: USA: California... | reverse complement strand
ACCTGATGATGCAAAGAATAAATGCTTTGGATTCTACTCTTTAGATCATACTGAAAAAGGCCACAATCTATACAATATATTTGACAAAGATCCAGCATCTGCATATATGGGCGCAAAATACAATCACAACCTTCCATTAAGATTATCCTCAATACAGAAAATTACAGCAGGAATGCAGTTCAATTATGGCAGAGGAGAAGGAAGCAAGGATTTGTATTGAAACAGCCATCCCTGGCGTTCAAAGTTATGATGGCTAAAACAATCACCTCTCCTCACTGCGTTCAGAGCTGTGATTGGTAAACAATCACATTTATAAATCCCCTTAGATTCCCTATTATTACAAAAGTCGCACGTTCGACGATGATTCGGTTGTAACAAACCAAATCGCATACACAGGCCTGAAAAGGGCGTCCCAAAGTACCGGGTGGTTCTCGAGGATGTTCACGGAGAGGCTCAATTATTGTATTGGTAGATGCTTAGCGCATACCACAATACTAAAACAATAATATGAATTTCATATACATGACATTATAGTCGCGTTTATGATATAGATAATTTCATACTAAAATGGCAAAAATACATCAACCAAGACACGGAAGCATGCAGTTCTGGCCTAGAGTAAAGGCTAAGAGGCAATACGCTCAAGTAAGATCATGGACTACAAAGAGCAAGGATCCATTATTAGGATTCATGGGCTACAAGGTAGGCATGACACATGTTCTAGGAATTGATACTGGCAAGAATTCTGCAACTAAGGGAGAAGAAGTATTCGTACCTGTTACAGTTATAGAATGCCCGCCAATGAAAGTTGCTGGCCTAAGATTATACAAGAAGGCATACAAGGGAACTGCAGCAGCAAAAGACATCTTATTCAAAGTTGACAAAGAATTAGCAAGAAAGATTGTTGTTCCAAAGGCTCATCATGAAACTTCTGAAATGGACAAATTAAATGCTCATGAATATGTTGACGCAAGATTATTAGTATACACTCAGCCAAAGCTTGCAGGACTAAGCAAGAAGAAGCCAGAAATATTCGAAGTCGGATTAACTGGATCAGTTGCTGACAAGATTGCATTTGCAAAATCACATCACGATAAGGAATTACCAATCAATACATTCTTCAAAGAAGGAGAACTAGTCGACATACACGCAGTCACAACAGGTAAAGGCTTGCAGGGACCAGTCAAGAGATTCGGCGTTGCATTCAAGAACCACAAGACTGAAAAAGGTGTTAGAAGAGTAGGAACTTTAGGAGGATGGAGCGGTCAGGGACACTTCTTATATAGAGTAGCACATCCAGGACAGATGGGATATCACTTAAGAACTGAATACAATAAACAATTATTAAAGATTGGGACAAAGCCAGAAGACGTAAATCCAAAGGCAGGATTCCCGCATTACGGACTCGTAAAATCAACTTACGTCTTAGTGAAGGGCAGCGTTGCTGGTCCTCAGAAGAGAGCAATATTATTTGCAAAGCAGATGAGAGTTCAGAAAGTTGCTGGATCACTTCCAACAATCACTGAGATAAACAGAAATACAAAATAAATAACTCAAGATCAAAATGAAACTACCAGTATTCGACAAAACAGGAAAGGAAATATCCAAGAAGGATATGCCAAAGCAGTTTTCAGAACCAGTAAGAGCTGACTTAATTTACAAGGCAGTTTTAACAGTTCAGGCAAACTCAAGGCAGCCATACGGAGCAAACCCTGACGCTGGAATGATGGTTTCAGCAAAGCTATCAAGAAGAAGAAGAGACTGGAAAGGTTCATACGGAATCGGTATCGCAAGATCACCAAGAAAGATCATGTCCCACAGAGGAACAAGATTCAACTGGGTTGGAGCATTAGCACCAAACACTGTAGGCGGAAGAAGAGCTCATCCACCAAAGGCAGACAGAATCTGGGACAAGAAATTAAACACTAAAGAAAGAAGAAAGGCAATAAGATCAGCGCTCGCAGCAACAATGCACAAGGATCTAGTAAAGACTAGAGGACACTTACTGCCAGCATCATTCCCATTCATATTATCAGATGATGTACAAAACATCAAGAAGACAAAAGATGTGGTTGACTTGTTAATCGCTCTAGGATTTGGCGACGAGCTTGCAAGAACTAAAGATAAAGTTCACAGAGCAGGAGTCGGAAAGAATAGGGGAAGACCATACAAGATCAAGAAGTCAGTATTGTTTGTAGTAGGAAAGAAATCCGAATTAAACAAGGCTGCAGAAAACATCAGCGGTGTAGACATCGTAACTCCAGAGCACTTAAATGCTGAATTATTAGCTCCAGGATGCTCAATTGGAAGATTAACACTATACACTGAGTCAGCAATTGATGAGATTGCAAAGAAATTCATGTAAATAATAATCAAAGGTCAAAAATGCAAATCGTAAAAAATCCATTATCAACTGAAAAATCCATTAAGCTAATGGAATCAGAGAATAAATTAATCTTTGAAGTTGATAAAAAGGCAACAAAAGATGCAATCAGAAATGAGATTGAAACTTTTTTCCATGTAAAGATTGTATCAGTTACGACAAGAATCGGACCAGATGCTAAGAAGAGAGCATACGTAAGATTCAGCAACGAGACTCCAGCAATTGATATTGCAACAAGGCTAGGATTAATATAATTAAATAAAATCAATGAACAAATCACAATCAGGTAATCACAATGGGTAAGAATTTAACACAACAGGCAAGAGGAAAAGGCGGCCCAAGCTTTACAGCTCCAAGTTTCAGATACAAGGGAGATGCAAAAGTAAAGCATGGCGTAACTACAGCTGAAGTACTTGATGTTGTAAAATCCCAAGGACACTTAGCACCATTATTAGAAGTAAAGTACAACGACGGTACAGTTGGTTTAATGATCGCTCCAGAAGGAGTAAGAACAGGCCAAGTATTATCAGTTGGCGACAATGCAGCATTAGAATTAGGAAATACATTACACTTAAGAGATGTTCCAGAAGGAACTACTGTTTTCAACATCGAAGGAATGCCAGGAGACGGCGGCAAGTACTGCAGAACTTCAGGAACTTTCGGTAAAGTTGTTTCAAAAACAGAAAAAGTTGTTTCAATCTTATTACCATCAAAGAGAATCAAGGACTTCAATCTATCATGCAGGGCAACACTAGGAATAGTCGCTGCAGCAGGAAGAAAGGAGAAACCATTCTTGAAAGCAGGAACTATGGCTTTCTACAGAAATGCAAGAAAGAAGAGATTCCCACAGATGTCAGGATCAGCACAGAACGCAGTAGACCATCCATTTGGTAACAAGAGAAGTTCAAGAAAGAGCAAGGCAAGACCAGCTCCACAGAACTCTCCACCAGGTAGAAATGTAGGTTACATCAGACCAAGAAGAACTGGTCCATCAAAGACTAAAGCAATCGTAAGAGAGAGCAAATTAAAGAAAAGATAAAAATTATTGAGTGATTCAAAATGGCTAAAAAAATATGGAACTATCGAGGAAAGTCGCTTGAAGACTTGCAGTCAATGTCATTGTCTGAACTTTCAGAGATGCTGCCATCAAGACAGAGAAGAAGCATCAAGAGAGGATTCGACGATTCCAAGAAAAAAGTAATTGCAAAATTAGCAAAGCATAATAGCATTGAAACTCACGTAAGAGACATGATAGTACTTCCACAGTTCGTTGGAAAAACAATCAAGATCCACAATGGAAAAGAATTTGTTCCGGTAATAATACAAGAAGACATGATCGGTTGCTTCTTTGGTGAATTATCACAGACAAGAAGAAAGGTTGCTCACAGCGCTCCAGGAGTCGGTGCGACAAAGTCATCAAGCAACTTATCAGTCAAGTAAATCTACAAATAAAAATTAACGATTAAAATGGCAAAACACAATTACGCATACCAAAAAAGCGAAGAGAACATTGCAAAAGCAGTAGGCAGAAACCTAAATGTATCTCCAAAGCAAGGTACTGAAATCTGCGGCTTCATCAGAGGAAGAACAGTTGTTCAGGCAAAAGTTTTGCTGCACCAGGCAATCGCAAAGAAAGTTGCAATCCCATTCAAGAGATTCACTAACGGACTTGGCCACAAGCCAGGAATGAGCGCAGGAAGATTCCATCCAAAAGCATGTGAATTAATATTAAAAGTATTAGAATCCGCAGAAGCAAATGCAAAGAACAAAGGATACAATTCAAATGATCTGAAAATTGTACACTCAGCAATGCAGATCGGCGCAAAAAACATGCACTACGGAAGAAAGAGAAGAAGCATATTCAAGAATTCAAACATTGAAATCGTCGTGCAGGAAGTAAAAGGCTTATCTGGAACTAAGAAGAAATCAACAGCAAAGACTGATGCTCCAAAAGTAGAAAAGAAAACTGTAAAGAAAGCACCAAAAGCAGCAGAAAAAGAAACAAAGACTGAACATGCACACGCAGGTCATGAAAATCACGAAGGACATTCACATGCATCACATGAGCATAATCACGAACATAAAAAAGTAGAGAAGGACAATTAAAATGATCGAGAGAAAATTCGTAGCAGAAAACCTAAAGGAATTCCAGATTGAGGAATACTTAAGAACAGTTCTTGGAAAGGCTGGCTTAAGCTACATCAAGATGCAGAGAACTCCATTAGGAGAAAAAATATTGATCTGCTCATCAAGACCAGGTTTAATTGTCGGAAAATCAGGATCAAACATTTCAAAATTAACTAAAGATTTAAGAGATAAATTCCAATTAGAAAATCCACAGATTGAATTAATCGAAGAAGAGAATCCAATGACTGATGCAAATATCATTGCAGAAGGAATTGCAAACTCCCTAGAGAGATTTGGAACTGCAAGATTCAAGGGAATCGGACACAAGGCATTAACTGATGTTATGAATGCAGGCGCAAGAGGCGTTGAAGTTTTAATCTCAGGAAAGATCCCGTCCAGCAGGGCAAAGACTTGGAGATTCTACATGGGATACTTAAAGAAATCTGGCGACATCGCAGTCTCAGGCGTAGACACAGCATACTCATCAGCAAAATTAAAGACAGGAGTAGTAGGAGTTCAGGTAAGAATAATGCCATCAACTACTAAGATGCCTGACGACATCATATTCATAGACAAGCCTCAATTGCAAGATACAACAACTGGAAAAGTCGAGACAATCTTGACTGAAGCAGTTGAAGGAGCATCAGAGGGCGACAAGTCAACTGAAAAGAAAGGTGCAAAGAAAAAGGCAGCTCCGAAAGCAGATGGAGAAAAAAAGCCAAGAAAGAAAGCAGCTCCAAAGAAGAAGGAAGAATCCTCAACTTCAGTAGAGACTCCAAAGGCTCAAGTTGAAGAAATATTAAAGGAAGAAGTTCAATAAATAAAATTCACGAGAAATCAAAATGAAATTCAAAGACATACAAAAAATGCCTAAAGACGAATTAAGCAAAAAGCTAGTCGATCTAAAGACAGAATTGATGAAGCTAAATGCTCAGATTGCTGTAGGCACTACTGTAAAAAATACTAAGCAAGTTCGAGATATCAAGAGAACTATTGCAAAGATTGAGACTTTGAACAATCAGTCAGGACAAAAACAAGTTGCAGCTGCAAAAGCTAAGAAATACAAGAACTTGTAAATAAAATAATAAAAAAACAAAACTCACATTAAAAACTAAAAAACTACCATGGCGAATATATGCAATGTTTGTGGCTTACCAAAAGAACTATGTGTCTGTGAACAGATAGCAAGGGAAAGCCAAAAGATTGTCGTGAAACTTGTCAAGAAGAAATTCGGAAAACAATTCACAATGGTAGAAGGTATCGATACTAACGAAATCGATATCAAAGATGTTGCAAAAAAGCTCAAGAATAAATTCGCTTGCGGCGGCACAGCAAAAGATGGTTACATCGAATTGCAGGGCAACCACTTGCTAAAGATTCAGGAAGCATTAATGGAAATTGGTTTCGCAGCTGAGACAATCGAACTCAAGGGCGGAAAATAATTTTCGAAGGTATCACAATGGTCAAGAGCATAAGAGATGAATTTATCGGAGAGAGCATCGAGATTGTAAGTTCAAGGAATAAGCAATTGATCGGGCTCACTGGAAAAATTGTCGATGAGACAAGAGATTCATTCAAAGTGCTTGTAAACAAGAGAAACTTTCGAGAATTCAAGATGATTTTCAAGAAAGGCAACACATTCAAAATCGGCGGATTTGTCGTGCAGGGATTAAAGATTGCAAAAAGGCCTGAAGACAGGATCAAACTGAAAAGTTAAATCGTTACAATAAAATAATAATCAAAATTAAATCAAACAAAAAACTAAAATGGAAAACAAAATCAAAAACATCGGAATCGAGGCACCAAAGCCTACAAAGGCTCCAAAGAGTGTAGATCCAAAAGATCCATTCTACGGATCAATAAAGCTTAGAGGCAGAGTATTCACTGGAGTAGTTACTAGCGCTAAAATGCAGAAGACTGTAACAGTTGAATGGCCAAGAAAGAGATTCAACAAGAAATACGAAAGATTCGAAATGAGAAGATCAAAAGTCAAGGCTCACAATCCAGAAAGCATCGATGCTAAAGAAGGCGACACTGTAAGGATTGCTGAAACAAGGCCATTATCAAAGACTAAGAACTTTGTTGTAATTGAAATTGTAAAAAACAAATCAGAATAAATAATCAAAAAAAGACGAGAAAAAAATGAAAGCACTAAAAGCAAACATGGTCAAGGGACTTCCTGTAGGCGCGTATGTAGATACTTGCGATAACAGCGGAGCAAAGACTGTAAAGATTTACTCTGTATTCGGCCACAAGACTAGAAAGGGACAAAAGCCAGCAGCAGGAGTATCAGACTTAGTTATGGTTGCAATCAAGAAAGGAAAGCCAGATGTAAGAAAGACTGTCGCATTCGCAATTGTTGTAAGGCAAAAGAAAGAATACAAGAGAGCAAATGGCATGAGAATCAAATTCGAAGACAACGCAGTTGTCATCTTAAAAGACGAGAAAGGAAACCCTAAGGGAACAATCTTCAAGGGACCAATCGCAAAAGAAGTTGCTGACAGATGGCCAGCAGTTGCAAAGATTGCAAGCATGATTGTATAAAAAAATAAAATTCAACAAGGTACACAAAAATGAAAGATTTTTCAAAAGCATGGATTTCAAGCAAGAAACCAAACAAGCAGAGAAAATACAGATTCAATGCTCCATTACATATTAGGGGAGACTTCATGAATGTACACTTATCAAAAGACTTAAGATCAAAGCAAGGAACTAGAGCTGTCAGGGTAAGAACTGGCGATAAAGTTCGAATCATGAGAGGACAATTCAAGGGCCAAGAGGGCAAGGTTGAAGAAGTCAACATGAAGACATTAAAAGTTTACATTTCAAAGATCGAGCATATCAAGAGAGATGGCACTAAAGCAAGGTATCCAATCCAGCCATCAAACTTACTTTTAGTCGAGTTATTTAGCGACGATAAGAAGAGATTTGCTAAGAAGTCAGAAAAACCAGCAAAAGCTGAAAAACCAGTTGCAGAAAAGAAAGCGCCAGCAAAGAAGGCTGCTGCAAAACCAAAAGCTGCAAAGAAGGAAGAATAAATCAAATTCAATGGAGTAAAAAATGGTCAAGAGACACTTAAAAAGAATAAACGCACCAAAGACTTGGAAGATCCAGCGTAAAGGAATAAAGTTTACTGCAAAGACTAATCCAGGCGGAATGAGCAGATCAATGACTATGCCAATCTCCAATGTATTAAAATACGAGCTTAATATCGGAACTTCAACAAAAGACGTAAAACATTTGATCAAGGCAGGAGAAATCTTAGTCAATGGCGTAAAGATTACTGACTACAGGCACCCATTATGCTTCACTGATGTTTTATCATTGCCAAAAGTTTCAAAATATTTCAGATTAATAATTGATACTAATGGAATATTAAAGCCAGTAGCAATTTCAAAAGAAGAATCAGCATTAAAGATCACAAAGATAATCGGAAAGACGCTTGTAAAGGGAAAAATCCAGCTAAACTTGCTTGATGGTAGAAATGTACTTTTCGACAAGCAGCATTACAAAGTAAAGGATTCCTTATTAATCACAATACCAGAACAATTAATCAAGGAGCACTTGACATTCGAAAAGGGCGCTTTAGTATTATTATACAAAGGTAAGCACATCGGAAAAGTTGGAAAGGTAAATGACGTTAAGGGAGATAACATCTTCATCAAGACTAAGACAGAAGAATTCGAGACTAAGACAGAATATGCTTTAGTAATTGGAAAAGAGCATTCATTAGTAAAGATGACTGAAGACAAACAATAAATCAATTATAAAAATTAACAAACACAATCAAGGAAAAATCAAAATGACGACAAAACATAACCCAATGAGGAATGTGAAAGTACAGAAGCTTACGCTAAATATAGGTACAGGAAAAGATCAGGTTGCTTTAGAAAAAGCACAGAAGCTTTTGAATACTATAACTGGTGTTGTTTCAGTAAGAACAATCACTCAGGCAAGAATTGCAGCATGGGGACTTAGACCAGGACTTCCAATTGGAGTCAAGGCAACAATGAGAAAAGACCTTGCAACAAAATTAATTCCAAAATTACTTTACGCTAAAGATATGAAATTATCAGACAACAACTTTGATGATAATGGAAATGTATCATTCGGAATAAAAGAATATATCGACATCATGGATGCAAAATACGATCCAGACATCGGTTCAATGGGACTTCAATGCTCCATAACTCTTGACAGGCCAGGTACAAGAATTAAGAATAGAAAGCTCTTGAAGAGAGTTGTTCCAGTTCATCATAGAGTAAGCAAAGCTGACGCAATCAAATTCATGAAAGAACAATTCAAGGTCATAATGACTTCAGAACTTGAAGAGGAAAATTAAAATGACTACTACTGATCATACAAAAGTTTTAAAGCAACTGCAGAACAAGCCAGGAAAGCTTGCAAAGCATGCAAAATACTCTGTTCCAAAAAAGAGAACAGGATCTGCATTAAACAAGAAGTGCAAGAGATGCGGCAGAACTGGCGCGCATATCAGCAAGTATGGTATAAATTTATGCAGGCAATGCTTCAGAGATGTTGCAACTAAGATCGGCTTCAAAAAATTCAGTTAAATAATAACGATTAAAAATAAAAAATAAACAAAGGTAAAAAAATGTTAAACAATCCATTAGCAAATGTATTATCGTACATAAACAATCACGAAAAGCTTGGAAGAAAGGAGATATTAGTAGGTAATAACTCAAAATTCATCAGGCAAGTATTGACTTTATTGAACGAGAACGGATACGTTGGCGAATTCGTTGAAATAGACGATGGCAAGGGAAAATTATTATCAATCCAATTAGTAGGAGCAGTAAACAAGATTGGTGTTATAACTCCAAGATTCAATGTACAGAAAGACAATTACGAAAAGTTCGAGAAGAGATATCTTCCAGCAAAGGACTTTGGCGTGATGATTGTTTCAACATCAAAAGGATTAATGACACATATCCAGGCAAAAGAACAAGGCCTTGGCGGAAAATTAATCTGCTACTGTTACTAAACACTACTTAAGAATTCATACTAACTATTATAAGGTAAAACAAAATGAAACCAGAACAATGGAAATACGAAGTTGCAATCCCTGAGAAGGTAACTGTAGACTTGCATGACGGAATGTTTACAGTAAAAGGACCTAAGGGAGAGATAAAGAGAAAATTCGTTTTCCCAAAAATCGCAATCACTAAAGAAGGCCACAAGATAGTATTCGATACTAAGAAGCCAACTAAGAGAGAAAAAGCAGCAGTTTTCAGTACAGAAGCACACTTGAAGAACATGTTCAAGGGCGCATTAAATAGCTGCGTATACAAATTAAAGATATGCTCAGGACACTTCCCAATGAAAATAACATACAAGAATAATGTTATAGAAGTAAAAAATTACATGGGAGAGACTGTTCCAAGGACTTTAACAATCAAGCCTGGTGTTGACGTTGTTGTCAAAGAACCTGAAATTACAGTAACAAGCGCAAACAAAGAACTTGCAGCAACTACTGCAGCCGCAATCGAGCAGATGACTCGAAGAGCAAACTTCGACCGAAGAGTGTTCCAGGATGGAATATACATTGTACACAAGGACGGAGTAGACTTAAAATAAAATTATAATCAAGGTAAATAACATGACAGAGACTAAGAAAAAATTGCTGGAAGTAAGGAAGACTATCAAGGATAGAAAACCAGAATTCAAGCAGCAGAACTTCGGAAAGAAGAAGAGAATCTCAGACAAGTGGAAGAGACCAAGAGGAATCCAGTCTAAGATGAGACATAGATTCAAGGGTTATCCTATTATGGTATCATCCGGTTGGAGAAGCCCGGTTGAAGTTAGAGGACTAACTAACAAGGGATTCGAGACTGTAATTGTTTCAAATGTCAAAGAATTAGAAGCTGTTGGACATAAGGCAATAATCATTGCTGGAACTGTCGGAAACAAGAAGAGATTAGAAATAATCCATGCAGCTGAAAAATTAAAGATTCACGTAGTAAATATCAAGACTGACAAATTCAAGGCGCAAATCGCTAAGGAAAAGGCAGACAAAGAAAAATCCAATGCTGAAAAGGATGCAAAGAAGAAAAAGACTGCTGAAGATTCTGCAAAGAAAGCTGAAAAGCTAGAGAAGGACAAAGCAAAGGCAAAAGAAACGCCAGCTGATGTTGATGAACAGAAAGCAGAAGAAAAGAAAGCAAAGGATGATGTAATAATACACAAGGATTAATTATTCAAAATAAAAACAAAAAACAATAAGTGATTAATATGGATTTAAAAGTTCAAAAAAGACTAGCAGCACAAATTTACGGATGCTCTCCTGATAGAGTAGTATTCGATAATGACAGGCTAGATGACATCAAGCAAGCAATAACTAAGAGAGATCTTAAACTATTGATGGGAGATGGCGCAATAACTAAGAAGGCAGGAAATTTCACATCTAAAGTTCATGCAAGAAAGATTGCTCAGCAGAAGAGAAAGGGTAGAAGATCTGGTGAAGGTACTAAGAAGGGTAAGTTCACTGCAAGATTCAAGCCAAAGCAAACTTGGATGAAGCAAATCAGAGTCCAAAGAGAATTCGTAAGATTACTGCTTGATAAAAATATTATCACAAGACTTGCATACAGAGAATTATACTTAAAGTGCAAAGGCGGATATTTCAGAAGCCGAAGACACATCAAGCTATTCTTGCAAGAACACGACGAGCTTTTAATGGACAAGAATGCAATAAAGAAAGTAAAGGAAGATGCACCAGCACCAAAAAAGACAAGAAAAGTCTTAAAGCAAAATCAACAGTAAATAATCAAAGTAAATTAACAAAATCAAATTAGGTTTCAAATGAAAAAAACAATAAAAGTTGTAAAATACAGAAGAAAGCGCGAAGGTCGAACAGACTACAAGAAGCGCTTAAAGATGCTTGTATCAGGAATATCAAGATTAGTTGTTAGAAGAACTAACAAGCACATCATCGTTCAAGTTGTAGATTATTCAGACAATGGCGACAAGGTCGTTGTTACTGCAAATAGCTCCGAGTTAAAGAAGGATGGCTGGAAACATGCAACAGCAAATATCCCAGCAGCATATTTGACTGGAATGCTAGCAGCACAGAAGGCAAAGAAAGCAGGCGTCGAAAAGGCAATTGTTGACTTAGGCCTTCAGCCAACATTAAAAGGATCAAGATTATATGCAGCTGTAAAAGGCGCAATCGATAATGGACTAGAAATTCCAGCATCTGAAGAAATCTTCCCACCAGCGGACAGGTTATCAGGAAAACACATCGCAGCATATGCAAAGGACGGAAAGTTCAAGCATTCACCAGCTGATATAGAAAAATCATTTGCTGAAATGAAGGCAAAGCTGTCAAAATAATTTGAGGAAAATTTAAAATGTCACCAAAAATAGCAGAAAAAGATGAAAAAGTATTGATTGTTCCTATCGAAGAGGACAAGGTTGAAGTAATCAAAGTATCAGCTGATGTTGATAAATGGCAACCAAGAACTGACCTCGGTAGAAAGGTAAAATCAAGAAGCATCACTTCAATGGACGAAGTTATGGAATCAGGAAAACCAATACTTGAACCAGAAATAGTTGACATGTTATTGCCAAACTTAGAATCAGACTTATTAATGATTGGCCAATCAAAAGGTAAGTTCGGTGGCGGATCACGAAGAGTATTCAGGCAGACTCAGAAGAAGACTAAGGAAGGAAACAAGCCTAAATTCGCAACTTACGCAGTTGTCGGAAACAAGGACGGCTATGTCGGATTAGGATTCGGAAAAGCAAAAGAAACTGTTCCAGCAAGAGAAAAGGCAGTCAGAAAAGCAAAATTATCATTAATAAAAGTTATCAGAGGATCAGGATCATGGGCAGACGCAAGAACTGAACCAAACAGCATTCCATTTGCAGTAATCGGAAAGTGCGGATCAGTAACTGTAGAATTAAAGCCAGCACCAAAAGGAACTGGACTTAAGGCTCAGAAGGAAGTTGCAAAAGTATTAAAGCTTGCAGGAATCCAGGACATCTGGTCAAAAGTTAGAGGACAATCAAGAAACATGATCAATGTCGTAAAGGCATTAGAAGATGCATTATTAAAATTAAACAGCACAAAGATACAGGACAAGCACTTGAAGAGCTTATCAATCATAAGCGGTCCAAGACCAACAGCAAATAAGAAAGCTGAAGCTGCTGCGGAATAAATAAAAATTATACGAGAATAAAATGACTACTAAAATCGCAATAATTCGGATCAGAGGAACAGACGATGTTAATGGACAGATAGAAGCAACTATGAAGATGCTTAAGCTGCACAAGAAGCACGTTTGCTCAGTTTATCCAAAGACAGATTCCATAATGGGAATGCTTGAGAGATGCAAAGATTACGTTACTTATGGCGAGCTTGATGAGGAAACTTACAAGTTATTAGTCGATAAGAGAGCAGTAACTAAGGAAGGAAAAGTTCAGAATTATTTCCACTTAGCACCACCAAGAGGCGGCTTTGAGCGAAAAGGAATCAAAGCTCCATTTAGCATGAAGGGAGCCTTAGGCTACAGGAAAGAAAAGATCAATGCGTTGATCAAGAAGATGATTTAATACTTACCAAATAATAACTAATATTTCGAGGATATAAAATGTCATTAAACAGAAGAAAAAAGGCAATCAAATTCCGTGGACACCACACTCATGGTTATGGAAGCAAGAAGAAGCATAGAGGTAGTGGACACCAGGGCGGAGTAGGAATGGCTGGTACTGGAAAGAAAGCAGACCAGAAGAAAACTAAGATCTGGAAAGACAAGAAATATTTCGGAAGACATGGATTCCATTCAATAACTAGAGAAGATATTAAAGCAATAAACATCTTCTACATAGAGACTCATCTTGATTCACTTGTAAAATCAGGTGTTGCAAAGAAGGAAGGATCTAAGTATGTCATAAATTTAAAAGACTTGAAAATCAATAAATTACTAGGATCAGGAAACCCAACTAATGCATACGAGATAACAGTTGACTATGCATCCGCAGCAGCAGTTGAAAAAATTGCAGCAGCAAAGGGAACTGTAACAGTAAAGAACAAGTCAGAATAAATTTTTTTCTTAACTATATTATTTTAATTCTATTACTTGCTTGATGTCGATCTATAATCCATTAAACATATAAATGGATTCTTCCATAAAATAATAAATGGGATTTGATTTATCAAGCCTGGAAACGTCTTATATTCTCAGCGATATTTTCTCGAAAAAAAATTTGGTAAAAGCAGGAAAAGCAGCATCTATTCTAACTCTTGCTGCAATTGCAACATTCACGCCTGTAAAAACAAATTATAATGAACAGAAAATTCTTAACAAGATAGAAGAACAACAGAAAATTAGAAAAGCTCTGGATGAATATCATGAAATTTTGGATACTCGAAAAGAGAAAGAAGAGCTCAAGAAAAGAATTAACGACAAACGAATCGAAGATGTTGTCGAGAACGCATGGAATTATCTTCCCCGGTCAAGACCTTATCTTGAAAAAATTGCCCAGGCAAACAAAAAATATTCTTATATATTTGAAGTTCCAATAGAATATCAAATAGGATTGCATATGCAGGAATCTTTGTATGATTCTAGTATCTTGTCTTTTGCCGGAGCCTTGGGATTAGGACAAATGATGAGATATACTGCTGAAGATTTAGGAATGAAAGT
>Ga0196981_1000426_pt1 | contig 14190 bp, 13 predicted proteins | sample S3_2013CmetaG_FD_155462 | JGI IMG/M metagenome (GOLD analysis project Ga0196981, IMG submission 155462) | Soil microbial communities from Anza Borrego desert, Southern California, United States - S3_20-13C | ecosystem: Environmental > Terrestrial > Soil > Desert | place: USA: California... | reverse complement strand
TGGGTGGGCGTCAACTTCTGGAATCAGAGACTTCCGATCGGCGTGTCCCTCACGAGCCTCGCGTCGGACCGCGAGGGCGTCGACGACTTGGGTCACGGTGTGTCGCTTTATTTTGCGAACAAGTATTGCATCGGCTGGGCCAGCCACGGCGGCGACAACGGATTCTACTTCTCGATCGACACCGCGAAATTCGTCACGAGCAAGCGTGGCATGCTGGAGGGCTATCGCGCGCGGCTCCGCGATTTCCGCTCCACGCTCGGGCGCTAGCTAGCGGGCGCGGCCCGCCTCAGCGCACCGCGGCCCGGAGCGTCCGGGCCTCCTCGATGGCCTCGCGCGCGGCGGCCAGGACGTCCCGGTTCGCCGGACCGGCCGGCATCGCAGCGGGCGGAAGTTCGGAAGCTGCCGCCGGCCGGTCCTCCGGGTCGCCCAAGCCGGCGTCGCGGAATCGCCGCAGCCGCCGGAGAATGAGGTCGCGGATCTCGGCGGCGTTCGTGACGCTGTGGAACCGCCCCGTGTGCAGGTCGTCGTGCGCGGCCCGCGGATGCGCGCCGCCGCCGCCGCCCGCGGATTTCACCTGCACGTCGGCGAGGCCGAGCAGCCGCTGCAGCGGCCCCTGCGTCACCACGACTTCCTGCAGGTTGGCGAAGCTCATGGTCGTCTCCGCGACCGTCCAGACGCCCTCCCGCAGCCGGAGGCTCCGGTCCGTGACGAGGTACCAGCGCATCTCGTAGTCGAGCCGCCGCACGGCGTACGTCAGCGGCATTTGCACCACGTACGCGACGATGCCGACCACCTTAAGGACCCAGAGGACGGGGAACGCCCAGGCCGGAATCATCGACCCCAGCTCGATCACGAATTCCGTGTAACCCGCCTTCCACTGCGCGACCCTGCCCCGGCCCCGCTCGGCCTGCGCCGCGCGCTCGGCCCGCCGTGCCGTCTCCTCCATGCGCTCGGCAAACTGCTCCACCCGATTCTTCGGCCGCGCCCGCCGCGGGGCCTTCGCCGGAGCGCCAACCGCCGCCGCCGGCTCGGCCGGACCGGCCGGCGGAGTTTGGGCGGTCGCATGGCGGGTCGGAGCCGTCGGCGAGCCGCGCGTCTTGATCTCGTACTCGAGCCCGATGAGCAGCCCGGTCCAGAAAAGGATGGCCGCGAACGCCAGCACCTGCCCGATCGCCCAGCCGGCCAGCCGGAGGCGCAGGTAGTTGCGGCCCGCCCGGAAGACGCGAAGCGAGCCCGGATCCCCGGCCGGCGGATCGGGATCGTGCGGCACTTTCAGGAAGCTCAGCGCAAGCCGCCGGAGCGGATCGTACATGGCGCGACCACCATTCCCGGGTTCCCGCCCCGTGGCAATCCCGCTCCGGGCCACCGTGCGCCCGGCCGCCGCCGCTCCGGAAGACCGCTCCCGAATGGCGCTACGATTCGCCCGATTCCCCCGCGCGGCCCGTCTCGGGTCGCCGTCCGGTAGGGGGCGGTGCGTGCGACCGCACCGCCCCGTTAACCTTTCCTTTTGGTCAGGCCGGGGGATTCCGGAAACCCACCGGCCAAAACGTTCGATCGAACTTCATCAGCCCCACCATCGGAGCATAGCCACGCCCGCGCACCGGCGATAGCGGTCCGCCTGCGGTCCCGCGCCAGAGGCAACCGGCCCTTCGCCGCCGTCCGGCTGCCACTCCATTTCCCATGGGGCAAAACCCGACCCGGCGGTCGCCCCGCCTGAGCCGCGCGTCCCGGAATTGGGACGGGAAAAATGTGGAATTCGTTGATCCTCTGGCTTCTCTTACCGGCTCCATGACCACGCGTACCCTTCGCCAGGTTATTGCCTTGTTCGCTGCCGGGTCGGTCCTCGCGACCGGCCTGTTCGCTCAAAACCCTGCCCCGAAACTCGAGTTTCCCCAGCCGAGCCCGGCGGCCACGCTCAAGCAACGGGTCGGCATCACCGACATCACGGTCGAGTACTCCCGGCCCAGCCTGAAGGGCCGCAAGGCCTTCGGTCCCGGCGGCCTCGAGCCGTACGGCGCCGTCTGGCGCACGGGCGCCAACAACGCCACGAAGATCACGTTCAGCACGGACGTGAAGTTCGGCGGCAAGGACGTCCCGGCCGGCACCTATTCCCTCTTCTCCATCCCGGGCGAGAACGAGTGGACCGTCATCCTCAACAGCGCCTCCGGCTGGGGCTCGTACGGTTACGACCAGTCGAAGGACGTCGCCCGCGTCACCGTGAAGCCGGTGACCCTGTCGAATCCTCTGGAGACCTTCTCGATCGGCTTCTCGAACCTCCGGCCGACCGCCGCGACCTTTTATCTTTCGTGGGAGAAGGCCCGCGTGCCGGTCGAGATCGAAGTGGACGTCATCGCCAAGCTCCAGCCCCAGATCGAGTCCGTCATGGCCTCCGACGCGAAGGACAAGCCGTACTTCGGCGCCGCCATGTTCTACTACGAGAACAACCTCGACCTGAACAAGGCCGCCGAGTGGGTCGACGCCGGGCTCGCCGCGCAGCCCAACGCCTTCTGGATGCATTACCGGAAGGGCCTCATCCTGGCCAAGAAGGGCGACAAGGCCGGCGCGCTCGCCGCGGCGCAGAAGTCCAAGGAGCTCGCCCTCGGCTCGAACCAGCCGCAGTCGCTCAAGGACGAGTACGTGCGCCTGAACGACACCCTCATCGCGAGCCTCAAGTAAGGCTCCCGCGATTTTCCGCGCGGGTCGGCGCCCACGCCGGCCCGCGGCGGAAACCCGGCCGCGGCCGGGACGTCTCTCCGGCGGCGGTTTCACGCCCACCCCGCCCCGCTCCCGCCCGTCCTCCGCCCGTCGGCGTGATTCTCTGCCACCCATGCCGCCCCTGACCCGTTTCACGGCCCTCGCCGCTGCCACGCTTCCGCTGCTCTCCGCCGCCGAGTCACCCGATCCCAAGGCCGTCCTCCAGGACCTCCGCAGCTTCGCCAACACCGGCACCGTGCTGCACGTCGGGGCGCACCCCGACGACGAGAACACCGAGCTGATCACCTACCTCTCGCGCGGACGCGGGTACCGCACGGCGTACCTCTCGCTGACGCGCGGCGACGGCGGCCAGAACGAGCTCGGCAAGGATTTCGACGAAAAGCTCGGCGTCCTCCGCACGCAGGAGCTGATCGCCGCGCGGAAGATCGACGGCGGACGCCAGTTCTTCACCCGGGCGATCGACTTCGGGTTCTCGAAAAATCCCGAGGAAACCCTGAAGTTCTGGAACCGCGAGCAGGTCCTCGCCGACGTCGTCCGCATCTACCGCCAGTTCCGTCCGGACGTCGTCGTCACCCGCTTTCCCATCCCGCCCGGCAGCGGCGGCCACGGGCATCACACCGCGTCGGGCATTCTCGCCGTCGAGGCCTTCAAGATTTCCGGCGACCCGAACGCCTATCCCGAACAGATCAAGGAAGGCCTCCGGCCCTGGCAGCCCAAGCGCGTCCTCTGGAATTCCTTCCGCATCGGCGCCGCCGGCCCGGGATCGCTCGACGGCCCGGTCCACCGCCAGGACATCGGCGGGAAGGATCCCGTCACCGGCGAGGAATTCGGCACCATCGCAGCCAAGAGCCGCTCGCAGCACGGCACGCAGGGGCTCTTCGGCGCCGCCAACCGCGCGCGCACCGGCGCGAACGAGCAGGCGTTCATGCTCCTGGCGGGCGAACCGGTCGCAGGCTCGGACCTGATGGATGGAGTCGACACTTCCTGGAACCGCTATCCCGGCGGCGCGGAGATCCAGGCGCTCGCGGATCAGCTGGTCGCCGCCTTCAACCCGTCCGACCTCGACGCCAACGTTCCCGCGATTCTCGAGCTCCGCAGAAAACTCGCGGCCTTGCCCGGCGACGCCGTCGTCGCGGACAAGCGCCGGCAACTCGACGGCATTCTGCAGGCCTGCCTCGGTCTGACGGTCGAGATGGTGCTCGACGAGGCCGAGTTCGTTGTCGGAGAGAACCCGATGCACACGCGCACCACCTCGCTGCGGGCCAATCGCACCGTGGTCCGGGTCGTGGGCGGCGGGCTGAGCAGCCGCGATGAGATCCGGCCGGGACAGCCCCTCGTCGAGCGATCGGCTCTCCAAGGGCCCGCGATCGACGCCCAGCCGGTCACCCATCCGTATTGGCTCCGCGCCGAAGGCAGCTCCGGGATCTCCCGCGTCGATGATGCGCGGCTGATCGGGCTGCCGGAGGAGGTGACCCGGGTCAGCCAGACCTTCGAGGTCGACGGCCAGCAGTTTCAGGTGACGAGCGAGCTGCTCCACCGCACGGCGGGCGGCGAGCTCCGCCGGGTCGCGGTCGTCCCGCCGGTGTCCCTCCGGCTCGACGCGGAGGTGCTGATGGTCGCTCCCGGCGCCGCCAAGCCGGTCCAGGTGGAGGTGACCGCCGCCCGCGCCGACACGATGGGCGCCGTGCGGCTCGAGGTTCCCGCCGGCTGGAAGCTCTCGCCGGCGAAACACGATTTCCGCATCCCGAGCGCCGGCGGAAAGGCCCGCTTCTCCTTCGAGGTCACCGCGCCCGCCCAGCCCGCCTCGGGCCGGGTCCTGGCCGTCGCCGAAGTCCGCGGCCGCCCCTATTCGCACCAGCGGCTCGAGCTCCGCTACGACCACCTGCCCGCGCAGCTGCTCCAGCCGCCGGCCCGCGCGCGGCTCGTCGCGGCCGATGTCGCGATCGAGGCCCGGCACATCGGCTTCCTCCCGGGCGCGGGCGACAGCGCGGACGAGGCGCTCGCCCAGCTCGGCTGCGACATCCGGGTGCTCAGCGGCGCCGACCTGACGCCCGAGAAGCTCGCCGGCCTCGACGCCGTCGTCATCGGCGTCCGCGCCTTCAACGAGCGCAACGATCTCAAGGCCGCGTTCCCCGGGCTCCTCGCGTGGGTCGAGCAGGGCGGCACGGTGGTCGCGCAGTACAACCGGCCCAACGGCCTCCTGGCCGACCGGCTCGGGCCGTACGAGCTGTCGATCCAGGGACCGGCGCCGCAGAACCGCGTCACGGACGAGACCGCGGCGGTCAGCTTTCTCGCCCCCGATCACCCGGCGCTGAACGTGCCGAACAAGATCACCGCGGCCGACTTTTCGGGCTGGGTGCAGGAGCGTGGCGCGTATTTTCCCAGCAAGTGGGACGAAGCGAACTACGTGGCGCTGCTCGCGATGAACGACCCGGGCGAGACGCAGCCGCACAGCAGCGTGCTCGTCGCGCAGCACGGGCGGGGGTACTACGTGTACACGAGCCTCGCGTTCTTCCGGCAGCTCCCCGCCGGCGTCCCCGGCGCCTACCGGCTGCTCGCGAACCTGGTCTCGCTCGGGAAATGATGCGGCGAGCGCATGCTTTTTTTTCACCACGGATTTCACGGATGAGCACGGATTCGGCCGAAATCCGTCCCTGCGCTGTCCACTCACCCCTGTCCTCTGACCGCTACGCACGATGGAGCCGCCGGAAAAATCGCGCGAACCCCTGACGATCCGGGATCCTGAAGCGGGTGAATCCCCCGACGTCCCCGGCTTCCGGACGTGGCGCGGCGTGTACCTCTTCGTCTTCGTCGTGTTCGTGCTGGTCGTCGTCGGCCTGACGGTCTTCCGGGAGGTGTTCGCGTGAGCGGCCTCGACTGGATCGTCCTGCTCGGGACTATGCTCGGCATCGCCGCCTACGGGACTTGGCGCACGCGCCACACCCGGAACCTCAACACCTACCTGAAAGGGAACCATGCGACCGGCTGGTTCACGATCGGGCTCTCGGTCGCCGCGACCCAGGCGAGCACGATCACCTACCTGTCGCTGCCGGGCCAGGCGTACGAGAACGGGATCGCCTTCATCCAGAATTATTTCGGCCTGCCGCTCGCGCTCATCCTCGTCTGCGCGGTCTTTCTTCCGATCTACCGGAAGCTCGGCGTCTACACGGCCTACGAGTACCTCGGCCAGCGCTTCGACCAGAAGACGCGCCTGCTCGGCGCCGCCCTCTTCCTCCTCCAGCGCGGCATCCAGAGCGGCATCACGATCTATGCCCCGGCCATCATCCTCTCGACCGTCCTCGGCTGGCGGCTCGACCTGACGATCGTCTGCACCGGGGTGCTCGCCATCGTGTACACCGTCACCGGCGGCAGCGCCGCGGTGAACCTCACGCAGCGGTGGCAGATGGCGGTGATCTGGGGCGGCATGATCAGCGCGTTCGTCATCCTCGTGCGGCGCGTGCCGGACGACGCGTTCGCGATCGCCGGGGCGATGGGCAAGCTCAACGCCGTCGACTTCTCCCTCGATCCGCGGCAGCGCTACACCCTCTGGAGCGGCCTGCTCGGCGGGTTCTTCCTCTCGCTCTCCTACTTCGGCACGGACCAGTCGCAGGTCCAGCGCTACATCGGCGGCGCCGGCCTGCGCGAGGGGCGGCTGGGCCTGATGTTCAACGCGCTGCTGAAGATCCCGATGCAGTTCTTCATCGTGATCCTCGGCGCGCTGCTCTTCGTCTTCTACCAGGTCCACGCCGGCACGCCGGTGGTCTTCAATCAGCCCGCCTGGCAGGCGCAGCTCCGCGGCCCCGAGGCGGCGCGCTTCCAGCAGCTCGAAAGCCGCCATGCCGCGGCCCACGCCGAGAAGGAGGCGCGGATCCGCGCCTTCGTGGCCGCGCGCGGGAGCGGCGACGCCGCGGCCGAGGCGTCGGCCCGGGCGGAGCTCGCCGCCGCGCAGCGGGCGTCGCTCGCGGTGCGCAACGAGGCGCGCGCCGCGCTGCAGGAGGCCGCGCCGGAGACCCGGAAGACCCGCGACTCCGACTACGTCTTCATTAGCTTCATCCTCAGCCAGCTGCCGCACGGCCTCATCGGGCTGCTCGTGGCCGTGATGTTCGCGTCGGCGCTCTCGTCCAAGGCCGGCGAGCTGAACGCGCTCGGCACGACCAGCACGATCGACCTGTGGCGCGCCGTCCGCCCGCTCGCGGCGCACGACGAGGCCCGGAACGTGCGCGTGGCCAAGTGGCTGACGGCGGCCTGGGGCTGTTACGCGATCGGCTTCGCGCTGTTCGCCAGCTTCGCCGAGAACCTCATCGAGGCGCTGAATATCGTCGCCTCGGTGTTCTATCCGCCGCTCGCGGGCGTCTTCCTCGTGGCGTTCTTCTTCAAGAAGGTGGGCGGCACCGCGGTGTTCTGGGCCGCGATCGCCACGCAGCTGCTCCTGCTCGGCCTCTTCCACTTTGCGAAGGAATCCGTCGCCTACCTCTACCTGAACCCGATCGGCTGCGTCGCCTGCGTCGCCTTCGCGCTCGTGCTGCAGGCCGTCCTGCCGGGGAAGTCCGCCGGCGGGCCGCGCTGACGCGCGGCGCCGCGCCCGCCCGATCCACCGTCCCCCTCCGCTCCCGGTCCGTGCCCTCCTCCCCCGTCATCTGCCTCGGCCAGCAGCCCTGCGGCATCTTCCCGCGGCGGTTCCTGCACGCGAAGTTCGCGACCGCGCGCCGGCTCCAGCGCGAGATCGGCGGCGAGATCGTGTTCTTCCTGCACGACAGCGACCACGACTGCCGCGAAACGCAGACCATCCTGCGGCACCGCAGGACCGGCGAACCCGCGACCCTGAACTTCGCCTTCGAGAACAAGGTCCAGCGCAAGTGGTCCCCGCTCTACCTCAAGCGCATCCCCGCCGGCTGGCAGGCGAACACCGCGCGGCAGCTCGGCGCGTACGTCGAGCCCGCCGCCGTCGACGCCTTCAAGGCCGCCCGGGCCGGCCACGTCGCCGACTTCTGCCTCGAGATGTACGGCGCGCTCGGGCTCCTCGACGGCGTGCGCGTCGCCCGCTCGAGCGACCCCGCGTTCCGGCGCCAGGCCTGCGCCGTGCCGGATTTCTTCGTCGACGTGCCCTACCAGGGCGAGGTCGTCCGCGCCCGGCAGGTCGAGGGCGCGCTGAAGCTGCACGAGGGCGGCGACGCGTGGCTCACGCTGCCCGCCGCGCCATTCACCGCCGAGCAGGTCAGCCCGACGCGCGACACCCGCCTGCGCTGGATGCAGTCCGTCGTGCGCTGCACGCACTACGTCTGCGGCGCGGGCGAGCAGGCGTACCTCAACCCGGCCGACGCCCCGGAGATCACCTTCGTGCCGCGCGACCCGGTCGACCGCTCCGACGAAGCGTGGACGGAATTCGAGGCGCGCTGAGCCGGCGCCCTTGCCTCTTTGCCCTGCGCCCTTACCGCTAGGCCATGCCCCCGAAGGAGCCGATCCCCGAACCCCCGCCCCTGCTCGCCTTCGGCGCGCACCCGGACGACATCGAGTTCGGCGCCGGCGGGATCATCGCCCGCGAGGCGCATGCCGGCCGGCCGGTCCATTTCGCCGTCTGCTCGCGCGGCGAGGCCGGCACCAACGGGACGCCGGGCCAGCGCACCAAGGAGGCCGCGCGCGCGGCCCGGCTGCTCGGCGCGACCCTGGAATTCGTGGACCTCGACGGCGACGCGCGGCTCGAGCTGCGGGCGGCGCACGCGCTGCGCCTCGCCGGCATCATCCGCAACGTCCGGCCCGGTCCCGTGCTCGCGCCGACCCTCGAGCAGGCCCAGCACCCCGACCACTGGCGCCTCGGCACGCTCGTGCGCGACGCGTGCCGTCTCGCGCGCTACGGCGGACTCGACGACCTCAAGCCCGCCCCCCACGCGATCGGCCAGCTCTTCTTCTACGCCCTCGGACCCAACGCCGAGCCCCCGGGCGTCCCGCCCATCCTGATCGACGTCTCCCGCGCCGACGTGCTCGCGGCCTGGACGACCGCGATGGAGGCGCACGCCTCGCAGATGAAGACCCGCAACTACGTCGAGCTGCAGCTCGCGCGCGCGCGTGTGCACGGGCTCGGCGCCGGCGTGGAGCACGCCCAGCCGCTCTGGCCGGACGGCCCGATGCTCGTCGACGAGCTCGGCGCGCTCGCCCGCGGCGGCCGGCGGTTCTGAGGCGCCGCCATTCCTCCGCATGCCCGCTACCCTGAAGGTCGGCATCACCTGCTACCCGTCCGTCGGCGGCAGCGGCATTCTCGCGTCCGAACTGGGGGACGAGCTCGCGCAGCGCGGCCACGAGGTTCACTTCATCAGCTACGAGCAGCCGTTCCGCATGCCCGTCGGGCCGCGGGTGCACTTCCACCCCGTCGCGGTCAACAGCTACGACCTCTTCCGCTACCCCGACTACACGCTTCCCCTCTCGGTGAAGATGACCGAGGTCGCGCGCGATCACGGGCTCGACGTCCTGCACGTCCACTATGCCGTGCCGCATGCGACCGCGGCGGTCCTCGCGCGCGAAATGCTCCACGCGGAGCGCCGCCTGAAGATCATCACCACGCTCCACGGGACCGACACGACGCTCCTGGGCCGCGACCCCGGCTACGGCCCGGCCATCCGGCATGCGCTGGAGCATTCCGACGCGATCACGACCGTCTCCGAGTTCCTGCGCGCGGAGACGGTCCGGCTCCTCGGCGTCCAGCGGCCGATCGAGGTGATCCACAATTTCTTCGAGCCGCGCGCCGCGGCGCACTGCCGCGACGAGGTGCGCCGCGAGCTCGGGTTCGCCGAGGGCGAGCCGCTGCTCCTGCACCTCTCGAACCTGCGGCCCCTCAAGCGGGTCGACCTGCTGGTCGAGACGCTCGCGCGCCTGCAGCCGCGGATGCCCTGCCGTTTGGTCGTCCTGGCCGGCGGCGACCCCGGCCCGCTCCTGGCCGCCGCCCGGGCCGCGGGCGTGGCCGACCGGCTCCTCGTGCGGGAGAAGGTCACCGACATCGAGGGGTACCTGCAGGCCGCCGATCTCGGCCTGTTCACGTCGGAGGTCGAGAGCTTCTGCCTGAGCATCCTGGAGCTCATGAGCCTCGGCTGCCCGAGCGCCGCCTTCGCCGTCGGCGGCATTCCCGAAGTCACGACCCACGGCGAGACCGGTTTCCTGGTTCCGTTCGGCGACACCGCCGCGCTCGCCGCCGGCATCGAATCCCTGCTGCGCGACCCGGCGCGGCGCGACACGCTCGGCCGCGCCGCTCGGCGGCGGGCACGGCGGCAATTCTCCGCCGAGGCCATTATTCCCAGGTACGAGGCGCTCTACCGGCGGGTGATTTCGTCATCCACGTAACCACGCCGGCGGGTTTGGACAAGAGACCACGGTGAGATCGGAGCGGGTCGGAAATCCGGCTTCAGTCGTCGGATCTCACATAAGGTAACGAAGGAAACGAAGGGGCAGCCGGCGGTCGGCCGCTGCTTCGTTCTCTTCGTTATGTGAGAAAGGAGACCGATGAGCCGCGGCCGGAACTCCCTTTTCTCCGTATCCTCTGAAAAATCCGGCAGGCTGTCCGAGGTCCGACGCCGGCGGGTTTGAACAGGAGATAACGGAGCTAACGGAGAGGGCCGGACTTCGGCGCTATTCAACATAAGGAAACGGAGGGAATGAAGACCGTGATCGGTCACTCGACCGCTCCTTCGTTCTCTTCGTTATCTTATGTGAAACAAAAGGCGGGTGACCGGCTCGCTGCCAATCTCCGCGTTCTCCGCGTGCTCTTGTTAACCTCCTGGCTGTCCGCCGGCTTCGCGGATCCGAGGCCAATCGATGCGCTTACGGCACTTTCGCCGCGCGGGCGGAGCGGTGTTCCACCCAGTCGTCTCCCATCGGCATCGGACGCTCCCTGTCGATGCCGCGATACAGGCCCCATTTCGGCCGGTAGTCCGTCGCCCCCGGCCGGAACACCGGCACGCCCGTGACGCCCCGCCAGTCGTCCCCGTCCACCGAGACGAGCACCTCCCCGTCCGGTCCGTCCGACACCTTCACTCGGATCCGCAGCTGCTGCCACGTACCGGGCGACCACGCGAATTCCCGCACGACGGAGAATCCCTTGGCGTCGCCGGACCAGAGGCGCACGGCCGCCTTTCCCTCCTGCCCGAGGATCGAGGCGACGATCAGCGGCGGACCGGAATCGCCGTCGGTCGACTTGACCTGGAACACGTGGCAAAAGCGCGTGGCCGGACGGAATTCCGGATTCGTCCGCCAGGTGGTCGCGTACTCGAAGACCTCGCCGGGCTTCTGATGCGGGCCGATCCCCTTCACCTCCGCCCGCTGCCGGCTCGTGTCGTCCCGGTCGCGGTCGCCATCCCAACCCTCGCCGGCCCGGTACCGCAGGGTGAAGCGGACCGTCTCTTCGCCCACGTCGCGGATGTTCACGTAGCTGTCGTAGACGAAACGGCCTTCGGCGACGACGTACCTCAGTTCCGGCTCCTCCACTCCCTCGAAGTCGGACACCTTCGTCGCCGTCGCGCCCCCGAGCGCGACGGGAACCGAGCAAGCCACTGCGAAGCGAACCGGCCGGAGCCAGGGCATGACGGGAAGTGTCACGGCAGGCCGCGCCGCTGCAAGCCGCCGCTCGGCGGGTCGAACGATATAAACATCATCGACCGGCCCGCGGCGCCGCGAAGCGCATTGCCGTCGCCTCCGCCCGTCCCCAGCTTCGGCGCCATGGTCGACCCCGATGCCCCCGAGCCGCCGCGACGGACCTATGGTCTCAAGCGACGCGAGACCGAGCCGGCGGAGTCGCCCGCGCCTCCGCCCCAGGTCCTCAGCGCGGGGGAGATGGCGAAGCTCGCCGGGGACCACCACGATCCGAAGGTCCCCGCGCCCGCGGCCCCCCGCGGCGACGACCCGAACGACGTGGTCTCCGTCCGGCAGCAGCTGCGGAATCGCGAGCGGGCCGATGGCCGCGACCGCATCGAAATCAAGGAGCGCAAGTCGCGCCGGAAGCGCGATTATTGGATCCTGATGACGGCCTCGAACCTCCTGTTCGGGACGATCCTGGTCATCGGTTGGGGCAACATCGTGATGATGATCTACGCTTTCTCGGCCATGGTCCTCCTCAGCATGGGCTTCACGTGGGTGATGTGGTTCATCATGAGCGACTATTGATTTGCCCCGAATTCGCGCGCCGTTTCGCTCGTCCCACCCTCCGCATGAAACCGACCCGCTTCGCCCTCGCGCTGCTTCTCGCCCCGCTCGTCGCCGCCCCGTTCGCCCTGGCCCAGGAAAGCCCGCCCGCCAAGAAGCCGGCCTCCGAGCTCGAGGACCGGATGGAGAAGATCAACTCGGCCTGGCGCCGGCTCCGCCGCCAGGCCACGGATCCGGCCCAGAACGCGTCGTCGCTCGAGCTCATCGCGACCATCCGCGAGGCCTCGAAAGGCACCGAGAAGCTGACGCCCGCGCGCATCGAGGAGGTTCCCGAGGCCGACCGCGCCAAGTTCATGGCCGACTACCAGGCCGGCATGAAGAAATTCTTCGAACAGGTGGACGCCTTGGAGGCGGCGCTGAAGGCCAACAACAACGAGGAGGCGGGCAAGGTCCTCGCCGCGATCGCCGAACACCAGAAGGCTTCACACAAGGCGTTCAAGAAGGCGCCCCCCGCCGCGGCCAAGAAGTGACCCGGAGGCCATCCTCCAAAACGGAAGGGCGCAACCTCGCGGTTGCGCCCGTTTCTTTGGCGATGACTCGAGGGCCGCTTATTCGAGCCACTTGCCGACCATCGCCCGGGCCTCGTCACCCTCGGCCACCAGCTTGCCGTCGGGCCCGAAGACCTTGAAGTGCGGAATCGACCGCAGGGCGTACTGGCGGGCGACGGGCGACTTCCAGTCGATGCCCTTCACGTCGGGGCGGTTGATGTCGACCTTCACCACCGCGATGTCGGCGCGCCCCGCGTGGAGCTTTTCCAGCTTTGGCGCGATCGCGCGGCAGGGCGGGCAGTATTCGCTGGTGAAGTCGAAAATCGTGGTCTTGCCCGGAACGGCGAGCTCGGCAAGCGAGACCTCCTGGCCGTGCGAGACGTGGGCGGGCTTGTCCCCTTTGGTGGCGGCGAGCAGGGGCAGCGGGGCGAGGGCGAACACGCCCGTGAGGGCGATGGCGGTGAGGGTGCGGAGTTTCATCATGGGGTGGGACGACGCGGACTATCGCTGTATTCCCTGCGCGCCGCAAATCTAAGATTGCCGGGCCCCGTCCGGGCGTTCCCGCGCCCGGCGGATGAGCTCCGCCCACCCATCCTTCGCGCCGCAGGCCAGGCGCGCCGCCGCCCGGGCGGTCAGCGCGCCGACGATGTTGCCCGTGCCGTTGTAGCCGCCCGCCGCCCAGACCTTCGGCCGCACCTGCTCAAGCACGGGCAGGCCGTCGGCCGTGTACGCGACCGACGCCGCCCAGCGGTGGGTGACCGGCGCGCGGACCTGCAGGTGCTCGCGGAGGAACCGGTCGAGCAGCCCCTGGATGAAATCGGTGGGCTCGGCCTCGTGGGTCCACTCCTGCTCGATCGCGTGGTCGCGGAAGCCGCCGAGCGCGATGCTTCGGTCCGGGAGCTGCTGCCAGTATTCGTAGCCGTGCCGCCAGTAGATCGGCCGCGGGAAAGCGACCTCCGGCGCGGGCGCCGTCGCGAGCATCTGCAGCCGCGCGGTCCGCACCCGCGGCGCGAGCTCGGGGAGGAGTCGCTCGAGCCGCCCATCCACCGCCGCGATCACCGTGTCGCACAGCACGACGCCGGCGTCCGTGACGACCTGCCCCGGGACCAGCCGGCGCACGGGCGAGCCCTCGTAAAGCCGGACCCCCGTGCCTTCCAGCGCCTTCGCGAGCCGGCGCACGCGACGGAGGGGATGAAAAACCCCGTCCTCCGGCAGGAGGAGACCCTCGCCCTCCGGCCCCCGATACCATTCTCCCGGCAGTTCCGCCTGCCGCAGTGCGGCAAGATGCGCCCGGCAGTCCGCCTGTTCCGCCGCGTCCGCCGCGAGCCGCAGCGAGCCGTTGAGGCGGTAGACGTCCGGAAAGGCCGCCGCCTGCCGTCGCACCTCGGTCAGGGTGGCCCGGTAGAGCTCGGCCGCGAGATCCGGGCCCGTCTGGGCGACCAGCTCGTGGAAGAACCTGGGCATGCCCGCCAGGATGAACCCGCCGTTGCGGCCCGCCGCCCCCGCGCCGGCGGCCCGCGCGTCGAGCCCGATCGCCGTCACGCCGGCGTCCCGCAGCTCCTCGAGCGCCGAGAGGCCCGATCCGCCGAGGCCGATCACGCACACGTCCGCGCGGATCGTCCCTTGCAGCGGGGCGCGCGGCGGGGCCGGCGCGTCATCCCACACGGGCGTGTTCATGGCCCGGAACCAAACGCGGCCCCCGGCGGGCGGTCGAGCCTATTGGCCGGGCCCGGCCCCGCGGAACGGATCCCACGCGCTCGTCGCCCCGGCGACGACAGCGCGCGGCGGCCGATCCAAGACCCGG
>Ga0196981_1000425_pt1 | contig 14224 bp, 11 predicted proteins | sample S3_2013CmetaG_FD_155462 | JGI IMG/M metagenome (GOLD analysis project Ga0196981, IMG submission 155462) | Soil microbial communities from Anza Borrego desert, Southern California, United States - S3_20-13C | ecosystem: Environmental > Terrestrial > Soil > Desert | place: USA: California... | reverse complement strand
CTGTGCGGGTCCCGCTCGCGGAAGATCGCCCAGGTGAGAGGGCGCTGCCAGGTTACCGGATATAAATGATCACGCGTGGCATTCAGCAAAAATCCGGGATGGCCCCGCCGGAGTCGCAGCGGCTGGGCGGCTTCTGCGGGCGGGTCGTAAGTCAGGTAGCGCGGGCGTTCGCGCAGCAGATTGTGGACGGGCAGGCAGATTTCCTTGCGGGCGTTCAGGGTCATGACAACCTTCTCTGCGGCGTGGGTGGCGGCAGCAGGGAAAAGCAGGCAGACGACGAGAAACAGGTACCGAAGGCGCACGTTATTTTTTCTTCGCCTTCTTTGCGGGCCGGGCCGCGGCTTCGCCCTTCAGCATGTCTTCCGTCGCGCACGACTGATAGATGATCAGCGTGTAGAGCGTGCGCATGAACTCCGGGTCAATTCCATATTTCTGCCCGTTGGTCGCTGCGCGTTCGCGCACTTGCGTGACGCGATCGCCGAGGAAGGCAGGAATATCATGCTTAATCTTGACCTTGGCGACCTTCCTCACTATGTCAAACCGCTCGCCGAGCAGTTTCAACAGCGCGTCGTCAATCCGGTCGATCTCCTTGCGATAGGGGGCGAGCGCTTTTTTTATGAAGTCGGGATTGCTTTTTTTCATCATTAATCTCTGTTAAACATGCTTGTTATAAATATAGTCTAGCATCATCCCCATTGATAACAAAGGGCGGCCCATGCAGCAGCTTTTCGGTATGTTCCTGGCGTTTTTCCTGCTGGCCGCGTCTCCCGCGGAGGCGAAGACGTTTAATGCCGAAACCTTCACGCTGGAAAACGGGCTGCAGGTTGTCGTCATCGAGAACCACCGCGCGCCTGTCGTGACGCATATGGTCTGGTACAAGTTCGGCGCAGCGGATGAAAAGCCCGGCGAGAGCGGCGTCGCGCATTTTCTCGAGCACCTGATGTTCAAGGGCACGCCGAAGGTGCCAGACGGCGAATTCTCGCTTGCCGTCAAGAAAATGGGCGGAGCGGATAACGCTTTTACCTCTCATGATTACACCGCCTACTACCAGAATGTGCCGCGCGCGAGCCTCGCGAAGGTGATGGAGATGGAGGCGGATCGCATGGGAAACCTGGTGCTGAAGGAAGACCAGATCGCATCGGAGCGCGAAGTCATCGTCGAAGAGCGCCGCCAGCGCATCGACAATCAGCCGCAGGACAAATTCCAGGAGCAGCTGATGAGCGCGCTGTTCGTCAACCATCCCTACGCCACGCCCATTATTGGCTGGCTGCACGAGATGAAAGAGCTGACGCGCGACGAGGTCCTGTCCTATTATAACACCTGGTACGCGCCCAACAACGCGATCGTCATCGTCTCCGGTGACGTGACCGCGGCGGAACTGAAGCCGCTTGTTGAAAAATACTACGCGCCGCTGGCGATCAAGGAAGTGCCGCGCCGCTATCGCCCCCGCCCCGCGCCGATCGTCGCGGAACACCAGATCATCATGCAGGACCCGCGCATCGGCCAGCCGGTCGCGATGAAGAACTATCGCGTGCCGCACGGCAGCGACACGATGGAAGTGCTGGCTCAGATCCTGGGCGGCACCTCGACGGCGCGCCTGTATAAATCACTTGTCGTCGACCAGAAGATTGCGGTGAACGCCGGCGCAGATTATGACGCCATTGCGATGGACGACACGACGTTTTCGGTTTTCGCGTCGCCCGCGCCCGGCAGCAGCATCCAGCAGGTCCAAGCCGCGATCGACAAGGAGATCCGCCTGCTGATCGACAAGGGCGTGACGCTGGAGGAGCTCAATGCCGCGAAGAACAGGCTGGAGGCGAGCTTCACCTATTATCGCGACAGCCTGCAGGGCCCCGCGACCCTGTTCGGCCGCGTCCTCTCGAGCGGGATGGACATGGATTACGTCGAGAACCGCATCGACCGTATCGAGAAGCTGTCGATCGACGATATAAATGACGCGATCGACGCTGTGTTCCAGTCGAACGACCTGCCGGTGACCGGCGTGATGCTGCCGCAGATCAGCCCGCCCCCGCGCGGCGGCAAAGGAGTTAAGAAATAATGCGTATTCTTCTCGCCATCCTCGCCCTGCTCGCATGCGCGACGCCCGCGCAGGCCAGTCGCGACAAAATCCTCGATATCCAGGTATTGAAAAGCGCAGGCGGCGTGGAAGTCTGGCTGGTTGAAGACCACTCGGTTCCGGTGGTTTCGCTCAACTTCTCGTTCGAAGGGGGCCTCGGTTTCGATCCGGAAGACAAGCCCGGCGTCGGGCGGCTCGTTTCGATCCTGCTGGACGAGGGCGCGGAAAAACTGAAGAGCCAGGACTTCCAAGCGAAGCTTTCCGACAACGCAATCAGCATGTCGTTTACCGCAGGGCGCGATGCGTTCTACGGCCGCCTCCAGACGCTGTCGAAGAACCGGGACTTGGGCTTCGACCTGCTGCGCATGGCGTTGACCGCGCCGCGGTTCGACCAGGACGCAATTGACCGCATGAAGGCCGCGAACGTATCTGAAATCAGCGAGAATATGGGCGACCCGTCCTGGCTGGTCGCGCGCAGCTTTAACGGCATGCTGTTTGAGGGCCATTATTATTCGCGGCCCGGCTACGGCAATCTTGCCAGCATGGCGACCATCACCCGCCGCGACCTGCAGCAATTCGTGAAGGAGCAGTTCGGCCGCGACGTGCTCAAGATCGCGATCGCCGGCGATATTACGCCTGCGCAGGTAAAGGCCGCGGTGGACCACATCTTCGGCGCCCTGCCGGAGAAAGCGGGCAATGTGGAACTGCCGCCCGCGACCCTCGCCTATGCAGGCAAGACCATCCTGCTGCCGCTTGAGGCGCCGCAGACCTACATTATATCTGCCCAGCCCGCCCTACCCCGCAATGACAAGGACTGGCACGCGGCGATGATCATGAACTACATCCTTGGCGGCGGCAGCTTCAACGCGCGGCTGATGAAGGAAATCCGGGAGAAGCGCGGCCTGACCTACGGCGTTTACAGCTCGATCACCAACATGAAGAATGCCGATATCATCCAGGCAAACATGTCCGCCAGCAATGAAAAGGTCGAAGAAGCCGTGCGCCTGCTGAAAGAATCCTGGGCGAGCATGGCCAAGGACGGCCCGACAGCGGATGAACTCGCCGATGCGAAATCATACCTGACCGGATCGCTACTGCTGCAACTGACCTCCACCGGCGATATTTCCGGCGCGCTGAACGATATCCAGCGGGACGGCCTCGGCCCCGACTACATCAACAACCGCAATGCGATGGTGAACGCCGTATCAATGGCGGATGTAAAACGGGTCTCGGCAAAGCTCCTGCAGGCCGATAAGCTTACGACGATACTCGTTGGCAAGCCAAAGAACATGAATGTAGATATCCTGCTGGACCGCCCACCCGGCATGGACGAACCCCCGGCAGAAAAACAATGAAAGAAACCACCAAGCTGAAGAACTGGCAGGCGCTGCGCGACCATCGCGCCGCGCTGAAAAATACCTCCCTCAAGGCCCTTTTCGCTGCTGACCCCGCCCGCTTTGGTAAGTTGTCGCTCGGGTTGCCGGGTATACTGGTCGATCTTTCCAAAAACATCATCAACGCAGAAACGCTCGCGCTTCTCGTCGGCCTTGCGGAAGACGCCGGCCTTGAGGCCGCGCGGACCGAGATGTTCCGCGGCGGCAAGATCAATACGACGGAAAGTCGTGCGGTTCTGCATACCGCACTGCGTGCCCCGAAGGGCAAGGCTGTCAATGTCGACGGGCGGAACGTCGTCACCGAAGTGCATGCAGTTCTCGACGTGATGCGCAAATTCACGGATGCGGTGCGGGGCGGCGGCTGGCGGGGCCATAGCGGCGATGAAATCACCGATATCGTTAATATCGGGATCGGCGGCTCGAGCCTCGGCCCGCAGCTTGTGACGCAGGCGCTTGCACCTTATCATCACAAGCGCCTGACGGCGCATTTCGTTGCGAATGTCGAGGCTTCGGATCTCGCACGGACACTCGAGAAACTGTCGCCGGAAACGACCCTTTTCATCGTCGCCTCGAAAACCTTCACCACGGCGGAGACAATGCAGAATGCGCATATCGCGCGCGAATGGCTGCTTTCGCACTACAAGGACGATGCCGCGGTCGCCAGGCATTTTGTCGCCGCTTCGACGAATGCTCCAGAAGTCGCAAAATTCGGGATTGCGCCAGAAAACATGTTTCCCTTCTGGGACTGGGTGGGCGGGCGCTACAGTGTCTGGTCGGCGATCGGCCTCTCGGTCATGCTGATGATCGGCGCCGACCGCTTTGCCGAGTTCCTCGGCGGCGGGCATGAAATGGACGAGCATTTCCGCACCACGCCGTTCGAGAAAAATATTCCCGCGCTGCTGGGACTGATCGGCGTGTGGTACCGGAACTTCCTCGACTTTCCGGCCTACGCGGTCATACCCTACAACGCCTGCCTTGGCCGGTTGTCCGCCTTCCTTCAGCAGCTCGACATGGAAAGCAATGGCAAGGGCGTCACCCGGGAAGGACAGCCCGTCGCGACCGCAACCGGCCCCATGGTTTTCGGGGAACCGGGCACGGATTCCCAGCACAGTTTCTTCCAATGGCTGCATCAGGGAACGAGCACCGTGCCTGTTGATTTCATCGCTGCGGTAAAAACGCCCTACGGTAATGCCGACCAGCAGACCATGCTTCTCGCCAATATGCTCGCACAGTCGGAAGCGCTGATGGCAGGCAAGGAAAACGCTGCGGAACACCACCGCAACTTCACCGGCAACCGGCCATCAACGACCATCCTGCTCGATGAGTTGAGCCCGCGTACGCTCGGCATGCTCATCGCGCTATATGAACACAAAGTGTTCGTTCAGGGCATCGTCTGGGGCATCAACAGCTTCGATCAATGGGGCGTGGAACTAGGCAAGGTGCTCGCAAAGACGCTCGAGGCAGAAATGAAGACGGGCGCGCCCGGTGCCCATGACGCTTCGACCTTAGGATTATTGAATTATATCAATGTGAAACGCTAAACACTTCTCCAGGTAAAAAGCGTTGCAAATATTAGCTGCATTATGCATAATACTGGCTGTTCTCATTACATTTTATAAATCAAAGTTCTTCCCGCGAGGTGTGTGCGATGCAGTTTAAAAAATCGATCAAAAACCTGGTCAATAAGGTATTCGGCCGCGAAGGCACGAATGAAAACAACCGGTTCAAATTCGAGATCACGCCCGAGCAGGCCTATCGCGCCGGAGACGCGCCCTTTGACAATAAGGTCGTCGAAGATTATCACGGCACCCTGGTATCGGACCCCTTCCGTCCCCTCGAAGACCTCGATGCGCCCGTGACGGCTGCCTGGACGGCACGCCAGAACAAGAAGTTTGAAGATTTTATCGCGGGCAGCGATGCCAGCATCGCGTCGGCATCCGATTTCATGACCAAGGCGCTTGATTACGACCGCGCCAGCCTCCCGGGCCGCTATGGCGATGTCTACTTCCGCACCTTTCAAAAGGCTCTCGCGCCGCAGGGCGTGGTGCAGGTGGGAGCGAGCGAGAACGGCCCCTGGGACACGATCCTCGACCCCAACACGCTCAGCGCCGACGGCACGGTCGCATTGTCGGGCTGGTCGCCATCGAAGGATGGCAAGCGTATCATTTATATGACGTCCGAAGCCGGCAGCGACGAGCAAACGGTGCATATCTATGACGTCGAAAAGCGCGAGACGATGGCGGATAAGATCGAAAAGGCCCGCTTTACCGGCGTGTTGTGGGACAAGGACAGCCATGACAGCTTTCAGTACACCTATCCGAAGCATGACGACACCCGCCGCACCTTCATCAAGCACCATTTGATCGGCGAAAGCCAGGAACAGGACAAGGTCGTGATGGACGCCCTGCCGGAGGCCGACACCTTCCTCGGCCCGTCGCGCCTGAAGACTGCGAAATATGAATGGGTGCATGTCAGCGTCGGCACCGACAAGAACAGCGGGCTGATGTTCCGCCCTTATGGCAGCAATGAAGAGTTCAAGGTGCTGCTGGAGCCCAAACAGACATCGATCGACATCGTTGCCGAACTGGCTGACGGCCAGGTGCTGGCGGTAACGACCAAAAATGCGCCGCATGGCAAGCTTGTGAAATTCGACCCCCGCGACCCTGCGGAGGAAAAATGGCTCACGGTTATTCCGGAGAACAAGGACGACCTGCTCGGCAGCGCGATGCTGCACAAGGGCAAGCTGTTCGCGTTCTACTCGCATGACACGGCCGATGCCGTCCGGGTCTACACGCCGGAAGGACAGCACCTTCATGACATGCCGCTGCCCGTCCAGAGCTCGGCCGGCTACGCGAAAGTGAACGAAGAAGACGACAAGTTCACGATGCGCATTTCCGGCTTTAAATCGCCAGGCGACACCTACAGCTATGATATCGAGAAGAACGAGTTGACTTTTGTGGCCAAGACCACCGCCCCCTTCGACCTCAACGAAGCGATCGTCGAGCGGCGTCATGCTGTTTCGAAGGACGGGACGAAGGTGCCCTATACCATGATCCGCCTGCCGGAAACGGAACTGGACGGCACCGCCGCGACAAAACTCTACGGTTACGGCGGCTTCAATATCGCGCTGGAACCCGGCTATTCCAACGGCGTCGCGCATTTCGTCAAGTCGGGGGGCATCTATGTCCAGGCCAACCTGCGCGGCGGTGGCGAGTTCGGCGAAGAGTGGTATAACGGCGGCCGACGCGAGAACAAGCAGAACGTGTTCGATGATTTCGCCGCGATCGCAGAAGACCTGCAGAAGCATAAATACACCTCCCCCGAGCGCCTCGTCATCAACGGCGGCAGCAATGGCGGCCTGCTCACGGCTGCGACGATGCTGCAGCGCCCCGAGCTGTTCGGCGCTGTCATCACCGAAGTGGGCGTCGAAGACATGTTCCGTTTCCATCTCGCGACCTATGGTGCCGCCTGGAAATCCGATTACGGCGATCCCGGCGTGAAGGAAGACTTCAACGTTTCGGCGAAATACTCCCCGCTGCACAACGTCAAGCCGGGTGCGAAATACCCGCCGCACCTGATCAAGACGGCGGACCATGACGACCGCGTCGTTCCCTGGCATTCGTTTAAGCTTGCGGCGACGCTGCAGGCGCGCAGTGACAGCAATAACGTCACGCTGATGCGGGTCGAGGAACGCGCGGGCCACGGCGCGGGCAAACCGACCGCCAAGGTCATCCAGGCCTATGCCGAAAGCTTCGCCTTCATCGAAAAGGCCATCGGCCCGGTGAATCAGAACGACTATAAGGCGCAGTTGGCGGCGAAAGCAGCCAAAACGCCGAAATGGAAGAAGGCGCTTGGCCTCGGCGGCAACAAGGCGGCATGAGCGACGTCATCTTCTACGACACCGAATTCACCACCTGGGAAGGTGCGATGGAGCGCGACTGGTCAGGCCCGAATGAATACCGGGAACTCGTCCAGATCGGTGCGGTGCGCTTTGACCGCGACACGCTCGTCGAAAAGGAGGAATTTCTCGTTCTGATCAAGCCCGTCAAAAATCCGCTATTGTCGGAATTTTTTACGCAGTTGACTGGCATCACCAACGAGCATGTTGCAAGGGACGGCCTGGCGTTTCCGGACGCCTACGACAAGTTTCTCGCCTTCACCGAAGGCGACGAAACGTCCTGCTACGGCTGGGATGCGCGGGTCATGCGCGAGAACCTCGCCTTCAACGGGATGCCCGCGTCGGAAGCGGAATTTGACAGCCACAATATCGGGCCGTGGTTTTTCGAGGTCGGCGCGCCCTATGGCATTATCAAGGGCAAGACCAATTCGGGCAGGCTGGCCGCGACGCTCGGCGCGCCGATCACATCCATTCAGGAACATAACGCCCTGCACGACGCGCGATCCATCGCAGCCGCATACCGTTTTCTGATCCAGAAGGGGGCGAAAAGCCCGTTCGACACCTTATGAGTTTATTCAACCGCAAATCTGCCGAGGCCAGAAAGAAAGACGCGCGTGACCGCATCCTGCGCAGTCTGGGAGAAGCGACGCGCGACGGCAACCTGGTCGCCATTTACAGTTGCTTCATGAACCTGACCGCCGGCAAACACCTGGATGCACCCGAGGCGCCCTTTGTGGTGAGCGGCGCAATTGAAAGCACGGCCCGGCGTAATTTTGACGAAGGGCTCGGCATGGCAATTTATGCGCTGAACACGATGTCTCACCCGCAGATGACGCCGTTTCTCGTCGACAAGACCTTTTCCCTGATCGACCGCGCGGATCGGGCGAACATGAAGCAGATGGCATCCGTGGCGATGGCGGCCGGCCTGATCGTGCAGCAGGTCGTTCCTCACGCGCTTGAGCACAAGCGTGCGATCGAGGCGTGGAACGCGGCGGTGGATACGCTGGCGGCAAACAAGGCGGGACTGCAATATGCCTTCGCCGCTGTGAGCAACGCCGCGCTGGGCGATGGAAACCTTGCCGGACCCCTCGCCCGCATCGGAATAGATAAATGGGAAAAGATCGTGACCGACCTTGCGAAATCGGACCGCAAGGGCGCATTTAACGAAGTCGCGCGCGTCGCGACTGGCTACACAAATTTCGGCCCGCAGGCCTATGACTTCCAGAACCGCGCCATGACCGTTCTTGACAAGATCGCCCGCGGCGGGAAATTCTAAACAGCCGTCGTTACTCGTCGTTCATGCGCAATGCCGCGATAAAGGCGGACTGCGGAATTTCGACGTTGCCGTGCTGGCGCATCTTCTTCTTGCCCTCTTTTTGCTTGTCGAGCAATTTCCGTTTACGGCTGATATCGCCGCCATAGCATTTCGCCGTGACGTCCTTGCGCAGCGCTGAGATGTCCTCGCGCGCGACAATCTTGCCGCCGATCGATGCCTGGACGGCGATCTTGAACAGCTGGCGCGGGATGAGGTCTTTCAGCCGCTCGCATAACTGGCGCCCGCGTCGTTCCGCTTGGCTCCGGTGGACGATCATCGACAGCGCATCCAGTGGGTCACCGTTAACAAGGATGTTCAGGCGCACAAGTTCGCCTTCCTCGAAGCCATCAAGCACGTAATCCATCGACGCATAGCCGCGCGATATGGACTTCAACCGGTCGTAGAAATCGAAAACCACTTCGTTCAGCGGTAGACGGTAAATCGCCATTGCCCGGCTGCCGACCCAAGTCAGCTCGACCTGCACACCGCGCCGTTCCTGACAGAGCGTGAGGATGGAGCCGAGATATTCGTCGGGCACGAAGATCGTCGCCTTGATCCACGGTTCCTCGATCTTCGCGATGCGCACGACATCGGGCATGTCGGCGGGGTTGTAAAGCTCCATCACCTCGCCGTTCGTCAGGTGGATCTTATAAACCACCGAAGGCGCGGTAGGAATTAGGTCTAGGTTGTATTCGCGCTGCAGGCGTTCCTGGATAATCTCGAGGTGCAGCAGCCCAAGGAAGCCGCAACGGAATCCCATACCGAGTGCGGTCGAGTTTTCCGGCTCGTGATGCAGGGAGGCGTCGTTCAGCGCGAGCTTGCCCAGGCTGTCGCGCAGTTTTTCAAATTCGGATGAATCGACCGGGAACAGCGAGCAGAAAACCATCGGCACGGAAGGCTTGAAGCCCGGCAGGCGTTCCGGCGTCGGGTTGCGGTCGTTGGTGATCGTATCGCCGATCTTGGTCTCGCCGATGTTCTTGATGCCGCAGGTGACGAAGCCAATTTCACCCGGCTTCAATTCATTGGTGATGACGTGCTTGGGCGTAAACACGCCGACGCGATCGGCTTCATAGGCTGCGCCGTTGCTCATGAAGCGCAGCTTGTCCTTCACCTTCAGCGTGCCTTCAACGACGCGCAGCAGAACGACGACGCCCAGATAGGCGTCATACCAGCTGTCAACCAGTAGCGCCTTCAGGATCGCGTTCGGGTCCCCCTTTGGCGGCGGCAGGCGCGTGACAACAGCCTCGAGCAGGTCGTCGATGCCGATGCCCGATTTCGCAGAGGTCAGCACGGCGTCGGATGCATCAATGCCGATCACATCCTCGATCTGGCGCTTCACGCGGTCCGGCTCGGCGGCGGGAAGGTCGATTTTATTGATGACCGGAATGATTTCGAGATTGTTGTCGATCGCCTGATAGACGTTGGCGAGCGTCTGTGCCTCCACCCCCTGCGACGCGTCCACCACCAGGAGCGCGCCCTCGCAGGCGGCAAGCGAACGGGAGACTTCATAGGCAAAGTCGACGTGCCCCGGCGTATCCATGAGGTTCAGCTGATAGGTCTCGCCGTCTTTCGCCTTGTACATAAGCCGCACGGTCTGCGCCTTGATGGTGATCCCGCGTTCGCGTTCGATCTCCATATTATCCAGGATCTGCTCCTTCATCTCCCGCGCTTCCAGCCCGCCGCAACGCTGGATGATGCGGTCCGCGAGGGTTGACTTGCCGTGGTCGATATGGGCAATAATCGAGAAGTTCCGGATATGCTTATGTTCTGTCATAATCTTTTCGTCTGGTTGGGCGATGCGGCAGAATAAAGCCTTGTTTTAGTTGGTGCAAGCAATGAAGTCTTCGTTCCGCCGCGGCGTTTTTATTTTCCTTATTGCCGCTCTTTTTAGCGGTATTCCAAGCGCAGCGCAAGCATCAGAGCCCGTTCCTGAAAAGATCCAGCGCAACTGGGCCGCGCCCGACTGCGGCAAATACGACGAAGCCCTTGTCCTGAGCCGCTTTTTCTACTTTCGCTCGACGAAAAAAGACATGACCCTCCTCCCCGCCGCGCTTGAGGGAAAACAGGGGGATTACTGGCAACTGGAACTGGGAAACGACCTTGCCCCCGTGAAGCTTGAAGAGGACGGCGTCCTTAAAATCGGTATCATTGCCGCCGGCAGCAAGAAATCGCAGAAGTGGGATGGCCTTACCCTCGACAGCACCGAGGAATATATGGGCTGCGTCACTCCGCCGAAGCTGCTGCCGAAGCAGATGATCCGGCTGATGCGCTATATCGACCGCATCAAGCTGCAATGCACGGTGTCGGTCACGAATGAATGCGCCGGCGTGCTCTTCAAGCTGGCCGATGAAGACAGCGACAAGAAGGTGACGAAGAAGGAGATTCAGCGCGCGGTTGCGGCCACGATCATCTTTGCCGAACTCGCCGAACGGCAAACGGTGAGTGACAAGGACTCGGTCGCGTTGATAAAAAAATCGCAGGCGGATGGCGGTAGCATCGCCGATGAGCTGATTGCGACCTACGACAAGGACAAATCCAAGAGCCTTGACTACAACGAGCTCATGGAAGACTTCCATGCACCGTCCCTGCCGATCGTAAAGGTAACGCTGAATAAAGCGGGAGCCTTGTTGCCGTCCTTCAAGGTCGTCGCGATGGGGCTGGATTGATCGTCCGAAATGGGGCTCTCAAACCCGCAGCGCTGCTTTTACTATTGCTGCACGAGGAAACCTCAGCGGCTATGTATAGCGGCGCACCGGAATGGAAAACACCCGAAGAAGTAGTTTGCAAGGGCTTGCCCGGTGGAGACTGGGTGCATAGTGAGTATAATGTATCTTGCGCAATCGTGAATTAGACGGGACAGAATTAAGTCTTTTGAGCGCCGGTCGCTCGCTTTAGCCGGTCATTGATTGCAACGCCAAGGCCCACGTCCGGAATGTCCATCACCGCAATACTGTTAAATCCCCCTCCGTCGAGCTGATGCAGCATCGAAAACAGGTTGGCGGCAGCGGTGGTCAGGTCGCCGGTCTCGCTCAAATTCAGCAGAGCGCCATCCGGCAGATCACGCGCGGCGCCGCCGCCGCGAATGCCCATGAAGCGGATGGAGCCGAAAGCCAGCAATGCCTCGCCCGGAGCGACATCGACCGCCTTGAGACGTAGCGGGGTTTTCGGCGCGTAATGATTCAGCAGTTGTCCGGGCGACCTGGGGGCATCGCTGACGGCTTCAAACTCGATAGCTATCTTTGCGCCCAACTGCATCTCGATCTCGTCGCGCGTAACGCCGCCGGGGCGAAGCATGACGGGTGTTATTCCCGTCAGGTCCAGCACAGTTGATTCCAGTCCGACCACAGCCTTTCCCCCCGCCAGGATAAGCCCCGCGCGATCTCCGAGGCTGTTCGCGACGTGTTGGGGCGTCGTTGGGCTGAGCGTGCCGGAGGCGTTGGCGCTCGGCGCCGCAATGGGCCGCCCGAGCGCAGCTATGAGCGCGCGCGCTATCGGATGCACCGGGGCGCGAACGGCTTGCGACGGCAACCCCGCGCTTGTTAGCAGGGACAGGCCGGCATCCGCGCGGCGAGGCAAAATCAATGTCAGGGGGCCGGGCCAGAAGATGCTCGCAAGCAGGGCAGCCCGGTCGTCGAACGTAACGATTTTTTCGGCCTCGACCTTATCATTCACATGGACGATCACGGGGTTGAAGCTGGGCCGGCCTTTGGCCTCAAAAATTTTGGCGACCGCGCTGTCATTTGTGGCATCGGCGCCGAGGCCGTAAACCGTCTCGGTAGGAAAGGCGACGAGCTCTCCTGCGCGCAGGCGGTTAGCCGCGCGCAGGATATTCTCTTCGGTGGGGTTCATTATCTCGGGCATTTGGGATCAGGCTGCGTCTGCCACATGATTCAGCTTGCCGCCGACCATCGGATGTGGCACCCCGGTCGTCTTCGGGAAGCTGATTGGCAGCCCGCGATAACTGCGCACCGCCATAAAGGCAAAAGCCTCCGCCTCGATCGCATCGCCGTTCAGGCCGATATCGTCGATCGAGAGCACGGGAGCGGCCAGTTTTTCACGCAACATCGCCATGATTGTATTGTTCAGGCGGCCGCCGCCGGCGACAATCCATTCGCGCGGTTTCTCAGGCAGGAAGAACAGCGCGTTTGCAACGCTATGGGCGGTGAAGGCGGCGAGCGTTGCCGCGCCGTCCTCTACGGAAAGATTCTCCCAAGCTGCAGAGACAAACGCGTTGCGGTCGAGCGATTTCGGCGGCTTTTCGGAGAAAAACTTGTCATTGAGCAGGTCGGTCAGAATCGGAAGATTGACCATGCCGCGAGCCGCCGTTGCGCCGTAATCGTCGCGTGCCGCACCCGTTTTCCGCAGCATCCAATCATCGATCAAAGCATTGCCGGGGCCGGTATCAAATGCAATAACCTCGTCCCCGATATAGGTCAGGTTCGCGACGCCGCCGATATTGAGAAAGGCGACAGGCTTCGCGCGGCTGGCGGCAAGAGCCTGATGATAGACGGGTACGAGCGGCGCCCCCTGGCCGCCTGCCTGCACGTCAGCGGAACGGAAATCGTTTACGACCGGTATCCCCGTCAGCTGTGCCAGCAACGCGCCATCGCCGAGCTGGCAGGTCCACTTATTCTTCGGGTCATGGGCGACCGTCTGGCCGTGGAAACCGATCAGGTTTATGTCCGATGGCTTCAGGTTGCACTGTGTCAGCAGCTGCATGACAACCGCTGCCTGCGCGCGTGTTATCTCGCGCTCGACCTCGCCTGCACCCGGCAATTCTGCCGGCGTGATGTTCAGCGCCGCGCGGATGCGGTCTCGCAACCCGTCTTCGTAGGGCACCGTCAGGAAGCCAAGGCGTGTGATCCGGGTCTCGCCGTCAGTTTCAATCACCGCTGCGTCAATGCCGTCCAGTGACGTGCCGCTCATCAGGCCGATCGCTTGAAATCTGGTCATTTTTTGGCCGCCTTGGCTTTTAAGGATTGTCCATATATTATAGTAACCCGCTATAGAAAGGCAGGCAAGGATGCGCTCGGAATTCGTTAAAACAATGCAGGAACGGGGTTTCCTGCATCAATGCACCGATCTCGAGGGGTTGGACAAAAAACTGAGCGATGGCATCGTCACCTGCTACACGGGCTATGACGCGACCGCGAGCAGCCTGCATGTCGGCAGCCTGCTGTCGATCATGATGATGCGCTGGTTCCAGAAGCTGGGGCATAAGCCGATCGTATTGATGGGGGGCGGCACCACCAAAGTCGGCGATCCCTCCGGTAAGGATGAAAGCCGGAAAATGCTGACCGAGCAGGACATCGCCGGAAACATTGCCGGTATCCAAAACGTCTTTTCCAAATTTGTGAAATTCGGCAGCGGCGCGACAGACGCTGTCATGGTCAACAACGCCGACTGGCTCGAAAAACTTAACTACATCGATTTTCTGCGCGATTACGGCCGTCATTTCACGATCAACCGTATGATGACGTTCGACAGCGTGAAGACGCGCCTGGAGCGCGAACAGCCGCTGACCTTCCTTGAATTCAATT
>Ga0196981_1000424_pt1 | contig 14228 bp, 9 predicted proteins | sample S3_2013CmetaG_FD_155462 | JGI IMG/M metagenome (GOLD analysis project Ga0196981, IMG submission 155462) | Soil microbial communities from Anza Borrego desert, Southern California, United States - S3_20-13C | ecosystem: Environmental > Terrestrial > Soil > Desert | place: USA: California... | reverse complement strand
GCGGACAGCGGTGGTGGTGGTCGTCGTGCTGCTCATGGTCGGCACGGGCGCATCGCTCATATCGCCCATGGGGGGCGGCGAGGACAGGTCGGGGCCGGGCGCGTTCGGCACGAAGCCCTGCTCGACAGCCGCTTTTTCAACGGCGGTCGGCGTGCGTTTCACGGCGGTTTCATTGGCAGTCTGCGCGTAGGCGGGCGCGGCGATCACAATCGCCAGCGCGGTCAAAAGGACGTATTTTTTCATTTTCATCTCCGGAAAAACTGGGCATGGGCATAAAGCGCCTGCCCCGGCGCATATATGCGATTGCAGCCACTATGCAATGACCGCCGAGCAAAATCCAGCGGCAACACGAAGATGCTGATAACTATGGGGAAAAATGCCACAGGTAAAAAAATTATTTGACCCCGGCACGAATCGATATACAGTAACCCCATCATGATTATCGAAATGAAACATAATCTGACCCACGCAACCCCCTCCGTTCTCCCGAACGGTGCGCAGGCCCGCGACCGACGTATCAGCCGCTGACAGCGGATGGAGCCTTCCTCGTGGCGTAAACGGGCACAACTCCGAAAATAATTGAACAAAGGCCGTTACCGGCGCCTTTTCACGTTCCTATTTAACTCGGAGTTTAAGACAGTGTCCTCCCAGCAGCACGGTTCCAATACCATCCTCGTCAAAGAAAACCTCGTATCCGATACGGTCGCCCTGATCATCGGTAAAGGCAAGATCGACCCCGCCGACAAGAAGCTCGGCATCGAGGTCGAAATGCCCTTCGTAAAAAAAAATGACCTCAAGCCCCTCGAATTCAGCGGCAAGAAGAGCATTACCTCCGTCTTCAACGCGCTCGTCAAAAAAGGCGCTTGGGAAGCGGATGAAATCTCGAACGGCAAGATCACGGGCCTGAAGGGCGAAAGCGGCAATATCTCGCTCGAGCCCGGCGGCCAGATCGAATATGCCGGCGCGCCGCGCGGCTCGCTTGCGCAGATCGAGAAAGACATCGCCGCCTATTTCGCCGATATCAAATCGATCGGCGACAGCCAGGGCATCGATATCGTCCCCTTTGGCTTCCACCCGCACCTGACGATCGAGGAAACGCCGTTCATTTCCGAGCGGAGCCGTTTCGCGGCCCTGAAGCCGGTGTTCGAGGCTGAAAAAGGCTTTGCGGCCTGGGGCCAGTCGTCCTCCGTCCAGCTGACGCTCGACGGCGCGGCGATGGAAGATGCGTTCGGCGCGTTCAAGCTCGGCCTTATGCTGCAGCCGGTCGCGGCGGCCATGTTCGCCAATTCCCCCTTCGTCAAGGGCGAGGACAGCGGGTTCAAATCGATCCGCCGGGAAAACCTGCTGGCGCTCGACAGCCCCTACTACACCGCGCCCGACCACCTGTTCGACAAGGATTTCACGATCCAGGACTGGGCCGCGCATGTGCTGACCGTGCCGATGAGCTTCGTCGTGCGGAATGACGAATATATTTCCGTCGCGCCGAACCAATTCGGCGAGATGGTCGGCAAGAAACTGCCGGAGCTTGCACATCTGCCGGAAGACCAGCAATACCTGACGCATAAGGACCTGCTGGACCACACGACCGGCATCAAGCCCGAGATGCTGCTGAAGCCGAACCTGCTGCTCGAATTCCGCGCGGCGGATCTTGGCCCCTCGCCCCAGCACTGGATGGCGCTGGCCGCGTTCTGGACTGGCATTTTCTATGAGCCGGAAGCGTTCAAGGCGGCGCAGGAATATGTTTCCGACTGGTCAAATGCGGAGCGCAGCGCGTTCCGGAAATCGGTCGCGAAAGATGGTCTGTCCGCCACGATCGAGGGCAAAACCGCCCAGCAGGTAGCACTCGACCTTATCGAAATTTCGAAAAAGGGTTTGCAGAAGATTGAACCGGAAGCGGTCAAAATGCTTGATATACTGACCGAACAGGTCGGTCAGGGCGTGACGCCCGCCGACCTCGCCCTCGCCAAGTTTGTCGAAAACGGCGGGGATATGGTACAAACGCTGAAACAAAGCCTCCTCCTCGCGCCACAGCAAAAGGCAAAGGGAGGCCCTGCCGCCACGATGTAAGGATAACGCATGCTCGATACCGAGATTTTCGAAGGACGCAACCGCGGGCCCAACCTGCTTGTTTTCGGCGCGATTCACGGTAACGAGAAATGCGGGACCCATGCCATCGGCCGCGCGATCATGGAGCTGCGCAGCGCCGTTTTCAAAATTGAAAAAGGCCGCGTGATCTTCGTGCCGATTTGCCATCCGGAGGCATATCGCGCCGATCAGCGCTATATCGAGGTCAACCTGAACCGCGTGATCCGCAAGCACCCCAAGGTGCTGCGGCATGAACACGCGCTCGCCAACGAGCTGACCGCGCTCATCGACAAATGCGACGTGCTCCTCGATCTGCACTCTTATTCGAGCGGCCGGCGGCCCTTCCTGTTCCTCGACAACGACACGCCGGAACAGCGCGAATTCGCAGCCGCCATGAACATCCCCTACTGGGTGACCGGCTGGAACGATGTCTATGCTGAGCAGCAGGACATGTCGCAGGGCGACACGACGTCCTATGCTTTCAGCCAGAAGAAAATGGCGCTGCTGATCGAATGCGGGTTGCATGAAGACCCGCAATCGGCCGTGGTCGGTTACAAATCATTGCGCGCCGCGCTTGCCTATTACGGCATGGCCGAGCCCTATGAGCGCCACCGCGCGGAGCCGCCATCCGTGATGCGCATGACCAACATGCTGGTCAAGCAGCGCGAAGGCCGCTTCCTGAAAGACTGGCAGCACCTCGACCCTGTGTCGAAGGGCATGCCGATCCTGCGCTATGACGACGGCGATATCTATATGTCCCCCGTCGACGGCGTCGTCCTCCTCCCCGGCAAGAAAACCCGTATCGGCGAGGAATGGGTTTATTTCGGGGTGGAGAGTAAGTGACGCCATAGGCGTCATCCCCGCCTTGCGCGGGGATCCAGTAGGCTGTCCAGCCGTCATATGAGTCAAGAGACGCGCGGACGCGCTACTGGATGCCCGCGCGAGGCGGGCATGACGCGGGAGCGATGCCTAATCCGTCTCCCGCCAGCTCGGGAGAGGGGGAAGAAAAAAAGCCCGCCGGTTTCCCGGCGGGCTTTCCTGTTTGGGTCGTACCTTACTCCGCCACGATCAGGCGGGGCTTGGCGGGTTCGGGTTCTTCTTCGGCTTCCGATCCGGGGATGAGCTCCAGGGCCTGCATGTCGTACAGGGCCTTGTAGCGTGAACCCGGGCGGCTCATCAGGCTGGCATGGTCGCCCTGCTCGATGATCTGGCCCTTGTCGAAGACCAGGATGCGGTCAGCCTTCTGGATCGTCGAAAGGCGGTGCGCGATGGTAATCGTCGTGCGGCCTTTCATCAGCTCCTCGAGCGCCATCTGGATGTAATGCTCCGAAATCGAATCCAGGCTCGAGGTTGCCTCGTCCAGGATCAGTATCGGCGCATCCGACAAGATGGCCCGCGCGATCGCAACCCGCTGGCGCTCGCCGCCCGAGAGCTTCACCCCGCGCTCGCCCACGAGGGTGTCGTACCCCTTGGGCAGCGTTTCGATGAACTCGTGCGCGAAAGCCTTCTTCGCGGCGGCCACGATTTCTTCCTGGCTCGCGTCGGGCCGCCCGTAGGCGATGTTTTCCGACAGCGTGCGGTGGAAGAGCGCCGGGTCCTGGGGCACGAGGGAAACCTGCTTGCGCAAGCTTTCCATCGAGACGCCCGCGATATCCTGCCCGTCGATGCTGATCCGGCCTTCCGTCACGTTGTAGAGACGCTGGATCAGCTTCACGAAAGTGGACTTGCCGGAGCCGGAGGGCCCCACCAAAGCCAGCTTTTCGCCGGAAGCGATATCTATGCTCATATCCTTATAGATAAGCTTGCCGGTGTTCGGATAGGCGAAGCCGACGCGATCGAACGATATCATGTCGCGACGGCGGGAGGGCTTGACGACCAGGGGCGCGGCACCAGCCGCGTCCTGCACGTCGTCCTCGCGCATCCAGAACAGGATGATGTCCTCCATATCGGCCGTTGCGCGCTGCAGGTGCGAGATGTGCATCCCGATATCGCGCAGGTAGCCGCCGATGATGAAGAACGTCGTGATCACGAGCACGATGTCGCCCGGCGTTGCCTGGCCAGCTTTCCACAGGTAGATCGTGGTCGCGACCATGCTTGCCATCATCAGCAGGCGGAAGACCGAGCGGAACGCATCCGCCGAAACCCCCGTCTGCCAGGCGTTCATCGCCTTCGCCCGCCAGACATCCGCGACAGCCTGGAATTGCGCGTCTTCACGCTTTTCCGCGCCGAAAGCCTTGACCGTCGGGTTGCCGGTGATGATATCCGCCAGCGACGCGCCGATCTTGGTGTCCGCCTCGGCCGAGCTTTTGAAGCGCGGCGCGAGAATCTTCACCGACATCCAAATCGAGACGCCGACATAGATCGCGATCATCGTGCCGGCGGCAAGGCCCACCAGGGGCAGCTTGATGCCAAGCATGATCGACATGCCGACCATGATCGTGACAGCCGGCAGAAGACCCATGAGGATGGTGTCCTCGAAGCTGTCGAAGGCCCACATGCCGCGCGTGATCTTGCGCACCGTGCCGCCCGCGAAGGTGTTGGCGTGCCAGTCGGAGCTGAAACGCTGCACCTTTTGCAGCCCGTCGATCACGATCTTCTGCAGGTTCCGGACCGCAAACGCGTTCCAGAAGAACATCGAGCCGATGCGCAGGGCCTGGTGCATGAACGCCAGCGCCGCGAAGGCCCAGAATGCCGCCCATGCCTCGTTCCATGCCGATGTATCGCCGGGCGCGTGCCCGACCATCGCATCGACGATCCTGCCGGTATAGATCGGCACGACCGCGTCCATGCTCACAGAAGTGAGCATGAAAACCGCTGCGCCGACACCGAACCACTTGTTCGGCCGCCAGTAGTGCCATGCGAACTTCAGGACGTCCTTGGTGGACACCTGCCGTTCTTTTTTCTCTTCTTCTTCGTCACTCATGACTTTCCTGCAGGGCGTTTATTAAACGCGCCCGCGTTCCCTTGTAAAATCCGTTGATGATCCAGACCACAAGCCTTGCGGCAAGCCAAGTTCAGTCAGTGGCAGTGTTAGGTGACAGAGAGCTGGTGAGTGCAGCGAGACTGTGACCTGGATCGTTCGTCCGTCCAGGCCAACTGAGACATTATGTCGTCAGCAAAGGCCCGGAAATGAAGCGGTAGTTGAAATATTCATAGTCCATTTCCTCCTTCGTTAGGGTTGATGATGTGATGACTATGACACAGAAGAGTGTCACAGGAAAGCGACAAATTATTTTCGCCGCGCAAAACGGTCTCAGGCTTCCCAGATAACCATCTTGTTAAAGGGACTTTCGCGACAAATTCTATCAATGATTTCAGCGGTGATAAGCGCATCATGCGGCAAAAAAATCACAGGCACGTCACGATCGTCCATGAGCGTCTTGAAGCTTGCGGGATCATTCGCCGATTTCAGGTCGACCGTCGTGCGGATAATCTCCGCCTGCCAGCTTTTCGGCGCGATGCGCGCAATGCGGCTGCCATGCCGCACGCCGGCATCCGCTGCATCCGTCGCTTCATGCAGAGCCAGCGTCTGCAGCACGTCGCGCATGTATTTTGCGTTCACTTGCATGACTGTTCCTTTCAACGGTTACGCGGCAGGCGCGGCGATTTTTGCTTTCGGCTTCATGATGCTGGTGAAGACGGCAGGCGCCTCCTTCGCTTCATGGATCATTGCGCCGAGCGTTGCATCCTCGGGGATGATCTGCTCGTTCGGGTCGGTGCCGGGCATGACGCGCGGCAACGGGCATTGCACCGCGAAGGCCTTCACGATCATCTCCGTCACTTCGCGGGCGTCGGCGACCGCCATCTTGTTGTCCTCGCCGCGGACGCGCGCGCCCTCGACCAGGAAGGCGTTGACGGCTTCGACGGTTTTGGGATCGTCCTTCACCGCATAGGTCACGCCGCCCTTGGCAAGCTGCGATTCCAGGTCGGGGGAGATCGGCGCGGGGCCGACCAGCATGTAGCGATGCCAGTCCTGGTCCGTTTTATCGAGGTGCACTTTGTCCTCGACCAGCCACAGATATACCTGCTGCCCCTTCTCGTCCTTCGCGTTCAGGACGGTGAGGTTGAAACCCCACTTGCCCTTTCCTTCGCCGATGTTATAGGGCTCGACCTTGTCGGGCTGCGTCATGTCGGGCGGGTTGTCGAGGCGCTCGGTGAAGCCCACAGGCCAGAAGCGCTCGCGGTTTTCGTCCATGTATTTCGGCGCGACCATCGCGGCCAGCACCGCGCGGTAATCGACGAGTTCGAAGGCGCTGTCGTCTTCGGGCAGGTCGTAAACCGGGATCGCCTCCGCCGCCAGCAGCGGCTGCTTGCTGACCGTGTTGACGTCGTCGTTCGGGACTATGACGGTATGCGGGCTTGCCTTGCGCTGTTCCTCAAGTTCCTTGACGGCGCGAACGAGGCTGACCATCGGGATGATGCCTTCATCCGACTGGCGGACGTTCTTCCACTGCGCGCGGATGGCTGCGGTCGCGATCGAGCGCAGCGCCTGAAGTTCAGCGGAGCCGGCGACCTCGACGTTTTCCTCGAACTTCAGCAGTTGCGACAGCGGCTTGATTTCGTCGCTCGGCAGCGCTTCCTTGAAGTCGTCGCCGACGATGCCGTTATCCTTGGCAAGCTTCATGAGCGCGGCGCGGGTCTTGTTCATGCCGACGGTCGCGTTGACGATGTTCCACTTGACCGCTTCGGCAAGGTTGGCGCCGAAGCTGTGCCAGCCAGGCGCGGTCTGGCCGATGACGCTCGTATCGAGGTCATTGAAAGTCGCCGACAGGTCGAGGTTCAGCACCGCCTCATTCACCGGACGCGCTTCGGGCGATTTGTGTTTCGCATCGTTGTAGGACGCGCTGATGGTCCGGAACGTCAGGCCGATATTGCGGGCGCCCTCGCCCAGTTCATCGACGAGGCCTTTGTAGGCTTCCTGCGCGAGCAGCGGGCTGTCGTCATGCGCGAGCTGGTCCTGCTCGTGCCAGAAGGTCGCGACCTGGTTCGCGGCCTTGACGGTATCCGCGAATTTCAGCAGGAATTCTTTCTGATGCGGCGGGATCGCGTTCACTTCCTCCGCCGAGAGTTCGAGCTGACGCAGGGAGACGAGGAAGTTGGCGAAGGCTTCGGGCTGCGCCTGCGCCGCTTTCTGGAAGACGGTATAGAGCGTCGTCACCGGCAGGCCGGTCCAGACCTGCGAGGTGCGGTGCGCCCAGTCGGCCTGGCTCGCATCGCCGACACGAATGACATAAAGGCGGGAGCCGAGCGATTTCGAGAGCTCATGCGTGGTGATGCCGTCCGAGGCCTCGTTGCCCGCAACACCCATCATCCAGCTGGCGCGCATGTCGCCGGCGTTGAAGTCGAGGTAAGGCGGGCTGTCGTTGTCGAGCGCATCCCCCGATTCAGACATCGGGTTGTAGATACGTGCGGTCGGGCTTTCGCCGTTGAACACTTGCGTCACTGTGTTGAGAACGTCGAGCGATTCCGGGATCGCCTTGGTCAATTCGTCGAGGAACAGCGGGCGGCCCGTGACCCATGATTCATACATCTCGCCCGGCACTGTCTTGACGCCGAAGGAGTTCGACTGGATCTGGATGCCCTCTTTCTCGTAGAGGAATTCCATGAGGTCCTTCGCGCGGCGCACGGCCGCGCCGCGGTCTTCCACTGTTTCGCCGCCATTGGTTCTGGGGCGGCCGACGGCGTCCCAGTTGATGCGCGCGCCTTCGTCGTTACGGATGACGGAGCCCGGGAATTCTGATTCCAGTGTATCGAGCGTGTCCTTAGAGACCTTGCCGCTTTCAACGCGCTTGTCGAACAGGTCCTTCACGCCCTTGCCGTAGTCGATGACGGTGCGGAACAGGATTTCGTGCATGTTCATGCCGCCGCAGTCGACGACAATCGCGCCATCGGGGTGCGCCATGCGCGCGATTTTCTTGAATTCGTGGGATTTACCCGTGCCGGCATCGCCGAGCAGCGCAACCACGCGGTCGCTGCGGTCGGGCGCGAGACGCTCGAGGATTTTTTCGGTCACATGCATCATGCTCGGGATGGCCATTTCCCGGTACATGATGCCGTTGACGGCCTTCACGTTCATGTCGGAATAGACGACGATCGGATTGCGCGTATCCTGCACGATCTGGACCTGGTGGATGACGTTGCCCTGCGCGTCCTCGACGAGCTTCACTTTCGGGAACGGCAGGCCCGAGATGCCGACGGGCTTCTTCAGGCTGGCTATTTCCGCCGCCGTCAGCTCGCTGCGCTTCTTGGACATCACGGACTGCGGTTTGTTGTCTTGGGCCATCATCGTTCTCCTGTTGAATCCTTACATATCGTTGAGCTGCCGCGACACGTTCTTGTAACGCGCGCGCTTGCGGTCATCCGGCACCACTTCCACCTTGAAGCGCTTGACGCGTGCGAGCGTGCGGCGCGACAGCTCGATCGGCACGGTGCGCGCATCGTCGCCGCGCAGCACGCCGACCTTGCGGTCGCCGGTTTTGGCGGTGATTTTCTTCATGAGCTTTTCCATCTCGGTGTCGGCTTCGCGGCTGCCCTTGTTGACGAGCACGGCGACGTCGATCGAGAGGTTCTTGGTTCCCTGCGTAATGGCGACGACGCGCTTTTCAGCCTCGTCCTTGTCCTGGATCTCGCCGTCGGAATAGACCATTACATGCGAGGAGCCGCTGATCGTGCCGTTCCGGTTGCGATGCGCGGCCAGGGTTTCCATCGTGGTGTCGAAAGCGGGCGCGAGATCTGTGCCGCTGTTGATGCCGCGGCGCACCCGCTCCACGTTTTCGCCCACTTCCTTGAGCGGCATGTCGGGCGAGGCGATAATGAGCGGCTTTTTATTGCCCCAGATGATGATCCAACCGTCGATGCCAGCCTTGCGCGCCGCCATGTAGTTAATGACAGCGCTTTGCAGCGCGACCTCCATCGCCGTAACCCCACCCAGGTTTTTCATCGGCATCGAGCCGGAACCGTCGATGAGCGAAACGATTTCGATCGTTGAATCGGCGAGATGGGGTTCGTCGCGCTTGATCTTCTTGAAATCCTCGACCGTGACCGGCTGGCCGAAGGCCTGCTTGAGCTTGGTGCGGCGCGATTTTTCCATGTCATGGCGGCCGAGGAAGTTGCCGTCGGTCGCGATGAAGGAATGCTTGTCGCGCGACATCTTGCGGATCGCGCGGCGCTGCTCGGCGCGGATCTGCTTGTAAATGTTTGCCTGCGCGTTGATGAGCGGCGCGAGTTCATACACCCGGCGGTTGAAGTCGCGCCAGTCGCCCTTGGCGAGCTTGGACAGGTCGATATCGTTTTGCTGCTTCGCCGTGTCCTTATCGAGCTCGTTGCCCTTGGGCATGTCCTTGGCGGCCTGGCGCTGCTCGGCCTTTTCCTGTTCGGTCAAATCCTCGCGCGCGGGCTCTTTATCTTTATAGTCGCTGACCTTCTTGGGTTTGCTGGGCGCGCTGTCCTTTTCCTCGCCGGGGCCGTCCTTGCCGTCGGCTTCGTTGTCGTCTCCCTCCGCATCCTGGCCGTTCGCCTCCTCAGCCTCCTTCTCGCGGCCCTTGCCGGGATCTTCGCTGAGGTCGCCGATTTGCTCCATATCCTCGTCGTCGAGCTCGACGTCGTCATCGCCGTTGCCGTCTTCGTCTTCCTCGTCCGTGATGGTGATGCCGCTGTCCTGCTCCTGGCCTTCGCCGTCGTCATTATCGCTGATATCGGGCGAAGAGTCCGCGCCGCCGGAGGTGCTGCCCTCGTCGTCGCCCGGCTCGCCGCCGTCTTCGCCGCCCTGATCCTGGCCCTTGCCGCCCTGCGGTTTTTGCTTCTTGCCTGATTTTTTGCCCTGCTGGCCCTCTTGGCCTTCCTGACCATCCTGCTCTTCGCCGTCCTGGTCCTGGTCGTCGCCGCCCTGCTGGTTGTCCTGCTGTTGCTGCTGTTCTTTTTTCTTTTTCTGCTGTTCTTTCTTCTGCTCGGCCTTTTTATCGAGCTTTTCCTCGTAGGCCTTCAGGATCACATCGGCATAGGGCTTCAGGTAAGTGTCCCAGACATGCTCCATCACGCGGCCGCGCTGCTCCGATGTATAGGCCACAATGGCGCGGTAGCTGTCCTGCAGGCTTTGATAGGGCTCGTGCTGGAGAATGCGGTCGGCGGCCTGCGGCTGGAGGTTGCGGATGCCATGCGCCTTGGCCGCGAGGAACAGCACAGCCTCCACCGGGTCGGCTTCCGCCTGCAGGTTTTTCACCTTCATTTTTTCCAGCAATTCGCGGGCATACTCGGCCGCGCGCTGCTCGGGGGTTTTCTCCTCGCCGAAGGTCATATCGCCAAACGCGTTGTCGAGGTCGAGGAAGGAGGTCGTTGCCTTTTTGATTTCACCCTGCTCGGCCATATGAGCGATCGCACGCTGGCGATCGAGCGGGATGCGGATCAGTTCGGGGTTCGGATTGACCTGCCCGACCGACATGTCGATCAGGTATTCGAACGCGTCCTTGCCGGCCGCGCCCGGAATGGAAGATACGTCAACCGCGCGGCGGATATCTTCAGGGATGATATGCAGGCGCTGCCAGGCATCGTCTGTGCCGCGGAACAAGCCGTTCTGTTCGTAATAGGCCAGCAACACGGCGGTGTTGATCTGGTCGAACATCTTGCTGGCAATTTCCTTGGAGATGTTGCCCGCTTGAATCTCTTTCACTTCATCATCGGTAAGCGGCGTCACGGCACGGCGGCGGCGTTCGGCGCGCTCGGCTTCGGCGGCTTCCTTCTTCTGCTGCTTTTCTTCCCAGGCGGCGCGTTTGGGATCGTCGGTCGCGGGGGGCTGGTCGGTGCCGACCTTCACGTCGCGCGTGAAGTCCATATTACCCATCAGCTCGCCGAAGCCCTGCAGCACGGCGCTGACGTAATTGAGCGAATTGCCGAAGTTCTGGTTGATCTCGCCTGATTTATTGGCGGAGAACTGGTTTACGACCGTATCCTCGGTCATGTGCCAGAGCTTGAAGCGAAGCTGCCATTCGGCAACGTCGAGCATCAGCTGGCGGTATTCCGCCTTTTTCATCTTGATGCGCGGCTTTTTCTTGGTCGGGTCCGCGCTCGCGCCGGGCTCGACGGTGCTGGGGTCGATCAGGACCTTCACCTTTTCATACAGCTGCTTCATATGCGGGCTGTAGGTGTTGGAAAGTTCCGAGTGGCCGATTTCGTGCAGGTGGACCGCGCGGACATGCTCGAAGCCCATCAGCAACATATAATACATGTCGAGGTTGATGTGGTTCGATTTCGGGTTGTAATAGAACCAGGTGCCGGGCGCGCCCCAGTCAAAAGTGGTGTCTGCATTCTGCAGCGAGCGCGCGATGACTTTCGACACGCCGATCGCTTCATTATTGAATCCGATCGTGCCGCCCATCTGTTTCCACAGCGTGCTGTTCGACACTTTGGCTTTTTCATCGGCGCGCATCATGCGCGTCATGACGGCGGCCCAGAGCAATTGTTTTGCGGGGGAATTCAGCTCGATATCGATCTCGGCGCCGACCGCACGGTCGACTGCCGCCTGTTTCGCCAGCGCCGCCTGCCCGCCCAGGTTATCGACCTTGGCGAGGCGATCGACGAAATCCTCGAACTGCTCCTGCGTGAATTTTTTATCCTGATAGGCGTGCTTCAGCTCGATACGCATCTGCGTGATCGGCAGGGAGAGAATGCGATCGATCTCTTCCTTGCCAAATACTTTTCCAGCCTCGTCTGTCAGCCGAGTGGCCATACGCCGGTTACCGCCCTTTAACACACACCAAGTGGCATTACCCTTGTTCGAGTATGCCTTATTATTTTCGATAATAATTAAGTTACGCTTAATTTCCAATCAAAAACGGAAACGTTGTGTAAGTATTTGAAAAGGCACTGTAATAAAATTACGCTGTTTCTAAATATTTGATAGTTATGGGAATTGTATGACAGGTAGGCAGAATCATATTCAACGGCTGTCGAATTGCGCCGCAAGCGGCTAGAGTAACGGGGCAAGGCCTTTTCAGGACGGCATCCATGTTCCACCGCGATTTTTTCAAGATTACTGCACTTTATACATTCGGCATCGTCGTGACGCTCGGCGCGTGCTGGATGATGCTAGGCCTCGCGCTGCCGGATGCGAAGCTGGACCTGCTACAGACGATCACCAGCGCCTTTGGCATCAACCTGCCGAATAACATGCCGCTCGATATGTCGGACGAGGCGCGGCTGGCGGCGGTCGTCATGATTATCGCGATGATGTCGATCGGCCTTGTGATCCTGAACGTGTTTTTCAGCGCGGTGATTACGGCGCGCTTTATCCGCCCGCGCGTGGATCTGGTGCTGTCGAAGCGTGGCGTGCTGTCGACCGTCTGGAACGCGAGCATGCCTTATGTGCTGGTGCGCATGTCGAACTTCTATCCGGCGGACCTCGTCGATGTGTCCCTGAACATCGCACTGACGGTCGAGGAAACGCATGTCATCAACGGCACGCCCGACACCTTCCGCACCTATTTCACGATCGAGCAGTTCACGCCGCAGCGCATCCTTGTGATGGAGCAGAAAATGCCATGGAGCATCGCGGTGCCGGGCGATATCCTGCTGTCGAATTCGAAAACCCGCGCCTACCCCTTCCGCCCCGGCAAGGTCATCGTCGATTCAATCGCCAAGGAAGGCATGAAGCCCGCGACCGTGAAACGCTCGCTGCAGATCCTGATTCAGGGCACCGACGCCCGCTCTTATTCGCACTTCGTTATCCACAAGAATATCGCGATCGACGAGCAGGACGGGCAGAATTACACGCTACACCTGCATCGCGGCGTCTTCAAATCCCTGCCGCTGCAGATTTCCGACGCCGCGCAACTGGAGCAATACGCATGACCGAACCCACGCCCGAACAACGCGAGAAGAACCAGGACATGATCCTGCAGATCATCCGTGGCACCGGCGCCGTGCTGATGATCGCGGGTGCGGCGATGGGCTTTAACCTCGGCCATATTGCGCAGCATCTGGGGCTGGATGGCAATATGCACCGCCTGCTGGGCGGCGCGATATTCTTTGCGGGGATCATTGATTTCGCAGTGCTGCCGGGGATCCTGGACCGCGCGCTGAAGGACAAGTAAGCCTAGCGCTTCGCCTTTGCGAGATGCTTGTCGAGCTGGTTCGAAAATTCCTGGCGCTGCTTGGGCCCGAAGGCAGGGCCGCCACCGCCCCCGCCCTGCTCGATCGCGCCACTGCCGCGGATCGAATCCATGAAATCCCGCATGTTGAGGATCTGCTTGATGTTCTCTGGCGTGAACAGGCGCCCGGCCGGGTCGAGGGCGGTTGCGCCCTTCCCCACCACCTGCGCGGCAAAGGGAATGTCGGCGGTGATTACGAGGTCGCCCGGTTCGCACAGCTCGACAATTTTTGCATCGGCGATATCCGGCCCGTCCGGCACCTGCAGCAGCGCGATATGCGGCGCGACATTGAGGCGCAGCGCCTGGTTGGTCACAAAGGTCGTCGCAATCCCGGTGCGCTCCGCTGCGCGGATCACGATCTCGCGAATGACTTTTGGGCAGGCATCGGCGTCGACGTAGATTTTCATTTAAACCTCCCTTACCGTCATGCCACCTTGCGCGGACATGACAGGCAGATAGAAGTCTAGGATTTTTAGAAAGAAATAAACAGACCGCCGTTGACGGAGATGTTCGTGCCGGTCACATAGGCCGCGCGATCATCGGCGAGGAAGCTGACGACATAAGCGACTTCTTCAGGTTGCGCCATGCGGGCAAGCGGGATCTGGTCGACGATCTGTTTCGAGATTTCGGCCGGGATCGCCTTGGTCATGGGCGTCTCGACATAGCCCGGCGAGACGGAGTTCACGGTAATGCCCTTGCGCGCGACTTCCTGAGCGAGCGCCATGGTGAAGCCATGCACGCCGGCCTTGGCCGCGGAATAATTGGTCTGGCCGAACTGGCCCTTCTTGCCGTTGACCGACGAGATATTGACGATGCGGCCATAGCCGCGATCGGTCATGCCGTCGATATACTGCTTGGTCACGTTGAACAGGCTGTTCAGGTCGACATCGAGGACGGCCTGCCAGTCTTCCTGGTTCATCTTGCGCAGCGTCTTGTCGCGCGTGATGCCGGCGCAATTGACGAGAACGTCGACGCGGCCGTATTTGTCCTGGATCTCCTTCG
>Ga0196981_1000423_pt1 | contig 14240 bp, 12 predicted proteins | sample S3_2013CmetaG_FD_155462 | JGI IMG/M metagenome (GOLD analysis project Ga0196981, IMG submission 155462) | Soil microbial communities from Anza Borrego desert, Southern California, United States - S3_20-13C | ecosystem: Environmental > Terrestrial > Soil > Desert | place: USA: California... | reverse complement strand
AAATATCAGGAGCATTTAATTTCTTGGAATAATCAACTATCGTCTGATAGTTTTTTGTCCTGAGCATTATATTATCCCAGACAGCATCCCAATTGCCGCTCCATTCTTTGACATTTTCTGCAATTGCTTTTATTATGTCGCTATCCTGGTTCATTAAGTCATCAGAAACATCCATTGTATCAGTCTTTGAATTATATTTCATCAAGTCAACAAATCCTTTTTCTGCAACAGGATCATCTTCCCATTTCTTTCTAACTTCAGTTATCTGCGTGACTCTTCTCCACCTATGCAGGCCGTCGGCAGATTTAATTGGGTTTGCAACGATGATTATGTCAGTTGCCTTGAAGCTTGTCTTTGGAACTCCTAAGTCATTTACGACCCTGTCATATACTCCGTAAGGGCTATCGCCGTGGATCGTTCCTGCAACAACATTTGCAAGCGCTCCAACTCTCATTGCTTCGTAAAGTGATTTTGCTTCCGTACTCCTGACTTCTCCGACGAAAAGGCATGAATCTCCAAGTCTTAGAGTCGTTCTTATTCCTTCTTCAGCAGAAATCTCGCTTGATCCTTTCGACAATGCGCTTGACACTTTCATTTGCTGGATATTATATCCAAGTTTTCTTAAAGAATCAGCCGGAAGTTCTAAAGTATCCTCGATTGTAATCATCCTGTATTTTCTCATTACTTCAACCATCACTGCGCCAAGCAGAGACGATTTACCTGCGCTTCTTGTTCCCGCAACAAGCATTGTTCTAGATCCGTCAATCAAAAACGACATAAGGCCTGCGGCCTGGGCATTTAAGAAATTATTTTTTACAAAGAGCGCAAATGTCCATGGCTTGTCCCTGTGTCGTCTAAAAGCATATGCAAGTCCGGTAGGATTTAGAGGCTGGCTGATTACGCCGACCCTCGCATTTGCCGTGTGAGGGATAAATATTTCTGTATCAAGAATCGGATTTGCTTCATCTAATGGACGGCCGGAAATCATCCTAAGTTTTGACGCCCAAGAATCTGCGTCCCTGATTGTCGGGACTAAGTTAGTCCTGCAATAATCATAATCCTGATGCACGATAAAAATAGGGACTTGTCCCATCGGGCTGTTGATTGTAATGTCCTGAATTTTTTCATCTTCAAGAAGCGCTTCGATAATTCCAAAACCCACAGTATATCTTACAAGGATTTTTGCAAGCTCATCTATTTCTGAGCGCTTCATCTTGACATTTCTTGACTCGCATAATTCTTCAATCAAGTCGCGCCCGATGTTTGTGAAAACTTCACGCATTCTTGAAGGATCGACGAATTCTTGTCTCTCTGGCTGATGCTCTGCCATTATCTTCCTTGCTAAATCAAGAATTTCATATTTTTCTTCAGGAAGCTTGAATTCCGGAGGAGTTATGTGATACAAGTTTTGTACATTATGCGCAAGCTTGAAAATTGAAACGTCAGAATTTCTTACGGCATAACTGTCAACTTCGATTCCATTTTTCGGATATGAAGACATGATCTTTGTGAACATGAAATCCGGCTTGATGTTTGGAGTAAATATTCTCCTGTAGATATTTCTGTCGCCAACTTGCATTCCGCTTGCATGAGGCATTGCTATCTGAATCAGTTTTGTACCTTCGAGAATTTTTATCAAGTAAGAAACTATCTGTATGTATCTTGCAATCATTGCAGTCTGGGCTTCATCAATGCTCTTGTCTGATTCTATTTTTTCACGGCGCATTATTCTTTTCAGTTCAACATATCCTCCAACCGGATCTTTCTTTAGAAGATTAAATATCACGTTTTGAAGCTCTGCATATTTTTGTGTTGCAGCATTTAAGATCATCGGCTGGTTTTCATCAAGCGATAAAGATCTGTAAGCAAAAATTTCCTTGTGCTTCAATATATTGAGATAAAGCTTTGCAAATTCGGAAAGAATTTTTGTCTGGGGATAATCATATTCATAATCTCTTTTCTGCGAGAAAATAATCTTTGTAATATTTCGATTAGCCATCAATTTCTCGATGGTGTCAGCCATGCACTGCTCGCTATCCTCAAGGCTAGGAACATCCATTGCATTCTCATAATCTACCCTCAGGACAGTATCTTCACCTTCCTTAGTGATATCATAAGAACTCTCAGCATTGCTATTATTAAAAAGCATCATTCACCCCTAAATTAACTCAAACTTAAACTGGAATCTAATCCAATCTCACCTATATGAGAAAATCCGTCAATACACTATTTAAAGTTTACTGAATCTTACTAACAAACTTTATATAATAGATTACCTAGTTTAGAAACATGCCTGAACAAGATATGCAAATGAATCCTGGAATGGACCAGCAGATGCCTGGACCGCAAGATAACGCCCAGCAAGATAATCAAGAAGCTGGCGGAAATGAATTTGCCCAGATTTCCGGAATGATATCTGACCTAGATAGAAGGCTAAGAGTCTTGGAAGAAAGATACAGCAACTTGAGAAAAAAAATGCAGCTCACGGATCAGAATCTCATAGATTCAGAAAAAGGCTTTCATAAGGAAGTCCGGGTTTTCAATGAAGAGATATTGGATCTGAAAAGAAACATCTCGGATTTTGATGAAAAAGTAACTATTTTTGGAAATGAGATGGGAAATGTTGCAAACAAGACAGAACTTAAAGTCATAGAAAAATATCTTGCTATGTGGAATCCTACAATGTTTGTCACAAGAAAAGAGCTTAGGCAATATCTTGAGAACAACCGGATGAAAATTGTCAAAGATGAAGAATAATTATCTTCCAAAATTCTAAAATAGTATTCATATTTACTATATAATGATAAGTAACATTTAAAAGATAAACTAGTCTCCTAAGATGCATGGCAATAGGTCTTGACACAATATTTTTGAATAATACTATTGAGAATTACATTATAGCAATATCTGTATTGCTTTTATTCTGGGCATCAGGACATTTATTTTCCCATATAATTGTAGGAATAATTCGAAAACTAGCATCAAAGACTAAAACCACTCTTGATGACATCCTGATTAACATTTTAGAAAAACCTATGATATTTGCAATCTTTGTAATAGGTTTTAGATCCGCATCATCATTTATTGATCTCGGATATAGGGGATATGAAATTTTGCAGAATATAATGACAATACTTGTTGTCATGAATGTTGTCTGGGTAATTAATAGATTGATTGATGTGTTAATGAATCAGTATCTTGCTCCACTGACAAGCAAGGGAAAATCTTCATCCAAGCTCGATGATCAGCTTCTTCCATTCGTGAGGAAATTCTTGAAAGTTGTTGTTGTAATAATAGGCTTCTTGTTCCTCTTGCGAAATATGGGCTATGACATAACTTCGCTTGTTGCTGGCCTAGGAATTGGAGGTTTAGCATTTGCCTTGGCAGCTCAGCCATTGTTAAGCAACTTGTTTGGAGGGCTTGCAATAATTGCAGACAAGCCATTCAAGATCGGCGACAGGATAAGAGTCGACCAGAAACATGAAGGATATGTACGAGAAATTGGAATGAGATCCACAACAATCAAGACCCCTACAGATTCCCTGATAAAAATTCCAAATAATATAATTGCAACAACAGTTGTTGAGAACTTAAGCGCGGCAGGAGAGAAAACCGAAGATAATGGAGTTAGGTTCACGATGGATTTAGATCTAGAATACGATACTACAGCAGATAAAATTGAAGAAGCTATAGCAATCGTAAAAGATACATTATGCGGCCATAAAAATGTTATAAATCACGGCGATGAAAAACCTGGAGTTTCTTTCTCAGAATTTAGAGATTCATCCCTTGGAATAGTTGCAACATATGCAATCTACCCGCCTAATGTAATAGGAAAAACAAGAACCGAAATAAACCTTGAGATAAAAAAGAAATTTGAAAAAGCTCACATCAAGTTTGCATATCCAACGCAGACATTATACTTGAAGCAAGAGCATCATCACTTAAAGACGCATAAGTGATGCTAATTATAGTCCTTATTTTCTAATAGTGACAAACCTTTATATATACCAGAAGCGATTTTTACATATAATTAAGCATAATTTATCACGAGGCTATATTTACTTGCATATGAAAATATGCAAGGTTGAATATTATTCATAAGATTTCGGGAAAAAGGGGTGAGATACTTTCTCTTCGAAATCTTTATTTTTATATATTAATTCAGGGAAAAAAAAAGGTGGTTGAAAGTGGATAAGGCAAATATGTTCATTCTTTGGTTTGATCAATTAAATAACGATGACGTCGCGCATGTCGGCGGAAAGAATGCATCTCTTGGAGAGATGTATAGTGTTCTGACGCAGAAAGGAATAAGGATTCCAAACGGCTTTGCAATTACTGCGCATGCTTACAGATACTTCTTAGATAAAGCAGGAATAAAAGAAAACATAAGAAATATCTTATCAGATCTTGACACTGGCGATATGAAAAACTTGGCAGAGAGAGGCCAGAAAGTAAGAGACGTAATCATCAAAGCGCACTTCCCTAAAGAATTAGAAGATTGCATCTTGACATCATACAGGGATCTATGCGGCGCATACAACAAAGATAGATCAGATGTTGATGTTGCAGTACGTTCATCAGCAACAGCCGAAGATCTTCCAGATGCATCATTTGCAGGACAACAGGAAACATATCTAAACATCAAAGGAGATAAGGCAATACTTGAAGCGGTCAAGAAATGCATCGCATCATTATTCACTAACAGGGCAATTTCATACAGGGTAGACAAAGGATTTGACCACTTCAGCATCGCGTTAAGCGTCGGAATCCAGAAGATGGTAAGGTCCGACATGGCATGCAGCGGAGTTATGTTTAGCATCGATACAGAATCAGGATTCAAAGAGGTAGTCTTAATCAACGGAGCATATGGACTTGGAGAAAATATCGTACAAGGATCAGTAAATCCTGATGAGTTCTATGTATTCAAGCCAACATTAAAGCAAGGCTACAAGCCAATCTTAAGCAAGAAGATCGGAAGCAAAGAGATGAAGCTAGTCTACACTCACGATGGCAGCAAGTCTCCAACTAAAAATATCCCAGTATCTCCAGACGATAGAAATAAATTCGTCCTGAGCGATGATGAAATTTTGACTCTTGCAAAATGGGCTTGCCAGATCGAAGATCATTATTCCTGGAAAGCAGGACACTTCAAGCCAATGGACATGGAGTGGGCAAAAGATGGAAAGACAGGAGAATTATTCATTGTACAAGCAAGACCAGAAACAGTACAAAGCCAGAAGAATCACAACGTCCTTGAAACTTATGTTTTGAAAAATAAAGGAAATGTAGTTATCAAAGGAAAATCAGTTGGATCAAGGATCGGAGCTGGAGAAGCAAACGTAATAAAGAACGTACATGATATTGGACAATTCAAGAAAGGGCAAGTATTAGTTACAGACATGACTGATCCAGATTGGGAGCCGATCATGAAGATCGCGTCAGCAATTGTAACTAACAGAGGCGGAAGAACTTGCCACGCAGCAATTATTTCAAGAGAGCTTGGAATCCCATGCGTTGTAGGATCTGGCGAAGCAACTGAGAAAATCAAATCAGGCCAGCATGTAACTGTCAGCTGCGCTGAAGGAGATGAAGGATTTGTATATGATGGAATATTGAATTTCGAAGTACAAAAAGTAGATCTTCAGGGAATCCCTAAAACTAAAACAAAGATAATGATGAATGTAGGAAACCCGGAAGAAGTTTTCGAATTATCATTCACGCCAAACGACGGAGTAGGTCTTGCAAGAGAAGAATTCATCGTAACTTCATACATAAAGGCGCATCCGCTTGCTCTTCTTCATTATGATGAATTGACACCGCAAGACAGAAAGCTAGTTGATGAAATAAGCGTCGGATATCCTGACAAAGTACAATTCTTCATTGACAGGCTTGCTCAAGGAGTTGCAATGATTGCAGCAGCATTCTATCCAAAAGACGTAATATTAAGATTCAGCGACTTCAAGACAAATGAGTATGCTGGCCTTATCGGCGGTGCAAAATACGAGCCGAAAGAAGACAATCCGATGATCGGCTGGAGAGGAGCTTCAAGGTATTATGTTCCAGGATACAGGGATGGATTTGCATTAGAATGTAAAGCCATGCTAAAAGTTCGAAATGAATTCGGTCTTACAAACTTGAAATTAATGATTCCATTCTGCAGAACTGTAAAAGAAGGAAAACAAGTCTTAGCAGAGATGGAAAAAAGCGGCCTGAGAAGAGGAGAAAACGGACTTCAAGTATACGTCATGTGCGAGATTCCAGCAAACGTCATCTTATCAGACCAGTTCTCGGAAATATTCGATGGCTTTAGCATCGGATCAAACGATCTGACGCAGCTTACGCTTGGGCTTGACAGAGACTCTGAAATTGTAGCTCCAATCTATGATGAAAGAAATGACGCAGTAAAAAGAATGATCAAAAAAGTCATCACAGACTGCAAGACATATCATAGAAAGATTGGAATATGTGGCCAGGCTCCATCTGATTTCCCGGACTTCGCCCAGTTCTTAGTCGAGTGTGGAATTGATTCTATATCATTAAATCCTGATACAGTAATCAAGACAACACTAAAGATCAAAGAACAGGAAGACAAGCTTGGAATACAGTAATTTAAAATTTATTTTTCTTTAATATTATTTTTTCATTTCTTCAATCACTTTTCTTATTTGAGAAAATTCTGAAACAATCTTAAAAGGCTCAACTTTCTTTAATCTATATTCTTCATGAAATCCGAAAGTGCATGCTATTGATTTTACGCCGGCGCTCTGAGCTTCCAGTACATCTCCTGAAGTATCAGTTACAAATATGCAAGAATCAGCATTAAGAGAATACCTCTGAAAGAGTATATTGAATTTTTCAGTCTTTGATTTATGAGTTTCAACAGCAAGAACATCCTTAAATATCCCTTCGAAGTTATTATTTTTGAAATAATAATCGAGATTTTTTATTGAGTTTGAACTTATGATGTATAAGTCGTAATTTTTTTCCAGCATAATTATTTCGCTTCGAACCTTTGATTCTAATTTATGATCCTTGAATGTCTCGAATTCTAGTTCCCGGAATTGATCATATTGTTCTGTGGTATATTTGAGTTTATGATGTATATTGCCTTCGAAATAAGATCGATATTCTTCTTGAGAACTACCGACATGCACTGTCTTATGGCAAGTATACGTCGAATCAAAAGTATTTTGTATAACGCCGTCAAAATCAAATATTATAGCTTTCATTTTTATGCTCCAACCTATTCAATAAAAAATATAACAAAAATAAAGTTAAATAAAATAATGGAATAAAATAAATTTACTTCTGATAGAATCCTTCGCTTAATTTTTCTTTAGTCCAATATAATAAATTAAGGCAATTCTCAAGCTTTGGAGCCTGGAAACCCCAATTATTTATCTGTTTTACAGATTTCTCGATTTTTTCTATACCATCTTCTAGGGAGATTGATTTCTTAGAGTAGCCAAATTGATCTCCGCCCAATCCATACACTTCTATATTTTTCATCCTGTCCAAGCCTTTTTCATATCCTTCTTTAGTATTATAAAATGCGAGATAAGAATTTTTAGGGACTCCGAGTTTTAGTTGCATGACATGAGTAAATTCTTCTGATGCGCCGTCGCTATATTCCCAGTCATCATGCATGAACATCTCAGATGCTTTCTCGGAAATCATTGTAAGCCATAACGCTTGGAATTCTGGCTGTGACCATCTTTGCCGGCTAGGCTCAAGATCTGCAGGAAGAATCGTGCATTTGTCTGTTAGATTATATTTTTGGACAGCATCTAAAAATCTTAATGCGCTTTGATAATTTTGGTTCATTGCAGGCATCAATATTTTTTCCCTGAAATCAGGATGAGTCTTCTCCGATATGCCGTGTTCTCTTTGAAGGCCGTACATTATTTTTCCTGTCGTAACTGGAGAACTCAGATATGAAAATCCCTGCGGGTTATTGAAAATTCTAACTGTTCGTTCTATATTATGTATTGTCTTCCCAGTTTCAGTTACTTCCTGATCAACAGGTCCGTCTTTAGGCCATGCTGCCGACTTGTACTTATACCATAAAGACATTTCTTCAAGTGTTTTTTCTTTTGTCTGTTCTGCAATTTCCATAATTTCAAACCCCCACTAATCTCGCATTTCAAGATATTTTAAAAGTTTTACCAAATATCTTTATTTTAAAGTAGTAGCAATATTTATATAGTATTGCGTAATTCTCACCCTATGTTGGGGTGTAAAGGTGTTTGAAGATTTTGGGCTGACACATTACGAAAATAAGGCACTTGAAATAATTCTATCGACTGAAACAGACTTGCGTGAACTATCAACAGCAGCAAAAATTCCGCCAGGAAAAGTATATTCTATTGTCAAATCACTCCACGCTAAGGGTTTAATTAAGCTTACAGAGACCAGGCCAAAAAAAGCTTATGTAGAAAATGCTTCAGAAGTAATATCCAATCTTATCGAACAAAAGCAGCAGCGCGATGAGAAAAAATTCTCACAACTCAGATTGCTTGCCTCATCTATTTCAGTATCTAAATCAGAACCTAATGAATTATTCATGATAGGATCAAGCCAACAAGAGAATGGAACAATACAGCTTAAGGCGTTTCAAGGCGCAAAAAAAGAAGTGTGCCAAATATTCAATAAAAATCATAGGCCGAAAGATAACAGGGAAAATAAGCAAATATGGGAAATCGAGATAAAAAAATGCATCGACAAGGGAGTAATTTTCAAGGCGCTCTATCCTTTTGATACAGTTCTGCCGGAAATACTGGCGAGTCTACCAAAAGACAAATTCATCGTCAGAAGATATGCTGGAGATTTCAGCAGAATAGATATCATTGATAATAAGAAAGTCCTTATAAAAATTGTTCCTGAAGATCAAATGCTTTTTGGCGGCCTTGTTTACTTCGAAAATGAGAAATTTTCCAGAAACTTAAAAAAGATATTTGATAATATGTGGGATAGTGCTTCAGAAAAATAGCAAAATGAATCAAAAGCTGGAATATATAATAACAGAACTTAATCCTATAAATGATTTCAGAAATGTAAAATTCTATGAATTATTGCCTAAAAAAACACTTAACTCACTATTTAATATAACAAAATCATATTTTAGAGGAGCAATTCTTGGATCGATAATCGGCTGCACATATCATTATATTTTTGGAGATAATATAAGCGAAGAAATAATTAAAGGAGCTATAGCAGGATTTTTCTTAGACGGAGCGCAGTATCATGCCAGGTGGACATATCATTTTATCAAAGAACAATTTAGCAGCATAAATAAAGTTAAAAATCAATTAAAAAAATAATTATAATCAATCTTTATTCTTCAAGAACTTATCGTAAGAATTATTTCGGTTTGTCAAGACGTCTGCTCCAAAACCGAGTGCTCCGCCTGCAGCCATACCGATTAGAGCAAATAGCCAGACGTATCCCCATTCTGCACGTTCTACATCTATAGCATTAGGAAATAATCGTGCATACCCTTGCATAGTTTCTGAAATTATTTCTTTTTTCATCTCAGAAATCTTGCCTTCGTCTTTTTCTTTGTAATCAAGAGTTGCGGCAATATATGCATCAACTTTTTTCATAAGGGAGGGAACATTTTGCTTTGTATAATCTATCGTCTGAACCATTGCGCCGATTAATGCAGAAATATCTTCTCCATGCGATTCAGCGCTTCTTATTGTTTTTAATTCTTCAGGTCTAGGCCTGCTTTCATCATATGTTCTTATAAAGCTTGATTTTGCATTCTTTTTATCAACATCCCATTTATTTGCATCCTGTATTAGCGCATACTGCAAAGCCATTATTTTCTCAAGATTTTGATGAGGATGAGATCCTGCAGCCCAGCTATTTGCAATCTTTAGATAATTCTCTTCCGGGAAATTATTATTTTCATAATCATATCTATGGCTTTTTTCTATCGCCCATTCGTTTTCAGCGCCGGTCTCCTTTGCCACAATAAATAACGTATCAATAGTTACTTTTGGGAAATAGTCCCTGAAATGATCCAAAAGTTTTGCTGATTCCTCTCCTTCTTTTTTGTAATAATCATATTTATTATCAGTATAATCATATACTTGTTTTGTTTTCATTACTGTTCGCGTATGCTCCTTTCCGTCAGAATCAGTGTAAGTCTCATCTTCAAAATATATTTCCGTATGATATTCATCATGATGGTATTCGTCCCAAGTCTTCTCAAGAGGAACTAAAGTATAATCAATATGTTTTTTCATTGCAACAACATTTTTCAAATCTTTCATCAAAGAATCTGCAAGTGCTGGGACCTCGGCATTTAATTGAGGCAACTCATAGTGATATTGCTTGAAAGTTATATCTTTGTGGAATTCTAATTCCTGGGCAAAGGATCGCGTGTTATCATCTAAGAAACTTCTGTGCCATGATTCATTATGTGATTCAAGTATCTTCATGTAGAAATCATTTGTCTTGCATAAGAACTCAGTCATATTTGGAACATTCAAGTGATGCTTCATCTGCATTTTTTCAATGCCGCGTATTTCAGAAAAGCCGAGCCTGTATATTTTGTTTTTATCGTTTTCATGATCATAACTCCAAATCCCGGCGGCGAGTCCGCCTAAAGCTACTCCTATAAAAACTTCTGCGCTAGTATGCTTTAATGTATAGAAAAAACCATTTTTTAGATCTTTTAATTTTGAAGATATACTCATAATTACTGGTATAGAGACTTATTTAAATAATTTACTATTTATACCACTATAAAGTGATGAACAAAGGAATGTTTAAAAGAATGTTTACTTTCTCCACTTATTCTCAAGGCACCACTTGTCTCTTCCAAACATAGCTATTGCAAGCGTTGCGCAAGCAAGTCCAAAGTCTCTTGCGCCAGTCTGGTTGAATCCAATAGTGTAAGTTATTCCAAAAAGATGCAATGCAAGAAGCAATGCGACAATTCTAGGATAAATTCCTAATGCCAATAATATTGCGCATATCAACTCAAATATCGCATTTAAGAAAACGAAAGTTTCAGCAGATGCAATTCCAGTAACGTGTTCTGGAACATATGCAACCCAATGCGTTGGCTGGATAAGCTGCGCAAGCGAGAAATACAAGAACACAACAACAAATGAATATCTTAAAAATATTGGAGCATACTCCTTAAGTTTTGAATCATCGAATATTCTGGATAATTTATTTGCCATCCAATCACCTTGTTTATTTAATATTAAATTACTTCAAGCTTCCTTTATACATGCTTGCAGCTTCTACATCTGAAAATTTAATATTGTAAGAGTCGACAACTGTCTCAAATGCATCAGTTCCGCAATACGTCTGAAGTTCTGAATCAGGATTCATCTGAAGATAAGAAGTTATATCATATACTGCGTTTCCGTATGCTATCCAGCATTCAGATATAGTATTATGTTTTGAAAGTTCTAAAGCAAGCCCGCCTAGTTCTGAACTTGATTCCACATTTTCTTCAGAAACATATCCTACACTCGTTCCCGGGGAATGATCTGAAGCCCGGTATTTTGCGCCGTAATACTTATCGCCCTCACTTTGAGTGCTACATGCTACTAAAAATACTGACAGAAATAGAATCATAACCATGGATATTGTTTTCATAACTTCAATAACGGGCTGTTTTTTAAAAATCTTGCGAATAAAAGGAGCACGAAAGTGAATGCTGGCAAGGCTCGCATCGATTCTTTATTCGTTTCCCGCCTACGAGTCTAGACGTAACAGCGTGTTTATAACAGGGCTCGCTAGCTGCCAGCATTCTCATTGCAGGAAGGCCATTTTTTTCCGCAAATCCAACAATCAACTTTATAAGTAAAAGTTCATTCTACGACATTGGTGATTATTTATGGGCGTAGAATACAGTGAATTTAAAGGACATAAAATGATTGTTTTAAAGAAAGACGAGAATGACCAGTATCCATTCCAGTTCGGAAAGGCAAAGGCGAAATTAATTGTCGATAATTTCCAGGCAATAAAGGATTTTGCAGAAGAGTAAAATCTTCATTCATTTTTTAATTATTCACAATTTCTTTTCAACCTAAAGAGGATTCATGAGATTCATCTGGACATATGTAAAAAAACATAAGAAAACTTTATTCTTAGCTTTAGTTCTTGCTGTAATAAACCAAGTATTCTCGCTTCTTGATCCACAAATTTTCAGGCTTATTGTAGATAATTATGCAATGCAAGCAAATACAATGCCTCGGGACGTCTTCATTCAAGGAGTCGTTCTCTTGCTTCTTGCAGCAATGGGTGTTGCATTAGTATCAAGAATTGCAAAGAACTTCCAGGATTATTATGTAAATGTAATAACACAGAAAGTCGGGACAGAAATGTATTCAAACAGCGTGGAACATACACTATCGCTTCCCTACGGAATTTTCGAAGACCAAAGATCAGGAGAAGTACTCCAGAAACTTCAGAAAGCAAGACAAGACACGCAAGTTCTTATAACAAGCCTGATCAACACTGGATTTTTTTCATTAATTGGAATATTATTTGTCGTGACTTACGCGTTCACAGTTCATTGGAGCATCGGCGCAGCATTCTTCATGCTAATACCTCTTTTAGGATTCTTTGCATTCCTCTTAAGCAGGAAAATCAAGCAGGCACAGAAAAATATCGTCGCTCAAACTTCGCAGCTTGCAGGCTCAACAACTGAGACAATCAGAAATGTCGAGCTAGTAAAAAGCCTTGGACTTGAAGAGCAAGAAATCAAAAGATTAAATGCAACAAATGAAAAGATACTGCAATTAGAATTAACTAAAGTAAAGCAAGTTAGAAAATTAAGCTTTATCCAAGGGACAATGATAAATACGATGAGATCTCTCTTGCTGTTATTAATGCTCTGGCTGATATTTAGCGGAACAATAACTATCGGTCAGTTCTTCAGCCTTTTGATATACTCATTCTTCATATTCGGGCCTCTTGGAGAGTTCGGAAATGTTGCAACACAATATCAGGAAGCAAAAGCAAGCGTCGAGCAGCTTGAGGAAATACTCAAGATAAAGCCAGCTCCAAAGCCAAGAAACGCAAGAAAACTTGAAGAAGTAAAAGACATAAAGGTTTCAGGAGTAAATTTCAAGTACAGCTCTGGAAGCTCCGTCATAGATAAATTAAATCTTCATATAAAGAAAGGAGAAACTGTAGCGTTCGTCGGTCCATCCGGATCAGGAAAGAGCACAATAATAAAATTAATTGTAGGCTTATACAAGCCGACAGGCGGAAAAATAACATTCAACGGAATTGAATCCAAAACTATCGATTACGACGATCTTAGAAGAAAAATTGGTCTTGTCTCCCAGGACACTCAGCTCTTTGCAGGAACAATTCGGGAGAATTTATTATTCGTAAATCCAAAAGCTACAGACAAAGAATGTTTAGAGGCATTAAAGCTTGCTTCAGTTACAACTATTATTGAAAGAGGCGGCAAAGGCCTTGATTCAAGAATCGGAGAAGGCGGAATAAAGATTTCAGGCGGAGAAAGACAACGCTTAGCGATTGCAAGAGCGTTGCTTCGAAATCCTGAGATATTATTATTTGATGAAGCAACATCAAGTTTAGATTCAATAACAGAGAAAGCAATCACAAAAACTATTGTAGACATAAGAAAGCACAGGCCTAACATGATAATAATTCTAGTAGCGCACAGGCTATCAACTATAGCGCATGCTGACAGAATATACGTCCTCCAGAAAGGCAAGCTAATAGAACAAGGCAATCACAAGCATCTTCTTGCAAAGAAAGGACTATATGCAGCATTCTGGAAGCAGCAAATAAGCGCTGAGTAAACCATTTCACCATTTTCCATAATATTTATAAATAAAACTCTACTTTTTAGTAATAACATATTCCTTTGGAGAGATATCAATGATTAAAAAACAATATTACAAATACCCAAAAACTGATAAACAACTTACCATTCAAGAAGCGACTCAAACATTAATTGATGTTTGCAAATATGTAGAGAACAAAGGATTTTCAGAACACAAGGAAGCAGACAGAGCTTCAGGGATTGCTCAAGGACTTATAGCTTTAAAATTCAAAAATGGCGCAGTATTAAAAAGCGCAGAATTCCAGAATGCGAAGGAAAAATTTGTACTCCTGGAAAAAATAGTGAATGAATTAGATACAATTCATCAACTATATATCAGCGATATGGATGACTACACAGAGTACGGATCAGAAAGCCATAAAGAAAATTTCTTAAAAAGAGCATATTC
>Ga0196981_1000422_pt1 | contig 14273 bp, 12 predicted proteins | sample S3_2013CmetaG_FD_155462 | JGI IMG/M metagenome (GOLD analysis project Ga0196981, IMG submission 155462) | Soil microbial communities from Anza Borrego desert, Southern California, United States - S3_20-13C | ecosystem: Environmental > Terrestrial > Soil > Desert | place: USA: California... | reverse complement strand
GCGTGAGAGAGTAGGCGAGGTCGCTGGTCAGCGCGGGCTTGACGTCCTGGGCATTGCCAAGCAGCGCGGTCAGGTTGCGCAGCAGTTCGTTATCGTTCTTGGGATTTGAGGCCTGCAGCTGGTTCATGATCGCGGTTTTTTCCGCGGCGGGCCTGCGGTCAACCTCGGCAAGTTTTGCCTGCAGTTTTTGCGTGCCCTTCATTTGCGCCAGCTTCGCATTGAGCGCCTTCATGAAGGCCTGCGTATCGGAGACAGAGGAGGTTTTCGCGCGCGGCGCTTGCGCTGCCATCGCTTTCGATCCCTGCATGCCGATAATGTTGCTCAACTGATCCACGTCGGGTCCTTAGGTTGTCTCGCGTCTATCCTTGCACGAGCCGTGCCAGATTTATCGAGGCTAGAAATTAATGGGGATGAAAGAAGTACCTGTGGCGCAAGCATTAAGCGCTTCACTAAGCGCGCACGCCAAGATGGGCCGCCTGTGGGAAGCAGGCGGCCCGCTTGGGTGGGAGAGAGTAGTGCTAGAAGTCAGGTGTCAGAGATTTTTGTCCACCGAGAGGGAAAGGGTGGAGGTCTTGTAGGCTTGTGCATGTCCTTTCGCTGAATAGTTGGTCTGCTTGTCGTCGACGACCGCTTTGCGGGCGACGTCGAGTATCTTGTTCACGAGGCGGCCGGCGCTCGACTTCGCGGTTTCCAGCGCGGCGAGGTTATCCTGCAGAATCCGGGTGAAGCCGGTGCGGGAGCGCACGAGTTTTTCGCGGAGCGGCATTTCCAGCTGCGCGACTTCCGCCTTGCGGGCGGAAAGGCCGGTCACGAGCACCTGGTAATCATTGGCCAGCTGTTTCTTCGCGGCCTGGAGGCGGTCCACGGTCTTGAAATCGGATTTGCGGAGGGCGGTTGTCTCCTCGTTCAGCAGCTGGCCGAAAGTGTCGAGCAGCTTCATTACCGAGTGGACATCATTATGCAGGTTTGCATTGGCCGGCTTCGAAATCGTTCTGGTCATCGTTCCCATAGTCTCACCCCTTGTTCTGTTGTTCTTCTTGGATCTTCAGCATCATTTTCTGGATTTCACTTGCAATGCCCGTGCCAGTTCCTTTGGCGAGTGACTTGCCGTATTCCTGGGTCAGCAGTCCGCGGAACATCTTCTCTCCCTGGCCGCCGCCAAACATCGGGTCGTCGCCGACGCCTTCGAACATCACGGACATCATTTCGCTCATGAACATGCCGGTGAATTCCTCGGCCGTTTTGGAGAGCCGGCCGGCATCCTGCGCCGCTGCCCGGGCCTGCTGCATCGCGAAATCGACAGTACCGTTGAAAGGGGACATATCCATGTTACATCACCTCGATTTCAGCCTGCAGGGCCCCCGAAGCTTTAATCGACTGCAGGATTGTAATGATGTCGCGGGGACCGACACCAAGGGCGTTGAGGCTGGCGACGAGGGTCTGGAGGCTCACGCCCGATTGCAGCACGGCGATCTTGTTCTCTTCATCCGCGTCGACCTGGACTTCAGTGCGCGGCACGACAACTGTTTCGCCTTCTTCGGCAAATGCGTTCGGCTGGGATACCTGCGGCGTTTCCGTGATGCGGATGGTCAGGTTGCCCTGCGCCAGCGCTACGGTCGAGATACGGACATCCTTGCCCATGACGATCACGCCCGAGCGCTCGTCAATCACCACGCGCGCCATCTGGTCAGGCGAGACGCGCAGCTGCTCGATATCGGTGATGAGGTTAACGAGGCCGGCCTTGTAGCCGGGCGGAATGGTCACGGAAACCGAAGCCGGGTTTTCCGCCACAGCGACGCCGGTCTTCAGGTAGCCGTTGATTGCTGCCGCAATGCGGCGCGCGGTTGTCAGGTCAGGATTACGCAGGCCAAGGCGGGTCGAAGTCATGCCTGCCAGCGTAAAGGGAATTTCGCGCTCCACGATCGCGCCTGCCGAAATGCGGCCGCCGGTCGGGATGTTCTGGATGACGGAAGCGGAGTCGCCCTTCGCGGAGAAGCCCGCGATCGCAACCGAGCCTTGCGCGACGGCATAGACCTGGCTATCGGCGCCAAGCAGCGGCGTGACGAGAAGCGTGCCGCCCTGCAGGCTTTTGGAATCGCCAAGCGCGGAGATGGAAACATCAATGCGCGAGCCTTGGTTGGTAAACGGCGGCAGCGTTGCCGTGACCATAACGGCCGCGATGTTTTTGGTGTTCAGCTTCTCGGCGCGCACGTTGACGCCGAGGCGCTCGAGCATGCCGATGAGGGATTGCTGCGTGAAAGGGGAGTTGTTAAGGCTGTCACCCGTGCCGTTGAGGCCGACCACGAGGCCGTAGCCGACCAGCATGTTGTCGCGGACGCCTTCAATCTCGACGATATCTTTAATGCGGGTGGTGCCCGAAGTCGACGCGACCTGCAATTCCTTGCCTTTTACCTGTGCCGCAGCCATTTGAGGCGCTGCAGTCGCCAATGTCGCCGCGAGGATCAATTTCATAAAAGTCTTCATGGCATCCCATCCCAAAGCATATGTTTTCCCTTAGAAACAGATGCGAGGATCATGCCAGACATAAAACCTTATTTTTCAGTGGCCTACTGGACGCGGCATCACGATGGTCGCCCCCAAGCGCAGAAAATGGGTAAATATTGCCGACTGGTAAGCGCGCTTATTAACACTTATAGTGAGTGTTCATGAAAGTTGACGGACCGGGAAAATCCAGCGGCACCAAGGGCGTGTCAAAGACAGGGGCCAAAAAAGGCGCCTCGAGCACCTCGTTTGGCGGCATGCTGGATGACACGGAAGAGGCGGAAGGACAAAAACCCGTCAGCGGCGCTATGTCCGTAGGTCAGCTTGATGCGCTTCTATCGCTTCAGGAAAGCGGCGGGGGTACTTCCGAAGAGGCTCGCAAACGGGCGAAGCAACGCGCAGCACTTCTCCTCGATCACCTTGACCAGGTGCGCTTGGGCATTCTCCACGGCGGCATCCCCGTTGCTGCGCTGCAGCAATTGACGACGATTGTGGGTAGCCACCGTGACAAAATCATGGATCCCCGGCTTTCCGAATTGCTGGACGAGATCGATCTCCGCGTCCAGGTAGAGCTCGCAAAACACAGCATGCGCGACTGAAAATCTCCGTTTTCCGATAATATTTTGCCGTTTCGATGGAGTTCCACAGCGCTGTTGTGCATTGGGAGCCGGACGTTTATAATTTGAAGATACGCAAAACCAAGGTACGGACCCATGACCTCACTGCCTGAAACATCGCCGACCATCTTGCCGCCGGATTACAAACCGACGGAAAAAGAAAAATTCATGAACCCGGTCATGCTCGAATATTTCCGCCAGAAGCTGTTGCGCTGGCGCGCCGAGCTGCTGGAGGAATCCACTGAAACGATCAAGGAAATGCAGGAAGACAACCTGCAGAAACCCGATATCGCGGATCGCGCCTCGGCCGAGACGGATCATGCCCTTGAGCTGCGCACGCGTGACCGCGAACGCAAGTTGATTTCCAAGATCAACGCGGCCCTCGAAAAAATCGAAGACGCGAGCTACGGCTTCTGTGAAGAAACCGGCGAGCCGATTTCCATCGCCCGCCTCGAAGCCCGCCCGATCGCGACGCTTTCCCTGGAGGCGCAGGAACGCCACGAGCGCAAAGAGCGCACGATGCGCGACATGCGCGAATAGATTACGGCTTCTAAGAGAAAAGCCTCCCGGCCGGGAGGCTTTTTTTTCGACTCGGTTTCTCATCGAGTCGAGTACCTGCAAACCAGCCGGGGCAAGTGGACAGGCAACAGCAGATTCACCTGATCGCGTTTCGGAAAATCGCGACGAATAATTTCATCACGGGTGCGCGGGGGCAACCTGCGTTATTTTGCACTGCTGCGGGTAGGGATTTCGGGAATGCTTATCGTTGTTGAGTTTCTTTGCGTAATCGCGATAAGCGCAGCAAGCTTATGTCAAAGCGCTGTTTTCATAAGCTAACCGTTCGTTGCAGAAACGCCCGTAAGACCGACAGAACTTGAAATTTAAATGCCGCTTTGCAGCACATCTTTTTTCGACTGTTTCGTTTTTTGGTCTTGTCCGTTTTACAAAAACTGTTACCGTTCTGATTGTTAAAAAACGCTCCACAAACTGCGAGAAAAGATTCTGGCACGACACTTCGCCGGGCAGGGACTCTTTTTGAACGCAGCGGCACTTAACGAAACTTTAACTGTTACGGGTTGTATAGATGCCAACGCCCTCGGACCGGAGAAAGATCGAAGCTATTTTGCGCGAGCCGCTGACACGGCACCGCCTGATGCTGAACTCCAAGCTCCGCGCCGCGCAAGTAGACGAAAACCCGACCCCCTTTACCTTCGACGATCTGAAGGCATTCATGGGCGCGATCCGTAGCGCGGATCCGAACTTCCAGAAAGAGACGCTGAACGCGCTTGAGGCCGTTTCGACCGGCAAGGCCCCGCAGGAGCCGCGCTTCGACACGCCCGAAACCCAGCTCGTCTGGGGCGCCTCGCTCGCTTTCCTGAGCGCGAACCCAGATACAATGAAAACCTGGCTGAAGCCGCCCGCAGAAGGTGTGCAGCTTCCCCAGACGGAATTGTGGAAGCAGGTCACCACGACCGACTACGCTTACGGCGAATTGCTCAGCCACGCGCACCATATCCGCGAAGCGCTGCGCGACAAGGACACCAAATACGGCTGGGGCGAGCCCGGCACCGGTTTCTCGTACGACCGCGCCAAAAACCTCATCAACGTCGACTTCATGCAGTCGATGGTTGTGGGCTTCGAACATGCCCGCGCGGATGTTTACCGTGAAATCGGTCACTCCCTGCTTTCGGTCAGCTATCCGAAGCGGATGAAGGAAGTTTACAAGGAAATGCAGCCGCTGATGAAGAAGTCGCGGCTGGCGCAGATGAAAAAGGGCCCGAAGCTCAAGCCCGACGAATATAAAAAGCTGACGATGCTGTCGACCGAATGGCAGCTGCGCCACATGCTGTTCCAGGCGGCAGAAGAGAACGTCGCCAACCGCTTCGTCGCCAATATGGGATCGCAGCTGCTGCAGGATTTCGGCGTCTCGCTGAACAACACAGCCGTCACGCACCGCGGCGTTGGCCTTACCCGTTTGCCGAATGACGGCATGTCGGACGAGCTGAAGCGCTACATGAACCTCTGCAATGCTGTGCAGCTGAGCTTCTTCGCGAATAACGCGCTGTTCGATGATACCGATGCCGGCTGGTCGAAAGTCGGCGTGGACGCGAACCTCGTGCGCAAAAGCGCGACGCTGAATGCGCGCCCCGCGGGCCAGAAAGACGACAAGGTCGGCATCGCGCATCCCGACTTCCAGCATATCCGCGATCTCGCCGGTGGCCCCAAAGGCCTTGAAAACCTGCAACCGAAGCAGCACGAGCGCCTCTTTGGCTGGGCGAACCTCCGCAACCGCGTCGAACGCGCGGATGCGGACCGGAAGGCGATCATCGAGGAAATCTGGCGCGATTACGCGGAAGATCTGATCCAGAAGATCCTGAAGATGGCGAATGACCAGATCGATGAAAATCTGGACAAGGCCCAGAAGGATCCGAAGAACCAGAAAGACAAAAAGAAGCAGGACGGCAAGGACCTCGATCAGGACCAGGACGGCGACGATCAGGATGGCGACGACGGCCAGGATGGTCAGGATCAGGACGGCCAGGAAGGCCAGGAGGGTCAAGGCCAGGGCAAAGGTAAAGGCAAGGGCAAGGGCAAGGGCAAACCCCAAAAAGGCAAGAAACAGCGCGGCAAGCCGCAAGGCGAGCAGGACGACGGCGACTCTGACAACGCTGATGGCGACGATGCCGACGGACAGGAAGGCACAGAAAAAGACGGCCAGAAGAAAGACGGCAAAAAAGGCGATAAAAAAGGCGAGAAGAAAGAAAAAGCCAAAAAAGGCGAGAAGGGCGAAGACGGCGAGGAGCAGGACGGCGACGGCGAAGATGGCGAAGGCCAAGACGCTGACGGCGAAGATGCTGACGGTGAAGGCAATCAGAAAGGCAAGGGCAAGGAAGGCAAGCTCGGCCAAGATGATGAAGATACCGTTCCCGTCGAAGGCGCTGGCGACCAGCCCGCCCCCAAAGGCTCGACCGAAGTGCCCAGTGACGAACTGGACCCGAACGGCGAAGGCAAGGATGCCGATGGCCAGGACGGCGACGGCCAGGATGCTGACGGTGAAGACGCGGATGGCGAAGACGCGGACGGCGAGGATGCCGACGGCGATGACGGCATGACCGCGGAAGACCTCGAAAAGGAACTCGAAAAGCGCAAACAAAAAGGCCAGGAAGGCGATGACGCCGACGGGCAGGATGGCCAGGACGGGGACGGCAAGGGCAAACCCGGCAAAGGCAAGCCCGGCAAGGACGGCAAGCCGTCCAAGCAGGCAGGCCATGGTGACGGCAAATCGCTTGAAGAGCTCTCGAAGCTCGACTGGACCGATTACCACAAGCGTATCGCCGAACTCGCAGGCCCGATCAGCCGCGTCCGCAAGCTGTTCAAGGACGTGCAGGAACGCCAGCTGCAGCGCAAGCGCGCGGTGTCGCAGGATCTTGAAATCCTGCCGCAGGACGGAGAGGTAAAGGACCGCTTCAACACCGAAGCGCACCGCAACCTCACCATCAAACGCAAGCTTGGCGACGTGCAGGAAAACGACCTCAAGCGCTTCCATTCCGACACGATCAAGATGGTGCCGACCGAAATCGACATCGTCATCATGATCGACGGCTCCGGCTCGATGAACGGCACGGCGCTCAATTCCGCGCTGCAGGCAGCCGCCATTATGTTCGAGGCGGCGTCCGGCAAGGACATGAAGATGAACGTCTATGTGGGCATGTGGGGGGATTCCAACCCGCCGATGCTGATCACGCCGGGCGCCGACCGCATTGAGATCGGCAAGCAGATGGCGCGCGCGCAGAAGGGCCTCAATTCCGGTACTGATCTCGCGCCCGCGATCAAGAAGGTCGCAAAAACGATCGGCGAACAGCGCGGCAAAAGCGGCACGCTCTCGGGCTTTACGCATGTCCTGATCATCTCGGACGGCGACATGTTCGACGCTGCTCCCTCGACCGAGCGCATCAACACGATGTTCGAATACTCGGACAAGATCACGTTCGACACGGCCATCATCGGCCGCGCTGGCACCAACATGGAAAAGATGGCCAAGGATATCAAAGGCCGCAAAAACTACCAGGACGTGGGTGTAACGCTTGGCAGCAATCCCAACGAAATCCCGATGGCAATCGTGGGGCTGCTGCTCGAAAAAGTTAAGAAGACCGGCAGTTTCGTCGCCGTTCCGAACAGTCAGAAACGCCGGGCCATGAACAAGGCTCATAACAAAATGGATAGGAAGCCATGAAGAACAACAAGACATCGCCCCTGAAGACGCCGCTTAAAGACCTCACGCCCGAGGATCTGAAGTCTCTGGAGAAGCCGCTCGGCACGTCTGACCGGCCCTATCCGATGTGGGGCTCGCAGCGCGTTGAACACAACGGCCGCGCCGATCTCGAACAGGTTCTTTCGGTCATCGCCGATGACACCTATCCGATGAAGGTGTTCTCCGACCGCCCTTATAAAGAAGTGGTGGCGATGGCCTATGCCGACATGCCGGTGCCCTCCATGCTGCCGCTGTTCTTCGATGGTCTCGAGCGCCGCAAGCCGACCTCGACCAACCGCACGCAGATGATGATCGGCGATCCCGGTGCCGGTAAATCCTTCCTGGGCGCGCTGCAAGGCCGCCTCCGCTCCAAAGAGCCTATCGAAGTCCTCGACTGCGGCGGCAAGAACATGCGCGAGCTGCTGTTTGAAATGGTCCTCGATTTCGGCGCGGGCGATGCGCTCCCGAAAGCGATCGACAAGCGCCTGCAGGCGGGTTCCCTTGAATCCCTCTCGGCGTCGCTGCTGCGCGGCCTTCCCTCGGAAGTGCTGTCGCTCGATGAAGACGGCCAGGTGAAGTCGATTGACTGGAACGGCCTGAAATCGGCTGGCTCAGACAAGGTCGAAGCCGCGTTCGAAGTGCTTAAGAAAGTCTCGAAAATCGAAGGCCTCGACAACGCCGGCGGCAACGCGCTTGGCATGAACTCGCAGTACGGCCCGCTCATCCGCAAATTCATGGCGGGGGAGGAGATCGTCCTCGACGAATACAACAAGTCGCGCGAAGGCACCGACGACAACCTGCAGACTGTCTGGCAGTTCTGCATCGGTGAATTGAAGGAGTGCACCGTTGAAAACCCGCTGAAGAACAAAGACGCTTCGGCAGGCCCGTCCGAATTCACTTTCCGCCGTGAAGACATGAAGCCTGGCTTCTTCGTTACCCTCACCGGTAACAAGAAAGAAGACGGCATCACCACGCGTTCGCTGAACAAGTCGGTTTACTCCCGCCTGTCGCCGCAGACCCTGCCCGATCCCGACATCATCGACTGGCAGCACCGCATCTGCCAGATGATGGTCGGCCTGCCCGTTTCGACGCTCTACACCGCGTTCAAGGAACAGGCAGATAAAGATCCCGAGGCCTTCGGCGACTGGCTGCTGAACCTCCGCAAAACGAAAGCGGAAATCGAGGGCGGCCGCGTTCCCGAGTTGCAGGAAACCCTGCTGAAAAACTGGAAGAACGTCGTCAACTCGTCTGAAAAACTCGCGAAGTTCTACGACAAGTGGCAGCAGATGACGGATGCCGAGAAGATCACCTCGAACGGCCATGCCGACCTCGTGGAAGAAGTGGATGATGAATACTCGAAGAAAGAGGGCATCGACTTCCGCAAGATCAAGCAGCACCTGGAAGAGGCGATTCCAATCCGTCCCCGCATGCAGAAGGAAGACGCGCCGCGTATCGTCAACTTCGGTTCATGGGAAAAGGCACCGAAACTCTCTGATCCAGTCGAGGAAAACCCCTCGCTCAATTTCGGCACGCGCCTGACCGAGTTCCTCGAGCGCATGGTGTACGAGAAATCCGGCGCCGTTGGCAAAAACAAACTCTACAACAAGCTCAATAAGTCGATGCAGGAATTCGCGCTCCGCGACATCACCCTGCAGGAAGCTGCGCGCTCCAAACAGCGTTCGGTCGAAGAAGACCTGAACATCTCCTCGTTCAATGATCGCGATCTGTCGAAACAGGCGATCATGGCGCGCAAGGTGTTCTGTGACTTCCTGCGCCAGACCAATCCGGAAATCACGGCGTCCGACGATGAAATCGTCACGCCGAAGAAATTCCTGGATGCGCTGACGCATGTTTCGCAAAAGGATACGGCAGCAACGAACGAACTGTTCGTGACCAACCGCGATCCAGAGCAAGTCTTTGCCGGCCGGCCTATTGCCGGCGCGGTCATCAAGGACACCGCCGTCTATGCGCTTCAGAACAAGGATCTCGACTTCACGCTGAAGGACCTCGTGCATCATGACGACTTCATCGCGTCGCTCGCGCTCCCGACTGTTGGCGCCAAGAACCTGTCCGCTGTCTGGGAACAGAACATCCGTCCGCTCACCAAGGGCGCGGCGAATGACTCGGCTGCACCCGCGGCCGCGCCCGCAGCATCCGGTTCGATCCTCGATCATGATGAAGCGCTGTTCATCGCCGAAGGCAAATCAGACAAGAAGATCGCGACGACCTCCGTCCAGGTCCTCTATTCGGATGACGAGGGTGACCGCCCGGTGACCGTGCACATCGTCCGCAACGAAGCGCGCAACAAGACGCTCGTCGTGTCCGAAAAGGCACCGTCCAAGCTGCTCGCGGCGTTCAAGGAAGCTGGCGTCACGCATGTAGATCGCCACGACGCGAATGCCGAAGCCAAAGTCGAGGCCGCATTGACCGAGCTGACGCGCGGCATGCAGGCATCAATCAAGGACCGCCTCGTCGATGCGTTCAAATACCGCAACGACGTGGATGTCGAGCATCTCAAGGGCAAGACACCCACGCTGCCGCAGCTGCTGACGGATGACAAGGTAGACATGATGTATGCCAAGTTCGTCGTCAAAAAAGCCGCGAACGGCATGTAAGGCATGGCGCTGATGTCCACGGTGAAACTGGAAGAAGTGGCGGCGGAAGTCGCCCAGCAAAAGGCGATGGAGCGGGGACCTTTGTTCCTGCCCCATGGCTGCCGCCTTTTCCAGGTCACGTCGGGATGGGAAGCGAACATGATCCGGCATGACAAAGGCGTCGTCTCCTGCGAGACGCTGCTGGAGTTGGAGGCGGGGTTGCAAGATCCGGGCGCGAAGGTCCTGTTCATCCCGCTGAATGCCATCATCGTCGACAAAGACGTTGAAAAGCTGTGCCAGCGTAACGGCGTGGCCAAAACACTCTTCAAGGAAGTCAAGGGGACGACATGAGCGGTGGACTTTATATCAAGCAGGCCATCATCGCGGCGCTGGTCGAGCATCCGGAGCAGGAAAAGTATAAAACGCGCGCGTTCTCGGGCGAAAACCTGACGGCCATGATGGAGGCAATCGCCGAGCAGGGGAACAAGCTGACCAAGTCGGACTTCCTCTCTCCCGACGACGAGGGCAAGTTCATTATCGACACCCCAGGCTTCTGGAAAAATTTCGACAAGGTGCGTGATATCGTTGCCAAGTCAGGAGAGAAATTCGCGCTCGAGGACTTCACCCGTTATCTCGACAAGAACGAGACGCGCAACCTGCTCGATTCCGCTCGGGAACATGGCGGCCTCGGCAAGATTTTCGCGGTCGAGACGTTCCAGGGACGGTTCGATGAAATGGAGCGCCTCTGGTACAAAGTGCCAGTGCCGGCGCGACGCGACCTGTTCAAGAACGACGGCTTGCTCGATCCCGCGCTGAAGCGCTCGATGCTCGCCGCCGAAGGCCGCGAGATGCCGGAAGATAACCTTGCCAAAGCCGGCCTCACGGCAGCTGATTTGCGCGGCGCATTCCAGGAACGCGGCAATTATGAAGAAGTCACGCGCAAGCTTTCTGCGGCGGGCGATTATCTCCGCAAAGATTACTTGCTGCTGCCCGACAGTTCCGGCGATACCGTGTTCTATTATCAGGGCGCCTGGGACAAATTCGACGATATCTCCCGCAACCTGAAGGCTCATGGCGAGAAGTTCGACACGGCGGATTTCGTCCGCCAGGTCGGCTATGTCTCCAACATCCTGACCCGTGCAGCGGAGCGCAAATCGCTCTACCGCGTATTCAGCGCCGAGCATTGGGAAGGCCGCCTTGGCGACATGCTCGAGCTTTGGAGCCAGGTCAAGGAAGGCTGGAAGACCGCCACCATGACCGCCAAGGATTTCGACACAGCCTATGCCGAAGCGGAAAGCAAAACCTATGCGAGCAATGTCAGCTTTGGGGCCACGACCTCCAAAGCCCAGTTGCTCACTCCCATTGACGCCGCGGGCGCGACCATCCTACCGATCGGTCTCAAGGCCTTCTGGGATAACTTTGCCGTGAACCAGCCTGGTGCTGTGAATGATGCGCTGTCAGTCGCCGATCTGCGGCGGACCAGCGGCTTTCTTGGCGCTTCGGTACTGATGGGAGCTGTGAAGTTCGGGCACTTCGATAAAGTAGTCGATATTTCCCGCAAATCGGGAGAGCCGATCACGCTTGACGATTTTCTGTCGAAAGACCGCCACGGAAACACGCTGCTCAACATTCTCGCGGAGCGCTCGCAACTGGCACAGGTTTTCTCGCCAGACCTCTGGGCGGGACGGGTTGATGACATGAAGGCGCTGTGGACGCATGTGCGCGTCAACGACCGCAGCCAGGTCGACATCGCGCAGGCCGAAGTGGCCGCCAAACAGGCGACGCTCAAGCTGCAGGCGAAAGACCGCTTCAAGCTCGGCGGCAAGAAGCCCGGGTTCGGGATGTAACAAGTTTAGGGGATATGCCTCTTTGATTGGAAAGGCCGGTGCCGCAAGGCAGCCGGCCTTTTCTTCAGCAAAAAAAAGCCCCGGTTTTGAACCGGGGCTTTTTCTAAATCAAAGGGCTTATTTTTTCTCTTCGGTTGCCGTCTTTTCGGCGTCCGCTGCGACTTGCAGCTTGACGATCGTGTCGGGATTCGACGGCGGTTCGCCGCGGGCGATTTTATCGACATGTTCCATGCCCGAGATCACTTCGCCCCAGACCGTGTATTGCCCGTCGAGGAAGCCGGCATCCGCAAAGCAGATGAAGAACTGGCTGTCCGCGCTGTGCGGATCGTTGGAGCGCGCAGCACCCACGGTGCCGCGGCCGAAATGGGCATCCGAGAATTCGGAATTGATCTTCTGGCCCGAGCCGCCCGTGCCGTTGCCGTCAGGGTCACCTGTCTGCGCCATGAAGCCTTCGATCACGCGGTGAAATTTAAGGCCGTTATAGAAGCCCTGGCGCGTCAGTTCTTTTACACGCGCGACGTGCTTGGGCGCGAGGTCGGGGCGCAGCTTGATCACGACGCGGCCGTCCTTCAGGTCAAGATACAGCGTGTTCTCAAGATCGGCCGTGTCTGCGGCAAAGGCGGCGGAGGCCGAAAGGCACAGGGCCACAACGAGGGAGAGGAGCAGTTTCATGAAAGTCTTTTCCTTTACAGTGGTGGTTAGGCAGCAAGCGTAAATTTGACGATCGTGTCGGGGTTGCGCGGCGGTTCGCCTTTTGCGATTTTATCGACGAATTCCATGCCCTCCGTCACCTCCCCCCAGACGGTGTATTGCCCGTCGAGAAAACGGGCATCCGCAAAGCAGATGAAAAACTGGCTGTCTGCACTGTCCGGGTCGGCGGAGCGGGCGGCCCCAACGGTGCCACGCTTGAAGGGTGCCTTGGAAAACTCGGCGGGTATGTGCGTGCCTGAGCCACCGTAGCCAGTGCCGTCGGGATCCCCCGTCTGCGCCATGAAGCCATCGATAACGCGGTGGAACTTCAGGCCGTCATAAAATCCCTTGGCGATCAGCTCCTTCACGCGCGCGACATGCTTCGGCGCAAGATCTGGCCGGAGCTGGATTGTCACCTTGCCATCCTTCAGTTCCAGATAGGCGGTATCGCCCTTTTTATCGTCAGCAGCCATCGGGGTCATTCTCCTTAACACGTTATTTCGGGCTGTATCCTGCGCCCCGCGGAGGGGAAATTCAAGCCAAGGTTAAAAATACTCGGGAAATTCCTTTTCTGCCCTGGCTTTCAGCTCGGCCACTTTTTTGAGGCTGGGAATATCCGGCTTCATGCGTTCCGCTTCCTGCCAACAGGTCCACGCCAGCATGCTGTCGCCGTGCTCAAATAGGGCATCCCCGAGATCGGCGTAGGCGGTCGCCATCCAGGGGTTTGTCGCGATCGCATTCATGTCCATGCGGACGCTTTTGACGAACTCTTTTTCATTGAACGGCTTTCCCGCCCGTTCGTCGAGCAGCAGCTGCTGGCGAATGTTGCGCGCCCTGAATACGTCCAGCAGATAAGTGTAATCCTTTGCCGCCGCCTTTGCGTTTTTCAGCGACGCATTGGACATATCGAGGTCACCCTTCGTCGTGAAATTCTGCGTCAGCGTCAGCATCGTCCCCTCGACGATCGCCCCGCCGCCGGCGCTCAGAACTTTCAGGGTCAGGGGGTCGAGAGGATCGGTTTTTTCCTTGGGAAGCGATAAAAGCGCTTCATGCAGAGCGAGCAGCGCGCGCAACGGATCATTCTGTGCAAGGAAAGTTTGCACCTGCTTGCCGAAGTAATCGGCGTCCGGCCCTGGCTTGCGGGCGGAGGTCATCGCCGTGTTGATCGCGGCGTCCAGACTGAAATGCTCAGTATATCCCTCGGGTACTTTTGGCAGGGCGCCGGCAGGTTCGGTGCCCTCCAGGGTCCAGGTTCCCTGCGTGACACGTCCGACATGGTCATCGGTGCGGTAGGCAAGAGTCTGCAGGACGCTTGGCGAGGCGGCGATGGCCTTCTCGACATCGGGGTGTATATCCGCGCCGTAAACGAACAGGCGGTGGTAAACCAGCGACAGGTCTGCCGGCACCGGGGTTGAGGACAACGTAAAGCTGGCAAGCAGGCCATCGTCGGTTTCGAACTTATGCGTCTCGCCCACGACGGTAGCGCGTATTAAATGCGAGCTTTTGTTTTCCCCAGCGCTGGCATACAGCGCATCAAGGTCGACAAGGGGTCCGTTCACGTCGAGCGCGATTCCGCTCATGGTCTTGACCATTTTTCCAGTGCCGGATGCGTTCTCCCAATCGATTGCTTTTTGGGTTGCCTGGCGGCGCAGGTTGCTGCGCGCAAGCGGCATTGTGTGCAGCGGCATCACCGTATAGGTTTTTGCTGCATGGTCGATCAGGGTGAAGGATTTTTTGACAAAATCGAACAGCTTTTCTTCATCTCCCGCGC
>Ga0196981_1000421_pt1 | contig 14375 bp, 8 predicted proteins | sample S3_2013CmetaG_FD_155462 | JGI IMG/M metagenome (GOLD analysis project Ga0196981, IMG submission 155462) | Soil microbial communities from Anza Borrego desert, Southern California, United States - S3_20-13C | ecosystem: Environmental > Terrestrial > Soil > Desert | place: USA: California... | reverse complement strand
GCCTCAATGTATTCCATGCGCCAATAGGCGTGCAGGTGGTCCATGTCGTGGGTCGCGCAATGTAGGGTCCCCGAGGGGGATGTCAAAGCTGCGCGGGGGAGGAAACGGGCTTGTCGACCGGGATTGCCGCGACATAACTACCTCTATGTTCGTGGAATACCAAAAAGTCCGCCAAGAACCCGGCCGGGTGGTCCGCCGGTGGTTCGAGGACGCGGGCTTCGACTTGGTGGTGTGGTACCAGCCGGTCGGCGCGCTGGCGGGGTTCCAGATCATCTATCCGGGGGCGGGTGCCGAACGGGCGTTGACCTGGCGGGAGGGGCACGGATTCGAGCACAGCCGGGTCGACGGCGGCGACGAATCGCCCCTGAAGAACCTCACTCCGATCCTCATACCCGAGGGCGCCGTGCCATGGGAATGGCTGCGCCGGGAGTTCGCGGGCCGGAGCGGGGACTTGGAGCCGAGCTTGCGGGCCTGGATTGCCGGGCGCCTGGAGGGGCGTCGATGAGCCGGCGTTCCGCCGGACCGTCGGCAGCCCGCCCGGAATTCCGCCGCCCGGAGGCATCGTGAGCGCCGCCGCCGCCCCGACTCCTCAGCCGCCGGTCGCCACGGCCCCCGCCGCCGGGGCCGCGTTGCCGGGCGGCCTCCTCGCCGCGCTCGGACTGGCGGGCGGGTTCATGGGCTTCGTGGCGTGGGACCAGTCGCATTGGTGGCGAACGAAGGAGGATTACGCGTTCGGCTGGCTCGTCCCGGCCTTCGTTGCGTACATCGTTTACGATCGCTGGCACAGCTTGACCGACCGGGTGGGCGCGGCGGCGCGGGCCGGCGGAGGGCCCCGATGGGCCCGCTGGACCTGGCGGGCGGCCGCCGGACTGGGCCTTGCCGGCGGCGCGCTGTTGTTTCTGCTCGGCGCCCTTTACCGCGCCGGCGCAGGACCGTCCCACCCAGGGACGCTCGCCCTGACACTGGGGATGGCGGGCCTCGTGCTGGCGCTGATCTATTTCAACACGCCGGGGGGCGGTCCCGCCGCAAGCCCCGCGACGCCGGCCGGGTGGCGCGCCCTGTTCGCGGATCCGCGGCTCCGGGTGGCCGCGCTCTTCCTGTTTCCGGCGCTGGTCTGGTTGATTTCGGCCCCGATCGTTTCGGTGATCGAGAACCAGCTGAGCCTCTTTCTCCGGCACAAGGTCGCCGTGGCGGTGATGTTCACGTTCGATCTCCTGGGTCATCCGCTGGAGCAGCAGGGCAACGTGCTCGTGCTGCCCGACGGTGGGACGGTCGGCGTGGAGGACGCCTGTTCCGGCATCCGGTCGCTCACCGCCTGCCTGTTCGCCGGGTCATTCCTGGGCGCCGCGTTTTTCGAGCGCCTGTGGCAGAAATTGGTGTTGGTCGGGGCGGCGATGGCGCTGGCGTTCCTGACGAACATCGGCCGCGGCCTTTTCCTGACGGCCTGGGCCTACCGAAACGGCGCCGAGGCGATCAGCGGGACCGTGCACGACGTGGCGGGCTACGCCGTGTTGGGCGTCACGTGCACCGGGCTCCTGCTGCTCGTGCCGCTGGTGAACCTTCAGCTGGAGCGGGAAGCTCCCGAAGCCTGAGCCGCGGACGGCGGCGGCCCGTCCGGGGGGCTACGGCGCGGGCTGCTTGGGCACGGGCAGCGAGATGAACTCGTGCACGTTCGCGGGGTCGAGATACTGCCGGGCGAGGGCGGTGAGCTCGGCGGCGGTGATCGACTGCGTGTCGGTCAGCCGGTTGCGCGCCCAGTCGAGCCGCTCCGGCTGCTCCTGCGCGGCGGACAGGACCGAGCCGAGCCAGTAGAGATTGGTGCGCTGCGACTGGCGGATCGCGGTCAGCTGGGGCTGTTTGGCGCGCTCGAGCTCCTCCTCGGTGACGCCGCCAGCATGGATCTCGCCCGCGACCTGCTTGATGGCGTCCGCCACCTTGCGGGCGTGTTGGGGATCGACCGTCGCGCTGGCGACCAGGAAGCCGTAGCCGGTGAACGTGTCGCTCAGGCTCGCGCCGGCATCAGGCGAGTACGTGTCGCCCATCTCCTCGCGCAGTTTCTTGCGGAGCCGGTCCTCGAAGACGCCGCTGAGCAGCGACAGGCGGCGGGCCAGCGGCGCGTCGCGGCCGTCGGTGGCGGGCCAGTTGAGCTCGACGAGCCCCTTGGGGATCTCGGTCGGGACGAAATATTGCCGGGCGAGCGGCGCGGCGGGGAAGGACGCCTGCCGCTGGGCGCGGTAGTCGGGCTTGGGGTCCCGCGGCGGGAGCGCGCCGAACGTCTGGGCCACGGCGGCGATGGCGGCGGCCGGGTCGAAATCGCCGACGATGGCGATCTCGATGGGGGCGCGGGCCAGCTCGCGGGCGAGCCACGCCTTCGCGTCCGCCAGCGTGTACCGCTGGACGGCTTCCTTCGGCGGCACCCCGAAGCGCGGGTCGCCGTTGGCCAGCAGGCGCGCGGCGTCGGTCTGGATCGGTCCCTGCACGGTGTTGCCGAGGCGCGTGTAGAACACCTCGACGCCCTTCTCGAACTGGCGCATCGCCTCGGGCCGGAAGCCGGGGTCGGTGTAGAAGGCGCAGAGCAGCTGGAGCTGGAGCTGGAGGTCCTGCCGGTTGGTGGTGCCGGAGAACGTGAATGCGTCCGACGCGATGCCGAAGTTCGCGGCGACGGTCCGGCCGGCGAGGATGCGGGGCAGCTCGTCGACGCTGTGCCGGCCGAGCCCGCCGAGGGAGAAGGTGTTCCCGGTGAGGAAGCTGAGCCCGACCTGGTCGGCCGGCTCGGTCAGGTCCCCGCCGCCGGCGCGGACGTGCACGCGGATGCGCCCGGCCTCGAAATCGGTGGGCTTGAGGTTCAGGCGCACGCCGTTGCCGAACTCGATGAGGGTGACGCCGAGATCGTCGACCGCGCGCTGGGCCTCCACGGCGCCGGGCGCCCCGAAGTCCGTGTACGCGAACGCGGCTTCCTCGATGCGTTCCGGCGGCGCGACCGCCACCGCGCGGCTCGCCTCGTACGCCGCGACGATCTGCCGCTCGGCGTCGGGCAGGGCGAGGTTGCCGGTGACGAAGATGCGGCGGCCGAGCGCGTCCGGCCACAGCTCCCGCAGCGCGGCGAGGCACTGGTCGACCGTGACCCGCTCCAGCGCCGGGAGATAGAGCCGCTGCGACTCGGCGGGGTGGGTGAACACGGCCCGGTCGAAGAAGACGTCCACCAGCTCGCCCGCGAGCGCCTCCGAGCGGCGGGTCGGTGCGGTGCGCACGGACTGCTCGACCGCGTTGCGGAAGCTCGCGACGGATTCCCTCAGCTCGGCCGGCTGGAAGCCGTGCACGAGCGCGCGCCGCAGCTCCTGCTCGCCGACCGCGAGCGCCGCGGTCCACTGCTCGGGCTTGCAGGTCATCTCGACGCTGGCGGAGCGATAGAAGTCGTACTGCTCGGTCGCGGCGACGGAGCCGCCCATGAACGGCGCGCCCTCCTTCCGGGCGAGGATCGACAGGCGGCGGTTCAGCATGCGGAGGGCGAGGGTGCGGGGCAGGTACTTGAGCCGGTTGGCGGCCGTGTCGGGCTCCCACGCGTACGGCGTGATGGTCTGGATGGAGACGTTCACGGCCGCGGCCTCGGGCTCGGGGTGCAGGCGGGCCAGGACGCCCGGGGTCGAGGAGACGCGGCCGAGCCCGGGCGGGGGCCGGGCGGCGCCGCGCGCCGCCAGCGGGGACAGGGCCTGGACGAGCTGCGCCTCGACCGCGGCGGGGTCGAAGTCGCCGACGGCGACGACAGTGATGAGCTCGGGCCGGTACCAGGCGTCGTAGAAATCCACGAACTGCTCGCGCGGCGCGGAGCTGATGACCGACTCGAGGCCGATGGGCATGCGCTCGATGAACCGCGCCTCCGGCAGCATGAAGCCGAACTCGGCGATGAACTGGCGGAACTCGACCGAGTCGCGCGCGCGCTTTTCGCTCAGGATGATGCCGCGCTCGCGGTCGATCTCGGCCGGCTCGAGCAGGAGCCCGCCGGCATAGTCGGCGAAGAGCGTCAGCGCCCTTTCGAGGGTCGCCGGCTGCGTGTCGGGCAGCTCGAGCAGGTACACCGTGCGGTCGAAGCCGGTGTAGGCGTTCGTGTCGCCCCCGAAGCTCATGCCGAGCCGCTGGAAGTATTCGATCAGCGTGCCGGGCGGGAAGCGGGTCGACCCGTTGAACGCCATGTGCTCGAGGAAGTGGGCGAGCCCGCGCTGCGCCTCGGTCTCGTGCAGCGCGCCGGCGGCGACGGCGAGTCGGAGCGAGGCGCGGCCCTTGGGCTCCTTGTTCGCGAGGACGGCGTAGCGGAGCCCGTTCTCGAGCCGGCCCCAGCGCACCGCGGGATCCACCGCGAGGTCGCTGCCCTCGTGGGGGAAGGTGGCGGCGAGAGCCAGGAGCGGGACGAGACCGAGGCAGCACGCGAGCAGGCGGCGGAGGGCGGCGCGGGATTTCATGGAGCGGAGAATCTGCGCGCGAGCGTGGCGCGCCGCAAGTGCGGCGCCATAGGTCAATGTGACCAGCCGGCGCGCGCGCGGGATGAGCGGCGCGGATCACGGGCCGCGGCGCCGGAGATTAATGTGGCCATCCTGCGGGCGAACTTCCTATTTCTTGCGAAGCATGAAACAGAAAAGCCGGACCCAATCCCCCCCCGAAGCCGTCAATGCCGCGCTGGCGAAGAAGAAAGGCCCGATCTCGCGGTTCATCGCGCACCACTACCGGCATTTCAACGCGGCGGCGCTGGTGGACGCCGCGAAGGGCTACGAGGCGCACCTCGCGGCGGGCGGCCAGATGATGGTCACGCTGGCGGGCGCGATGTCCACGGCCGAACTGGGCCTGTCGCTCGCGGAGATGATCCGCCGCGACAAGGTCGGCGCGATCGTCTGCACCGGCGCGAACCTCGAGGAGGACATCTTCAACCTCGTCGCCCACGACCACTACGAGCGCGTCCCGCACTACCGGCATCTCACGAGCGCCGAGGAGGAGGACCTGCTCGCGCGCCACCTGAACCGGGTGACCGACACGTGCATCCCCGAGGACGAGGCGATGCGCCGCATGGAGCACGCCGTGCTCGAGCACTGGATCCAGGCCGACCGCGCCGGGCAGCGGTTTTTCCCCCACGAGTTCATGTACCAGGTCCTGCGGAGCGGGAAGCTGAAGAAGTACTACCAGATCGACCCCAAGAATTCATGGATGGTGGCGGCGTGCGAGCGCAACCTCCCCATCATCGTGCCGGGCTGGGAGGATTCCACCCTCGGCAACATCTTTTCGGGCCACGTGATCAGCGGCGACGTGAAGAACGTCCACACGGTCCGCACGGGCATCGAATACATGACCTGGCTGGCCGACTGGTACACCCGCCACGCGAAGAAGCTGAAGACGGGCGAGGGCTCGATCGGCTTCTTCCAGATCGGCGGCGGCATCGCGGGCGACTTCCCGATCTGCGTCGTGCCGATGCTCCACCAGGACCTGCGCCGCACCGGGGTGCCGCTCTGGGGCTATTTCTGCCAGATCAGCGACTCGACCACGAGCTACGGCAGCTACTCCGGCGCCGTGCCGAACGAGAAGATCACCTGGGGCAAGCTCGCGGCCTCCACGCCGAAGTACATCATCGAGAGCGATGCCACCATCGTCGCCCCGCTGATCTTCTCCTGGGTGCTGGGGGAATAGGCCGCGGCGCGTCAAACGCTGAGCGCGGAACGCCGGAACGCCGGAAAAGCGGTGCGCAAATCGCTCGACCCTTCGTGAGTTCCAGCCCGATACGCGCGGGCCATGCCGGCGTTCCCTGGTCGCTTCCGGTTCCTTCGCCTCGAGCTGTGGCGAGAGGGGCGATTGCCTACGGTTCCGCCGCGGAAGTGGCGTCCGACTTGCGCTTGGCGATGGACGTGGGATACGTGACCGGGGCGGGAACCGTTCCGATCCTGGTCCGGGTCGAGCGCGTGCTCGGCTTCGCGGCGAGCCGCTCGCGCGGGGTTCCGCGCTCCGCGCTCCGCACTCCGCAGTCCTAGGCCGCCCCCGCATGATCTGGCTTTACCGCGCGCTCTTCCTCCCGGTGCTGTTGCTGGCCTCGCCCTACTACCTGTGGCGGATGCGGCGGCGCGGGGGCTACCGCCGGGACTTCGGGCACCGCTTCGGCGGCGCCGGGGCCCTGCCGCCGCGGCGGCCCGGCGTGCGGCGCGTCTGGCTGCAGGCCGTCAGCGTCGGCGAGATGCTCGCGATCGGCCCGCTGCTCGAGGGGCTGCGGCGGGACGGCCGGACCGAGATCTACCTGACGACCACGACCAGCACCGGCTACGCGCTGGCGCGCGAGAAGTACGGCGCCCTCGTCGCGGCGGTCGGCTATTTCCCGCTCGACTGGTGGTTCTTCAGCGCGCGGACGTGGCGCGTCGTCCGGCCGGACCTCGGCGTGCTCATGGAAGGCGAGCGCTGGCCCGAGCACATCCACCAGGCGCGCCGCCGCCGGGTGCCGGTGCTCAACGTCAACGCCCGGCTCTCCGACCGCAGCTTCCGCCGGGCCCACCGTTTCCGATGGGCGGTGGTCGGGCTGGCCCGGGGGCTGACGCGGATCCTCTGCGCGGCCCGGCTCGACGAGCAGCGCTTCCGCGCGCTCGGGTTTCCGCCGGAGCAGCTGGAGACGACGGGCAACCTGAAGCTCGACGTGCAGATCCCGCTGCTCGATGCCGGCGCCCGGGCGGCCCTGCGCCGGGCGACCGGGCTGCCGGCGGAGGGGCTCGTCCTGCTCGGGTCGTCGACCTGGCCGGGGGAGGACGAGGCGCTGCTCGAGGCCCTGCAGGCCGCGCGCGGGCGCGGGCTCGCGGTGTCGCTGCTGCTGGTGCCGCGGCACGCCGAGCGCCGCGACGCGCTGCGCGCGCTGCTCGAGAGGTCCGGCCTGAGTTTCCACTTTCGCACGGCCGGCCCGGCTGGGCGGCCGGTCGACGTGGTCGTCGGCGACACCACCGGCGAGCTGCGGCAGCTCACCCAGCTTGCGGACCTCGCGTTCGTCGGGAAGAGCCTTCCGCCGCACGAGGGCGGGCAGACGCCGGTGGAGGCGGCGATCCTGGGCGTGCCCGTGCTGCACGGCCCGCGGATGACCAATTTCCGCGACATCATCCGCTCGCTCACGGACGCCGGGGCCGTGCGCCGGGTGGAGAGCCACGAGGGGCTCGTCGCCGCCGCGGTCGAACTTTTGGAGGACGCGGTTCGGCGCGAACAGCTGGCCGCCGCCGCGCGCGGCTGGAGCGCGGCGAACCGGGGAGCGACCGAGCGCACCCTGGCCATCATCCGCGCCCAGCTGGAGTCCCTGCCGCCCTGAGGACCGCGGGGCTGTCACCCGCCCCGTGGCCATGGCCGCGGTCAGGCCGTATGCGCGACGGTGCCCGCGGCCATGCCGGCCTCGGCCAGGACGCGACGCGCGATCGCGCAGGCGGCGGCGGGCCGGGCGCGGCTGTGACGATTGCGTAAATCGCCGACCCGCAGCGTCCTTCACGTCGGGCAATATTTTAGTTGCCCGGCGCTTTTCAGGATTCCTAACGTCCTACCTTTAGCTTGATGCAAACCCACGGGCCCAAGCGCATCTATACGCCCCAGTCCCTCGAATTCTGGTTCGATCGGCTGGAGTCGGACTGGGAAGGCCACTTCGAGGAGTCGCATATCACCCGGGGGCGCAGCATGTACTGCGACGGGGAGATCCGGGAAATCGAGCTGGGCGCGCGGGACGCGATCATCCACCGGAAGGTCGACAAGAAGGAGGAATACGCGGTCATCGAGTGGGAGGAGAACGAGATGCGCGTCCGGTCCTCCTCGACGGACCTCGTTTTGGCCAACGCCATCGCCGTCGCGGGCCTGCACGAGATCGAGGAGCTGCTGGCCGACGAGCTCAATGCACTGCTGCCCGGTTCCGTGCCTCCCATCGCCCCGTCGGCGACGAACGGCCACGCGGCGAACGGCCATGCGGCGGGTTCCGCCGCGGCCAAGGCGGTCGACCAGCCCGCGCGCGAGCTGATCCTGAGCTTCACCACGACGGAGGAGGGGCTGCGCTTCGAGGCGTTCTGGAAGCAGGGGCGGGGGCGGGTCGCCGCGCTGGGGAACGCCCAGGCCGCGCCGGCCACGCCGCCGGAGCGCGCGAAGCTGATCGCGCTGGCGGCGTACGCGCGCAAGGCGCATTTCCGCTACCGCCAGGACGAGCACGCCTACCTGCTCGAGGCGCTGAATGACATCCCCGGCTTCCTCCGCGACGTGCTCCCGCACTGGCGCAAGCAATTCGCCATCGAGCTCGACACGAAGGTGGGCAACCTCCAGTCGGGCCCGCGCGCGATCGAGATCGAGGCCGTGGCGGACCGCGGGGAGGGCGCCGGGCTGAACCTGCGCTGGATCTTCCGCGCCGGCGAGAAGCTCCTGACCGACGAGCAGGCCGCGGCGCTCCTCAAGCACGGCCGCACGCCGATGCTCCTGCCGGACCTCGGCATCGTGACGATGACGCCGGAAAAGTGGGAAGGCTTCACGCAGTGGCGCCGGAACGTGGAGGAGACCGCCGCCGGCGGCGAGGTGCCGCCGTACCTCGTGTTCTCCCTCTTCAACGACCAGCGTATCAAGGTAACGCTCGGCGCGGGCATCGAGGCCTGGCGCCAGCGCGTGTTGACGCCGCCGGCGACGCCGCCGGAGCTGCCCGATTACCTCCGCAACTACCAGCGGCGTGGCGTGGAATGGATGCATCACCTGGCGGAGACCGGATGCCACGGGCTGCTGGCCGACGAAATGGGCCTGGGCAAGACGGCGCAGGTCATCGCGCTCCTCCGCGCGCGGCCGCTGGCGGACCTGCGGCATCTCGTGGTCTGCCCGGCCAGCGTGGTCCCCGTCTGGCGCGAGGAGATCGCGCGCTTCCATCCGGCCGCGAAGGTCGAGGTGCTGAAGGCGGGCCACGACTTCACGACGAACCCGGAGCCGGTGATCTGGCTGGCGAGCTTCACCCAGCTCCGGAAGCACCGCGCGCTGCTCGAGGGCGCCGAGCTCGGCTATGCCGTGCTCGACGAGGGCCAGTTCATCAAGAATCCCGACGCCAAGGTCACGCAGGCGTGCTTCGCGCTGAAGGCCCGGCACCGGCTCGTGCTCACCGGCACGCCGCTGGAGAACCGCCAGCTCGATCTGTGGTCGATCTTCCGGTACCTCCTGCCCGGGCTGCTCGGCTCGCGCGCGGCCTTCGAATCCGCGCTGAACCAGGACCGCGAGGGCACGATGAAGCGCCTGCGGGCGCAGCTCGCGCCGTTCATCCTCCGCCGCACGAAGAACGAGGTGGCGACCGAGCTGCCGCCGAAGGTCGAGATGGACCTCCTCTGCCCGCTCACGGAGGTGCAGCGCGCGGAGTACGCGCGGATCTGCACGGAGGGCCTCGCCCGGCTCGGCGAGGACATCGGCACCGCGCTGCGCGAGCGCTCCTTCGGCTTCCTCGCGCTGCTCACGCGGCTGCGCCAGGTCTGCTGCGACCCGGACCTCCTGCCATGGCTGAAGTCGCCGCTGGCCGACTCGGGCAAGCTGCAGCTCCTCGTGGAGAAGCTGGCCGAGGTCGTCGGCAGCGGCCACAAGGTCGTCATCTTCTCCCAGTTCGTCACGCTGCTCGACCGCGTGCGGGAGGCGCTCGTGACGCACTATCCCGACCTCCCGCGGTACGAGATCACCGGGATGACCCTCGACCGGCAGAAGCCGGTGCAGCAGTTCCAGACCGCGTCCGGCGCGGCGGCCATGCTCGTGAGCCTCAAGGCCGCCGGCACCGGCATCACGCTTCATGCCGCGGACTACGTGTTCCTGCTCGACCCATGGTGGAATCCCGCCGTGGAGGACCAGGCGATCGACCGCGTGCACCGCATCGGCCAGACGAACACCGTGTTCGTCTATCGCATGGTGACCGCGGGCACGATCGAGGAGCGCATCCAGGCGCTGAAGGCCGAGAAGAAACAGCTCTTCAACCAGGTGGTGGGCGGCGCGGCGGGCGACTTCGAGTGGACGAAGCACTTCACCTCGCTGAACGCGCTGATCCAGCTCACGACGACGGTGACCGAGACGGCCGAGACGGCGAGCTGAGGATCCGGTCGCGCGCGGCGGCCCCGCATGGGGTGGCACGCGCGGTCCCCGCGCGTCGATTGGTGATCAGCATGGCGCGCCGGGACGACGCGCGCCACCTCGGCGGTCCGATGTTCGGAGGTCGGCGCCGGCTTCGTCCCGGCTGCGGGCGGATGGCGCGCGTCCCGACCGCGACGGGTGGCACGGGCGGTCCCCCGCGCGTTGAGTGGTGATTCGGCCGCATGGCGCGCCGGGACGGCGCGCGCCACCTTGGTCTGAGGCCCGAAGGTCACCGGCGTCGTCCGGGCTGCGCGACGGCCGACGCGTTTTCCCGGTTTGTCACGCAGCCGTCACGGAACCGTAACACGCCCCCCTTAGCATGCGGGCGCCCGTTGGCATCTTTCCTAACGCCGGCGGGCCATTCACCTCAGGAAACCACACCTGCACATGCTCAAACTGACCTCCAAGATCCTCGCGACGGTCATCGCGTTCTGCGGCGCCGGCGCCGCATGGGCCCAAGACAGCGGCCCGCTCATCGACCTCCTCGTGAGGAAAGGCGTCCTCGGCGACCAGGAAGCCGAGGAGCTCCGCGCGGAACTCCTCAAGGATTTCGCGGCCAACAGCCCGGCCGGAAAGCTCGATCTCTCGGCGCGCGTCAACCGCCTGACCATCGCCCTCGATGGCCGCATCCGCTATCAGTACGACAACGAGGTCACGAATTCTCCCGGCGCGGCCGGCCCGAACAACGACCGCAGCCGCTACCGTTACCGGTTCCGGCTCGCGACGACCGCCCTGCTCAACAACAACTGGAACCTCGGGCTGCGGCTCGAGACCGCCGAGGGCGCGACCTCGACCAACGACGACTTCGGCGCCTCCGGCTCGACCAACTTCGCCAAGACCGGCAACACGGCCTTCGTGGGCCAGCTGTACGTGGGCTATGCGGCGAACAACGCCCTCGGCGGCCGCGTCGACCACCTCGACCTCCGGCTCGGCAAGCACCAGCACCCGTTCTTCGTCCCCGGCGTGAACGGCTTCTACATCGACTCCGACATCAACGTGGAGGGAATCTCCGAGCAGCTCACCTGGTTCGACGCGCCTGCGAAGGGCTGGACGCTGGCGCTTCGCGGCGGCCAATACCTGCTGGCGAACAACTCGCGCACCACGGTCGGCACGGCCTTCACCAACGAGCCGTCGGTGTGGTGGGTCGGCCAAGCCGAGCTCTCCAAGACGCACCTCTTCGAGAACAACGCGTACGGCACGCGCATCGCGCCGACCATCATGACGTTCACCGCGCCCAACATCGTCAGCGACGCGGCCTCGTACGACAACTTCCTGGTCTTCCTCCTGCCGGTGGAGCACACGGTGCGCTTCCGCAACCAGCCGCTTTCGATCTACGCGACCTACGGCGTCAACTTCCAGGGCGGCATGAAGGCCAACCGCATCTATCCGGCCACGGAGAACCCGTCGTCCTACAACCAGATGGGCAACTTCGGCCTCCGGTGGGGCGGCGCGCGTAATCCGGGCGACCTCCAGCTCACGGCCGAGTACCGCTACGTCGAGTCGGGCGCCTACGCCACCTTCCTGGCCGATTCGGACTTCAATGCCGGCCGCACGAACGGAGCGGGCTATATTGTGTCCGGTTCCTACCTGATCACGGACGCGGTCACCGGCACCGTGACGTTCTTCCACGCCGAGAACATCGACAAGAACAGCCCGTCCGGCATCGGCTTCCACCGCGCCGACGTGCTCCAGGTCGATCTCTCCGCCCGCTTCTAATCCTCCACCGCTCGTAACCCATGAACAAGCTTCTCGCTTTCCTCACCGCCTCGGCCATCGCGACCACCGCTTTCGGCCAGGGCAAGCTCGTCATCAAGGGCTCGGACACCCTCGGCGCCAAGATGGTGCCGCAGGTCGCCGAGGCCTTCCGCGCCAAGCACCCGGGCGTCGTCTTCGAGATCGCCGCCGAAGGCTCGACCACCGGCATCGCTGCCATCACGGACGGCACCGCGGACATCGGCATGTCCTCCCGGCGGGCGCGCGCGACCGAGGTGTCCTCGGCGCTCGCGAAGGGCGTCACCATGCGGCCGGTGATCGTCTCGTGGGATGCGATGGCCGTCATCGTCAACGAGAGCAGCCCGATCACGAAACTGTCGCTCCGCCAGGTGGAGCAGATCTTCGCGGGCGACGTGAAGGACTGGGCGGCGGTCGGGGGCAACCCCGGCGCGATCTCGATCTACACGCGCAACACCTCCTCGGGCACCTATCAGGACTGGAAGGATCTCGCGATGAAGCGCCGCGACTACGCGCCGTCCTCGCAGAAGATGGCCGGCAACGAGCAGATCGCCGCCGAGGTCGGCAAGAACCCGAGCGGCATCGGCTATGTCGGCATCGCCTACATCAACGCCCCGGGGGTCAAGGTGGTCGGCATCGTGAACGCCGCGGGCAAGCTCGTCATGCCCGCCGCGGAGTCGGTCCACGACAGGTCCTATCCGTACGCCCGGCCCAACTTCTTCTACACGAACGGGGAGCCGTCCGGCCTCACCGCCGAGTTCATCGAGTACCTGCTGAGCGCGGAGGGGCAGGACATGGTGGCGAAGTCCGGCTTCGTGCCGGTGCCCACGAAATCCTGAGCGGCGTTGCCTTGCGTCGACGCCCGCAGCTCATTCCCGGCTGCGGGCGTCCGGCTTTGTCACAGAACTGTAACCTGCGCCGGTTGACCGGCCAAACCGCCCGCCGCCTGATGGCGGGGCCCCCTCCGCATGCCCGTCGCCACCGAACCCGCTCCGCTCGCCCCGGCCCGCCGCTCCACCCATGACGCGCTCCTGACGAAGCGCCGGGGTTGGTTTTTCGGGCTGACCGGCGAGCAGGTCGCTCGTGTGGTCCTTCAGGGCAACGCGGCGGTCTCCATCATCGTCCTCGCGCTGATCACGTTCACGATCTTCCGCGACGCGGTCGGGTTCATCCCGCAGAACCGGGAAAACCTGTCGATCTACCGCCTCGCGGGCCTCGAGTTTGTCGATCTGCTGCGGACGCAGGTGAGCGACCACGGCGAGATTTCCCGCTACCTGACGTCGGTCCGGCTCGAGCAAAACGAGAAGCTCACCCGCTCGGGGCTGTCCGCCGCCGCCGCCAACGAGAAGCTGGCGGACTTCGACGCCTTCGCCGACCGGATCGCCGGCACCACCGCGGAGCAGGAGGCGCTGCTCGGCACGATGACCGACCTCGTGTCAGCGGTGAAGGAGCGCCACAAGGTGGCGTCCGACCTCCGGGAGGCGCGGCAGAACCTGCTCGATGCGATCCCGGGCGCGCCGCCGGACCGGGCGGCGCTGCTCCAGCGCGAGGCCGACGCCATGGAGATCGAGACGATCGACTTCGCGGAGGAGATCAAGCCGCTGCTGGCGATGCGCCCCGAGGTGCTGGCCGCGAACGAGCGGCTGGTCGCGGCCCTGCGCGAGGCCGTCGCCGCGACGCCCCGGGTCGAGGACGCGGAGCTGGCGCGCAAGCTCGCGCGCGTGGGCGAATTCGCCGAGGTTTACTACGGCGAGGTCGCCGCGACCGCGGCGCGGATGGAGGCCTGGGACCAGGCGAAGCCGATCAGCTGGTTCGAATCCTTCACCGCCTTCGCCTTCGGCCGGAAATGGGTGACCGCCAGCTTCTGGCAGGACTGGTATGGCATCGTGCCGCTTTTCGCCGGCTCCCTGCTGATTGCCTGCCTCGCGCTCCTGCTCGCGATCCCGCTGGGCGTCGCCGCGGCGATTTACGTGAACCAAGTGGCCCGGTCCGCCGAGCAGCGCTTCATCAAGCCTTACATCGAATTCATCGCCGCGATCCCCAGCGTGGTCCTCGGCTTCTTCGGCATCGCCGTGCTCGGCGAGTCCCTCCGGCGCCTTTCCCAGGCCCCCTGGCTCGACTGGGTGCCCGGCTTCCCGATGCTCGAGCGGCTCAATTCCGCGACGGCGGCATGCCTGCTCGCGCTGATGGCGATCCCGACGATCTTTTCCCTCGCCGAGGACGCCATCAACAACGTGCCGCGGTCGTTCAAGGAGGCCTCGCTGGCGCTGGGCGCGACGCGCCTGCAGACGATCATCCGCATCATCATCCCGGCCTCGCTCTCGGGCATCATGGCCGCGGTGCTGCTGGGATTCGGCCGCGTGGTGGGCGAGACGATGGTGGTGCTGCTGTGCGCGGGCAACCGGATCGAGATCCCGGACTTCAGCGCGGGCCTGGGGGCGGTTTTCCAGCCCGTGCACACGATGACCGGCATCATCGCCCAGGAAATGGGCGAGGTTGTCCGCCACAGCATCCATTACCGCGCGCTCTTC
>Ga0196981_1000420_pt1 | contig 14376 bp, 17 predicted proteins | sample S3_2013CmetaG_FD_155462 | JGI IMG/M metagenome (GOLD analysis project Ga0196981, IMG submission 155462) | Soil microbial communities from Anza Borrego desert, Southern California, United States - S3_20-13C | ecosystem: Environmental > Terrestrial > Soil > Desert | place: USA: California... | reverse complement strand
TCCTTACCTCCTCAATTGTTCTCAGTCGCACCGGAGTAAACCCTGCAATTCGATTTCTTATTCTGGGCGCGTGCGCAACACTGGTCATTCAATTCGTTCATTTACTTGTGCCGTCGTTTTCTTTTGGTGGCGTGTTGTTTGCACCAGCGGCATCCATAGTCGGCAGTTGGCACGACCTTGGGATATTTTTGGCCCTCGTTATTTTTATTGTCGTGTCGCTGGTTCACTCTTCAGTACTTGAAGGTTATTGGAAGATAGTGGCCATCGCCGCAGCGGCCGCGAGTTTCTTGCTCCTGATCGTCGTGCATCTCTCCGACGTGTGGCTCGGAATTTTAGGTTTGTGCGCATTCGCTGTGTTTTGGAAATACAAAAATTTGCCACCAGGTGCCGCACCCACGATCCGATCATTCACGGTGTGGCTTCTGCTCGCACTTGTTTCGATCGGAATGTATTTCGGCGGGGACCTTTTGCGCACGGTGCTTCCGCAGTCGCTTCAAGTATCGCAGATCGAAGTGCGTCCTTCGTGGCAAGGGACATTCGCGGTCGGGCGCGAAGTATTTGCCGAGCCGACACAGATATTTTTTGGTGCCGGCCCGAATACCTTTGCACGTGAGTGGGGCGTGCATAAGCCACTGTCGGTCAACAAGACGCAGTTTTGGAACACGGACTTTTATTACGGCGTAGGATTTATCCCGACCTCGCTCGTTTCGACAGGCATACTCGGGTTTGTCGCGTGGAGCGCGGTCTGTACCTCGCTTTTGTGGATTCTGTATTCTCTGTATCGAGAACCGATAAAAGCCTCACCGCTCAGTCTCGCGCTCATAGGAAGTGCGCTCTACCTTACAATCTTCCATGTCCTATACGTTCCGGGCCCTGCGATTTCACTTCTCACATTCCTGCTATTCGGTGCACTCGTCGCAGAGCGGGTATTTGCGGGAGCAACAAGCGAGTGGAATGTGTCTTCGACGATAGATTCATGGCGAGGCAAGGCCGTCATCGGGGTACTTGTCGTAGCCGCGCTTATCGTGTTTCTTGGGAGTGTGCAAAGTGTGCGCACGACTCTCTCCGATGTCTTGGTCAATCGCGCAGTCGCGGATTTCGCGCGAACGGATGACGCGGCTAAGGCTACACGCTCACTTTCGCTCTCACTCGCGGTGTTACCAAAAAACGATAGGGCACATCGCGCAGGTGTTGAACTAGGGCTTTTGCGTCTTTCACAACTCGCTTCAGAAGGTGTATTGGATGAAAGGGGAGCTGCACAATTGCAGACAACGCTTGCGGCGACCATACAGCACGCGCTCACTGCGGTCTCAATCGAGAACGGAGATTATCAGAATTGGCTTACACTGGCGCGCCTCTACGGAGAGTTGGCCGGAGCTGGGGTGGAGGGCGCGGAAGAAAATGCTCGACAAGCATACAGCGAAGCCAAGGCTAAGAACTCTTCAAGTCCACTTCCGTATGTCGGCGAAGCACAACTCGACCTCATTCTCGGGAATGACGCAGCGGCGCGCACGAATCTTGAGGCTGCCCTCCAGAGGAAGCCCAATTTTGCTGCAGCGCACTTCATGCTCTCCCAGATAGACGCTCGGGCGAATGACTTTGCGAACGCACGCATTCATGCCGAAGCCGCGGTACAGGCGGCACCGAATGACCCGTTGGGTTGGTACAACCTAAGTACGATCCTCTATGCGCAAGGAAACTATTCCGATGCCGTGACGGCACTCGAGCAAGCCTTGTCGCTCCAAAACAACTATGCCAACGCACTCTTTCTTCTCGGGCTCTCATACCAATCGCTCGGTCGGAATGATGATGCATTGAGGAGCTTTAAAACAGTTCTTGCCCTAAATCCCGGTAATGCGGAGCTACAGGAAATCATCGCAGATCTGGAACAAGATGAAAACGCAACCACTTCCGAGCAATAAAAAAATATGATGCGCGAGACGCTGCGCTTTCTTTCCTCGCCAGTGCGTTCGCTTTCGGGCGCGGTGTATGTGCTTGCGGCGTCCGCACTTTTTTCTTCGGTCTTGGCGCTTTTGCGCGACAGGCTTTTTGCACACGTTTTCGGCGCCGGTGCTGAACTCGATATCTATTATGCAGCCTTCAGGATCCCGGACCTCATTTTCGTTGCAGTAGGCTCCCTAGTCTCGGTATACATCATTATTCCAGAGCTTACTCGCAGAAACGCAGCTGAGCAGAAAAGCTATATCGATACAGTCTTCGTAGGGTTTTCTGCACTTGCGGCGATTTTCTCATTGGCAACTTTTATCCTCGCGCCAAAAGTGCTTTCGGTCCTTTTTCCGCAATTTGTCGCAGGCGGGCAGTTTGAAACACTGGTCACACTTTCCCGCGTACTCCTCATCCAGCCAGTGCTTTTGGGGCTTTCCAATATTCTTGCAAGTATCACGCAGGCCAAAGAGCGCTACATTCTCTATGCGCTCTCTCCAATTCTTTACAACCTCGGCATAATCGTGGGACTTCTGATTTTTTACCCAATGGCCGGCATGGAGGGTCTTGTGTGGGGAGTCGTTTTTGGGGCGTTTCTCCACGTAGGTATCCAGCTTCCGGCAGTAGTTCGTGACGGATTTTTCATATCGATACCGCACTTTCGAGAATCAAAGGCATTTCTTGAGACGATCGCGATATCACTTCCGCGCACACTCGCGCTTTCGATGAACCAGGTGGCGTTCATGGGTCTTACTGTCCTTGCTGCCACGCTCTCACAAGGCTCGATCGCAATCTTTATGTTCGCGTTCAACCTTATGAGTGTACCTCTCGCGATAATTGGCGCATCGTACTCGGTCGCCGCATTCCCGACGCTCGCTTCAGCGCTCTCACTCGGACGCGTCGGCGATTACATTGAATTTGTTTCGACCGCGGCACGTTACGTCCTCTTCTGGTCGTTTCCCGCAATTGCGCTTATTGTCGTTCTGCGCGCCCATATCGTGCGCGTCGTCCTCGGAAGCGGCTCGTTCGACTGGACCGACACGCGTCTCACCGCAGCGGTTTTTGCGCTCTTGAGTCTTTCGATTGCCGTGCATGGATTGTCGCTTCTTCTCACGCGCGCTTACTACGCTGCAGGCCGCACGTTTGTACCGTTTTTCGTCGCCGTCGGCTCTTGTATCGGCACCGTCGTTTTCGCCTCGTTTTTTATGGCACTATTTGCGGACGGCGAGCTACTCGACACGATCCAGCGCGTGATGCGACTCGAAGACGTACCGGGGAGTATGGTTTTAGCGCTTCCTTTAGCGTACGCCGCGGTGTCTATTCTCTCTACGTGCGTCTTGGTATTTCTTTTCGAGCGCCGATTTCCAGGATTCGTGACGCGCGTAATGAAAACGTTCGGCCAAAGTATTTTGGCGGCGATTGGAGCAGGGGCTGCTGCATATGCGACACTCGCCGTACTTGGACCTCTGACGCTGTCATCCACATTGCTTTCCGTGTTGTTGCGAGGTCTTACGGCGGGACTCTTGGGACTAGCCGGTGCAGCGCTCGTGTATTGGCTTCTGCGTAATCGGGAATATCTTGAAACGATCGGTGTGGTGCGAGGAAAACTATGGAAACAGCCGGCGACCGCGTCCCAACCAATTTCGTCGGCCGAGGAGATCGGTCCTTCAAGCCCGCAATAGGGGCGCTCGCGGGCATGTGCGCCTTTGGGTCGCATAATTTTCTGCTGAAAATTTGCTCCCACTCGGCCCGTCGGCCTCGTGAAGACCCTCAGGCGCACATACCCAACTCGCTATAATAATAAATGCAAATGTCAGCATCTCTGCTAGGATAGTGCGACGATGAACATTCGGAATTTTTCCATTATTGCGCATATAGACCACGGCAAGTCGACGCTGGCAGACCGCATGCTCGAACTCACGAGCACGATCGAGCCTCGCCGTATGCAAGATCAAGTGCTCGATAAGATGGACCTGGAGCGCGAGCGCGGTATTACGATCAAGATGGCGCCGGTCCGAATGAAGTGGAAAAAAGGAGCAGATGAATTTGTTCTCAATCTGATAGATACACCGGGGCACGTGGACTTCGCATATGAAGTTTCAAGAGCGCTCACAGCCGTGGAAGGTGTTGTTCTTCTCGTGGACGCAACACAGGGAGTGGAGGCGCAGACGCTCTCCGTTTTATCAGTCGCGCAATCGCTCAAGCTCACCATAATCCCTGTGGTCTCAAAGATCGACGCGCCACATGCGCGCACGGAGGATATTGCAAGCGAGCTCGCACAGCTTCTCAAGGTTCCGATGTCCGACGTGCTGCGCGTTTCGGGAAAAACAGGGCAGGGAGTACCAGAGCTTTTGGACGCGGTAGTCGATAGGATTTCGCCGCCGCGGGAAGCAGATAAAAAAACGCAGGCGCTCATCTTTGATTTCGGATACTCAGATCATCGTGGCGTCATCGTCTACATGCGAGTGTTTGGCGGTGCGATCAAGAAAGGCGATCAGCTTCGCTTTGTCGCCGCCGACGCCAACTTCACGGCACTCGAGGTGGGGATCCTGATGCCCGATGAAAAGCCAGCACTTAGCCTTCAGGCGGGCGAGATCGGATACGTGGTGACAGGAGTTAAGCGACCGGGTGTCGCGAACGTCGGAGACACTCTTACGAGCGCGCGCGATAGCGCACCTGCGCTTCCCGGGTATCGTTCGCCGACCCCCGTCATCTGGGCATCGGTATATCCGGAGAGTCAGGACGATCTACCGCTTTTGCGCCAGTCCCTTGAGCGTCTCCGCCTTTCTGACTCATCGCTTTCATATGAGGAGGAATCATCTGGTGTTATGGGCAAAGGATTTCGCTGCGGGTTTTTGGGAATGCTCCATCTTGAGATCGTCATTGAGCGTTTGCGGCGCGAATTCAATTTGTCGCTCGTGGTGACGCAGCCGACGACTGTGTACGAGATAACGCGTGGGGACAAGAAAGAAAATATTTATGCACCCTCGAGATTCCCCGATGACGGGACCGCAACGAACGTTCGCGAAATGTGGGCAAGTGTTCATGTCATTACGCCGCCGGAATATTTGGGATCGATAACGCAGCTTTTGTATGATCACGAGGCCGTGGTGGGGGATACCGAGACTCTTGCCGACGGGAAAACACAAATGTCTGTGGAGATGCCGCTTCGCGAACTCATGCGCGGATTCTTCGATCGTCTCAAGAGTGTATCAAGCGGCTTCGCTTCGCTCTCATATGAGCTCACAGGCATGCGAGAGGCGGACGTCGTGCGCCTAGATGTTCTCGTGGCCGAAGAGCCAGTCGCAGCTTTTGCGCGTATTGTGTCCCGCAGAAGGATGCAGACCGAAGCGGAATCGATGGTAGAAAAACTCGAGAAACTTCTGCCCAGGCAGATGTTCGAGTTAAAAATCCAGGCCATGGCAGGAGGACGTATCCTCGCTTCGCGCAGAAAATCTGCGCTTCGAAAGGATGTGACCCAGCACATGTACGGAGGTGACATCACGCGCAAAATGAAGCTCCGAGAAAAGCAAAAGAAGGGAAAGAAGAAAATGCTCGCCCGCGGCACAGGGACCGTCGACATTCCTCACGACGTATTCCTAAAAGTAGTTCGAGACGGCTAGTTCGCACTATATATCGCTCTGTCTTAGTTTTTCCATCGACTTGTCCGACTTCTCCTTCTCGAGGCGTGCAAAGGTTTCTGCCGCCTCTGCGTCGATGTAAGGTACGTCACCCATAAGTTCATTTTTTAAAGGATCTTCTACGTATGGTTCCCTGCGCGACACTTCTCCATGCGCGTCGTCCGGAAGTTTGTCGTTATCAGCTTTGGATTTAAGCCCTTTGAGCGCGTTTTCGTCAGGTCCTTGAACAAAGCCCTCCATATCTGTTTATGTTCCAGGAATAAGACCAGGAGCGAAGAAGAAAACCATACCAATAATGACGAGGACCGCGATCACGGCCCAGGCGGCGTTGATCACTTTCTTCGTGCGCTTGTCGAAGAGGAAACTCATAGATGCTAGGATTATATACCATGTGGTCTCGCAATCAACGGCAGGTGGCAGTACGACTTTTCGTTAAACGAGTCAGTTTGCTGGCACTTTTTGCTCTCTTTGCGATCGCAGCCGCCGGGGTATGGGGCGTGTATCAAAAAGCTCGCGAATCGGGCAAGCTTCGTAAGGAGGCGGAGCTTGAAAAGGCCGATCTGGTGGAGCGTCAGGCGCGCCTTCAGGAGGATATTTCGAAATTGAATACGGACCGCGGGCTCGAGGAGGCACTGCGTCAGCAGTTTGCTCTCGCAGAGCAGGGCGAGCGACTTATCGTCATCGTGGATCCCCCAAGCGCCACCTCGGTAAAGGCTACTACTTCTATTGGCACATGGTTTAAGAATACTTTTTGGTGGTGGTAGGGACGCTCACGGATGCACGTTTTTAGAGTGTGCGGGTACGGGGAATCGAACCCCGATCTAATGCTTGGGAAGCATTCGTTCTACCACTAAACTATACCCGCAAACCGATATGATATACTAAAATTTAAATAATATTTATGGCAGAAAAAAAGCAAGTAACCATTTATTCCACCCCGACATGTCACTTTTGCCACATGGCGAAGGATTTTTTTGACGCACACAAAGTGAAATACACGGATCACAACGTTGCGACCGATATAGAAAAGCGCAAAGAGATGGTGGAAAAAAGCGGACAGATGGGCGTACCCGTAATAACAATTGGGGATGAACTCATTGTCGGCTTCGACGAGGAAAAGCTCAAGGAGCTTCTTGCGCTGTAGAGCTTCTGCTACAGTCTACATACCCCTCGTAGCTCAATGGATAGAGCAATCCCGTCCTAAGGGAGAGATGTGGGTTCGATTCCTGCCGAGGGGATAGTTATGAATTACAAAGCCGTAATCTTTGATTTCAACGGAGTGTTGCTTTGGGACACCTCTTGGCATGAAGAAGCATGGAGCCTCGTTGGACAGAAATTCTTAGGAAGGGCTCTTACTCAGAAAGAGTTGGATTCTATGCCAGGCCGCACGAATAAGGACCTGCTTTCAGATTTTTTTACGAAAAAACCTTTCCGATGAAGAAGTAAAAGAAAAGACCGAGATAAAAGAAAACATATACAGAGAAATCGCTCTCAAAAAGGGGAAGGATTTTCAGCTTTCTCCAGGGGCTGAAGGATTGTTGAATCTTCTCGTAAAAAATAATATCCCTCATACGATAGCAACTTCCTCTGAGCGCACCAATCTCGAATTTTTCGTAAAACATTTCGACTTGGCGCAGTGGTTCGACACAGATACATTAGTTTTTGATGACGGCACGGTCCCGGGAAAGCCGGCCCCTGATCTCTATCTCCGTGCGGCGAGCAGGCTGAGTCTCAAACCCGAGGAGTGTGTTGTAATTGAGGACGCGCGTTCCGGAATCCAGGCCGCCCGTAATGCTGGGGTAGGTAAGGTAATTGGAATAGGTCCAAAGGAAAAGCATCCGGTACTCAGCGAATGGGGAGCCGATCAAGTTGTGGAGAGTCTGGCCGAACTTTCATTAGATGATTTTTAGGATGGTAAAATAGAGCGATGCCACCATCTGAAGACCTGAAAGAGTTGATGCGCCTTACGAAAGAGAATAATCGCATGCTTCATAAGATGCGACGCAATGCATTTTGGGGCAGCATCATCAAAACAGTGTTGTATCTGGTTTTCTTTATCGGAATCCCGCTCTGGATATACGCCACATATTTGTCACCGGTGGTAGAGCAAGTACTTGGCACCTATCAGCAAATCCAAGGCGGAGGTGCTCGTTCCGAAGAGCAAGACTTTAATTTTCAGTCTCTTTTTGAACAATTCAAACAACAATTTTCACCGGAGCAGTAATTTGCTATAGTTCTGCCATTGCCCAGATACGTTCGTTTCTGGGCATCGTTCAGGTAAAATAACAAAGTAAGCTCTGTTATTTTGACCCTCACTTGCCCAGATAGCTCAGGTAGTTAGAGCATTCCCCTGAAGAGGGAAGGGTGGTCAGTGCAAGTCTGACTCTGGGCACAAATATAAAAAGTGACGGTCCACATTCGTATTAATTCGAACGTGGACCGCGGTGTCGATGATGCCAAGCAAAGAGCAGGGACAGCCATCCGATCATGCTTAGGCCGACGGCGCGTGCGAAGAAAAATCTTCCTCGGCCGAGTTTATTTTCCAATGCGTGTGCACACATAAGCCCGATTAGGAGCCACGTGATGCTGACGGCGATAACAACGTCCATCATGGCTCTCTCCGTAGGGTTTGCCGGAGCGCACAGTAGCAAACAATCTCAGGGAAACAAAATTAAAATCCCATCGTGAAGGTCATCGGCTTTGCGTCGCCCTCGAGCCATTTCGAGGTGTCGATTTTCATTTCCTTTATGCCGCCGAAGTCGCGATACTTTAGGGAGTTATTTTTCAGTGCATAGTCAAAGATTCGCTTTGTGAGCTCAACATCCTTTTGACAATAGTGCTTCACTTTTTCTATCTCGCCTTGCTTCCACCACTTCAAAGACTGTGCGCCATCCGCGATCTTCTTTTCTCCAAGCGTCGCATCCGCTATCGTATCGAGCTTTAGGCGTCTACCAAGCCCTTTATAGGCTTCCTGCATAAGATCGATGCTTCGAATACGAGCGAGGTCACCCGGATAGTATTTGTTCAAAAGCGGAATATCGAAATGGTCGGAATTGTAGCCCACGAGCACATCGGTGCGCTCGAGAATTTTCCAAAGCTCCGGAAGTTCATGCTCGAGAAAACACGAATATTTGTCGGTCTCGGAGTCGTGGATGCCGACGACCGCTACGGTGAGATCTGCGGGGTTCCCGGAGCCGATATCGCTCATCCAATTCGCCGTCTCAATGTCAAAAACTATCGTTCGCATGGCCTATGTTACCCGAGCGAACTGAAAAGGTGTTCAGCGATCCTGTCTGCGGCGAGCGTTGTCTCGGCACCCGTCGATAGATTTTTGATCGTGTATCTGCCGCTCTCTCGCTCTTTGCTTCCCACGGCGATTATGAACGGGATCTTGAGCTTATCGGCTTGCCGTATTTGTTCGCCCACCTTTTTGCCGGAAAAATTGACGGCAACTGTTACGTCTTCTCGCCGCAGATCTTGCGCGAGCTTGATGGCGTGGCTTATGGCGTCTTCCTCGACGATTGCGATCATGAGCTCTGTAGCAGGAGAGTATGCGGGAAGAAGATTGTGCGCTTCAAGAAAGTCGCGCGCGACTACGTCGCCCATGGCAAAACCGACCGCAGGGATTGATTCGCCGCCGAAAATCGAGAGAAGGTTGTCATAGCGGCCACCGCCTGCAATCGAGCGGCGATTGGACTCATCCGTGTCGAAGACCTCGAATACCATTCCGGTGTAGTAATCAAAGCCTCGCGTGATTTTCGTATCAACGATCATGTTGCGCACGCCCATGTGTTCGAGGCGTGCACGCAAGTCTTCCAGGTATGCAGACGATGTTGTGCGCTCAACATGATCAAGGAGCGTCTTCGCAACATCTGCACCCAAAAGCTTGTCGATCTCTTTGTCGAAGTCGGGCGATTTTTCTCGGCTGTCTAAGAGGCGTGTGGCGCTCGCGCGAGATTCTTCCGGAATGCCACACGTGTCATAAATGGTGTCCAAGATGCGACGGTCTGATACGCGGATCTCAAAATTCCTTTCATCGGCTCCCATGGAGCGCAAAACACCATGCGCGATCGCGATAATCTCCGCGTCCGCATTCGCGTCATTTGCGCCGATAATGTCAGCGTTGAGCTGCCAGAATTCCCGCAGACGTCCCTTTTGCGTGCCTTCGTAGCGGAAGCAGTTGGCAATTGAATACCACCTCGCAGGGAAGCCGAGCTCGCGCTTACGCGCGGCGATCATCCTCGCAAGTGTGGGCGTCAATTCCGGGCGAAGTGTCACTTCGCGCTCTCCTCGATCAGTGAAGGTGTATGTTTGGTTGTTCACAATCTCTTCGCTTGTTTTCGAGCGGTAGAGTTCGGCCGGCTCTAAGACCGAGGCGTTGTATTCTTCGTAGCCAAAAAGCTCGCATACGCGCTCCATGTGTTCAAAAATGTAGCGCTGCACGAATTGGTCTTCGGGATAGAAATCGCGCACACCTTTGTACGGGTCGGTCGAGAGTTTTTTTGCGCCACCTTTCATAATGACTAACTATAGCCTAGCGAAACGAGAGAAGCGAGAGTGAAATTCTCGCTTCCGAGCGAGCGCTGGCTAGATGAGCGAAGCGATTATACCGTGTTCGTGCCAAGCGGAGAACTTGTCGCGGCAGGGAAGCACACGTAGAACGTAGAGCCGCACCCCGGGCCATCTGACTTTGCCCAAATGACGCCGCCATGTGCCTCGACCACCTGCTTTGCAATGAAAAGCCCGTAGCCTGTGCTGGATCGATTTATGTCCCTTGAATTCGTTCCTTTTCCTCCTTCAGTAAAAAGCTTCGGCATATCCTCCGCACTGATACCGACACCCGTGTCACTGATTGCGAGGAGAACCGCGTTCTCAACACGAGAAAGTGTAATCCCAATCGAGCCGCGGTGAGTGTAGTGAATGGCGTTTTCTATCAGATTGCGGGCTACATGGCTGCGCACCTTTTCTTCGTCCCCGTTCACGAGAAGCGAACTCGATTCAGCGCCGACGGTTATAGAAATTCCTTTTTGTTCCGCCGACGATCTTAATTCTGAGACAACGTCTTGGAGAGCGCTCGCGATATCGAACGGAGCAAAAGTAAATTTCATCGTGCCTGTTTTGAAATCCGAGGAAGAGAGAATACCCATCACCATGTCGACGCCTTTGCGCGTATCTTGAAGAGCGGTTGTCGCTATCGTCTTTACTTTTTCGGGAACATTTCCAAAATCCCCAGACGCTATCAGTGAAAGTACCGCTTCATTTTTCGTGAGATGTGCTTTTACCTCGTGACTCACAGTGTGAAGCAGTATCTCTTGTTTTTTTGCGGTTTCCTCAAGTGTGCGGTACTTCTCGATCTGATGCAGGATCGCGTTTGAAACGAGGTCCGCATGTGGCATTCCTTCCATGCGCACGGGCGAAGCTGCGCCGCGAGACGAAAAAACAACAAGCCCATAATTGAAAAGGCTCTGCAGAGGATTACGCATTTCGGTGCGCACATCACGCACCGTCTCAAGCTGCCACGACGCAACGGTGCGGCTAAAGAGGCGCGGCTGTTCTACATTTATGATACGCCGATTAGTAACGATCCAAGTGTTGAGATAGTAATTGACCCAAACGACAGAGAGCGCACACCAGAGGATCAAAAGCCACAGCACTTCGGCGAACGCGAGCATCGTAATGAACCGCGGGTCGCTCGATGCCGTGAAATTAGGAAGATTCATAAGGCCAAGAAGCGCAAAAAGCCCGGCGCCTATGGCAAGAATGCCGAGTGCGTCACGCGCAAACGTGAGCCAATGTCTTCGTGTTTGTACGAGTATCTGTTCGCCTGCAGCGAGCTCAAGCGCTTTCATAGCGAGGTCACGAGCGCTACAAGCGAAAGCGCGAGTACGGAAGCGACACTCGCGTATAAAGCAGTCGCAATACGAGCGACAGACGAGTTCGTCGAATATCGAAAAAGATGATAGGAGAGCGCGATACCAAACACTAAAGTAAGCGCCAGAACTACTGCTAGGAGAACCCAAAGCGCTAAATTTAGGGTAGGCGCGCCGACTTCCATGGATTGAGTATAGTATACTTTTTCGGCTATGAATGGCGCCAAAACGGTCATGGTGCAGAAATCGCGTCCAGGGCTTGGGCACGGACTTTTCGCCTCCGAAGCAATAAAAAAAGGTAGCTTTATTGCCGAATATATAGGTAAGCGGATTCCGACGAGCTACGCTGATACGCTAAAAACTCGCTATCTTTTTGCGCTTGATGATGAATGGACGATCGATGGCTCGGGCTCGGAAAACATAGCGCGCAATATCAATCACGCGTGCGAGCCGAATGCCGAGGCGGAAATACACGACGATCGTGTGTATATTCTTGCGACCAAGGATATTGCGAAGGGCGAGGAGATAACCATCGACTACGGCGAAGAATATTTTGACGAATTTATTCGCCCTGTGGGGTGTAAATGTCGTCGCTGTTCTATTCAGCGAGGCGATTTATCGCGTCAACAATATCTTTAATATCAGCTGTTACGTCGATCTTCTTATCAGTCAATGCGTAGGCGTTGCCGTAGGCGCTCTTTAGAGCATCGGCCATTGCAACGTTGTCTTTCGTTTTTGCTGAATCGAGTGCTTGGCGAAGATTTGCGGTCAAGTTGAGCATTAAGAGTTCGTCTGGTGCTTTCTCTCGGAGTATGTGTATGAGAAGCTCTATCTTGCGTTCAGCTTCATTTTCTTGGTTATTGGGAATTTTTTTTCCATACAAATTAATGACTTTGAGTAAATGCTAGCACGAACTGCTTACGCGCTCCCGATAAGAACACCAGCAGCGAAGACGAGTGCGCCTCCCAAGACTACCTGCACCATAGACATCCAAAAACTAGTTTTGAAATACCGATATCGAATATAGGCGATTAGGACGAGTTCGAAGCCTACAACCGCAAACGCCGAATAGAGCGCAAGATTCATGTTGGGAATAAGGAAGGGAAGTGTATGCAAAATACCGCCCACAAACGTCATGAGTCCGACAATGCCTCCGCGGATGAACGGATGCCCGCGGCCTGTGAGGTGTCCGGTGTCCGAAAGAGCTTCTGCGAAAGCCATGCTGATGCCGGCTCCGACCGCGGCCGAGGTACCGACGAGGAATGTGACGAAGGGATTCCCGGTCGCATACGCTGCCGCAAAAAGGGGAGCCAGTGTCGAGATAGAGCCATCAAGCAGCCCGTTTAGCCCAGGCTGCACCACCTTGAGGAGAAATTCCAAGTCAACATTCTCTTCTTGAGACATACGGGCATTGTACGTTATACTCCGGGGATGAAAAACGGCGCTCTTATTTTTTGGATCGGAATCATCATCTTAGTAGTGCTTGCGCTTAGTGCGACATTTTTGATTAAAACGGGACCGAACAATCTCGAGCCGCTCGCGGCGTGCCTCAAGGAAAAAGGCGCGACATTCTACGGCGCATTTTGGTGCCCGCATTGCCAGAAGCAAAAAGCACTCTTTGGGAGTGCTGCCGAGCGCTTGCCCTATGTAGAGTGCTCGACGCCGGACGGTAAGAACCAGCTCCAAGTCTGTATCGACAAAAAGATCGAAAGTTATCCTACGTGGGAGTTTGCGGACGGAAGTCGTTTGACAGGTGAACAGAGCGTCAAAGCGCTTTCAGAGAAGACGGGGTGTGCGCTGCCGAACGATGACGCGTCAGAAGAAATAATCGACGAGGGTCAAACGAGCGATGCTACCTCTTGATACGTTCAATCAGCTGCTAGCACTCGGCACGATAGTGCTTGGCGTTGTATCCCTCGGACTTTTATTTGAACACGTATTCCGGATTTCTATCGGATCGTTCGTAGAGCAATATTTGCTCTGGATCGCCCTTGCAGCTGCGTCACTCGGCATTACAGGGACACTCGTTCACTCGTATCTATACGGATTGCCGCCATGCCCCTTGTGTTGGTGGCAGCGAATCTTTCTGTATCCGCAGGCGCTGCTGTTCGCATTTCTACTGTGGCGCGGGAGCTCGATCGATGTGCGCCGTTTCGGCTTCGACTTCTCGATCCTACTTTCTGTAATTGGTCTCACTATCGCGCTCTATCACCACGCCCTACAAATGTTCCCAAACGGCACGCTTCCGTGCCCTTCGCAGGGTGAAATAAGCTGCGCTCAAATTTTGTTCCTCGAATACGGATTTCTGACATACCCCCTCATGGCGGCAGTACTTTTCGCTTTCTTGATCGTCACCGTGTTGCACCTGCGCCGGGCGAATACATAAGCATCGAGCGGCTAATGTCTCTGACAGTGCCACCCACCTTTTTTCCGGGGTTCAGAATGCCGACGGGATCGAAGATATTCTTCACTTCGGCAAAAAGTTCAATCATGCGAGGGCTGAACATCAGCGGCAAATAAGGCGTGCGTACGATGCCGTCGTTGTGCTCGCCTGTGATGGAGCCCTTGTATTTTGCAACCAAGCGATACACTTTTTCCTCAAGCTCCACAATCGCTTCGCGCGAAGCGGCTTTCGAAAGATCCATAAGCGGGATGATATGAAAATCTGCGTCTCCAATGTGGCCCGCGATCGTGTATAGGAGATCGTATTGTTCAAGCAATATTGTGAGTTCCGGCAAAAAATCGGTGTAATCCGCAGGGTGCACCACGAGGTCGTCTATAAAAGGCGCAGCGTAGAGCCCGCGGAGATTCTTGCGCAAAAGGCTGAAGCTTTCGCGACGGATCGTCCAATACTTAGCCGCAGCCGTTTCACTTTTCGCGATCCTGATTGCAACAGGCAAATCAGAAATCGCGGCTCGCGC
>Ga0196981_1000419_pt1 | contig 14401 bp, 16 predicted proteins | sample S3_2013CmetaG_FD_155462 | JGI IMG/M metagenome (GOLD analysis project Ga0196981, IMG submission 155462) | Soil microbial communities from Anza Borrego desert, Southern California, United States - S3_20-13C | ecosystem: Environmental > Terrestrial > Soil > Desert | place: USA: California... | reverse complement strand
AAGGCTTTTTGCGCGCTTGATTTGACGCGCCCCCCTGCCTAAAATACGCCCCGGCAACCGACATTGAGTTTAACAGAGGGTCAACAGATGAGCGTCAGCCAGAAAGTCACGAAAATGCCGACCAATGAAAACATCCGCGGCGTCACGCCGACGGTCAAAAAAATCCTGTCGCATTACGAGAGCGACAATCCCGGCACGAAGGCAAATCTTTGCCGCATCCTCATGACCGGCAAGCTCGCCGGCACGGGCAAGATGGTGATCCTGCCCGTCGACCAGGGCTTCGAGCATGGCCCTGCGCGCAGCTTTGGCATCAACCCTGAAGCCTACGACCCCCATTACCATTACCAGCTGGCGATCGATTCCGGCTGCAACGCCTATGCGGCGCCGCTCGGCGCGCTCGAGGCCGGCGCGGACACCTTCGCAGGCGCGATTCCGCTGATCCTGAAAATCAACTCCTCGAACAGCCTCATTTCGGCCAAGGACCAGTCGATCAACGGCTCGATTTCGGACGCGCTCCGCCTCGGCTGCTCGGCAATCGGCTTCACGATCTATCCCGGCTCGGAATACATGCTGGAGCAGCAGGAAGAAATTGTGGCGCTGTCGGAAGAGGCAAAAGCCGTCGGCATTGCGACCGTGATCTGGTCTTATGTGCGCGGTCCGAAAATCTCGAAAGAGGGCGAAACCGCAATCGACAGCATCGCCTATGGCGCGCATATGGCAGCGCAGCTGGGCGCGCATATCATCAAGGTCAAGCTGCCGACCGACCATCTCGAACTTCCGGAAGCGAAGAAGGTCTATGAAGACCAGAAGATCGCGATCAAGACGCAGGGCGAGCGTGTGAAGCACATCATGCAGTCCTCCTTCGCCGGCCGCCGCCTTGTCGTGTTCTCGGGCGGCGCGACCAAGGGCATGGATGACGTGTACGAAGATGCGCGCGCGATTTATGAAGGCGGCGGCAACGGCTCGATCATCGGCCGCAACTGCTTCCAGCGCCCGCGCGAGGAATCGCTGCAGATGCTCGACAAGATCATGGACATCTATCTCGGCAAGAACGTCTAAGAAAACTTTACGCCGGCCCCCGCTCACGGCGGGGGCCGCGCGCCGAAGGGGATTGCACATGACTGACGACGCCCCCGGCTGCCAGCTTTACCTCGTCACCCCGCCCGTCATCGATATTCCCGTATTCACGCCGCTGCTGTCGCGCGCGCTCGGTGCCGCGCCCGTCGCGTCGCTGCTGCTGCAGCTCGATTCAAAGGACGAGGCAGACTGGCGACGCGCCATCGGGGCGCTGCTGCCGGTCGCGCAAGATGCCGGCACGGCCTTCATTCTCGCTCGCCGCGCCGACCTCGCGCATGAATATGGCGCCGATGGCGTGGAGCTGGGATCATCTGACATACCCGTCGCCGACGCGCGCTCGCTACTCGGGGAAGACGCCATCATCGGCGCGATCTGCGGCCACAGCCGCCATGCAGCGATGGCGCAGGGCGAGGCTGGCGCCGATTACATCAGCTTCGGCCCGTTTTTCGAGGGGGGGAAGACGGCCGATATCCTCGGCTGGTGGCACGAGCTCATGGAAGTTCCCGCCGTTGCCTTCGGCAGCATCACACCCGAAAACGCGCCAGACATTTCCGCAATCGCCGATTTCCTGCGCCCTTCTCCGGCCCTCTGGCAGGAGGCAGATATTGAACGTGCGATCCGCGCTTATGCTGCCGCCATCGAAGATTGACCCCGCTTGTGCGCAGGATTAAGCTTTCCGGGCCGTATAAGTAATAGAAAGAGGTGTCCCATGAAATCCTTCCTGCCAATGATCGCGCTCTCCCTGCTGCTGTCCGTGACGGCCTTTGCTGCCGCGCCAAGTGAAAAAGAGGTCAAGGCGGCTGTCGACGCCTATCTCGCGACCAAGGCGGACCCGGCCACGCAAGTGGAGGCAAGCGCGATCGGTACCGCCGTGGCCGACCTCGACAAGGACGGCGCGGAAGAAATTATTATTGCCTGGTCGGCGCTCAGCGGCTCCTCCTCGACGGACAGCGTCACTGTCCTGACGGGCAAGCCCGGAAGCTTCAAGGAAGCGGCAATCGCGCAGCCGAACGGGGTGCTCGAAGCGCCCGCTGTCAAAGGCGGAGAAATCACGGTTCCCGCGATGACCTTCGCCAAGGAAGACGCGCTTTGCTGCCCGAGCGTGAAAAAGACCTATCGCTTCAAGTGGGACGGCAAAAGCAAGCTTGAGGAAGCGAAGTAACTAGGCGACAGGCACGGCCTGCACGAGCGAGATGTCCTCGGCACCTGTGGCCAGCATGACGAGGCGATCGAGGCCGAGCGCGTTGCCGCTGCAGGGCGGCAGGCCGTGTTCCAGCGCCTGCAAAAATTCCTCATCGACCGGGTAATCATCGCCGTAAATCTTTTTGCGGAGCGCGATGTCGTTCATGAACCGCTCCCGCTGGACCTTGGCATCCGTGAGTTCCCCGAAGGCATTGGCCAGTTCGATGCCGCAGACATACACCTCAAAGCGTTCGGCAAAGCGCGGGTCCTCCGGTTTCGGGCGCGACAGCGCAGCCATCGACACCGGATAGTCGTAAATGATCGTCGGCGCCGGCGCGCCGATATTCGGCTCGACCTTTTCCATGAGAATTTTCAGCAGCGCGTTTTCCCAGTCGTCATGGGGCGACACATAAACACCGATGCGGGCGGCTTCGCCGCGAATATGCGCAAGGTCGCCCAGATGCGCCGAAATATCGACAGCTGCATATTTCTGCAATGCCTCCACGACAGTGAGCTTCTCCCACTCCATCGAAGGATCGCAGGCGCGCGCCTGCGCGATCACGGGTTTGTAGAGGATATGGCGCACGAGGTCGATCGTCTCCTGCATCATATCCTTGTAGTCCATGCCGAGCTGGTACCATTCCAGCATCGCGAATTCCGGGCTGTGCCAGCTCGACCCTTCCGCGTTGCGGAACACTTTCGCAAGCTGGTAAATGCGCGGCAGGCCGGCGACCAGCAGCTTCTTCATCGCGAATTCGGGGCTAGTATGCAGGTACATGTCGCGCCGGTTCTGGCGGTCGGCGCTGACGAGCTCGGTCCTGAAGCCCTGGATATGCGCCTCCATGCAGGGCGCGACCTGCAGCGCAGGCGTGTCCACTTCCAGATACCCTCGCGCATTAAAAAATGCGCGCACCTGGCCAAAGATTTTCGCCCGCTCCTGCAGGAACGGGATTTTGCGCATGAAAATATCGGGGTGATACCAGGTGGCTGTCATGGGCGGAGCTTAAAGCGTTTAGCGGTCTGGCGCAATTCGTCCTGCTGCGCCGCGCGCGTTGCGGCGATTTCCCCCAGCGCATGAGGCGTCGCCGCAAGCTTATCGCGCACGGCAGCGAAATCTTCGGGCGCTGCGGCGAATTCATGCAACAGGTCGAGCGATGATACGCCGGCATTGTTTTTCAGGAGCGGGTCGGCCTTGAAAGCCAGCAGCGTGTCGAGGAGCCGCACTCCCTGCCCCGCAAGCGCAAGACGCACCGCGATATGCAGCGGCGTATCGCCTGCGGGCGGGAAATGTTCGTTCGCATCGGCCTTCATCGCGATCAGGACATCGGCGACAAGATAGTTTTCCCGCTGCAGCGCGTAATGAAGCGGCGAAATTCCGTCTTTGTCCCTGAAATTGACATCCGCGCCGCGCGTCGTCAGGCCCATCAGCATCGCGTAGTAATTCCCCCGCTTCGGCGCGGCCCCTTCCGTTTCGACGATATCGAGCAGCGTGTAAAAAAGATTGCGGCCTGTATCCGGGTCCAGTGCATTGGCGTTCGCGCCGCTGTCGAGCGCTTCGACGAAAACGACGATATCGCCGTCCTTCGCCGCGCGAACCATGGCGGCGTCAAGCTCGGCGGGTGAAAACGGCGTGTCGGTCACGGCTGCGGCCGCCTGAAGCGCGCGGTCGCAGGCGCCGGCACGGCGGCCACTGTTCCCTGCATTTCGCTGACGATGCCGCGGTCGCGCTTGTCGGCCAGGTATTTCTCCCGCGCGGCGGGGCCGTCCTTGAACTCCTCGATCAGCTCGACCAGCTCCTTCGCGAAGGGCCACTTTTTGGCGTGTTCCTGCGCGCGGGCCAAGGCCGTGGTACCGGTTGAATCCGCAATCAGGGCATTCGCGCCCGCCTTCATGAGGAAGGTTACCCGGTTGGTGTTCTCATCGCGCAGGTCGAGATTGACCGCCGCATGCAGCGCCGTGAAATGCGTCTCGCCCATCTGGTGGTTGATGTCGCCCATCTCGATGAGCTGCTTCGCCACGCGCCAGTTCAGGTTCTGGATCGCAGCCACCAACGGGGTCAGCCCGTCATTATCGGCCTCTCCGGTATCCGCGCCGAGCTTCAGCAGCACCTGCACCATATCGCTGTCGCCACTACGGGCCGCGTGCCATAGCCCCGTGCGGCCATTGCCGTCGGCGGCATCGACCAGCGCGCCTTCGGAGGCCATTTCCTCGACCGAATCCGTGTCGCCCTTGATCGCGGCGTTCAGGAGGTTCTTATTCAGTACGTTGCTGCCCATGGGGAGATTCCTTTAAAACAGACAGCGCAGGTTACGCCTCGTATTCCATAATGTCAACAAAATGAACCTCTTGGCAATTGGGGCACGGCCCGGCTGGATTCAAAAACGCCGCCATCTGCCCGAATTCTTGACACTTTGCCGTAAGATGGCCTATATAAGCCTCAGTTTTGTTGAGCAAGGCATCCCCTTTTCATGGATGGTCTTACACGCTCCGCGTCCCCCAGTCGGCGAAGTTACGCTCACTGGGGTTAAATGGTTTTGAGGATTTTTGATGTTCGAAAGCCTTTCCAACCGCCTCGGCGGCATCTTCGACGGATTGACCAAGCGCGGCGTGCTGCGCGAGGACGATGTGAACGAAGCGCTGCGCATGGTGCGGGTGGCGCTGCTCGAAGCCGACGTCGCCCTGCCGGTCGCCAAGGAATTTGTCGAGAAGGTGAAGGCGGAAGCGGTCGGCGAAAAGGTCCTGCGCTCGGTCCGCCCGGGCCAGCAGGTCATCAAGATCGTCCATGACCAGCTGGTCGAGACGCTGGGCCATGAAGACAGCGCCCTGAACCTCAACGTGCCCGCCCCTGCCGTGATCCTTATGGCCGGCCTGCAGGGCTCGGGCAAGACGACGACCGCCGGCAAGCTCGCGAAATTCCTGCAGGACAAGCAGCGCAAGAAAGTGCTGCTGGCATCGCTCGACATCTACCGCCCCGCCGCGCAGGAACAGCTGGAAATCCTCGCCAAAAAGGTCGAGGCCGGCAGCCTGCCGATCGTCAAGGGCGACCGCCCGGACAAGATCGCGAAGCGCGCGCTCGAAATGGGCCGCCTTGAAGGCTATGACGTCATCATCCTCGACAGCGCCGGACGCCTCTCGATCGACGAGGCGCTCATGAAGGAACTCGCCGATGTGCGCGACCTTGCCAAGCCTGTCGAGACGCTGCTGGTCGCCGACGCGCTGACCGGCCAGGACGCCGTCAACACCGCCAGGAATTTCAACGAGCGCATCGGCATCACCGGCATCGTGCTGACGCGCGTGGATGGCGATTCACGCGGCGGCGCGGCGCTATCCATGCGTACCGTTACCGGCAAGCCGATCAAGTTCATCGGCATGGGCGAACAGGTCGACGCGCTGCAGGCGTTTGACGCGAAGCGCGTCGCGGGCCGCATCCTCGACATGGGCGATATCGTGTCGCTGGTCGAAAAAGCCGCCGAGAACATCAATATCGAGGACGCCCAGAAGGCGGCCGAGAAGATGGCCAAGGGAAACTTCGACCTCGAAGATTTCCTGACGCAATTGAAGCAGATGAAAAAGATGGGCGGCCTGTCCGGCCTCATGGGTTTCATGCCGGGCGCCGGCAAGCTCAAGGGCCTCATGGAAAACGCCAATGTCGATGACGGCATGCTGAAGAAGCAGGAAGCGATCATCCTTTCCATGACGAAGACCGAGCGCGCGAAGCCGGAAACCCTCAACGCTTCGCGCCGCAAGCGCATCGCGGCGGGGTCGGGCGCCACCGTGCAGGAAGTCAACCGCCTGCTCAAGCAGTTCCAGGACATGCAGACCATGATGAAGCGCATGCAGAAACTGGGCGGCAAGGGCATGATGCGCAACATGGGCGCATTGTTCGGCGGCGGCGGCCTCGGCGAGATGGAGCAGATGGCCAAGAACATGGAAGACCAGCTGGGCAAAGGCCCCCTTGGCGAAAACCCGTTCGGCCCCGGAGGCAAGATGGCCGCCACCAACCCGCTGCTGCTGCAAAACGGAGACAAGAAGAAATAACCTAATTTGAAAAGCCCGCTGGTTGCAGGGTTTTTCATCATTGTTTAACGCAACCGGATAAACCTTTAAGAAAGAAACGAAAATGCTGAAAATCCGCATGGCCCGCGCAGGCGCCAAAAAGAAGCCCTACTACCACGTCGTCGTCGCTGACAGCCGCAAGCCCCGCGACGGCAACTTCCTCGAGCGTCTCGGCAACTACGACCCGAAACTCGCGAAAGATGATCCCAAGCGCGTGACCCTGAACGGCGAGCGCATCAAGTACTGGATCTCGAAAGGCGCGCAAGTCTCCGACCGCGTCGCGATCTTCCTTGGCAAAGCCGGTCTCGCCGAAATGCCCGCGCGCAAGAACAACCCGAAGAAAGCCGTCGCAAAAGCGAAAATGACCGACCGCGCCAAAAAACGCGCTGAAAAATCGGCCAAGCCCGCTGAAGCGCCCGCTGCGGAAGCTCCGGCTGCTGACGCGCCCGCGGCTGAATAAGGTTATATCCGGTTGAACAAGGCGGCGGCACCGAACCTGGACGCGCTCACCTGCATGGCCGAAATCGTCGGCGTGCACGGGATCCGCGGCACCGTGAAGATGAAAGTCTTCGCGAGTGACGCAGACGCGCTCCTGTCGGGGCCGCCGCTTTGCGATTCAAGCGGAAACCAGTCGCTCAGGCTGCTCTCTCTCGCGCCGCACGGCAATATCTGGCTCGCGGAAGTCGAAGGGATCGCCGACCGCACGGCGGCGGAAAAACTGCGCGGCACCAGGCTATACCTGCCGCGCGCGGAACTTCCCGAAATCGACAAGAAGGACACCTATTATCATGCCGACCTCGTCGGCATGGCCGCGCTCGATGCCGCGCGCGCGGTTGTCGGCCGCGTGATCGCCGTCGCCAATTTTGGCGCGGGCGACCTGCTCGAGATCAAGCCGCCCAAAGGGGCGAGCTTCTACCTGCCCTTCACGGGCCAGAACGTGCCGCATATCGATGTGGCAAAAAAAGAAATGACCGTGGAGATCCCCCACGGCCTCCTAGACTGATGGCAAAATTTAGTTGTTGCGGCTCGGCTTGCCGGTATTGCGGCGCGCGCGGTAATGCGAGAAATTGGCCCCGCCCGGTGCCGGCAGTATCTCGTTGCGGCCCTTGCGGAACAGGTTCAGGGATTCATCGAACTTCTTCATCTTCTCCCGCTTCTCGCGGATGGGCCAGACTTCGTTGAATTTCGATTTCAGCGTGCCCTTCTCCGGCAGCAGCAGGACGGCATAGCGCCCCTTCGCCGTCGGGTCCTCATCCTTGCCGACAAGGATCTTGTTCCAGTTGATCCAGATTTCGTCATGGGCATTCATGACGATCGATGACGGCTCATAGGACGTCACGCGGGGCTTTTGCTCGGCGCGCGCCTCGAACACCGCGCGGGTGTCCTTGGGCAGCGGGCCCGGCGGCGTGCGGTCGAGGCCGCGCCAGAGCGCATCCCATTCTTCCTGCGTGCAGACGGCGGTACCGATGGAAGTGGCTGCGCTCGGCGTGAAATCGCCCGCGAAGAAATTGTATCCCTTGATGTTGCGGATTTCGGCTTCGGCGGCGCCGGCAATCGCGACGCGGCTCGCGGTGTCGCCATGGCGCGCGGCTTTGGACTGTTTTTCCTGTGCCATTTAAAATTTCCCCATCGCGACGTCGGCTTGACCGCCGTATTGGGTCGCGATGCGAGAGTTTTATATGATTATGAAAATGAAGTCAAGCGAGATTTTATGACAACGTCATATATCAGCGGCGACGCGTCTCGCGCTTGGCTTTCACGCGCACGGGCGCGAGCTGCGGCTGGGGACGAAGGAGCTCAGCAGCGGCATCACCGGCTCGGGTCAGTTTTTTCTTCCAAAAACCTTTGTCGAAAATGCCTGAAGATTTCACGCCGTCCGCTCCTCTTGCTAATGTCCGAGTTCTTTAGTTATATAACATAATGGTTAACAAGTCAATTACGCGACCCGCCGCCTAGAAATATCGCCTTGAAAGTAAAAGACAATTTTTCTAAACTCCAAGGATGAAAATAGAACCCGCCCGGCTGACAATCAAGGTCATCACGCTGTTTCCGGAGATGTTTCCAGGGCATCTCGGCCTCAGTCTATCAGGGAGGGCATTCGAAAAGGGCGTCTGGAGCCTGGAAACCTTCAATCCCCGCTACTACACGACCGACAACCACAAGACGGTCGATGACAGCCCCTTTGGCGGCGGCGCGGGCATGGTGATGAAGCCCGATATCCTGGACCGCGCGCTGCAGGCCCACCAGCCGCTGGGGCGCTTTATTTACATGACACCGCGCGGCCGGCCGCTGACGCAGGCGAAAGCGGTAGAGCTGTCTAAAGAGCCGCTACTGACCATTCTTTGCGGCCGGTACGAAGGCGTCGACGAGCGGCTCCTGGAGGCCTATCAGGCGGAGGAAATCTCTGTCGGAGATTATGTGCTCTCGGGCGGGGAGCAGGCGGCGATGATTCTGCTCGACGCCGTCATCCGCCTGCTGCCCGATGTGGTCGGCAATATGGAGACGCATGAGGAGGAGAGCTTCGGCAACGGCCTCCTCGAATATCCGCATTACACGCGCCCCGCCGAATGGACCGGGCCGGACGGAATATTGCGCAAAGTGCCAGAGATTCTCGCCTCCGGCCACCACGCCAAGGTGAAGGAATGGCGGCTCGAACAATCGAAAGCCGTGACCCGCGAACGGCGTCCGGATCTGTGGCAGGCCTATCTTCTTCAAAACCCTGACGATTCCAAGAAAACCAAATAAAATCTTGAATTCAGGTTGTATTTTGTCTATGAATCCCCCAAATTGGTGGTGGACATAATTATGTCCAAAACCGACCCGGTAATGAACATGTGGACCGCCGGCGCGCAACCGTTTCCAAATCGCGCGTCCGAATATAACGGGTCCCGCTAAGAAAATAGGGTACAACCCAATGAACGACCTTGAGAAATTTGAACAGGCGCAGATCGCGAAGCTTTCCGAAGGCGCCAAGAAGATCCCCGAATTCCAGCCCGGCGACACCGTTCGCGTGAACGTGAAGATCGTCGAGATCTCGACCGACAAGAAAAAAGGCGAAACCTCGCGCACCCGCATCCAGGCCTATGAAGGCGTCTGCATCGCGCGCGGCGGCAAGGGCGTCACCCAGAATTTCACCGTCCGCAAGATTTCCTACGGCGAAGGCGTGGAGCGCGTGTTCCCCCTGTTCTCGCCCTCGATCGACAGCATCGAACTCGTCCGCCGCGGTACCGTACGCCGCGCGAAACTGTACTACCTGCGCGATCGCAGCGGCAAATCCGCCCGCATCGCCGAGCGCGAATATGAAGAGAAAGACGGCGCGGAAGCGCAAACGACCGAAAAGGCAGCTGCTCCGGCAGCGCCCGAGAAAAAAGCCGTCAACGCTTAATCTCGCGGTTCACAAATACAAGAAGGCGGCCAGCGATGGCCGCCTTTTTTGTTGCTCCGCAGCACCCTTAATCGCCCTTCCCTTTTGGCGGGTCGGCGCATATCTTCCCTGTAACGCTCAATGAAATGAGGTTATCCGCTATGTCCAAGCCGCGCACGCTTTTCGAAAAAATCTGGGACGGCCATGTTGTCAGCCGCAATGACGACGGGGTCTGCGTTCTTTATATCGACCGCCACCTCGTCCATGAAGTCACCAGCCCGCAGGCTTTCGAGGGACTGCGCATCGCCAATCGCCGCGTGCGCCGCCCCGATGCCACGCTCGCCGTCGCCGACCACAACGTGCCGACCGATCATGACCGGCTGAAGGGCATCGCGGATCCGGAATCGCGCGTGCAGGTCGATACGCTCGAGAGCAACGTCAGGGAATTCGGCATCGAGTATTTCGGCATGGCCGACAAGCGCCAGGGCATCGTCCACGTCATCGGCCCCGAGCAGGGCATGACACAGCCCGGCATGACCATCGTCTGCGGCGACAGCCATACCTCGACCCACGGCGCCTTCGGGGCGCTCGCCTTTGGCATCGGAACCTCGGAGGTCGAACATGTCCTCGCGACCCAGACGCTGATCCAGAAGCCCGCGAAGAACATGCGCGTCACGGTCGAAGGCGACCTGCCGGTCGGCGTGACGGCAAAGGACGTGATTCTTGCCATCATCGGCAAAATCGGCACCGCGGGCGGCACGGGCTATGTCATCGAATTCGCGGGTTCTGCCATCCGCTCGCTCTCGATGGAGGGCCGCATGACGGTCTGCAACATGACGATCGAGGCCGGCGCTCGGGCGGGTCTGATTGCGCCCGACGACACGACATTCAACTACCTGAAGGGCCGCCCGATGGCGCCGCAGGGCGCTGAATACGACAAAGCGGTCGCTTACTGGCGCACGCTCGTCACCGACGAAGGTGCCGTGTTCGACAAGGAAGTGCGCCTCGACGCGAAAGACATCGCGCCGCAGGTGACCTGGGGGACCAGCCCAGAAACGGTCGCGCCGATCACGGGCTTCGTGCCCGACCCCGCGCGCATCGAGGACCAGGGCCAGCGCGAATTCATCGCGCGGGCGCTGGACTATATGGGCCTCACTGCCGGGCAGCGCCTGACGGATGTCGCGATCGACAAGGTTTTCATCGGTTCCTGCACCAATTCCCGCATCGAGGATTTGCGCGAAGTGGCCAAGATTGCCGCGGGCCGCAAGGTTGCGCCGACGGTCTATGCCATGATCGTTCCCGGCTCCGGCCTTGTAAAGGAACAGGCGGAGCTGGAGGGTCTTGATAAAATCTTCATCGAAGCCGGGTTCGACTGGCGCGAAGCCGGCTGCTCGATGTGCCTTGCGATGAACGCCGATAAGCTCAATCCCGGCGAGCGCTGCGCGAGCACCAGCAACCGCAACTTCGAAGGCCGCCAGGGCCGCGGCGGTCGCACCCACCTGATGAGCCCCGCCATGGCGGCGGCGGCGGCGCTGACCGGACGACTGACGGATGTAAGGGAGCTTGTGAAGTAATGCAAGCTAATGCATTTCGGGACTGGCTCAGAGCCGAAGAGTTACAAGAGACATACATCTCTTCGCGCATATCGAATTGCCGTCGCGTGGAACGTGAACAAAAAATAGATCTCGACGCAGAATTTGAAAGGGATCAACTGACTCAGCTGGTATCGGACTTGACCTATACGGCCAAAGACGAAGTAAATAAAAAGGCAAATCCAACGAACATAAAAATAAATGGAAGCCTTATAAAAGGCCTCGGTACCTGTAAGCGTGCCGTAAAATTATACCAACGTTTCCGTCAAGGAAATTCAAACGACGTAAATGATATCGTCTCAGATGACCTTTCCATGGATTCCGAAGATCTGATTTCTGACGAAAACGCTGATATTGTTTTTGGTTTGGAATCTCAGTTACGCGATTTCATCGCCCAAAATATTCAGTCCATTCCAGTTAATGGAAAAAAGCTTTCACTTTTTACTGATGGCGTAGAATATTCGACGGAAGCGGGAATTATTGATATTTTAGCTGTGGACGATAAAGGTAATTTTGTAGTTTTTGAATTGAAGCGCGGGCGTACACCCGATCATGTTATGGGACAACTGGTCAGATACATGGGATGGGTTAAGCAAAGCATCGCGAAGGACAAAGAGGTCCACGGTGTTATCGTCGCGAAAACTATTAAAGAAAATTTACACTACGCAAAAGCGATCGTCCCGAATGTAAGCCTGCTTCAATATGAAGTGAAATTTCAATTCAAAGACGCAGTTAGCGGGGTAAATTAAATGCAAAAATTCGACAAGCTCACCGGCCCCGCCGCGCCGCTCAACATGGTCAATGTCGATACCGACATGATCATCCCGAAGCAGTTCCTGAAAACCATCCAGCGCACCGGCCTCGGCCGCTATCTGTTCAACGACCTTCGCTTCACGCCGGAAGGCATCGAGAAGCCGGATTTCGTGCTGAACAAGCCGGCCTATCGCCAGGCGCAAATACTGGTAGCCGGCGAAAATTTCGGCTGCGGCTCCAGCCGCGAACATGCGCCCTGGTCGCTGCTCGATTTCGGCATCCGCTGCGTGATCGCGCCGTCCTATGCCGACATTTTCTACAACAACTGCTTCAAGAACGGCATCCTGCCGCTCGTGCTGCCGAAGGAGCAGGTGGATGAGCTGATGAAGGACGCGGAAGCGGGCCTCGAGCTCACCGTCGATCTGCAGAACCAGACTGTCCTCGGCGGCAACCGTAAGGAATATAAATTCGAGATCGATCCCTTCCGCAAAAAATGCCTGCTGAACGGCCTCGACGATATCGGTTTAACGCTCGAGAAGGAAACCGATATTTCGAAATTCGAGGGCGGGCAGAAAAACAGCCAGCCCTGGCTTTACTCCGCGGCGAAATAACACCATTACGATTTGAACGAATCCGCCCTGCCTGCTAGTTTGGGACATATTCCCGAGACAGGAGATTCTGCCATGACCGCTGCGAAGAACATCGTCACCCTTGCCGGCGACGGCCTCGGCCCCGAAGTGATGGCGGAGGCGCTGAAGGTGATCGGCTGGTTCAACCAGAATTTCGGCACGAAAATCGAAACGACCGAAGGCGATCTCGGCGGCTGCTCGATCGACAAGCATGGCGTACCCCTCTCCGACGATACGCTCGAGAAATGCCGCAAGGCGGATGCGGTGCTGCTCGCCGCAGTCGGCGGCCCGAAATGGGACAAGGTCGAATATGCGATCCGCCCCGAGGCCGGCTTGCTGAAGCTGCGCAAGGAGCTGGAGCTGTTCGCCAACCTGCGCCCCGCGAAAGTGTTCGACGCGCTGGTCGACGCCTCGACGCTGAAGGCGTCGGTCGTCAGGGGCCTCGATATCATGATCGTGCGCGAGCTGACGGGCGGAGTCTATTTCGGCGAGCCGCGCGGCATCACTACCCTGCCCGAAGGCCAGCGCCGCGGCGTGAATACGCAAGTCTACACGACCAGCGAAATCATCCGCGTCGCGCGCGTGGCCTTCGAGCTTGCGCGCAAGCGCGGCAACAAGGTCTGCTCCGCCGAAAAGGCCAACGTCATGGAATCCGGCAAGCTGTGGCGGGAGGAAGTGACGAAGCTGCATGAAGCCGAATACAAGGACGTGCAACTCAGCCATATGTATGCCGATAATTGCGCAATGCAGCTCCTGCGCAACCCTGCGCAGTTCGACGTGATCGTGACCGACAACCTGTTCGGCGACATCCTGTCGGACGAGGCTGCGATGCTGACCGGCTCGCTCGGCATGCTTCCCTCGGCCTCGCTCGGCGCGGTGAAAGCGGACGGCAAGCGCGCGGCACTCTACGAGCCTATCCACGGCTCTGCTCCAGATATCGCCGGCAAAAACATCGCCAACCCGCTGGCGACGATCCTTTCTGTCGCGATGATGTTCCGCTATTCCTTCGACATGCAGAAAGAAGCGCAGCTGCTGGAAGACGCGATAGAGGCCCTGCTCGCCAAGGGCTACCGCACCGCTGACATCATGAGCGATGGCATGAAAAAACTCTCGACCTCCGACATGGGCGCGGCGCTCATCGAAACGCTCAGCGCCTCGAAACAGAAGGCCGCCTGATGAAAAAATACGACGTCGTCGCGCTCGGCGCGATCGTGGTGGATTTGCAGGGTACGGCGGATGACGCGCATCTGGAAGCGCATGGCATCAAAAAAGGCCTCTCCAACCTGGTCAGCCACGAAACTGTCGCCAAGGTCAGTGATAACCGCATCGCCGCGCGCACGCCGGGCGGCCCCGGCACCAGTGTCGCGGCGGGCGTTGCGCTGCGCGGCGGATCATCCGCGCTGATCGGCAAGATCGCGAATGACGATCATGGCAATTACCTTGCGGCGCGGCTGCAGGGCCATGGCATTGAATTCACGCCGCTGCTCTCGAGCAGCACCGGCACAACCGCCGTGCTCGCGCTGACCACTCCTGACCGCGAGCGCAGTTTCGCCTTCGCGGCAGGCGCGAGCATGGAGCTGACGCCAGAGGATATCGATGCGAAACTGATCGCCCAGGCGAAGATTACCTACCTCGACAGCTATTTGTGGCTGACGCCGAACGGCAAAGATACAGTGCATCATGCGGCGGACCTCGCGAAGCAAAACGGCGGCAAGGTTGCGCTCGCACTGAATGACGCACATGTCGTG
>Ga0196981_1000418_pt1 | contig 14553 bp, 12 predicted proteins | sample S3_2013CmetaG_FD_155462 | JGI IMG/M metagenome (GOLD analysis project Ga0196981, IMG submission 155462) | Soil microbial communities from Anza Borrego desert, Southern California, United States - S3_20-13C | ecosystem: Environmental > Terrestrial > Soil > Desert | place: USA: California... | reverse complement strand
GTGGTCGCTCGACCTTTCGCTGCCGGTCGCGGACCGGGCGCTCTTCCACCTCGACAACGCGTACTACGTGCCCGCGGTCGACTTTCGCAGCCGCGTGGCCAGGACCAACGTGACGTCGCACACGGCGTTCCGCGGCTTCGGCGGCCCGCAGGGCATGCTGGTGATGGAGGAGATCATGGACCGGATCGCGCGCCGGACCGGCGTGTCCCCCGAGGTCGTGCGCGGACGCAACCTGTACCACGGGGAGGGCGAGACGAACCGGACGCATTATCTCGAGGACATCGGCGACAACCGGATCCCCGAGATGTGGCGGCTGGTGCTGGACCGGGCGAAGTTCGCGGCGCGGCGCCGGGAGATCGAGGCCTGGAACCGCGCGCATGCGCGGGTGAAGCGCGGGCTGGCGGTCACGCCCGTGAAGTTCGGCATCAGCTTCACGCTCACCCACTACAACCAGGCCGGCGCGCTCGTGCTCATTTATCAGGACGGCTCGGTGCAGGTGAACCACGGCGGCACCGAGATGGGCCAGGGGCTGCACACCAAGATCCTCGGCATCGCCGCGCGCGAGCTGGGCGTCCCGGCCGCCTGCATCCGGATGATGACCACCAGCACCGACAAGGTGCCGAACACGTCGGCCACGGCCGCCTCGAGCGGGGCGGACCTCAACGGCTTTGCGGTGGCGGCGGCGTGCGCGATCCTGCGCGAGCGGCTGGCGGGCGTGGCCGCGGGGATGCTGCAGGCGGCGGGGGGCAGCCGGCCCGACGCCGCCGACATCGACTTCGCCGACGGCGAGGTCTTCGCGCGGGGCAATCGCGCGCTGCGGCTGCCTTTCGCGAAGGTCTGCGCCAAGGCCTACACCGAGCGCGTCAGCCTGGCCGCGACGGGATACTACAAGACCCCGGGCATCCGCTGGGATTGGACGAAGGCGGAAGGACGGCCGTTCCATTACTTCGCGTGCGGGGCGGCCGTGGCGGAGGTCGAGGTCGACGGGTACACCGGCATGCACCGCGTCCGCCGGGTGGACATCGTGCACGACGTGGGCGATTCGCTGAACCCCGGCGTGGACCGCGGGCAGATCGAGGGCGGATTCGTGCAGGGCATGGGCTGGCTCACGAGCGAGGAGCTGCGGTGGGACGCCCAGGGTCGCCTCCTCACCCACAGCGCGAGCACGTACCAGATCCCTGACATCAGCGACGCGCCGGCGGAGTTCAACGTGACGCTCCTGCCCCGTGCGGCGCAGGCGAACACCGTGCACGGCAGCAAGGCCGTGGGCGAGCCGCCGCTGATGCTCGCGTTTTCGGTGCGCGAGGCGATCCGCGACGCCGTCGCCTCGTTCGGCGGAGGCGGCGAAGTCCGGCTCGCCTCGCCGGCCACGCCCGAGGCGATCTTTGCCGCGATCCGGGATCGCGGAACGGTCCCGGCTGCCCCGTCGTTTTCGGAACTCGCCGCGGGCGGTTCCCCTCCTCGCCGCAATTCGCGTCGTCCGCGGGCCTAACGCGGCCGCCGTCGTCCGCCGGAGGGCTTGCGCTTGAGCGCGTCGCGTTCCGTGAGCAGCTGAGCCGCGATGCTCAGGGCGATCTCGTGGGGGTGGTTGGTTCCGAATTCGAGCCCGACCGGACAATGGAACTGTTTCGCGCGCTGCGCGGGCACTCCCTCCGCGACCAGCTCGTTTCTCAGAATCGCGGCCTTGGCGTCGCTGCCGATCACGCCCACGAAGGGAAAATTCCTTTCCAGGAGCGCGCGCTGCAGCACCGGGCGGTCGGAGGCATGGCCCTGGGTCAGGCAGAGGAGGAACGCAGGGTCGGGCATCCGGGGAACGAGCGACGCGGGGTCCTCGGCCTCGATGTACCGGCAGTTCCGCGCCCGCGGCAGCCGGTCGAGCCACTCGCGGCGCGGGTCGACGACCGTCAACGCGCAGTCGAGGGGCGCGAGGACCGGCACGAGGGCCTGGACCACGTGGCCGGCCCCGAAAATCCAGATCGGCCAGGCGGAGCCGGGCCCGCCCGCCAGGTGCGGTTCAAAATACAGCTTCACGGACCCGCCGCAGGTCATCCCGACGTCCTTGCGGAGACTCCAGTTCACGAACCGCGGCTCGGCGCCGCCGGCGGCGAGGATCTCGCGGGCCAGCCCCAGGGCTCGGGCCTCGACCTTGCCGCCCCCGACGGTGCCGGCGAGCAGTCCGGCGGAGGTGACGAGCATCTTCGCCCCGGAGTCCTGCGGCGTGCTGCCCAAGGCCTCGACGAGCACGACCAGGACGGACGCGGTGCCTTCGCGCTGCAGGGATGCGAGCTGCTCGTAGATATCCGGGGGACCCATCGCGAACCAACCTGCCGGGGGCGCCCCCCCGGGCCAAACGCAAAAGCTGCCGGCCCGTCGCGGGCAGATTCCTGGCCGCGTGCACCGTCGCGGCTTTCCAAACGCAAGACGCCGCCCGGCGAAGCGCCGGGCGGCGTCGAGCACACACGACACCACAAAGGGTCAGGAGAATGGCGAGGCGGTCCGCAGCCGGAGCGACGGGGCCGCACCCGGCCGGGGCCCGGCCCAGGCCGGGGAAAACGTGCGCCGCAGGAGCGCGAGATCGAGCGGCTCCGTGCGGTGCATCGCCATCAGCGAGAGCACGCGGGAGACGACACAGTAGTCCAGGAGCACGATCGTCGCGGCGGCGGCGGCCGGCAGCCAGAGGAGGGGGCCGAGGTGCGGGAGGTGACCGGTGAAGACCACGGCGGCGAACACGACGCGGACCTGCACGGCGAGCGAATCCCAGGAGTTCTCGCGCATGTAGAAGCCGATGACCTGCGCGAGGAACAGGCCGAGGGCGACGACGCCCGCCCATGGCTCGGCCAGGCGCGCGGTCACCAGCAGCGCGGCGGCGGCGAGCCAAAGCCACCAGGCCGGGGAGCGGGACACGACGGACGGGCGTTTCACGGCGGGCAGGGGTCGGAGCGGCGCTCAGCGGCGGGCGAGGTACAACGGCCGCTCGGGATCGTCGGCGAACGTGACGCTGCGCACGGTCGCGAAGCCGGCCTCGAGCAGCCGGTGGCTGACCGCGCCGGGCGGGGGCTGGAAGAAGAGCACGCCATCCCGGCGCAGGCTCCCGTGGAGGCTCGCGAGCCGGCGCAGCAGCGGGAGCGATCGCGCGTCATCCTCGAGGCTCGCCACAAAGTGGAAGATCCCCCCGAAGCGGTGGGTCGCGATGTTGCCCGCCTCGAACCAGACGTTGGCGAGCGAGCAGGATAGCGCCTGCCGGCGCGCGAGCACGATGTTCCGGTCGGAGTCGTCGATGCCGGCGAAGAGGCTGCGCGGGAACCGGCGGGCCAGCTCGTGGACGCCGTGGCCTTCGCCGCAGCCGGTCAGCAGGAAGGTCGCGCCCGCCTCCAGCGCGGCGAGCGTGCCCGGCGCAGTCGGGAAATAGCGTGCCACGAGCGCATCGGCGGTGGCCGGCGGGGCGAGGGTGATCGTGTCGTTGAGGACGCACATGGGGACGGCGGGTGAGGAAGCCAGTGTGCCCGAAAGCGTCCGCCGCCGGTATGGGCCGGGGGAGGGTAGCCGGACGGCCCGGCCGCGCATCGCGAGGCCTCGGGGTGGCGGCGGGCCGACGCCATCGACAACCAACCCCCGCGGGCCTACGGGCCCGTCCCGCTCACACCGCGCCCGACGTGCGGCGCTGTTCCTGCCAGCGCTCGCGTCCCGCGAAGATCGGAAGCGAGTCGGCGACCGCGACGTCGCGGGTGAGGAGGAAGTGATGCGCGAACAACTCGTCGGCCTCGCCCCAGGCGAGGCCGTGCGGGGGTCCGTCCTCCGGCTTGGTGTTCTTGTAGAAAAAATAGCCGACGAACAGGCCGCCCGGCTTGAGGAGGCTGGCGACGCGCTTGGCGTAAGCCGGCCGGAGCGCGGGATCGATGGCGCACAGGAAGGTCCGCTCGTACAGGACGTCGAACGACGCGGGCTCGAGCGTCGCGGTGAAGAAATCGGCCTGCTGAATCCGGTTCGCCAGTTCGGCGCCGGCGTTCCGGCGCGCCTCCTCGACCGCGGCCGCCGAGAAGTCGATGGCCGTGACGTCGTAGCCGACCGTGGCGAACGCGCGGATCTCGTAGCCGGCGCCGCAGCCGGGAATCAGGACGCGGTTGCCGCCCTTGATCTTGCGCTTGAGGAAATCCTTCAGGTCGGCCGGCACGCCGCCGAAATCCCACGGAGTCTCGCTCTCGCGATAGCGCTGGTCCCAGAAGGCGGGTGTGCTGCTGTCAGGCATGAAGCGGGGTTCCACACAGAGCACAAATCCGCCGCGGTGCAACCCAAAGGCCCGCCGTTTCCTGCGGTGCTGCCCGCTCGCCCGGGGGCGTGATTTGCGGCGAGCGGGAGATTTTCCCGGACGGATGAGGTCTTCTGGCCGGCGGGCGTCGGGTGCGGGTGGCGGACGACCGGCGCCCGATATGCGCGCCGGGACGCCGCGCACCACCGGTCGCACTCGCGCGCACTCCCCGCGGTGGTCGGCTAGCGCGCCGGGACGTCGCGCGCCACCGAATTGGCGGGCGCGGGCCCGTGCGGCGAAGGCACGTGCGCGGACTCCATGATCCGGACGAGCCGCGCGACGACTTCCGGATGCTGCGCGGCGACATCCGTCGCCTCGCCCGGATCGCGCGCGAGGTCATAGAGCTCGACGGGGCCGGTGAAGAGGGGCGAACGCACCGCCTTCCAGTTGCCGTCGCGGACGGCCTGGGCGGTCGCGCGCTCGTGAAACTCCCAGTAAAGCGCGGGCCGGGCGGCCTGCGTCTGGCCGACGAGCGCGGGGCGGAAACTGACGCTGTCGAGGCCGGCCGGGACAGCGATGCCGGCGAGGTCGGCGGCGGTGGCGAGAAAGTCGCCCTGGTAGGCGATAAAGTCCGAAGTCTTTCCGGCCGGCACGCGGCCGGGCGCCCAGGCGAGCAGCGGCACGCGGATGCCCCCTTCATAGAGGTCGCGCTTGTGCCCGCGGAAGGGGCCGTTGGAGTCGAAGAAGTCCGGATCGTGCCCGCCTTCCCGGTGTGGACCGTTGTCGGAGCTGAACAGCACGATCGTGTTCTCGCCCAGTTCGTGGCGTTCCAGGGTCTCGATGATGCGGCCGACGTCGCGGTCGAGCTGCGACACCATGGCGGCGAAGGCCTTCTCGTTATCCGGCCAGTCGGTCGCCGCGAACGCGCCGTAATCGGGGATCTCCATGCCTTTCTCTCCGCCCTCGTTGTTCGCGTGGGGCAGCGTCGGGGCGTAGTAGAGGAAGAAAGGCTGGTCGCGCGACTGCCGGCCGAGCCACGCGACGGCCTCGTCCGCGATGAGCTGCGCGGCGTAGTCCACCCGGACGGAAGCCACGCCCTGGCCGAGGGGACCTTCGTCGGGCACGACGTTGCGGAGCGGCACGCGCTCGCCGTTTCGGACCAGGAACGTCGGGAAATAATTGTGCGCGTGGGTCTGGTCCACGTAGCCGAAAAAATGCTCGAAGCCCTGCTTCAGCGGCGCGCCGGTGGTACCCTCGGCGCCGAGCCCCCATTTGCCGACCAGCGCCGTGCGGTAGCCCGCCTCGCGCAGCAGCCGCGCGACCGTGACCTGGTCCGCCGGGAGCGCGAGCTTGGCGTTCCGGCGAAACAGGGCGTGGCCCGTGTGCTGGCCGGTCATGAGGACGTTGCGCGAGGGCGCGCAGACGGGCGAACCGGCGTAGAATTGCGTGAAGCGCACGCCCTCGCGGGCGATCCGGTCGAGATGCGGCGTGGGAATGCGCTTCTGGCCGAAGCAGCCCACGTCCGCATAGCCGAGATCGTCGGCGAGGATGAAAACGATGTTCGGACGCGATGCGGCCGCGGCGGCGGCCAGGAGGAAGAAGGCCAGGAGACAGGCCGCCTGGTGTCGGGCAACGGTGCGCAGGAGCATGGGCGAGGGAAGGCTGGTGCGGACCGCGGCGCGCGCAAGCGACACGGATTTCGGCCAGTTCGCGGGGCGCCGGGAGAAAGCCGGAGCTCGGAACGCGCTCGGGTTCCTTCCGCCGCGGCCTGCTAGATCAGGCCCAGCTTCATCTTACCTTCCTCGGAGATCATCGACTGGTTCCAGGGCGGGTCCCAGGTGATGCGGACGTCGGCGGTGGAGACGCCTGGCACCAGCAGGACCTTGTTCTTGGCGTCCTCCGCGATCACCGGGCCCATGCCGCAGCCGGGCGCGGTGAGGGTCATCTGGATGTCGACCTTGTGGCCCCCGTCCTCCTGCTTCGCGATGTCCATCGAGTACACGAGCCCGAGGTCGACGATGTTGACGGGGATCTCGGGGTCGAAGACCTGGCGGAGCTGCGCCCAGACGGCCTCGGGGTCGGGCGCGCCGCCGGCGAGCGTGGCGGATCGGACGCTGTTGTCGACGACCTGCTCGCCCAGCGCATCCCCGTCGCGGCCGTCGATGCGGAAGAGGCCGAAGTCGGTCTGCACGGTGTAGCTGCCCCCCAGGGTCTGGTGCAGGAACACGCGGGTGCCGGCGGCGAGCTGCTGTTTCTCGCCCGAGGGGATTTGCGCGGCGGCGACGTCGCGCGAGAGGGTTCGTTCGCGATTTTGCATGGCGGCTGGTCGAAAATGGTCCCGCGGACGAAAGCGGATGGGCGAATCGCCGATCCGCGGGGGCCCGTGGGGCGCGCGGGAATCCTCATTCCTTGAATTTGCGGCGGATGAGGCCGCTGAGGATGTCGTGGAGGTTCTCGTTGTCGATCTTGCCGAGGACCTCCTCGAAGAAGCCGAACACGAGGAGCTCGTCGGCCTGCGCCTTGGCGATGCCGCGCGACTGGAGGTAGAACTCCTGCTCGGCGGGGATGCGGGCGCTGGTCGCGCCGTGCGTGCAGCGGACGTCGTTCGCCTGGATCTCGAGGCCGGGCAGCGAGTGCGCCTCGGCGTCGTCGGAGAGCATGAGGTTGCGGTTGCTCTGGTACGCGTCGGTCTTCTGGGCGTCCGGATCGACCACGATGAGGCCGGAGAAGACGGTCTTGGCCTGGTCGAGCAGCGCGTTCTTGTAGAGGAGGTTCGAGGACGTGTTCGGCGCCTGGTGGATCTGGAGCGTCCGCTGGTCGAATTCCTGGGCGCCGTGCGCGATGGTGAGCGCGAGCATCTCGGAGTGGGCGCCGGGGGCCTGCAGCTGCGAGTACGACTCGTGCCGCGCCTGCCGGGCGCCGGCGTGGAGGTTCACCGAGACGACGCGGGCGTCGCGGCGCGCGACGGTGGCGTTGAACTGGAAGGAGAGGGTGGCGCGGCTCCACTCCTGCGTCGCGACGTAGGTGAGCTGCGCGCCGTGGCCGGCGTGCAGGTCGTTGCCGCCGCAGGCGAACTGGGGCGACGCGTCCAGGGGCGGCGCGGAGGCGCCGGCCGCGGCCGGGAAGTCGGAGCGGAAGAAGTCGACGACCGTGGCCTTCGCGTTCTCGCCGGCGACGACGAGCGTGTGCGGGAACACGGCCGTGTTGGGGCCGCAGGCGTAGTGGAAGACGCCGACCGGCAGCCGGAGCGTGACGTTCTTCGGGATATAGACGAACGCGCCGTCCTCGAGGAACGCCTCGTGCAGCGCGGCGAACTTCTCCGAGCCGAGCTTCGAGGGCTGGGTCAGGAGGTGTTCGCGGACGAGCGCCTCGTGCCGCACCAGCGCCTCCTGCAGCGTGCTGAAGATCACGCCCTGCGAGGCGGCGTCGGCGGCGAGCTCGCCGCGCGTGCTCAGCCGGTTGTTGGCGAAGATCAGGTGGCCGAGGCCGTCGATCCCGACCTCGGCGTGCGTGGCGGGCCGGGGCGCGGGGCCGTCCGGGACGGCGAATCCGTCGAGCGTGAGCGAGCCGATGTTGCTGAAGCGCCAGCCCTCGTTCGTGCGGGCGGGCATCGGGAGGGCCGCAAACCGCGCGAAGGCGGCCTTCTTGCGGTCGAGCCACCAGGCGGGCAGGTGCGCGACGCGCGCGAGGTGGGCGTGGAAGGCGGCCTCGGTGAAGGAGCCGACGGCGGGGGATTGGACGGAGGAAGTTGCCATATCGGTGCGGGTCACGGCGAGGAGCGGAGCGGCGGGGCCGGTCCGCGGGCGCGCGACGACGAAAGCGGGTCAGCCCACGCTCCCTTCCATCTCGAGGTCGATGAGGCGCTTCAGCTCGACGGAATATTCCATCGGGAACTGGCGGGCGAGGTCGTTGATGAAGCCGTTCACCGCGAGGCTCATGGCCTGGGCCTCGGAGAGGCCCCGCTGCTGCATGTAGAAGATCATGTCCTCGGACACCTTGGAGACGCTCGCCTCGTGCTGCGTGGCGTTCTTGTCGCCGCGCACGGTGATGGCGGGGTAGGTGTCGGTGCGGCTGTTCGTGTTGATGAGCAGGGCGTCGCACTCGGTGTTGTTCTTGCAGCCCTTGAGGTGGCGCGGGATGTGGACCTGGCCGCGGTAGGTGGCGCGGCCCTGGCCGACGGAGATGGATTTCGACACGACGGTCGAGGTGGTCTCGTCGGCCGCGTGGATCATCTTCGCGCCGGTGTCCTGGTGCTGGCCGTCGTTCGCGAGGGCGATGGAGATGACCTCGCCGCGGGCCTTCCGGCCCTTCAGGACGACGCCGGGGTACTTCATCGTGAGCCGGCTGCCGATGTTGCAGTCGATCCACTTGATCTCGGCCTCCTCGTGCGCGAGGCCGCGCTTCGTGACCAGGTTGTAGACGTTCGGGGCCCAGTTCTGGACGGTGATGTACTGGATCTTGGCGCCCTTGAGGGCGACGAGCTCGACGACGGCGCTGTGCAGGGTCGACGTGGAGAATTTCGGCGCGGTGCAGCCCTCCATGTAGACGACCTCGGCGCCCTCGTCGGCGATGATGAGGGTGCGCTCGAACTGCCCGAAGTTCTCCGCGTTGATGCGGAAGTATGCCTGGAGCGGGTGCGAGACCTTGACGCCCGGCGGGACGTAGATGAACGAACCGCCCGAGAACACGGCGCTGTTGAGCGCCGAGAACTTGTTGTCGCCGGTGGGGATCACCTTGCCGAACCACTTGCGGAAAATCTCCGGGTGTTCGCGCAGGCCCTCGGTCGAGTTGACGAAGATGACGCCCTGCTTGGCCACGGCCTCCTTGATGTTGGAGTACGCGGCCTCGGAATCGAACTGCGCCTCGACGCCGGCGAGGAACTTGCGCTCCTGCTCCGGGATGCCGAGCCGCTCGAACGTCTTCTTGATGTCGGCCGGGACCTCGTCCCAGGTGCGCTTCGGCTTCTGGCCCTGCGAGAGGTAATAGCGGATCTTGTCGAAGTTGATGTTCTCGAGGTCCTTCGTCGCCCAATGGGTGGGCAGCGGCTTTTCGAGGAAGGTCTTGTACGCCTTCAGCCGGAAATCGAGCAGCCACGGCTCCTCCTTTTTCACGGACGAGATGTAGCGGATGGTGTTTTCGGTGAGGCCGGTGCCCGCGTCGAAGTCGTACTTCACGTCGTACTTGAAGTCGCCGGCGGACTGGTCGATCCCCGCGACGGGGTTCTCGATTTCGGGGGCCTCGATTTCACTCGGAGGTTTCATGGCGGACGAAGATTTGAGGTTCGGAAGGTGGGGGGGATGCCCGGGGGGGCCGGGCGGGGCGTCAGGCGCTGGCGAGCTCCTTCTTGACCCAGTCGTAGCCCTTCGCCTCGAGTTCGAGGGCGAGGCTCTTGTCGCCGCTCTTCACGATGCGGCCGTCGTACATCACGTGGACGAAGTCCGGCACGATGTAGTTGAGCAGGCGCTGGTAGTGGGTGATGAGGAGGATGCCCGGCGGGTTGGCGGCCGCGCGGATGGCGTTCACGCCCTCGGCGACGATGCGGAGCGCGTCGATGTCGAGGCCCGAGTCGGTCTCGTCCATCAGAGCGTACTTCGGCTCGAGCATGGCCATCTGCAGGATCTCGCAGCGCTTCTTCTCGCCGCCGGAGAAGCCCTCGTTGACCGCGCGGGAGGTGAACTTCCGGTCGATCTTGAGGAGGTCCATCTTCGCGTAGAGCCGCTTGTAGTAGCCGCTCGCGTCGAGCTCCTCGCCCTCGGCCATGCGGGCCTGCACGGCGGCGCGGAGGAAGTTCGCGATGCTGACGCCCGGGATTTCGCTGGGATACTGGAAGGCCAGGAAGAGGCCGGCGCGCGCCCGCTCGTCCGGTTCCATTTCGAGGACCGAGCGGCCGTCGAGCACGATGTCGCCGCCGGTGATCACGTAGTCGGGGTGCCCGGCGACGGCCTTCGCGAGCGTCGACTTGCCCGTGCCGTTGGGGCCCATGACGGCATGGACCTGGCCCGGCTGGATCGTGAGCGTGAGGCCCTTGACGATGGCTTTGTCGCCGATGGCGATCTGGAGGTTCTTGATCTCGAGGGAGGACATGTGGTGCGGAAAGGAGACGGGAGCGGAAGGGGCGGTCGGGGAAGGCGGGAAAACGATTCCGGGGCGCGGCGGCCTAGTTGGTGCCGGCCTTGCCGCGGAAGCTCAGTTCGACGGCGGAGGCTTCGAAGCCGGAAGGGAGGATCGCGCGGAGGCGGGCGAGGACGTCGGCCGGAACGGCGATGTCATGGACCTTGCCGGTCGCCTCGTCGTGAAAATGCGCGTGTTCGTGAAGATTCGGGCAGTAACGGGTGGGCGCACGCTCGAAGTTCACCTGCCGGACGAGCCCGCAGGAGACGAGGGTGTCGAGGCAGTTGTAGACCGTGGCGAGCGAGATGGTGGGCATCTGCGCCTTCACGCGGGCGAAGATCTCGTCGGCCGTCGGGTGGTCGCGCTTGTCTAGGATCACCTTGAGGACGACTTCGCGCTGCGGGGTGGGCCGGACGTCACAGGCCTTAAGCCGGGCGTGCAGGGCTTCGTGGTCTTCGGCGGGGCTTTTCATGGTGGATGGGGAGCCAGCAAGGGAAGCTCCCAGAGACTCGGTTTCAAGTAGGAATTAGAATTATTCTAAACAATGGGAGTAGATAATCCCTACCCATTGCACGGCAACTATTAATGGTCGAATTTGCGTCGGTCATATCCCTCGCTCTGGCCTCCAGCGAAAGGGACAGGCTATTAACGCTGGGCCTTCGGGGGCCTGAGGACCCGAGCGAAAGGGACAGGCTATTGAAGCTGGGGCCCTTGCTTGAGGCCCTCAATTGAAGGGACAGGCACTAACGCGGTGCTCCTACTTGGGGCTCTGCCGCAAGGGACAGGCTATTTAACGCCGGGCCTGCGCCGTGAATGGGGGCGAGCGGAAGGCGGACGCCAGCACCAGTGCCAGGGCTCGTAGTGGATGCCCTGGCGATTGCCGCGGGGGTAGGAGAGGAAGAAGCCGAACCGGGCGGCATGCCGCTTCAGCCACCGGCACGCGCGGGTCCGGCCAAAGCTGCTCGTCAGTTCGGTGCAACCCGGGCAGCCCACATCCAAGGCGCAGCCGCCGTGATGTTCGCTGCAGCCGGGGGCGGCCATGAGTCGGAGGATGCGCCCGATTCGGTCCCCTCGCCGCAGCTTGGCGCGGATCAGGCGGGCCTGCCGCGCCACGCTGCGAAATCCGGAAACGGGCACGAGCTCGATGCCGTCCCGGGCCGCGGCCGCCGCGAGTCGGCGCCACGCGGCGGCGGCCGCGGGAGCAAGCTGGATGGCGCGACCCGCGGGGCTTCGGCCGATCGTGACCAGGCGCCCAGGATGCGTCTGCAACGGCAAGTCGCGGACGGCCGCGTAGTCGGCGGGTATGCCGAGGCTGGACCAGAGGCGCTGAATCGGAACGGGCAGACCCGCGGGCGGGCGGGCCCGTCGCGCGGTCGATCTTGCGGTGGATGGCACGGAGATCGGCCGGCCCTCCCGAAGGCCGGTCAATGACCGTGCTCCTTGTCGGCCAGCCAGCGTTCGGCCTCGATCGCCGCCTGGCAGCCCATGCCGGCCGCCGTGATCGCCTGCCGATAAACGTGGTCGGCGCAGTCGCCGGCAACGTAGACGCCCGGCGTGCGGCTTTTCACCTGGGAGCCGTTCACGGGAACGAAGTAGCCATTTTCGTCGGTATCGACGGCGGATCGGAAGGGCGCGGTGTTCGGCACATGGCCGATGGCGATGAAGACGCCTTTCACCGGCAGCACGGACTCGGCGCTGGTCTTCACGTTCCGGACGCGCAGGCCGGAGACGGCGCCTTCCTTCACGCCCTCGACGGCGACCGGGACGCTGTCCCAGACCGGCTGGATTTTCGGGTGCGACGTCGCGCGGTCGGCCATGATCTTGGAGGCGCGCAGCGTGTCGCGGCGGTGGACGAGGTAGATCCGGCTCGCGAAGCGGGTGAGGAAGAGGGCTTCCTCGGCCGCGCTGTCGCCGCCGCCGATCACCGCGACCTCCATGTTGCGGTAGAAGGCGCCGTCGCACGTCGCGCAGGTGGTCACGCCCTTGCCCCCGAAAAGCTCCTTCTCGCCCGGCACGCCCGTCAGCCGCGGCGAAGCGCCCGTGGCGATGATGATGGTCCGCGCCTTCACCTCGCGGTCGGCGAGCCGCACCGTGTAGGGCCAGCTCGCGGTGTCGAGCGACTGCACGAGCCCGCTCTCGTAGCGCGTGCCGAACTTCTCGGCCTGCTTGCGCAGGTTCTGCATCAGCTCGAAGCCGTCCACGCCGCCGGGGAAGCCGGGAAAATTCTCCACCTCCGACGTGGTCGTGAGCTGTCCCCCGGGCTGGGCGCCCTCCAGCACGAGCGGCCGGAGATTCGCGCGGGCGGTGTAGATCGCGGCGGTGAGTCCGGCGCAACCGGTGCCGACGATGACGACGTTTTCGACAGGGGCGGGCATGGCGGAAAGGCCCGAAGTGAGCCCAACAATTACCGGGGCGCAACCCCGGAGATGTCCCGCGCGCTGGGTCGAAAGGACCAGGCCCGCTCGGAGCGCACCGGCTTCGTCCTTGCCGGCCGCCGGCATCTGCGCTGAAGTCGGACGCGCATGCCGGAATACTTGTATCGCGCCCGCGGCCCGCGCGGGGAGCGGATCACGGATTCGATCCAAGCGGACTCGCTTGCCGCGGCCCGGCGGCGGCTGGAGGAGCGGCACTGCACGGCGATCGAGTTCTACACGGGGGACAACGCGGCCGACGTCGCGCGGATGTCCTCCGCCGGCACCGGCATTGATGCCGCCGCGGCGGGCGAATGGACGGCCGCGGACGAGATCGAGGCCCAGCGGCGGCGCGGCACGGGAGCGCAGATCTGGTGGGCGTTCACGAAGCACCTGATCATCTTCTCGCTGCTCGCGCGCTGGAACTACGCGTCGATGCGCGACGGCCCGCCGTACGGCTGGCTCGACTGGCTGGGCTTCGTCGCCACGCCGTTGTACGCGGCCGTCTTCCTGATGATGGTGCTGCCCCTGACGATCTTCACGCAGATCCTCGAGGCCTCGGTCTGGCACGACTGGGCAAGGCAGGCCCGATGGATCGGGGCGGCGCGACTGCTGCGGCGGCTGATGCGCACCGGCATCCCGGAGAACGAGCTCGTCTTCCGCGAGGCCTATGCGCTGGCCGCGCAGGGCAACCTCAGCGCGGCGCTCCGGCACGCCGAGCCCCTCCGGCAGGATCCGAACACGGTCGAGTACCTTTTCCTGGGCCGGCTGGCGACCATCCACGAGTACGCCGGCGACTTCGCCGGCGGCTTGCGCTGCCTGGAGCGGGCGATTGCGCTCAAGCCGGAGGTCCCCGACCTCTGGATCGATCTCGCCACCTTCCGGCTGCGCCACTTCGGGAATGCGGCCGGCGGGCGCGAGGCGCTGGCGCGGACGGCCGGCCACGAGCTGCCGGAGCTCGCCCGGGCGATGGTGGAGATCGCGGAGGGCATGGCCGCGACGATCGAGCGCGATTTCGCGTCCGCGGACCGCTCGTTGCGGGCGTCGGCCGCGCGGTTCGATAAATTCGGCATCCCGCTGATCAAGACCATCCGCGCCGAGCTCGACGCCTGGCACGCGGTCGCGCTGGCGGGGCTCGGCCGGGCGGCGGAGGGACGAAAGCTGCTCGCGCGGGCCCGGCCGTTGCTCACGGCCCAGAAGTCGCACGCGCTGCTCGCGCGCGCGGAGGCCGCGCTGGCCTGAGCCCTACGGCTGGCGGGACTCGCCGGCGGGCCGCGACCCGGGCACGACGTCGTCGCCGAACCCGACCACTTCCGGCGTGCCGATCTCGACCGTGCCCTCGCGGCTGATCCGCTGGGTGACGACCTGGACCTCGCCCATGTCCTGGCCGAAGTAGGGGCCGGCCGAGGCGATGAGCGCCGGCAGCGTCTCCGTCATCGCGACGCCGCGGGAGTTCACCGTCATCTTCGTCCGCCAGAGCAGCAGCCGCTTCTCCTCCGCGACGGACTGGAAGTCGTAGGCCGACGCGATGACGAAGTAGACGCTGCTGCCGACGTCCTCCATGAGCCCGCGGTGTTTCGCGCTGCGCTGGCGGAAGGCCTCCACGGGGCTGAAGATCTGCGTCATCGCCCCCGCGGCGTCGCCCTGCACGTTGAAATGCGTGTCGACCGCGCCGTTCGGGTCCACGCGCGGCTTGGGCATCGCGCGCTGCGCGGCGCCCTGCGTAGCCATCGCCTGCACGAGCTCGCGTGCGAACTTTTCGCCGCCGACCAGCCGCGCGCGCTC
>Ga0196981_1000417_pt1 | contig 14582 bp, 9 predicted proteins | sample S3_2013CmetaG_FD_155462 | JGI IMG/M metagenome (GOLD analysis project Ga0196981, IMG submission 155462) | Soil microbial communities from Anza Borrego desert, Southern California, United States - S3_20-13C | ecosystem: Environmental > Terrestrial > Soil > Desert | place: USA: California... | reverse complement strand
GGGCGGGGACGCTCACGCTGGCCGAGGGCGGCACGGCGACGGCGGGCGGAGGCGTCCTGTTCATGACCGACGGCAACGGCTGGGCGGACGGCCAGAGCGCGACGCTCAACATCGGCGAAGGCGGCGTTGCGGGCACGCTCGAGGCGACCGAAGTCAGGGCCGGTACCGGCACCGCGACGGTCAGGTTCAACCACAGCGATGCGATCGTCTTCGGCGCGCGGATGGTGAACGGACTGTCGGTCACCAAGCTCGGCTCGGGCGCCACCAGCCTCGTGGCGGACAACCTTTACACCGGCGGCACGACGGTCAGCGCCGGCCGGCTGCTGGCCAACAACACCGTGGGTTCCGCGCTGGGCACGGGGCCGGTGACGGTGCATTCCGGCGCGACACTCGGCGGGGCGGGATTCGTCGGCGGGCTGACGACGATCATGTCCGACGGGCATCTCGCGCCGGGCAATTCGATCGGCACGCTCACGTTCGACGGCGGGCTGGTGCTCGAGGCCGGCGCGATCCTGGACTTCGAGCTCGGCGCGACGAGCGATCTGCTCCGGATCACCGCGGGCAGTTTCGACGTGAGCGACGCGACGTTCAATTTCACTGCGCTCGGAGGCTACGCGCCGGGCAGCTACACGCTGCTGGATTGGACCGGCGCGGCCGCGGGCGCGTTCACGCTGGCGGACTTCAACGTCGGGGCCGTCTCGCTCGGCAGCGCATCGGACTACACGCTCTGGATCGACGGCACCAAGCTCATGCTGGACGCCGTCGCGATCCCGGAGCCATCCGCGGCCGCGCTGTTCGGCGTCGGCGCCCTCGGCTTCGCGCTCTGGCGCCGGCGCCGGCGGCCAAAAGTCCGTCGCATATGCGACAGACTTTTGGCGTGACCCCTAGTCGCGGCGCGCGCGGCGGCCGATCGTCAGCGCGGCGAGCGCCAGCGCGAACCAGATGCTGGGCGCGCCTCCGCCACCGCCGCCCGAGGCGGGCGGTGCCGGCGGCGGGGAGGGCGGCGCGGCGGGATTGACCGTGACCGCGGCGATCTGGCTGCCGACGTTCCCGAGCGTGTTCGACACGGTGACGGCATAGTCGCCGGCGTCGGTCGCCCGCACCGAAGTCAGCGCGTACGTCGCGTTGGTCGCTCCGGGGATCGGCGCGCCGTTGCGCGTCCACTGGTATGCGGGCTCCGGCACCCCGCTCGCCGCCACGGAGAGGTGCAGCGGTTCTCCCGCGCGGCGGGTGACCGCCTGCGGCTGCTGGGTGATCACGGGCGCGGCCGCGAGCTGCCCGACCCGGAGCGTCGTGCTGGTCGTGACGTACACTTTGCCCCGATCGTCGACGGCGATGCCCGCGGGATCCCGGAAGCGGGCGTCGAGGCCGACGCCGTTCGCGTAACCGGCGGTGCGCTCCAGTCCGCCGAGCGTGATAACCTGGTAGCCGGAGATGCGGCGAACCAGCTGGTTCCCGGTATCGGCGACGAAGATATCGCCCCCTTGAGCGACCGCGACCCCGCTCGGCGCGTTGAAGGTCGCCTCGGCCACATGCCCATCCCGGGCCCCGGGGGAGTCCGGCCGTCCGGCGATCGTGGTGACCGTGCCCTCGGGCGTGATGCGGCGGATGGCGTGATTGCCCGTGTCGGCGACGAAGATGTTTCCGCCGATGTCCACCGAAACGCCGAGAGGGCGGTTGAACGACGCCGCGGCACCGGAGCCATCCGCGCGTCCTGGCGACCCCGGTGTCCCGGCGAGCGTCGAGACCGCCCCGGCGGGGGTGATCCGGCGGACGACATGGTTGTCGGTGTCCGCGACGTAGAGGACGCCGGTGGCGGCATCCGCCGCCAGGCCGAACGGGTAGTTGAAACGCGCCGCCGCGCCCACGCCGTCGGCGTATCCCGCGCCCTCGGCGCTGCCGGCCACGGTGGTGACCACGCCTTCGGGCGTGACGCGGCGGATCGTGTCGTTGCCCGGGTCCGCGACGTACAGGTTCCCATCCGGGCCCCACGCCAAGCCATGCGGCTCGGCGAATCGCGCCGCCGCGCCGGTGCCGTCCGCATGGCCGGCACGTTCGGGGTGGCCCGCGAGGGTCGAAACCGTGCGGTCGGGGGCGATCCGGCGGATCGCCGAATTCAGCGGATCCGCCACGTAGATTTCCCTGCTCGCGCCGACCACCGCGGTGCCGAGCAGGTCGAACCGCCCCGCGGGCCCGTCGATCCAACCGAAGCTCTGGGAGACCGGAAGGCCGGCGAGGGTGGTGACGGTGCCGTCGGGCGCGATCTTGCGTACCGTGTTGTCGGCGTCATCGACCACCAGCACATTGCCCGCCGGGTCGACGGCGAGGCCGGACGGGCTGTGGAACCGCGCCGCCGATCCGAGCCCGTCCGCGCTGCCTCTCACGCCGGGCATCCCGGCGACGGTCGAGACGACCCCGGCGGGCGTGATTTTCCGGACCGTGGCATTGCCGCCGTCGGCCACGAAAAGATTTCCCGTCCCGTCGAACGCCAATCCCACCGGGCGGTTGAAGCGGGCATCGGCGACCGGGCCGTCGGTGATGCCGCTTTGGCCGGCGCGGCCGGCATAGGTGGTGACCGCGCCCGCCGGGGACACCCGCCGGATGGTGCCGTTGATCGTGTCGGCGACGAAGAGGTTCCCGGCGCCGTCGAGGGCCAGCCCGAACGGCTGGAAAAACCTCGCTTCCTCGCCGGTGCCGTCGGCGCTGCCGCTTTCGCCGGCGCGACCGGCCAGCGTCGTCACCACCCCCGCAGGGCTGATCTTGCGGATCGTCTGGTTGAACCATTCCGCGACGTAAAGATTGCCGGCGGCGTCCACCGCGATCGCGCTCGCGACGTGAAAACGCGCTTCGGTCGCCGGGCCATCGGCGCTGCCCGGCACGCCCGTGGCGCCGGCCAGGGTGGTCACGACGCCGTCGGGGGTGACGCGCCGGATGGTGAAGTTCATCTTGTCGGTGACGTACAGGACGCCCGCGGCGTCGATCGCGATGCCCTCGGGGTTCGCGAAGATCGCCTGCGGTCCCGTGCCGTCGGGCGGTGGTCGCGTCGGCCCGTGCAGGCCCGCGTAGAAGACGCCCGCCGTGCCCGCGAGGGTCGAGACCACGCCGGCCGGAGTGATCTTGCGGATGGTGTTGTTGACGGTGTCCGCGACATACGCGTTGCCGGCCCGGTCGGTCGCGATGCCGCGCGGGGCATAGAAACGCGCGAGTGCGCCCGGTCCGTCGCCGCTGCCGGTGCTGGAGTCGCCCGCGATGGTCGAAAAGGCGAACGGCACCGGGTAATCCGCGGCGGGTGCCTTGCCCGCGGCGAGCGGGAGGATGAGCGAAATGAGCCGGGGGCCGGCGAGGCGAGCGAATGCGTTCATCCCCGGGAATGACAACCGAGACGCGGCCACCCGCCAGCGGGGTCCCGGGCGCCGCGCTCCGCCGACCGACGCCCGGGCGCGGCTTGGCGCCGGCTGCCGAAAGTCCGTCGCATATGCGACAGACTTTTGGCGTGAGTCGCGCAGTCGCCTCAGGCGTTCGCCAGGGTCGGGGCGCGGTTGAGGTGCTCGTCGCCGACGTACTTCGCGGACTGCTCGTCCGCGTGGTAGCTGGAGCGGACCAGCGGGCCGGACTCGACGACGCCGATGCCGAGCTCGAGGGCGAATTTCTTCCAGTGCGCGAATTCTTCCGGCGGTGCCCAGCGGGCGATCTTCCAGTGCTGCGGCGTGGGCTGGAGGTACTGGCCGAGCGTGAGGATGTCGGTGCGGTCGCTCGCGATGTCGCGCAGGCACTGCTCGATCTCCTCGGCAGTCTCGCCCAGCCCGAGCATGATGCCGGTCTTCGTCGTGAAGCCCTTCGACTTCGCGTGCCGGAGGACCGAGCGCGACCGGTCGTAGCGGGCCTGCACGCGGACGGGGCGCTGCAGGCGCTCCACGGTCTCGACGTTGTGGTTGAAGATGTCGGGCTTGGCCGCGAGCACGATGTCCACCTGGTCGAGGTGGCCCTTGAAATCCGGAACCAGGACCTCGATCGCGCATGGCGGGTTCTTGTAGCGCACGGCGCGGATGGTCGCGGCCCAAACGCTTGCGCCGCCGTCGCGGAGGTCGTCGCGCGCCACCGAGGTGATCACGCAGTGGCGGAGGCCCATCTTCTGCACGGCGTCCGCGACGCGGGCCGGCTCGCCCAGGTCGTATTCGGTCGGCCGGCCGACCTGGATCGCGCAGAAGTTGCACGACCGGGTGCAGATGTTGCCGAGGATCATCACGGTGGCCGTGCCGCGGGACCAGCACTCGCCGATGTTCGGGCACTGCGCGCTCTGGCAGACGGTGTGCAGCTTGTTGTCCTCCACCAGCCGGCGCGTGGCCTGGTAGCCGGGGCCGGAGGGCAGCTTGGCGCGGAGCCAGTCGGGTTTGCGGAGGGCGCTCATGAAACCGGTCGAAAAGTGGTCATTGTTAACCGCTAATCCACGCTAATCTTCGCCGAGGTCCCGGCTAGCGGAGGCGATGATGCCCGGCATTAGCGGAGATTGCCGGAGGTCAGCGTTTTGCGAAGAATTCCGGCAGCCGGCGCTGGAATTCGGCGGCGAGGAAACGCTTCGTGGCGGCCAGGTCGACCGGCCGGCCGAGTTCGAGGTGAAGCGATGTCACGGATCCGTCGGCCGGCGCTATGCCGCACGGCACGATGCCGGTGAAGGGCGAGAGGTCGGTGTTCACGTTGAACGCAAAGCCATGGAAGGTCGTCCACTTCTTCACCGCGACGCCGATGGCCGCAACCTTGCGGCGCCCGATCCAGAGCCCGGTTTTGCCCGGATTGCGTCCGGCCTCGAGTCCGTGATGCCCGGCGGCGGCGATCAGGAGGTCCTCGAGAAAGCGCAGCCACGCGTGCAAATCCTTCCGCGGGGCGAGGTGCACGATCGGGTAGCCGACGAGCTGCCCCGGCCCGTGGTAGGTGATGTCGCCGCCGCGGCTCGTGCGGTGCACCGCGATGCCGCGGCGGGCCAGCTCCGTGTCATCCCAGAGGAGGTTCTGCTCCGCGCCGGGCCGGACGCCGAGGGTGAAGACCGGCTCGTGCTCGGTGAAGACCAGCGTGTCGACGGCCTCGCCCGCGTTGCGCCGCGCGACGAGCTCTTCCTGCCGCCGCAGCGCGTCCGCGTATCCCGTGCGTCCCCAATCGAGGATGGCGGCGGGCGCGAGGGTCGGGGCGGCTGGCATGCCCGCCAGCGTGGCCGGCCGCGCCGGCGGGGCAAGCGCGCGGCGAGTCCCGCGGCTAGCCGCGCAGCAGCCACAGGCTCGCCAGGCCCGCGGCCGCGGTCGGGAGAAGGCCGAGGAGCACCTGCCAGCGGAACGACCCGCGGCCGATGACGGCGGCCAGGCCGGCCTTGAGCAGCGTGTTCGATACCGCGGCGAGGACGATGCCGCGGGCGAGCAGCGCGAGGTCCCCCTCGGCGCCCTCCTCGCCGCCGGCGAGGGACAACGCGATCGCATCCACGTCGGTGAGGCCCGACAGGAACGCGAGGGGAAGCAGGCCGCGCTCGAGGTGGCCGTGGGCTTCCGCCGCCTTCACCGCGAAGGTGATCGCGGCGTAGATGAGCGCGAATTTCACGGCGGGCCAGAGGTCGAGCGGGTTGCGCAGGCCGAGTTCGGCGGCGTCGGCCTTGCTCTTGCGTTCGCGCAGCCAGGACCAGGCGACGAACGCGAGGGCGGGCGCGAGCATCAGGCCGAGCGGGACCAGCAGCTGCCGGGCGAGCGGCGCGTTGACCAGCCCTACGATCAACGCGAGGCGCGGCAGCATCACCGCGCAGGCCAGCGCCACGCCCATTGCGCACGCCCCGCCGAGCGCGGGCTGCGCGCGGCTCCGGCGGCTGAACGCGAGGGTGGTGGCCGTGCTCGAGGCGATCCCGCCGAGCAGGCCGGTGAGGAGGACGCCGGCGCGCGTGTCGAACAGCCGCATGAGGACGTAACCCAGGAAGCCCAGCCCGGAGATCAGCACGACCATGCGCCAGGTCTTGAACGGGTTGAACGCGTCGAACGGCCCGAACTCCTGGTTCGGCACGAGCGGCAGGATGATGCCGGTGATTGCGACGAACTTCAGCGTGGCGCCCACGTCCGCGTCGGTGAACCTGCGCGTCCAGGCGTGGATCGGCCGTTTCAACCCCAGCAGCACGGCGGTGAGGGCGCCGAGCAGCACGGCCTCCTGGCGGTAGCGGCAGAAGATGAGCGCGCCCGCGCACATCGTGAGCAGCGAGGCTGCGAGCGTGGTGGCGCCGGCGACCCCGGTTCCCGCGGGCCGGATGGCCGCCGCCCCGATCTGGTGCAGGGCGACGGCCGCCAGGGCCACGGGAAGCAGGGCGGGCGCGAACTCGTCCGACAGGAACGCGCCGACGCAGCCGAGCACGCCCCAGAGGGTGAAGGTCCGCACGCCGCTGTACTCTGCGTGCTTCGGGTGCTCCTCCTGCTCGCTGCGCTGGCGCACCAGCCCGATCACGGCGCCGAGCGCCGCGCTGGCGATGAAGGCGAGGATGAACGGGGACATCGGGGGCGCTCTCCTTCAGACCATGCCGGGAATCCCGGGTTGCGCCAGCATCGGGAGCGGGCGCTTGCGTTAGTCGTTCTTCCGCCGCTCGGCGCATGGCCGAGCCGCGGGGCCCCCGCCGGTCGGGCTGCGCGGGCGCCGCGGCCCGCGCCAAAAGTCTGTCGCATATGCGACAGACTTTTGGCAATCGGCACGCGCGGGCCGCCGGAACGGCCCTCGCGGCGGTGGCCGCGCCCATTGCCTGCGGGCGCCGCGCGTCGCCAGTGGCGGCGGCGCGTCCGAGGGCCGTGCGGTGGCGTCGGGAGCCGCGGCGGGCCGGGCCCGGCGGACGCGGCAAGAGAAAGATTGCGAGGGGCGGGGGGGCCGGCCAATCGTGCGCGGTTCCATGAGCGACATCCCCCAGGACATCACCCACGACCAGCACGCCGTGCGGCTGAAGAAGCTGCAGGACCTGCGCGCGGCGGGCGCGGATCCGTTCCGGGCCAACTGCGAGCAGACGCACTTCTCGGGGGCGGCGATCAAGGCCTACGCGGACGGCGCCGCGGCGGGGAAGGCCGACTACGAGATCCCCGTGAAGGTCGCGGGCCGGCTCGTCGTGATCCGCGACATGGGCAAGAGCCAGTTCGTGAAGATCCTCGACCAGGAGGGCCAGATCCAGCTGTACGCGAAGAAGGACATCCTCGGCGACGAGGCCTACGCCGCGTTCAAGAAGCTGGACCTCGGCGACATCATCGGGGCCGAGGGCGCTCTGTTTAAGTCCAAGAGCGGCGAGGTGACGGTGCGCGTCGACCGGTACCGGCTCGTGGCGAAGGCGCTCCGCCCGCTGCCGGAGAAGTGGCACGGCCTGACCGATCCCGAGCAGGTGTACCGCCAGCGCTACCTCGACCTGGTGGTGAATCCCGAGTCGCGCGCGCGCTTGATGCTGCGCAGCCGGATCGTCGCGAGCATCCGACGCACGCTGGCCGGCCGGCAGTTCCTCGAGGTCGAGACGCCCGTCCTGGAGGGCGTGGCGGGCGGCGCGGCCGCGCGTCCGTTCGTCACCCACCACAACGCGCTCGGCGTGGACTTCTACCTGCGCATCGCCCTCGAGCTGCGGCTCAAGCGGCTGCTCGTCGGCGGGTACGACCGCGTGTTCGAGATCGGCCGCATCTTCCGCAACGAGGGCATCTCGCGGAAGCACAACCCGGAGTTCACCATGCTCGAGGTCTACCAGGCCTACTCGGACTTCCGCGGCATGATGGGGCTGGTCCGGGCGATCTTCGACGACCTGTGCCGCGACGTGATCGGCGCGACGGAGATCCGGCACGCGGCCAGCGGCCAGACGATCAATTTCGCGGGGGAGTGGCGCGAGGCCCGGTACTTCGACCTCGTCGACGAGGCCGTCGGCTTCAAGCTCGGCGCCCTGCGCGGGTCGCCCGAATACCGGGCGCAGGCCACCGCGGCCGCGGAGAAGCTGGGACTCGAGACCCACCCCGGCTGGGAGAACCACGAGATCGTGAACGAGATCTTCTCGAAGAAGATCGAGCCGGCGCTGATCCAGCCCACCTTCGTGACCCACCTGCCCAAGGAGCTCTGCCCGCTGGCCAAGCTGAACGCCGAGGACCCGGGCCTGATCGACGTGTTCGAGCTCATCATCGGCGGCATGGAGGTCGCGCCGGCCTATTCCGAGCAGAACGATCCCTTCGTGCAGCGGCAGATGTTCGAGCAGCAGGTGGGGGAGGATAAGCAGAAGATGGACACCGACTTCCTCCTCGCGCTCGAGCATGGCATGCCGCCCGCCGGCGGCATGGGCGTTGGCATCGACCGCCTGTGCATCCTCCTCACCGGCGCGGAGAGCATCCGCGACGTCATCCTCTTCCCATCGCTGCGCCCCCTCGGGGCGGAGTGATTGCGCATTGCGGAATGCGGGTTGCGGAATGAACTCCCGGAATCCGGCAGCGGCCGCCACCTGACCGGATCAATCCGCAGTCCCAAATCGCCCATCCGCCATCGACGATGCCCTGGCCGATCTACCTTGCGCTGAAGCAGCTGTTCCCGGCCGGGCGGGTGTCGTTTTTCACCGTGCTCTCGGTGGCCGGCGTCACGCTGGGCGTCGCCGCGCTGCTGGTGACGAGCTCGGTGATGGGTGGGTTCGGCCACCGCATCAAGCACATCACCGTCGAGACCCAGGGCGAGGTGACCCTCGCGGCCAACCGGCCGATCACCGACACGGCGGTGTTCGAGAAGCTCCTGGCCGCGACGCCGGAGGTGCAGGCGTGGACGCCGTACGCCCGCGGCTTCGTCATGCTGGATTTCGAGGGCCGCCCCTCGTTCCCGACCGTGACCGGATACGACGTCGAGCGCCTGCACGCGACCATCCCGCTGCAGCGGTACCTTTTGGCGGGCTCGTTCGACGACCTCGACGACGATTCGATCATCGTGAGCTCGATCCTGGCGGCGAACAACGGCGTGCAGGTGGGCAGCACGGTGAGCCTGTACACGCCGCTGATGCTCGACCGGATGAAGGACAACGAGGTCCTGCTGCCCCGCGACGTGCGGGTGGCCGGCATCTTCGAGATCGGCCATCCGCAGCTCGATAGCGCGACGCTGGTCTGCACGCTGCGCCTGATGCAGGACCTCTATGGCCTGCGGCATGCGGTGCACGGCTTCAACGTGCGGCTCAAGCCCGGGGCGGACGCCGACGCGGTCGCCGCCCGCCTGAACACCCAGCTCCCGCCGGGGACGGCCGCCCTCACCTGGTTTGAGGTGAACCGCGACCTGCAGGCCATCCTCGCCTTCGAACGCAGCATGATGTCCCTGCTGCTGGCCCTCATCGTGGTCGTCGCCGCATTCCTCGTGACGATGGGCCTGATGACCCAGGTGGTGCGCAAGACACGCGAGATCGGGCTGCTCGCGGCGATGGGCGGCAGCGCGCGCAGCGTGGCCGCGATCTACTGCTTCCAGGGCCTCTTCGTCGGCACGCTCGGGACGATGGTGGGCCTTTCCGCGGGGTTCCTGATCCTGCACTACCGCGACCAGATCGTGCAGGGGTTGAACTGGCTCTTCCGGAACCAGCAGCTGTTCGAGCGGGTGTACCAGTTCACCGAGCTGCCCGCGCACACCGAAACGATCGAGCTGGTGCTGATCATCACCTTCGCGCTGATCGCCTCGACCCTCGGCGGACTCATCCCGGCCTGGCGCGCGGCGCGGCTGAAGCCGGTGGAGGCGCTGCGTTCGGAGTGACGAGCGGCGAGCGTGCGAGATGAACCCGGATCCCCTGCCTGCCCATGACCGCTGATTCCGCCCCCGTCATCTCCGCCCGCGGGCTGCGCAAGACCTACCGCAGCGGCGACAAGACGCTGGAGGTCCTCCGGGGCGTGGACCTCGCGATCGCCCCGGGTGAGAACGTGGCCATCCGCGGCGAGTCCGGCTCGGGCAAGAGCACGCTCCTCAACCTGCTGGCCGGGCTCGACCGCCCCGACGGCGGCGAGCTGTTCTGGGGCGCCGAGGCGGCGCACGCGCTGGCGCTCGGCGAGCTCACGGCCCGGCGCGGGCGGTTTCTCGGGATGGTCTTCCAAGCCTACTACCTGATCCCGGAAATCGACGCCCTCGCGAACATCCTGATGGGCGCGCGCATGGTTGGCCGCGTCGGCGCGGCGGAGAAGGCCCGCGCCGCGGCGCTGCTGCGGCGCGTCGGCCTGGGCGAGCGCGGCCACCACGTGCCCGCGGAATTGTCCGGCGGCGAGCGCCAGCGCGTCGCGGTCGCCCGCGCGTTGATGAACCGGCCGCGGCTGCTGCTGGCGGACGAGCCGACCGGCAACCTCGACGAGCGGACGGGCGACGAGGTGATCTCGCTGCTGCTCGAGGTCTGCGCCGAGGAGGACGCCGCGCTGGTGCTCGTCACGCACAACGCCGCGCATGCGCAGCGGGCCGGACGGCAGCTTTTCCTGCACGAGGGCCGGTTCGCCTGAACCGGCCGTCCGATCGGCGGTTTATCGAAAGGGGAGGCTCCGGTGCAAATTCGAAGACGCCGCGGTCGCGCCGCGGCCGGCGCGTTAGGATAACGCGCCCTACCGCCGGGAACGGATCGCCGGGAACGATTGGCCAGGATAGGGCGGCGTATCCCAAGGTAGGGCGGCTTATCCTTAAGCCGCCGTGGGCCGCCCCCGACAGAGCGCAGCGGCCCTCCGCCGCCTTTCGGTCTTTCCGCTGGCACGGCATCTGCCTAGAACGACCCCGCACTCACCCCGCCCATGGACGAACTCGACCTCGGATCGACGATCAAGGGATTCACATCGGGCCAGAGGCTCTTCGGTCGCTACGCACTGCAGCGGCTCCTGGGGCGGGGCGGCATGGGCGTGGTTTGGCTGGCGCGCGACGAGGAGCTCGGGCGCGACACGGCCTTGAAATTCCTGCCGGAGGCCGTGGCGCTGGACCGCGCGGCCCTGGACGACCTCAAGCGCGAGGTGCGGCGCGCGATCGACCTCGCGCACCCGCACATCGTGAAGATCCACGATTTCGTGACGGATGGCCGCACCGCCGCCGTCTCGATGGAGTTCGTGGGCGGCGACACGCTTTCGTCGCTGCGCGTCGACCAGCCGAACCGGGTCTTCACGGTCGCGCAGCTCGAACCGTGGCTCCGGCAGTTGTGCGCCGCGCTCGAGTACGCGCACGGCGTGGCGCAGGTCGTGCATCGCGACCTCAAGCCGGCGAACCTGATGGTCAACGCGCGGGGCGACCTCAAGGTCCTCGACTTCGGCATCGCCGCATCGCTCGCCGAAAGCGTCACCCGCGTCTCGAAGCAGGCCGGCAGCTCCGGCACTCCGGTCTACATGTCGCCGCAGCAGATGATGGGCGAGCGGCCGGCGGTGACGGACGATATCTACGCGATCGGCGCGACGCTCTACGAGCTTCTCACGGGAAAGCCCCCTTTCTACGCGGGTAACGTCATGCTGCAGGTGCAGTCGAAGATCCCGCCGCCGCTGTCCGTCCGGCGCGAGGAACTCGGGGTGAAGCAGGAGGCCGTGCCGGCGGCATGGGAGGAAACGATCGCCGCCTGCCTGGCCAAGGAACCGGAGGGCCGGCCCCGCACGGCCGCGGAGGTGGCGCGGCGCCTCGGCCTCGCAGGGAACGTCGGGATCGAGAGAACGCAGCGCGCGACGGAAACCCGGCCGGGACACGCCGGCCCGGCGACGGCACCAAGCGGCGGGCAGCGCCCGGGCCCAGGCCGGAAAGCCGGGCTCATAATTGGACTCGCGGCGGCCCTGGCGCTCGCGAGTGGCGCCGGGTGGTATTGGGGCGTGCACCGGCCCGAGCAGGCGCGATTGGCCGAGCTGGCGCGCCTGGAGATCGTCGCCCGGGCGGAAGCGGACGCCAAGGAACGCGTACGGCTGGAAGCGGAAACCCTGAGGCTGAGGGCCGAGCAGGAGCAGGCCGCCGCAGCCGCGCGTCAGGCGGCCGCTCGCGGGACGGTCGTCGTGCGGAGCAGCCCCCCGGGCGCGCGCGTGAGGATCGGGGCCCTGGACCGAACGACGCCGGCGGAAGTGAACGACCAAAGACCGGGGCGGTATCCGGTTCGAGTCTCGCACGAGGGGTACGAGGAATGGGCGGGCGAAGTGGAGGTGCGGGAAAGCGAAGTCGCCAGCCTCGATGTTGAACTCGTCCGCAGCACCGGCCGCGTCGTGATCACGGGCACGCGGGGCGCGGAGGTGTTCGATGGCGAGAAGAAGCTCGGGGAGGTGCCGCTCAGGCTCGAGGCGGTGCCCACCGGGCCGGTGCGTTATGCCGTGCGCCGACAGGGGTATGTGGACGAGGAACTGGCGGGCTCCGTCGAACGCAACCGCGAGGTAACTTTCAGCGTTGCTTTGACGAAGGACTCCGGGCCCGAGCCCGGGCAGTCCTGGACCATCCCGGGTCTCCGACTCGACCTGGTGCCGATTGCGGCCGGCTCGTTCCAAATGGGCAGCGACGTCGAACCCGACGAGCGGCCGATCCGGCGGGTAACGCTCCCGCGGCGCTTCTGGATGGGGAAAACCGAGGTCACCCAGGCGCAATGGGAGGCGGTGATGGGCAGCAACCCGTCACACTACGTGGACGCCGAGCGGCCCGTGGAGACCGTTTCGTGGGGTGACGCGTTGGAATTCTGCCGTCAGTTGACGGAGAGGGAGCAGGCGGCGGGCCGGCTGCCGGCCGGGTACGTGTACACGCTCCCGACCGAGGCGCAGTGGGAGTATGCCTGCCGGGCCGGCAGCACGGGCTATTACGCCGGCAAGCTGGCCGACATGGGCTGGTATGAGGACAACTCGGGCGGCACCGGCACGCAGCCAGTCGGCGCAAAGCGCGCCAATGCCTGGGGCTTGCACGACATGCACGGCAATGTGGCCGAATGGTGCCTCGATTGGTACGACTACGGGTATCCGCCGGGCGATGAAATCGATCCCGTCGGGGCGGAATCGGGCGAAAATCGGGTCCAGCGCGGCGGATGGTTCCTGAGTGACGCCGGGGATTGCCGCTCTGCGCACCGCGGCCTGGGGGACTCGGGCGAGCGATCGCAATTTGTGGGCTTCCGCGTGGTGCTGTCGCCCGTCCGCTGAGCGGGGCACTCGACCGGCCGCCCGGCGGCGCCGCGCGGTCCGTCGTGGCTCGGGCCGGCTGGGTGCCGCGGGTGAGAGCGGGTAACCAAAGGATTGCGGGACGGCGAGTTATCCCGAAGCCTCCGCCGGCAAATGGCCAAGACCCGGATCAAGTGCGGCGTGGCGGGCGTGGGTTCGCTCGGGCAGCATCATGCGCGGATCTACGCGACCCTGCCGCAGGCGGAGCTGGTCGGCGTCTTCGAGACGAGCGACGCCCGCGCGGCCGAGATCTGCGCGAAGCACAACTGCCGGCGCTTCGCCACGATCGAGGAGCTGGGGCGCGCCTGCGAGGCCGTGAGCGTGGTCGTGCCCACCGACCGCCATGCGGAGGTCGCGCTGCCGCTGCTCGCCGCTGGCTGTCACCTGCTGATCGAGAAGCCGCTCTGCGCCAGCCTGGAGGAGGCCGAACAGGTGCTCGCCGCCGCCCAGCGGGCCGGCCGGCTGGTCCAGGTCGGCCACATCGAGCACTTCAACCCGGTGATGGCATACCTCGAGAAACACACCGGGCGGCCGCAATACATCACCACGGAACGGCTCGCGCCGTACCAGACCCGCGGCACGGAGGTGGGCGTGGTGCTCGACCTGATGATCCACGACATCGGGATCGTGCTCGCGCTAGTGAAGTCGCCGATCCGGAAGATCGACTCGGTCGGCATCAGCGTCCTTTCCAAGACCGAGGACATCGCGAACGCCCGCATCGAGTTCGAGAACGGGTGCGTGGCGAACCTCAGCGCCTCGCGCATGAGCCTGAAGAAGAACCGCGAGATCCGGGTCTTCCAGGACAACGCCTACCTCTCGCTGGATTTCATGAACCAGAAGGGTCACCTGGTGAAGAAGTCCGACATCATCGCCTACGGCGTGAAGCTGAAGGTCGGGCTCGCGAAGGCCGGCGACGCCTCGTCGATCCCCGTGCACGAGATCCCCATCGAAAAGGGCGAGCCGCTCGCGATCGAGCTCGCGCACTTCCTGGAGAGCGTCGCCGAGGCCCGGCAGCCGAAGGTGCACGGCGCGCTGGGCAAATCCGCGCTCGAGGTCGCGATCGCGATCACGGACCAGATCCGCAAGTCGCGGCCATGAAGCGTTCGAGCGTGCCGGCGCTGCCGTTCGGCCTGCCGCCCCCGGCGGGGGGCGGCGTGGACGTCCTGTTCGTGGCGGGCGAGCACTCCGGCGACGAGCACGCCGCGCGGGTCGTGCGCGACCTCCGCGCCCGGCATCCGGAACTGCGGATCTGCGCCCTGGGCGGCCCGGCGATGGCGGCGGAGGGCGCGCAGCTGCTGCACGACCTGACCGCGACGTCCGTGGTCGGCTTCGTGGAGGTGCTGAAGCACTACTCGTTCTTCAAGGCGCTGTTCGACGCGACGCTCCGTTGGATCGGCGAGCACCGGCCGCGCGCGGTGTGCTTCGTCGATTACCCGGGCTTCAACCTCCGGCTCGCGGCCCGGCTGCGCGAAGGCGGCC
>Ga0196981_1000416_pt1 | contig 14695 bp, 13 predicted proteins | sample S3_2013CmetaG_FD_155462 | JGI IMG/M metagenome (GOLD analysis project Ga0196981, IMG submission 155462) | Soil microbial communities from Anza Borrego desert, Southern California, United States - S3_20-13C | ecosystem: Environmental > Terrestrial > Soil > Desert | place: USA: California... | reverse complement strand
TTTATCAATAATCGTATTGATTGTCCCGATAAAATTATTCAGGAAGTTAACTATTGGTTGCAAGACGTTAACGATGATAGCATTTATAACCGTAATGATCAAATTAATTATTGTTACTATCACGGAATTAAAAATCGTGAGAATGATAACTATAATCTGCATCAATATACATAATATGCTATATAGTGGGTTCAGATCAGTATCAACCCTGTTGAATGGAAACGCTGTGTGTGAACCGCAATCATCAACGTCCTTAATACCAACAAACGATCTTTTATCAGCACATCGTGGACCGCATGTTGTTTGATAACGTGCTATAAATTGTCGTACAGTATAAATTTTCTTCCACTTCATTGTATACAATTCTGAAGTAGGAGTTGTTTCATCAAATGAATAATCGTTATTCATATTAGGAACTAAAAACTTAGCCCTACTACGAATACGACCAACACTACCAGCCTCATCCATACCAATACGGAACCTAACTTTAGCCTCCGTTGGAATTCCTTTAGATTGATCTTCAGAAGGGATTAAATTACCGAACTCATCAGTTACAACCCTATTCAGGTTCATTGGTATCTGGAATGCCCACACACCATCTTCGTCTATTAACCGATCACCTTTAACACTAAATGGTTCGACTGCACCATCTGGAGTCATTCGAATCATTTCTATCGTTCCTTCATTAGCAATCGTATCACATATACGACCTAATTTTTTTCTGGGTTTGCAACGCTTATTAACCGAATGTTTTCCATCATCACCAAAAATACTACCCATAAACATAGATGTCGGGATGATGTCATAATTCAGATCGACATCAACTCTCGCAATGCCTACTTCACAATTGTCAGGATCCCCCCAAAACGGAGTTACATTTACTCCAATGTTCTTGGATTTAATCTGCGCTAAATTATCTAAGTTATTAGACTTTTTAAAACGAGTATTACTTTCGAACAGATTCTCATTAAAACCGTTAGCCATCATCTCATAAGGTTTCTGACTAACAAATCCAATATTACTTATATCAACATCAACGTGAACCATGTGGCTACCCACTGGAACACCAAAAATCATATAATCACCAGCTTTATTTGTTGTAGCAGTAAACTTATAATACTTCTCAAATACTTCTAAAATAACATCATTATCCAGAACTTTTCGAATAGAGGGCATGGTACCCACAGCAACATGACAACCTCCTTGACTATCCTCTGGTAATAGATTATATCTAATACCCTCATCATTTTTATCTGTTACCTTTTCAAACGGATATAAACCATAAATCAGTGGATTCTTTTTGTCCTCCTCCGAAATTGGGACGAAAATGGAAACTTTGGCGTTTGGAACTCCGAATCCTCCATTGGCAATCACCCTACCCACCACAGCCCCGTAATCAGCACAGAAATTACGATACACTTCTTCCTGAGTTAATTTTAAACTCAAAATCTCCAGAAAATCAAATTCCTGGTTAATGTTTAGTGTAACATATTTGTCTGCACCCCCTGGGGTTGTTCTTATTCTAATCGTCTTAGACATTATCTGATTTTCTCTACTGAAACTCTCGAAACTTCCACTTCTTCATATTCTTCACCCTCTTCCAACTCCTCTTCATCCTCATCATCCTCATCATCCTTATCTTTCTTCTTCAACACTTTTCCAATCGCAGCCATATATTTAACCACATTAACGTCTTTTCTTAGAACGAAATGGTTGAATAACACTGGTATCAATACCAACATTAAAATAGGGAGGAGGCATACAGCAACCAGGAAAAAGAAAACCCTAAATACAACTCCGTTGGTGTTGATCTTGGAGGTTTCAGAACTATCGTTATTCTTACAATTACAACTCATATAACTTTTTTATAAACTATACTTAGAACTTAGAGTTTGTAAATTAACCTTTCACCCTAATTTTAATATCTTTTTCTGGGTATTTAACCTCAAACATCGCATTAGGTACTCCAAATAAAGTATACTCCCCTAACAAGTCAATTTCCCTTGTAATATCGTCTGAATATGGTTGAGTAATTTCATTTAATGAATACTGACCACTCCCAACTTTATTAAAAACACGTAAATCAATAACGTTCAACACTCCTGCCACGTTATTGATATTTTCTATCAACTGCGCCAAGTAAATGTTTTCCCCCATAAAGTGCTTATTAATATCCATGTAGTCATTAATTTTAGCTATTACGGCTGTAATGATCTCGGATTGACTATATTGTTTGTCAATGAATAAATCAACTTCAAACCCAAGGTTAACGATCTGTCCATTAGTGATGGACACATAATCGTTTATCATGCGAAAATCAGAAAGATAGTCAGCTATATTAGCTTTAAGAGTATTTGTGGAGCTATTGGTTAATTTTCCGCTATCATCTAAACCAAGAATAGAAATATTAATCTTATTCTTTTCTTCCCATACTCCGACTCTGAACGGCACACCAAATTCTCCAGGCATCATAGAAATTCTGTTCTGGTAATCCTTAACCGTTACACATCTATTCTGCGAGGAGAAATTATATCTAACCATATTACGAATCTCTTCCACTGAAGGGCTGTCTTTACCCCCTAAAGCTGGAATAGGATTATTTACGGTTAAAGATTTACGAACTGCCTGGTTAATTTGAGGATTTACACCGTTTACCCTAATATCGATTAAACCAATGCTTGTAAGTACGTTTGGACCTACGTTACTCGCAGATCCACCCCCTACACGGTATTTTACAAATAAGGTATTATTTGCCGCAGGAACTTCACCCAACGCCATATTATTAATAAAATCTCCGATTCTTTCTACAAAAGTCGGTGTTATGTATTCACATAGAGATCCTATATCCTGAGATCCAGCACCAAAAATGATCTTAGTGAACCCTTTATCAGTGTACTCTCTAATGAATTTCTTGGTTATCTTTTCCCACTTACCAGGCTTTGTACCTGAGTTATCCGATACTTTAGTCCTATCTTCAATGAATATCTTATTTTCTGCCAACGCATCTACTTCAAACCATCTGTTGTCGAAATTCAAAAAGTCGTCTATTGAAGGTTCACCATTAAAGTTGGTTCCAGATAGGGTTATGATCGAATCTATAGATAATACATCATCATCTGGAAGGATCACCTCCAAAAATGGTTTTACATCCTGAATGGTTAATACCTTCTTAAACACTTTAGATGTTCCATTTATTACAATCTCACGCTTTGTTAGTGTATAGTTCACGATAGTACCGTTACTATCTATATTCGGGAGTATTAATCGGTTAGGTAATCCTCCTGTCGTAAAAGGAGAGGAAAAATCAATATCATCCACGGTTTCAAAAACCTTTCCGCCACCAGATACCTGGGCACCACGTCTTATGATCGGACAATAGCTGATATCAAAAGTGTCCCCCTTTACAGGTACCACAAAGCTAAAATCCACGATCGTAATGCTCGGACGTTTTCCTGGGATCTTTAATCCCATGGTTCTTGCCATTGCCAATACAGATCTCTTCTCTTGGGCATAATCAATTTGGGTTTCCTGAAACATACGATCAGTATGTGATGAAAGCATGTCAGAAACAGCGGCATTTAATTCTAATAACATCATACCCACAGATGCATCGTTGAAATCAGAGAAGATGTCTGGGTAGTATTGTCTAACGAAGTTTATCAGTTCAGTTCTTACGTCAGCAAAGTTCCTTGCGAAATAATTAATCTTTCTTGCCATTATAGTGTAATTGTTACAAAGTCTTGTGATTCGAATACATCATCAGTAATGGTATATTCGAGTCTTACTATTGCGTGGTGATCCTCATCCTTTGGACGGGTTATTATCACATCATTTATAGTAAGATTTGGAATGAATTTCTTTACCGTTGTTTTAATATCTAAGGCAATATCTGCCTGAGTAATACCATCATTCGGTTCGAAAATGTATTTATACAGGTCGGTCCCGAAATCGGGCATATATAACCTTTGTCCTTTTCTGGTTAATACCAGATGCATCAGGTCAGCCTTAACCGCCTCCTGATCCGTTTTTGACATATCCAGGAAGAACCCTTTAACACTGTCTTTGAACGGAAACTTGATATTGATAAATTTTTCAGCCATTTGATAATAAATATCCCAGGAAGGATTTTAATATTTAAAAAATAGCTCCGTTTTTTTAGAAGTAAAGCAGGATATTTATTGATATGAATTTAAAACGGCTAATAAGGGAGAGTCTATCGGATCGAATGAAACAGATGGTTGACTCTTATTTAGATAAGCGGTTGGAACCGTTGAAGAAGTATTCTTCTAATACCCCTTTAAATGAAGATCCTTGGATCTTAAATACCTTAGTCTTTACCATCGTGGAGCACTTAACCGAAGTTTTCAGTGAGGCAAAAGAAATACTAATTCCAATAGTAAAACAGCGTGTTACAGATCTTAATCTGAATTATTCTTGTTTGGCTGATGAAGTAGTAAGACACGCTGAAAAAGGTCAGATTTTTTACTGCAAGGACGACAAAAATAAACCTTACTTTTTCTTCCCATACGACCACAACTATATCGAGGTTTTTAAATTAGATAAGGATGAATCTTCATTAACCCAAGAAGAGGTGCTGGAGATTTTTACCTTACTGTATACCCAGTTAGGATATGAAATAGAGGAGGGGGATGTGGCAACTAACGGAGATATGGCGCAATTGGGTTATCACACAACAACGGTTGAAATTATTCACTTATGATTAAAAAATTAATACGAGAAAATTTAGATAAGAAAATCGACTCCTTAGTGGAAAGGGTACTCAACACTTACTTTTCACAACTGAGCAAATATCAAATGACAGATCCAAGCGTTACTTATACTGTAAGACGTGGAGTGAAGGAATCTGACTTTGCCACCATCATTAAAGGTATTATGTATCGCAAAGTAGAGAATCAGTTAGACTTCACTGGTGAAAAAGTAGGTAAGCAGATTGAGGAGTTTTATAAAAAAATAGGACCCCTTGATTACCAACTACTGAAGGATTCGGTAGATATTTACGATTTACCAGATTACGAACACGCATGGTCAATTTTTTATAGTAAGAAAAACAGAATCTTTTTAGTGTTAGATGATGGAGATGAATTTATCAGGGTATACAAACTATTAAAGACCAAAGAAGAACTTTCCAGAAAAGAATATGATAAGGTAGTAGATTATGTCGGCAATGCTTATATTGACGAGGGTGATATGTTTTTGCTACCAGAATTCTCAGAATTTATTGAGCAATTAGCAATATAAAAAAGGGGCTTAAGCCCCTTTTTTATTTTTATCCGCATTTACTGTATCCACAGTCTTTACATTTCTCACACCCTTCTTGAATTATCATTCCGTCAGGAGATCCACAGCTTGGACATTTGCGGTCCTCCCCGATTAGATCCTCATCCTTAATGTATTTCTTTAAAGTACATGCAATTGCCTTACTGAATGAAACAATAGTACCTTGTGATTTATTGATCTGTTCGTAGATGAACTGGATTCCCGCTCCGTGGCGTAATGCCGTAGAGATCATTCTGGTCAACGACTCTTGCTCATCCGTTTCAAACAGTTCGGTAATGTTTTCAAGTAAAATATCACCATCTCCGATCTCCAAGTCGTACACCCCACGCTTAACCTTGGTTAATTTCCCGTGTTTGAATTTCTCGGATAACTGCACACTCTTCTTCTTGAAGGCAAAAATTTCATACGGATCCTGACCATATAAACCTACCAACACAATCCATTTGTCCCCCTGAACGGTTAGGTGATGTATATCACAATCAACCGTCTTAGGACGTTTAGGTGCATCATTATGGATGATTCCGTCTTTCTTACTTGTTGGTGTTGCAGATGCATCCGCCAACACTGAAGTCATAGTACCAGCCCTGTAAGTCGTGTTCCCTTTGATAGTTCCAGTCTTATATGTTTCCATATACAGACGTTTGAAATCTTCATATGGGTAATCATTAGGGATATTAACGGTTTTTGACATGGCACTATCAACGTATTTCGCCATAACCGCCATGGTTTTAACGTGCTCATCAATAGAAAGCTGTGTTGTAGTTGCAGTCCAATCGGCACTTGGATCCCACTCTCCTCGTTCTTCAAGGAAACGTACAGCGAAATCTTTTACGATTGTTTCACGTAATAACCCCCTGGATTGATCTATCTTCCATACATATCCATTGAATTCAGTGCGTAACAAGTTCTCATCACCTTCTTTGATCCACTCCCATGTAGTATCTCCACCTGGAACATATGTCTTAGACCCAAAATCGATACTTAATGGTTTGTGTAACCCTTCTGGTGCATACGGCATAATGCTCGTTCTGATATACGATGGCATAAACAAAGGCTCAAGACCACCACTCACATTATTTGCATATACCGAAGAATTACCAGTTGGTTGGATTGAAAGTAGGTGAGAGTTTCTTAATCCATACTTTCTGATCATATCTCTGGTTTCCTGAGTAAGATTCTTAACGAACTCACCAGCCAGGTATTTATCCGCATCGAATAAACCGAACGACCCCTTTTCTTTTGCAATTAATGCACTTGCTTGGTATGCTTGGTTAGCGATGAATGAATATAACTTGTCTGTTAATTCTAATGCTCTCTCAGAACCATAACGTAACTTTAACATCATTAATGCAGATCCGTACCCTAAAATACCAAGCCCAATTCTTCGCTTATCACGTAAATTCGCTTTTTGCGATTCAAGTGGAACATAAGTCAAATCATTCACGTTATCCATTAAACGCACTACCGCAGGAATTAATTTTTTTAATCCAGTGTAATCCCAATCCTTGTTTTTAAAATCAACAAACTGAGTCAGGTTAATCGAACCCAATAAACAAACTCCACCGATTGGTAATATTTGCTCACCACACGGATTGGTTGCGTTGATGTATTCACAGTAGTATAGATTATTCATTTTGTTCATCGTATCAACAAATAGAACCCCAGGCTCATTTCTGTTATACGTAGACTTCATGATAATATCCCAAAGGATGTTAGCATTTTCATAGGTTTTATAAACTACGGTGCTGTATCCTTGAGCAATCCACTTTTTAAGATTACCATCCCAGTGTTTTTTATACTCCTCTTTGTGTTTCTCAATATCTGGAAATTCTAAATTCCATGGTAAATTGTTTTCAACCGCTTTCATGAAATCATCCGTTACTAAAACAGACATGTTGAATTTGGTTAATCTACCTGGAGTTTGTTTCGCAGTAATGAATTCTTCTACATCAGGATGCCACACAGACATTGTAACCATCTGCGCTCCTTTACGGATTTTTACCTTTGCTTTTTCTTTCTTAGTTTTCTTTCCAGATCCTTCCGTAATTACGGCTGATTGTGTATCCCACATATCAAGCATTCTTACAGCACCAGGAGTTTCGTTTCCAATACCACTGATAAAAGATCCTCTTGGGCGCATTACATCAGCACAGAAACCATATCCACCTTCGGACTTGAGAATTAGTGCTTGTCTACGTAATGCTGATAGAATACCTTCCATCGAATCCTGATCTTCACCCATGAAACCATCGACAAAACAGTTGATGTAGGTTGTACCCTTTAGTCCAGTACCAGCATTAGATGTGATACGTCCCCCAGGAACGAACTTAAAGTTTTCTAATGCCCACAGAAATTCTTGTGTCCAATAATCAGAATCCTTTTCAATAGATGCTAAATTTGCTGCAACCCTAAGCTGAGTTCCGTTGATATCCTCATTTCCATACTTGTAGGTCTGTTCGTAGATCTCTTTACTGAATTCATCAACGAATTGTGTATCGATTTTAAATTTCGCAGAATTGATTTCCATTAAAGAGTCTTTACTTCTTTCTTTCATTTCTTGTTGTCTAAAAATTTTTAATTATTTTTATTCTCTTGGAATTTATCAAATACGTTCCGTATATGATCTTCCTTTCTTTTAACCTGACCTTTCTCAAAGTCAAGGAATGAAACATTTCCAGAGTCAGCAGTATCTATCACGATTCTACCATTGTCGAAAACAATATCCTCGAATATTACTCCGTCTTTACCGAATCGGCTTTTTAAGATTGCAAGCGTTGCTCTCCCCGATTCTTTTTGTTCAAGCGTTTTAGCTATTGATACGATGAAGTGTCCTATCTGTCCTTTCTTGATAGATCCACCCATCTGGTTTGCTTCAACAACTGTAGCACCGATAGAACTTCTATTACCCTGAACACAAGTCCATCCAGCAATGTTAAGTTCAGCTAACATACTTTCGAACTGCCTCATTACCATTCCTTCTCCAGAAAACTCATCATTGAATTGTTTAGTCGGCACCACACAATCGATGTAATCAAGAATAACCATGTCTGGTTTGAACCCCTGAGATATTAATTTTCTCAAGTAGTTTTTGATCATCGGAATGGTTGTACCGTCCGAAGGAAATTTCTTTAAACGTAGATTTCCGATAACGGATTTACGTTCTGCAATCTTTTCTTTAACACGATCCACATTACTTTGTAGATCACTTAAAGAAATGCCAGTCCAACACGCATAATGTTTTCTTTGGATAACCTTAACAGAATCTTCAAAAAAGATCTGTACTACGTTGAATCCTGCATTAACTGCGCTATTGGCAATCTTAGTGGTCATTGTGGTTTTACCCACACCGAATGGAGCCAGGATTACACCTAACTCTGCTTTTGATAGGCCACCGCCCATCAAATCATCAATCCCTTTAATTCCAGTAGGAATAGGACTTCTAAATTCATCAGACAATACACCATCAATGTCGTGGAAAATATCCACCCCATCATCCTTCGCCTCCCCTATCGACAGGGCTTGTTTCATCAGTTCTTCACACTCATTGTATCTATTAAAATCACCAGTGTCTATAATGGTCTGAATCTTAGTTGTTGCCTTTTTAAGTGCTTGTTGCTTACAAAACATTAACGCTTTGTCCTGCACCGCAAGACCATCCCTTAGATCTGCTTCCTGGATTTCTTTTATTAGACCGAGTACAGTTTCCTGTGTCAATTCCTTTGTAACCTCTGTTTTAATAATGGTTTCAAGTGTAGGAAATGAAGGAATAGTTTGGTACTTCTCGTAGTAATCTTTGATCTTACTAATGATCATTTTCAGATTAGCCACGTCAAAGAATTGCGGGTCGATAATTTCTATCATCGACTCCGCAAATCTATGATCTATCATTAATTGTGAAATGAGCCTGATTTGGAAGGATTGTCCTAAAAAACCGAAATCATTGTGAATTTTACTTTTGCTCATCTCGAAACTTGAGTTTTAAATAAATATCGTTATAGTGCTACGTCAGCGTAATTAGTCGTATATTTTTTCTTGCTGAACGTTGACTGAATTTCTGCGATAATACCAGGAATTAACTCCTTGATATTCACGCTGTATCTCACTTTTGGTGGATATACGTTACCAGTGAAAGCGGTTTTTGCCACCGATCTTTTGTCTACACGGATCTCGAATTCGAAAATATCTTCGTTATCGAAAATATTACGAACCTCTTCAACCTTCTGAGGACCGTAAGGGTTAAAGTACCCCCATAAGTAATCCTCACTTTTAGCCTTCAAATCATTTTTTATGAAGTCCGTACATGTATCAATCAGTTCTTTTATCTCCATTGATTTCAGCACCGTAGGATTATAGCCTTTAATGATGAAATATCGTTGGCAAATTATGTTTCCGTTGATGTACAACAGGAACTCGAAACGCTGTTCTTCAATTTTTTTCATAATAGTTCTTTTTTGTTAGTAAATTCTTTTTTCTCTTTTTCAATCAATTTTTTAAAGGGCATAAGAAACTCAATGTACCCATCTTTACCACCTGGAATGTGCTCGAAGATCCCGTCCTCCATTAGCATTCGAATCGCATTGTTTATATCACGGCCTTCAGGATCTATTGGTTGCCGCATCAAATGAATGATGTGCTCAATACATTCTTCAGTGATTAATGGATGGCTTAAATCAACCAGTGTTTGGTTAATCTCAAACAATCTATCTTTCTGACTACCCTTAGTTTTACCAGTTAGAAGATTATCTAAAGCCTTAAGTCTACTTTGTTTTTGTTTTACTCTCTCCTCCTGGATATCATTAACCTTCTTTAATAAAGTAGGAAGGTCTATTTTTTCCAGACGAAGTTCTGGTACGTGTTTTAATAGCGTACTTTCGGCTACACCCACCACCCCTTTGATATTATCCGTATCACAACCCTCAATCATTTTGATCAACATCGCATTGGCTGGGTGGTGATCAAAGAATTCGTGGTAGTTATCCAAGTCGATAACTTTTTTTCTATCGAGTAAATAGATTGATACGGAATCATTAAGTAATTGACAAAGATCTCTGTCATTAGAACAGATTATGATCTTTTCATTTTCTTTACGATTCGCACAATAAAAAGCTATACAATCATCCGCCTCAACTGTGATATCTTCATACTGGCGTATGAACAGTTCTTCAGCGTACTGCTTTACTTTTATTTTTTGTACATCAAAGGATTTGTCCTGGGAAGGACCATCGTAAGTATAATCTTTTCTATTGCCCTTGTACTCTGGGTAGATCGAGAATCGCAGTTTCCCGCTTTCAGGACCATCCCAGAATATAAAGACTCTATCTACATTACACTCAACAATTAATTTTCTTAGAATAGTATAAAATTGAAATATACCGCCTACATGCTCATCATTAGCATAAACTCGTTTAGCCCCATGATAGGCTGTCTTGAGTAAAGAATCACCGTCTATTAATAAAGTCGTAGATATCTTTATTACTTCTTTCGGTTTTCTTGGGGGTAGTTTCACTTGTCATTTATACTAAAAGGTTAAACAATCTTTTTACTTTTGCTCATCTTCTGGTTTGATATCATTACTCGCTAAAAAGTCCATAGTAATATCTTCACCTTTAGATAGTTTCGCTGCTCTTGTGTAATATGAAGAAGATACACTCTTATGTAGAGCCTGAGTACCTAACTCATTCGACACGTAATTTGCAACGTTACTTACATTAATACCGAATTTACGAGCAGTAAGAACGGCATCCTGGTTTGCGCCAATGAAACTCACTGTCCACTTACCAGTTTTTTCAACCTCAGTGATTAAGGCTTTCACCGACTCAGAATCGTATTCCTTAGAAGAATTTTCTTCACCATCGGTGATGATCACAACCATTCCAGTAGCAATACCATTTACAACTTTCTCCTGGATATCCTGATTTAATTCAGTAATCCCAAAGCCAATCGCATCATGTAATGCTGTTCCACCGTTAGGTTTATAATCATCCGTAGTGAATTCCTTTACTTCTCCAGCAGGAACACCTTTGATGATTGGCTGCATTACATCACTGAACGCAAGGATTGTAACGAAGTATTTCTGATCAGGAAACTCAGTTTCTAATCTTTTGAGCATTTGAAGTTGCTCGTTTACTCCGTTCACTGTGGAGTTAACTGTACCCCACATTGACCCGCTTTTATCAAGCACGATTAAACAATGTGTTTCAATCGGTGCTTTATTTTCGTTTGTAATTAAAATTTCGTTTTCCATATTTTTAATCTGATTCTGGTCCTCCAGCAACTTCTTCTTCTTTGAAGGTGATATCACCATCAACTTCTCCTAATTTTTGTAGGAAGAATGCTCTGTTAGCCCTTTTATACTTATCTGCCATAGCATCAGTGATAAATCCATGTGCTGTTGAGATGATCGAACCCTTATATGTAAGTCCTGTGATCTGATTTTTGATTACTTCAACCTTCACCTCAGTACCCCACACATAATCCTTTTTATTTAAGGTAGCTGCGTGTTTCTTAGTACCGTGTGTGATGATTCCACCAAAGTGGATAATAATCCTGGCAGCATAAAACATTGCTTCACCGCCCTTATGTTTGATAACTTTATTTTCGTTATCTAACCAAATCTTCTGAACCGCAAAGAATGTATTTGTGTATGGTTTGTTCTCTTTTCTGGATCCTGGAATACGTGAGTTAACGAGGCTTTTGAAGGAGATTTCCATCGCAGCGGCGTTCCACATATTATTTCTATTCTTACCAGTAACACATTTTTCACAATCAAGCGTTCCAATAGAATCCCAGAAGAAACACAACTCTTTATCAAGTTCTCCATTAGCTTGTTTGTCAAGAAGGTCGTGCATAAATTCTGCTACGTCCTCTATTACCGCCTCATGAAGATCCTTATTGCGTTTCTTTCCATAATTGTTATGAAGATCATCGTTGTTGACGAAGATGAAAAATCCGTCATAGTTAACGACTTCACCTGTTTCCTCATCGATAATTTCTTCGAACTCCATACCCATATCCCTTGCATGTTGCCAGTTAAAACTATTCTCTGTATCCATAATTACTGGTAGAATACCTAACTTTTGACAACTTACAATTCCTTCGATCATCGAAGTGGATTTACCAGTATTAGAATACCCTCTACTTAGAATCACATATCCTTTAGGTAAACCTGGCAGACCTGTTACATCGTGGAAGGCTTGTGAAAGAGGAATCCATTCAAGATCCTTATCTTTCACATCATTATTTAATCCATTCTTCTTTTTAAAAGCTGAAAGATCAAACTCTTTCTTTTTTACTGGCATTTTCTTACTCATCGTCTATTTCCGTTTAGAAGGGAAGTTGATCATCATCTCCCTCGTTCTTATCACCAACGTCCTCGAAATCGGCATCAACGTCTGGTTCTTCTTCTACTTTAGTAGTAGTCTTTGCTGGAGCAGTTTTGGTTGTCGATGTTGTAGAAGTTTTAGCTGCTGGTTTAGTAGCTGGCTTATTACCAATCGCCTCATCGATTTCCGCATCAATAGCATCAATCTCTTCATCTAACTGGTCATTCTTCTTTGCATCAGACTCTTCTAATGAAACCCACTTCTTACCTTCTTTATCCCATTTTGGAGTTTCCTGACGAGCAACGATCTCCATGTATGTGATATCGGTTTTAGAATAAACATCCTTAAATGTTTCCTTGTTACCTAACCACTCTTTTGCTGTCTTTGGAACGTTAGTTAGAAGAGATACATCTTCAGCCATGATACTGGTGATTACTGTTGCCCTTGGGTTGGTACTATCTCTTTCCAGAGTAATAGTGATGTCCCTTCCATTGCGTGGATCCGTAATATCTCCTTTCTTTTGGAAGATGGGGATCAGTTTATCGAACACACCTTGTTTTTTGTAATTGTGAGTGAATCGCCAGAATTTTACACCATCTTCTTCAGCGTTACGGTCAATTCCTTTAACCACGTAGAACTTTTTTGCCTGGTATTCATTTGCTGTTTTTTTATCACCAGCATCACCAGTGGCACGAAGAGCCTCTTCTACTTCGCACAGTGGACATCTATTACCATCGTTCTTCTTATGGCAATACATTTTCTTCCACTCTTGTTTACCATCCTTGGCGTTCTTCACTTGAAGATTATGAAACCACGCTTCTTGGAATGGTGTTTTTTGATCTGCTGACTTAGGGAGTAATCGGAAAGTTTTTTCAGCTTTCTTCTCGTCTTTCCCCAGCTTATCTGAAAAATATTTTTTCAGATTGTCGCTATTCCCGCTTTGACCTTTCGTACTGTTTTCGTACTGGTCTAACAGGGAATTTAAGAAATCATCGTTTTTTTCCATGTTGATTTTTTTTAGTTATACAATTAGATTCGAATGTCTTTAATCATACATCGAAAAAGACACAAAGTAAAGAGGCGACTAATACAAAAAACATCAATAAAAAAGGGGCTTGCGCCCCTCTGTTATTTATTAAATTATACTGTTATAGTTTTTTCTTTTTCTCTTTACTCTCCTTGAATGAATTCTTAATATCCATCTCACTGTAGTCGTTAACCACATCATCTTGTGTTAATGTAAGTTCACTTGGTTCACCTGAATTTGTATTCATTACGTCATACTGACCTTCCTGATCACTCCAAAAATCTGTTAGTTTAACATTGTATGGGTAAGAGTCTAATGATCTAAGAGATAATTTTTCGTCTGGTGTAGGCATTCGCTTTTCAACTTCGCTCTCCAAACTATCTATCTTTTGAATCACACTGTCCATAGCAGATTGTTTACTCTCCAATTCTGAGAATTTACCCAATAAATCGTTGATCTTTGTAAGAACATCTCCGACCGCTTGTTGTGTAGATTGTGTGTTCTGAACAATATCAGTAACGTCAACTTCTACTTCACCATCAGTAGCCACATTAGCCTCTGGTGTAGGTGCTGGTGTTGGATCGGCCATTTCAGCGTTACCGAAAGGCTCCGCCTCAGCCTCTGGCGCAGGGATTTCAGCGGTAGGTTCCGCAGCGACCTCTTCACCTGGTTGCATTTCAGCAGCCTCTGGATTACCAAATGGACCAGATTCCGCTGTTTCCTCACCAGCCGCAGCATCAGCAGTAGGATCTGTTTCATCTTCATCTAAAAGAAGATCCTCACCATCTTTAGCCTTTTCTTCAGCCTCATTAGGGACATAAAACTTATACTCGATAAGTTGATTATACCTCTTCAGAGCCTCTGTAAGTGATTTTTTGCTCATTTTTTTTATCTTATTTCTTAATTATCGTTATATAAGCAACTCACGCCCATCATTGGTAATAAGTTTCTTTTCTACCCTCTCAACTAAACCATTGTTAGATTTAAGGACCTTTTTTTCAGAGTTTTTATCTTCTTCTTGGTCAAGGAACTGATCCAGATTGTTTTC
>Ga0196981_1000415_pt1 | contig 14709 bp, 12 predicted proteins | sample S3_2013CmetaG_FD_155462 | JGI IMG/M metagenome (GOLD analysis project Ga0196981, IMG submission 155462) | Soil microbial communities from Anza Borrego desert, Southern California, United States - S3_20-13C | ecosystem: Environmental > Terrestrial > Soil > Desert | place: USA: California... | reverse complement strand
TATATGTGATTGGCGAATTCACAGACACAGAAGCAGAATCGGCAGTAAAAGACAGGCCGCTGCCTCCAAAATCAAAGTCCGACCCTACATATGCTGCAACGCACAGGCTTGCAATAATTTACAATGAATTATCGAACCTGTATATTGCGCTGAAATTCGGTGAAATCCTTGTTGCAAAAGAATATTACAAGGATCTAATGAACAAATACAACGAACTCACAACTAAAGAAAAATACATTGCTTACGCTGATATCATCAGGTCATTCCACGCCATAGAGTACCTTGAGATACTGTACAAAAGATGATTTAGAAATCTAAATCATCAAAAGAGAAAAAGAAGATCACAGTACTCAGTAGAGCTTGGAATATGCTTATGATATATTAGAAGCAATAGTCAATAAGTCAAAATAACATAAATCCAATAAAATAATTCAAAATCAAATGAACAAAACAAAAACAACTAAAACCAGGAGGGAATTTATCGTAATGTCGATGCTAGTTCTTACTTTCCTGTTAGTTGTAACTATGTCAATTAGCGTGATTTCTAATATGCGCATAAATAACGGTGACTTGAGGTCTGATAAAGACTTGATCTGTTATTTCACTCTCGATCAGACAACTAATGCTAACATTACTTGGCATAAAAATGGTGTCCAGAACCTAACTGCAAGTTTGAGCTGTACCAATGGCGTGGAATGCTTTACTTCTCTAGGTTCTGGAACTGTGCCTAGTAGCTATACAATTAAAGGAGACGTATGGAACTGCACTGTCGCGTACTACAACGGCAGCGCTGTTGAGACATCGATGGTTAGCGCAACAATTGAAGACACTGCGCCAAGCCAGCCGAGAATATTCTATTCAAACGGAAGCGAGATAATCAATATAACAATAAACGTCTCAGAAGACATAGGTGTTACTTTGACAGTGAACGCAACTGATGAAGATGGCGACAGCATAACATATTCAATAAATGACACAACATTCTGCAGCATTGGAGGAGTTTCAGGAATATTGACATGCAGCCCGACTGATGAGACTCATCTTGGAATCCGAAATATTAGAATCAGCGCTCAGGCAGACCTTTCATCAACTGGAAAGATACTTACGATGAATATAACTCCGACAAACGATGCGCCTTCATTTAGCCCATCTTTATCTGCAACTAATCTGACAGAAAACCAGGTCTTCAATTATTATGTGAACGGCCTTGATGCAGAAAATAATATCCCGCTAAATTTAGTCATAAGAAACGTAACTCCATACTTGAATCTTTCAATAACAAGAATAAACGATACTGCATTCGTAATAATGATGGATGGAAACAGGACAGTAACATTCCAGGAAGCATCAACTAATTACAACATAACTTTAGTATTGAATGATACTGATAATATCACATCAAACACCAGAAACGTCACAAGTTCATTTATTGCAACAGGAATAACATTCAATCACTTGCCTAATATATCTTATGCATTCTTTAATGTCTCGACAATGACTCAGGGAGGAAGCTTCAGCCTATACATCAACGCCTCAGATATTGACAATGATACTATAACGTTTTCAACAAACAGCCCGCTTTATCCTATAAGCTCAAGCAGCTCGACGCAATACGGAGTAGTTCCTAACGCATCATTTGCATATGCATGGATAAATATCACGACATTAAACAACACGCATGTTGCAAACACCAATTTCACGTTGTATGTGTTTGATACTAATGAGAATAATACACAGGCAATATCATTTTTCATAACAAATGTTAATGATGTTCCATTGATTTATCAGCAGAGCAATTACAGTTCTAATTCATACAACATGACTAATCTGTCAGAGCTTGTTGCCTATACTGGAGTATTGTTCAATTTCAGGATTAACGCAACAGATATTGATGATCTAACTTATGACGCAGCATCAACAGGCCTTGGAACATATTCGACCAATAGTTCAGTCTTTGCCATAAACTCAACAAGCGGAATATTAAGATTTACGCCTAACGCAACAGGAGAGCATCTATTCATTGTGACTGTGACAGATGATGGCGGCCTCACTTACAATTATACCGCAAACATAACAATACTTGCAAACACCAATCCTGCATTTACAGTCGATCCTATAACAATATATTGCTTTGAATTTGATTCAGTAAATTATAACAACAGATGCTACTATAACATAAGCAATAATGTTTCAGAATCAGACATCGGGGATTATGTTGCATCATTTTATACTAATTCGACATTCTTCAATATAACAACAACTGGAGGAATCATAAATTTCAGCGCGAACCAGTCTGATGTAGGAAATAATTCCATACTCTTTAATGTTACAGATACAAGAGGAGGAATGAATTCAACAATAATATATGTAATAATAAATAATACAAACAATCCTCCAAACATGTCAACCCCTAATGTTCCTTCAGGAAACATGATAGTAGGAATACCTTATCAGATAGTCTACACCGCATCAGACCGCGACTTGTCATTAAGCAATACATACGAGAATCTCACATTCTCAAGCGTGATAAACGGCCCTAATACTACTATTTTCAATCTTTCAAAAATCTCAGCAACGCAGGCAACGCTTGCAATAACTCCTATAGGCGAGCCTTATGAAGGAAACTACAGCATCAATGTTACTGTCACTGATTATCATGGAAACACCAGCTCATATTATTTGAGCATCTATATCTACAATGCGACAGCTCCTCCAAGCATCAACACTATAAAGCCTTTCGGAACGCCGCTAAACAACACTGTAAATGATTCATTTGTCAGCACTACAAATTTCCCGACGATGAATACCACTATAAGAATATATGAGAATACTACTTACGTATTCAACCAGACTTCGCTTGCTGATAATTCAAGCTACAGCAATTCATTGACATACGCCTGGTATTATGACGGAACAAATGTTGCATCAACAATTGGCTACAACAAGACATTCAATTTCTTCAGCAACGGCACTCACAATCTGACATTTGCAGCAAGCGACCAGTATGGAAGCAATGCTACATTCACATGGATAATTGAAGTCGCTAATGTAAACAGGCCTCCGACATACAATACTGACAGCCTTGAGAATCTGACTATCGGCGGATCAGGATTCATCCCTAATTATTTGACATACAGCAGCTCGACTGTGAGATTCTACGATCCTGATGATGATCCTTCAAATTTAGGATACAGCTCTGATAATACAACTACATTAGACTTTTCATCAACTACTTGCGCATTTGCAACATTTTCATTCGAGCAGAACAGGCTCAATGTTGTCGCGTCAGCTCCTGGAGAGTGCTACGTTATATTCTCTGCTGCAGATGCCCTTAATAGTTCAATGAATGTATCTTCAGAGATCGTTTTGATAAACATCACCAACGTATCTGAATCAGGAACTACTGTTGTCACAGTCACAAGAAACAGCGGCGGAAGTTCAAGCACTCCAATATCGATACCGTTGCCTCAGGAAGTTGAAAAGCCAAGGCCTCTTCAATTAGTTACTCCAAAATTAGTCACGACATACAGGAACTCAACAATAGAGATTCCTGTAATTTTGAACAATACTTGGAATGATACTCTTCTTGGAATAACTCTTGAAGCAGAAGTCAATTCGACAAATGTCAGCATCTACATGGACGACATCTACATACCAAAGCTTGAGAAGGGAGAAGTCTTTGAGACATCATTATATGTCAGAAACTACAAGAGCGAAGGACATTATGAAATACATGTTGCAGCAAATGTAAGCATCCCGGCATACAGGGATGTAGCTACAATCTACATAAATTCAGCCGAGAGAAATTCCGAAGGGGAAGAGCTCGAGAACAAGATATCCTTTGCTCAAGACTTACTAAGCAGCAATCCTGAGTGCCAAGAATTAAATGAACTCCTGCAGCAGGCAAAACTAGAGCTTGCAAGCGAGAATTATGCAGTCACTGCAAAGATAGTTGACAGCGTGCTCAACGGATGCAAGTTCCTTGTCCAGAACGCGCAGCAGAAAGAGACTCCAGAGAGGGAATTCATAAAGACTTTCGAATGGAGAAGATCATACAATGATTACTTAATACTCGGCCTATTTGGAATATTGTTTGCCGTAACACTCTATTATATACTGAAGAAAGATAATAGCGAGCAGAGTTTCTAGGAAGTGAAAATAATTTTAATATTTTTAATTAATTTTTTAGGCATATAATTCAAAGTATTTTTCATGTTTATACTTTAATAGTGGAGTCTTTTTATTTAATGGATTTATTGAAATGAAAATAAATGCAGTCGGTTTTCCATCCGTAATAAAGAAATCAATATAATATAATTTATCAGTAATTCTCCAAGAAGAAAAGGATGTTTCACTCCATTTTAAAATATCCTTAAAATCATAATTAATATTGCGAATGTTTTCTTTTTCCTTAACAAATAATTTTAAAAAATTAATTAAGTATTTACTTTGTCTAACATTATCTATTCTAACAGTTAAATGAAGTCCATTTCTACCGCCATTTTTACCTGTACTTGCATCATATATTAAGAATGGTTTCTTTCGCACAGCAAAAGGTGAATCAATTTTAGAATCATATGTCATAATACATAAAGAGGTATTCAACTTTTTAAATTTATATATTTCAATAGAATATTATCTCCTAGCGCTAGTAGAAATCGTCTTAAATAATTCATACATGTTAGAATATGTCTTTCTCTTGTCTTCAAGGTTTAAGCGCTTGTATAAGTCGAGAGCCTTGAAATATTTCAGCATCGCAAGATCTGTGTTTTTATTTGATAGGTTGAAATATGATTCTTCGATGAGCTCATATACTCGAGTAGTTTCCGGATCGTTGTCCGTCATTATTGGAAGAGTTGTGATCTTGAGAACTTCCAGGGATTCAGGAACGTAATCATCTGATTTTGCTTCCGGCTCTTTTGCTGCTATTTCTCTTGCACTGCTTGGAACTATTGGCGGAGCATCATCCATTATTGCAACATTTTTCTTCGTGATTTTTTCAGGTATCATTAATTTTGCTTCAGCAGAAGCGTCATTTTGCTTTGCAGCTTCTGTTGTCGCAAGGTGCTTGTCTATTATATTATGTAGCGATTCCTTGTGCAATGCTTCGTCAAGTTTTTTGAATGTTGCATAAAAATCTTTGTAGCATGAGGCTTTTTGTACATCTGAAAATGATCTGTATAATAGAAGAGCTTCCTTGTATAATTTTTTTGCATTGCCAAGACGTTCTATATTAACATCGTCGTTGGTTCTTGACAGTAGTTGCTTTAATTTTATTACTTCAGGATCTTGGGCATTGTCTTGAGGCGTTTGCGGAACTGGTGTTTGCTGCATTAAAACCAAGTTGCTTGCTGGAGTTGGAGCCACTTGAGTCTGCACTGCCTGAGGCTCAATATCTGAAGGCGGTTTTGCTTGCGCAAGATTAAGCTGGAGGTTTCCTGGAGGAGAATCATCTGCCACAAGTATTGGCTTTGTGAAATCGCTTCCAGTTTTTTCTATATTTTCGTTGCTTTCCTTATTAATTGTAGTATCGATATTCTTTGAAGTCATCAGGGAATTTATTTGCTTGTTTAAATCATTTGAGAAATTCTCAAGCCTGTTTTCTTCCTCATCAAATATTTTCTTCTCAGGAATTGGAATCTGGTCCATGTCAGGAAGATTTTCAGGGTTTAGAAGCGTAGGATCTTTTGAGGGTTCTATTGCCGGAGGAATTTGCGTGTTTATTGGCTGCTGATTTTGAGGAGATTGTGCTCCAAAAATTACATTTCCTCCAGTTGATATATCTTCGCTCAATGATCCTGTTGCAAGAGGAGCGGCAGGAATAATTTTTTGCTCTGTTTTCTTCGCCTTGTTTTGCGATAAATTCTGAAGGGATTCATACAGCTCTGTGAGTTTTGGCTTGAATCCGACTTTTATGTGAGGCTCGATTGCATCAAATATTTTAAGAGCTTTTGTATAGGATGCTTTTCCAAGATCATAATTTCCCTGCTCGATATATGATTTTGTTTCACTAATAAGCTTGTTTAGCTGCTGGCTTGAATCAGATTTTGTCGAGTACATGCTTTCTGCAGTTGCTCTTGCAGGGCTTTTTGTCAAGCCTTGTATTCTTTCATATACATCATTTATCTTGTCGTGCAATGCTTTCTTGTCGCTCTTGCTTAGGGTATCGTATGATTTCATCGCGTTGGTATACGATGCTTTTGCCGAGTCCAGATTTCCTTTGTTTATGAAGAATACTGCTTCGTCAATTGACGCATTAATGTTTGCGATGACTGCAGCCTTGTCAGGGGAATCTTTTCCGAATACTTTCTTTATTACTGACGTAGGCTCTGCAAGTATTGATCCCTCTTCATAGATTATGTTCTTTATTATTTCATTGAGTTCATTTAGATACGCATTTATTTCTGCAGTTCCAAGGCTTGAATCTTCAAGATATTCGCTCTCAGAAAGCCGGATTAGAAAGCTATCTATCTGCTCTTTTACTTTTGGCTTGATGAACGCCTTGTTTAATTCCTGCGAGAGTTCTTCATATGTAAATTCATAGTCTAATTTGAGGTATTCGCCGAAGAATTTCCTGACCAATTGGTATAGTTCATCCTGGTCAATCGGATCTTTATTCAGATGAAAGTATATTTTATCTAGATAGTTTCTCTTAAGAATTAATTTCCTATCTAGTTCAGACACCTCTCTCTCCATAAGCTTGATTCTCGTGGTGGAGATATATAAATCTTTTCATTATTGGATAGGGACCAATCCAGCATTACCGACTCCTGCCCGACATGCGCCAGCACCATCCGCTAGCGAACCCTCAAATCGTACATCTATAATACTAGACTCGTAATCACATCTAAACCGGCATATTGTGTGAGCCGGATGGTGCGTTAAGGAAAAACTTGCAAAAGGCGCATTGCCAGCGCTCGCATCACATGTGTCAAGGTTTGCCGCAAACGAGTCTAGACGTGTCGAAAACCTTCGGTTTTTGAGCACGCAGGAAATATTCAATTTCCCGCGCAAAGGTGTATATAACTAGGGCTCGCCAGGTGGCAATGCCGCTTGTTGTGAAGATGCTTGTGGCGAAGCTATCTTCTTTATAGGAAAATATATAAATACCTAAGGACGATTTGTATTAAAAGAAGGTGTGGTGATTGACGGTTTTAGATTCTTATAAAAAAGGCAGTCCTAATAGAGAACTAGATAACACTGTAAAACAATACCAAAAGCAGTTTCTTGAGATTAAAAATGAGCTTGGAAAAGTTATTGTCGGACAGTCAGATATTGTTGACGCAATGATTCTTGGCCTTATATGCAACGGTCACATCCTAGTTGAGGGTGTTCCAGGAATTGCAAAAACTCTTACAGTAAGAACACTTGCGTCCATCACTAACTCTCAATTCTCAAGAATCCAGTTCACGCCGGACTTGCTTCCGACTGATATCATTGGTATTACAACTTACGAAGAAGGAAGAGGATTTTATTCTGTAAAGGGCCCGATATTTGCAAATTTTGTTCTGGCAGATGAGATAAACAGGGCCCCGCCTAAAGTTCAGTCTGCACTTCTAGAAGCGATGCAGGAGCGCCAAGTAACTATTGGTAAGGAATCTTTCGCTCTTCCTGTACCGTTTTTTGTAATGGCAACGCAGAACCCGATCGAAAGCCTTGGAACATATAAATTGCCGGAAGCGCAGATCGACAGATTCTTATTCAAGCTTCAGATGAAATATCCAACTCCTGAAGAAGAGCTCAAGATCATGCATCAAAACAGCACTCTAAGAAAGTTTGAAGATTTCAATCTGAAGACAGTTTTCACAACTGAGCAAATAGTCCTTGCGCAGCAAGATGTTAAAAAAATATTCATGGACAAGAAGGTCGAGAAATATATTGTAGGAATAGTTGAGGCAACAAGAAATCCTCAGAAGTACAACATCGGGACAGGAAAATATATCGACTACGGAACAAGCCCTAGGTCAACTATCGCGTTATTCATTGCCTCAAAGGCTTACGCGCTGCTCAATGGAAAATCATTCGTTACTCCGATGCATGTAAAGGCTATTGCTCACAATGTTTTAAGGCACAGGATTTTACTCAATTATGAAGGCCAGGCTGATGAGATATCAACTGACAAGATAATTGACGAAATATTACGAAGAGTCCCTGTTCCATAAATCAAATTAGACTAAATAATTATTCAATATTCTTTGAAATAAAATGGCAATAAAAAAACTCAATGCAGATCTAGTCCCTAGAATTAGAAAGCTAGAAATGTTTGCCAGGCAAACTTCCCTGAGCCAGTATATTGAAGGTAACTGGACTACAACAACAAAAGGACAGGGAATAGAATTCTCAGGCTATAGGGCATATACTTACGGCGACGACGCTAGCATGATCGATTGGAAGGCAACTCTTAGAAGCAAGTCTCTTCTTGTAAAAGAATACAACACTGAAAAAAGCGTCAATGTATATTTTTTGATGGACGTTTCTAATAGCATGCTTTTTACTTCGACAAAAAAACTAAAGGCGGAGCATGCAGCAGAGCTTGTGTCCGGGCTTTCCTATGCAATTTTGCGTTCCGGCGATGGCGTGGGAGTTAGCATGTTCAATGATAAGCTTGTGACTCGTTTGCCTATTAACATTGGAAGTAAAATGCATCGCCTCATAACTAACGATCTAGGAAATGTAAATAATTACGGCGGAAATTTCAGTTTTGAAAATACTGCAAGAATTATTATGAACGTCATAAACACGAGAGCAGTTCTAGTTATAGTGTCAGACTTCATCGGCCTAAGTCCTGAATGGAACAAATCCTTGAGGATGCTTAGCACTAAATTTGAAATAATCGGGATAATGATCAGGGACCCGAGAGATCGTGAACTTCCAAAAGATACCGGGCAATTCTATCTTGAAGATCCATTCACAAATGAGAAATTATATGTCGATACAGAACAATATGCTGACGCTTATAAGAAATATGTAGAAAAAGAAGAAGCTGAAATCGCAAAGTATTTCAAGACATCAAACGCAGATTTCATAAAGATCACAACAGACAAAGATTATTACACTGAACTTACGAAGTTTTTCAAGCGCAGGGCATACACGCATGCCAGGGGATAATTTATGTATTTCACATTCGATCATCCAGGATATTTAGTCTATCTTTTGAGTATTCCGCTTCTGATAATTACTCATTATGCTTTTCTCAAATATACTCGAAGGCGCGCTTTAAGGTTTGCAAATTTTCAGGCTTTGAAGCGAGTAACAGATGAGAAAGTCGTCACTAAGAATCATTTGATTTTGATTCTTCGATGCGCGATAATATTCTGTTTAGTTCTTGCAATCAGCGGAACATCGCTTTGGTATAAGGGACAGTCAAGCAATAATGATTTTATCATTGCCCTCGATACTAGTTCGTCCATGACTGCGCAGGATTTTCGGCCAAACAGAATTGAGGCTGCAAAAGATTACATCAGCACGTTTGTTGATAACGTGAATCCTCAAGGAAAGATAGGAATACTAACATTTTCAGGGGCGTCTTTCATCGAGCATTTGCCGACTACAAACAAGGGAGAGATCAAAAGAGTAGTTTCTGAAATCGAGCCTGCAGCAGTAGGCGGAACTGACATTGCCGGAGCAATAATTACAGGATGCAACATGCTCATTGGTTCAGAGAATGGAAAGATCTTGATTTTAATTACTGATGGAAGTAATACTGTGAATTTCTTTACAAAAGATCCTATTGATGAAGCAATCAAGTATGCAAAATCAAATAGCGTCAGCATATATACTATCGGCCTTGGAACTGATTCAGGCCCTATAGGATATCTTCCTGAATACTATAATATAAGCGCAGTATTTGATGACGTGTCTCTTATAAAACTCGCAAATGAGACAAGCGGAAAATATTATTATGCAGCAGACCAGGCAGAACTAGAAGCAACATACAACGACATTCTTTCTGAGACTCGCGAGGCGTTCATTCCTATCCGCATCGGATCAATATTGGCAGTAGTTGCATTGATCATAATATTCATAGAATGGGGACTTGTGAATACGAGATATAGGAGTATTCCTTAGAGATTAGAAAAAATAACTTAGAATTACATCGTCCTTAACTTATTCATGAGTAAAGAAATCCTTTCCAAGTATTCGTTGACATTAGCATTATCATCGCCCTCGAACTGTCTTTCGTTTTCTTTGACATTTTGTATTTTAGTATGAAGACTCTTAAGATAAGTCATCATGAAGCCCTTGTTAGAAGCATCGACTTTACGGGCATTTATCGTATTCTCAATATCCTTCAGATTGTCTTCCTCAACCTTGGAGAGCTTGAATTCAGTGTAAGCCCTAGCCTTAGTATGCTCATCCGATAACTCGAAATCGTCGTAATCAACCATAATCATGGTGAGATATTTGGGAATATAAAGGTTTTGGCGAAAAGTATTTAATTCGAAATGCAAAGATAATAAGATGAAATTGCTTCTCCTATCTAGAGGAATAACAAATAATAAAATAAGAAAAGAAACCAAGAAATTATTAGATCAGGATCCAAAGAAATGCAAAGCAGTAGTTATTACAACTAAAAAACATAAGAAACATATCTTAAGACAAACAAGGAAATTAAAAAGAGAATTGCTCAAGGTTAAAATAAAAAATACCGATTTTGTTCATATCAGCAAAAAGACATCCTATAAAAAATTCAAAGATTACGATTTGATGTATGTAGGCGGCGGAAATACATTCTATATATTAGATGCATTAAGAAAAAGCGGCCTTGATAGAATAATAAGTAAATTTGCCAAATCAGGAAAATTATATCTTGGAGCAAGCGCTGGAGCTTTGCTTGTCTGCCCATCGATAGAAATGGCTGGCTGGAGCAAATACATATACGATGATAATGAAATTAATCTAAAAAATCTTCGTGGCCTGAATATAATTGATTGCGTGATAATGCCTCATGTTAATGCAGGAGTCAGGCGGGAGCTTCCAGGATTTAGAAAACGTTCTAAATATAAGATAGTAGATATTACAGATGCTCAGGCAGCAGTCTTCACAGGAAGAAATAAATTCTATAAAATTTAATTTTCTAAGCCTCCGGCGAGATAATCTCACTGCGTTCGGAATCTCACCGGAAAAGTTCTAACTATAATTGTATGCAAATTTTAAGTAGAATTTCTAAGCCTCCGGCGAGAGTTGCACTCGCGACCTCGAGATTTCTTCACCTGTTTAAAGGCATACAAGTCTCGCGCAATAGCTACTATGCTACGGAGGCGTAATTAGAAGAGTTTTAGGGCGTTTAAAAAGGTTATTTTTTATATAATAATAGTCTTAATTTATCACTATGTTTAGCATTTATAAATCCTATTTCTTTATCCCATTTAATTATTTGCTCATAACCATTCAAAGATATGCGTGTTGATTTATTCCATTTTGGATAATTGAAGGAAGTTGTCCATGTAGAAGTTCTAAATCCAAAATTCTTTAAAGAAACGTTTATTTGCATCATTAATTCTTGAGATACATTTGTTAATTCTAATCGAGGATATATTTTTCTTTTATTTGCGATAAATGTATTTATACTTCCATCGGTTGCCATAAATCCTCTGAGAAAAGCCTTCATAAACAAATCATTTCTTAATATTATTTCAGGAATTTTAATATTTGTTTTCTTTCCTAAAGGCAATCCTAAAGATATTTTAAAATCAATTAATTTCTTGCTATGAATTCTAAAACCGTATGTACCTTTAGACCATAATTTCGGTTTGATATTGATTCCATAAATTTTTTCATATAGTGGAATAACATAATCAATCATAAATTCTTTATCGTCTATATTAGGGCATGCCAAAGTATAAGAAGGGACTTTATAAATATTCATACTCCCGTCACCGACATGCATTCCTATTTCTTCAGCAACATCTTCATTCACATCATACATAAATTCAGGAAAAACATGTATATTATAAGTCTCGCGAGCATTTGTCCAGTGAGAAATGCAATGTTATGCATTGTGCATAACATTTATAAACATATATCGCTTCCGATATATCGTTAAAGATATAGGGTGGAGTTATGCTGAGGAATCATCTTAAGATAATCGTCATGGATAAGCTGCGTGATAGGCCTCTATCAGGATATGATCTCATAAAAGAGATCTACACTTCTACTTCCTGGAAGCCAAGCTTCGGCTCGATGTATCCTCTTCTAAAAGAACTTCACACAAAGAAATTAGTCAATGTAAAGACAGTCAACAGAAAAAAAGTATATTCATTAAGCGCTCAGGGAATAAAAGTTCTTGATGAGGCAATTGAGGCAAAAAAGAATATTTCAGATATCATGCGAAAGCAGTTTGAGATAATGAATGAAATATGCACTCCAAAAGAGCATCATCATATGAAAAATGTTATAAAAGAATTCAAGGATGGTCCAGTGATGTTTGCAAATTTCAGCAAGGAATTTGATGAAGTCCATCAATTAATGTTCAAATTATATAAGCAAGGAAAAACTAACACGAAAGAAGCTGAAATAAAAAAAATCTTGAATGATATGATAATTAAATTGAGGAAAGTAAAATGAATTCGCAAATTCGAGGGAATTTAACATGACTACTAAAAAACCAGTTATAGAATTAAAGGACGTCTGGAAAGTCTATCAGGTAGGCGAAGTCAAGGTTGAAGCTTTAAGAGGATTAAATCTCAAAGTTTATCCTGGAGAGTTCGTTGCTATCCAAGGCCCTTCAGGCTCTGGAAAGAGTACAGCGATGAACATGGTAGGATGCCTTGACATTCCAACAAAGGGACATATTTATCTTGACGGACAGGATATTGCAAGATTATCTGAATCAGGTTTAGCTCAAGTAAGGGGAAAGAAAATCGGATTTATTTTCCAGAAATTCAACCTAATCAACACGCTATCAGCTCTTGAAAATGTCATGCTTCCATTAATGTTTCTAGATGTTCCTGAAGATGAAAGGCAGGAAAGAGCAGAGGAGATGCTTAAGCTTGTTGAACTCGATCACAGGATGGATCACAAGCCTAATGAATTGTCAGGAGGACAGCAGCAAAGAGTTGCAATTGCTCGCGCCTTGGCAGTTGAGCCTGATATAATTCTTGCAGATGAGCCTACTGGAAATTTAGACAGTAAGTCTGGAAAGATGGTCATCGAGTTTTTGCAGAAACTTCACAAGCAAGGAAAAACAATTGTCATGGTAACTCATGATGATAAGCTCGCATTAAATGCAGAAAGAATTGCTGTTCTCAAGGATGGCGAAGTTGTCCAGAGCATAAATAACAAGTAGATTACATTTAGTAAAGTAATATAAAATACTATATAATAATATAAATGAAAACAAGGTGGTAAACAATGAAGAAAATTATAATGATGGTTTTGATGCTCTCATTATTTGCATCAAGCGTGCTTGCAGAAAGCAGCATGACAGTGAGCGTATCAAATTACGATCCGTTCCCGGCAAGCCCGGGCCAGACTGTAAAAGTCTCCCTTCTTGTCCAGAATACTGGAGATGAAGACTTGCAGAACATAAAAGTCGAGATAGTTGAGCAGGCGCCTTTTAGCGTTTACTCGGATAATATATCAAAGACTATTCCTCTTCTTGGAGCGCATAAAGATTATCTAATAGATTTCAATTTAAGAGTAGACAGCGATGCTGTTGAGGGAGATAATATCCTGAAAGTTAGATATACATTCGATGGCGCAGTTCAATCTAAAGATTTGGCAATAGATGTACAAAGCAGGGACGCGACATTAACTATTGAAAAAGTTGAAGTTGAACCAACAGAGATAACTCCTGGAAGCGACGGCATCTTGACAATAACTGTAAAGAACAATGCCCCGACTGCAATGACTGATCTTAGCATGAAATTAATTCTTCAAAGCATTGTTGGAACATCACTAGTTGATCTGCCATTTGCTCCGATGGATTCAGGAACTGAGAGAAGACTCTATCTATTGCAGCCTGGAGACACAACAGAATTCAAGTATACATTAAGAGCATATCCTGACGCAGCTTCAAAAGTCTACAAGATCCCTTTCACATTGTCATACTATGATAATCAGGGAACTTTAAACAATGAATCAGACTTTGTCGGAGTAATTGTCAACGGAATGCCTGAAATATCAATGATAATTGACGAAACAGATTTAAACGATAAGAAGAGAAGCGGAACTGTAACTTTCAAGATAATCAACAAGGGAGTTTCTGATGTGAAATTCTTGAATGTCATAGTTAAAGAGAATGAGAACTTCGAGTTGTTATCTAACTCTGATTCTACATATGTTGGAAACTTAGTTTCAGATGATTATCAGACTGCAGATTATTTGATAAGCATCAATTCAAAGGAAGACAATGTTGTCATACCAGTAACTCTTCAATACAGGGATGCAAACAACCAATACTATGAGCAGAACTATGATGTCAAATTGGCATTGATAGATAGCTCAAAGATTGATTCAGGAAGTTCTGGCAGCGGAATGATAATATTCATCCTGATAATAGTTGCGGTTATAGGCGGAATCTGGTATTACAGGCGCTCAAAGAAGAAGGCTAGAAAGTAAATTTCTTTTTATTATTTTATTTTTAATTATTTAATATCAGTTTAATTTCAATTTACATAAGGGGTTAATATGTTCAAGGACTATCTCAAACTAGCATGGGAAAATATTGCGCACAGAAGGTTAAGATCGCTACTTACGATCATCGGG
>Ga0196981_1000414_pt1 | contig 14736 bp, 17 predicted proteins | sample S3_2013CmetaG_FD_155462 | JGI IMG/M metagenome (GOLD analysis project Ga0196981, IMG submission 155462) | Soil microbial communities from Anza Borrego desert, Southern California, United States - S3_20-13C | ecosystem: Environmental > Terrestrial > Soil > Desert | place: USA: California... | reverse complement strand
CTTCGCGGACGATGGCTTGTGCCAGCACGGTTGCAGTGGTGGTGCCGTCGCCGGCGTTGTCGGAGGTCTTCGAGGCGACTTCCTTCACCATCTGCGCGCCCATGTTCATGAGCTTGTCTTTCAGTTCGATTTCCTTGGCAACGGAAACACCGTCCTTGGTGACGGTCGGGGCGCCGAAGGAGCGCTCCAGAACAACGTTGCGGCCTTTCGGGCCCAGGGTGACCTTGACGGCATTGGCGAGGATGTTGACGCCTTCAACCATCTTGTGACGGGCGGCATCGCCGAAAACTACGTCTTTAGCTGCCATATTCGTTACTCCTTAATTATCGGGTAGGGATTCGTATTACTTCTGGACAATTGCCATGATGTCTTCTTCGCGCATGACGAGCACTTCCTCGCCTTCGACCTTGACGGTCTGGCCGGAGTACTTGCCGAACAGCACGGTGTCGCCGACTTTGACGTCCAGCGCGCGGACCTTGCCATCTTCCAGGATCTTGCCGTTGCCGACGGCCAGGACTTTGCCCTGGTCCGGCTTTTCAGCAGCCGCATCCGGGAGAACGATGCCGGACGCAGTCTTGGTTTCCTGGTCGAGGCGCTTGACGATGACGCGATCGTGCAAAGGACGAAGGTTCATACAAACTCCTTAATAATCAATAAGTTATAGTTGTTTGCAGCGAATGCTGCAGGTGGAAAATCGTGAAGCCAGGAGGAAGATGTTAGCACTCTCCCCTAACGAGTGCTAAGTATAGGGGCGGGGTTTTGCTTTTTCAAGAGAGGAAGATGCATGAAGTGCATATTGATATGACTACCCGTAGATAAAGACGATTGCCTGTTTTGCAAGGCCCCGCAAAAGAAAAAGCCCCGCGAACGGGGCTTTTTGCCGTGGTGGTGCCGGTCAGGCCAAGGCAACATTGAGATCAATGTTGCCGCGGGTAGCGTTGGAGTACGGACAGACTTCGTGCGCCTTGTTGACCAGGGCTTGCGCGGTTTCGCGCTCCAGGCCGGGCAGGGACACGCGCAGATCGGCGGCGAGGCCGAAGCCGCCCTGGCCGTTGGGGCCGATCCCGACTTCGGCGGTGACTGCGGCGTCAGCGGGCAGGGCGACCTTGGCGTGCATCGACACGAACTTCAGTGCGGAAAGGAAGCAGGCGGAGTAACCGGCCGCAAACAATTGTTCGGGGTTGGTGCCTTCGCCGCCGGCACCGCCGAGTTCGCGGGGCGTGCTCAGTTTGGCGTCGAGCTTGTTGTCGCTGGTCACAGCGCGGCCATCACGGCCGCCGGTGGCGGTTGCTTGTGCTTTGTACAGGATCTGCATGTGGTTCTCCTTAGAATGGGTGGTCGCTGGAACGGGTGATGACGGAATAAATATAGCACTCAATTCAATTGTGTGCAATCTAATAGCCGGTTTTGGAGTGCTTCCTCAAAATTGCCGTTTTGGTTACGCGCTGCTGGACTTGGCGAGATCGTCGCGAATGGCAGAGAGTTGGGTGCGCAGGTTATTCAGCACTTCATGCGACTGGCCACTGGCGCACAAGATGTCGTGCGGGATGCACTGCGCTTTTTTCTTCAGCGCGCGGCCTTCCTTGGTCAGGGTAATGCGCACCTGCCGCTCGTCGGCTGCATCGCGGGTACGCTGGATCAGTGAGGAGGCTTCAAGCCGCTTCAACAAGGGGGTGAGCGTGCCGGAATCGAGGAAGAGCTTCTCGCCGATGGTCTTGACCAGCACGTCGTCCTGTTGCCACAGCACGAGCATCACCAGGTATTGCGGATAGGTAAGGCCGAGCTTGTCGAGGAAAGGCTTGTAGGTCTTGGTCATCGCCAGCGAGGCGGAATAGAGCGCAAAGCAGAACTGGTTTTCCAGCGCGAGCGGATCGAAAGGCTGTGCGGCTTCGGGGGAGGTGGCGGATTTCGGCATGGCTGCGTCGTTGGCGTGGGATAATCGAATTCGATTGTGCGTGACCTGATATTGCCATCGTATGCGAATTCGGAAGAGAGTCCAAGCAGCCTTCGTTCTGTTCGTCGCCAGCGCAGCCGCAGAGGCGCAGGAATTGCCGCCGGCTGTCATGGATGCCTTGCAGCGCGCGCAGATCCCTGTCACTTCCGTCGGTGTGCACGTGCAGGAACTGGCATCCGGGACAGTCTCGCTCGCGATGAACGACACGCTGGCCTTTAATCCGGCATCGACCATGAAGCTGGTCACCAGCAACGCGGCACTGGACATCCTGGGGCCGACCTTCAGCTGGAAAACGCAGGCCTTCATCGACGGCGTGCAGAATGGCGATGTCCTCCACGGCGACCTGATCATCAAGGGCAGCGGCGACCCGAAACTCGTGATCGAGAACTTCTGGATGTTCCTTCGGAGGATACGGTCGCAGGGTATACGCGAGATTCGCGGCAACCTGCTTCTCGACCGCGCCATCTTTGAGGACATGCCCTACGATGCCGCGCTGTTCGACGGCGACCCGCTGAAGCCTTACAACGTCGGGCCGGACGCCCTGCTGCTCAATTACAAATCGCTCAGTTTTCGCTTCGTGCCCGATCCGGCAAAGGGCGTCGTGCAAGTGAGCGTCGACCCGCCATTGGCTGCGTATCCCCTGTATGCACCCCAGCTTTCCAATGGCGATTGCGGCGACTGGCGTGTGAAGCTAAATGCAGCCATCGACAGCAACAGTGCGCGCTTCAACGGCAGTTATCCGGCGACCTGCGGCGAGCGTATCTGGCACGTCCACCCCCACCTGATGACGCACACGAAGTATTTCGATCTTGCGTTCCGGCGCTTCTGGGCAGACCTGGGTGGTACGCTGAAAGGCGAGACGCGCAGCGGCCTCGTGCCGCCCACCGCGCGTCTCGTTGCGGAATGGGATTCTGTATCCCTGTCCGAGGTGATCCGCGATATCAACAAGTTCAGCAACAATGTGATGGCGCGGCAGGTGCTGCTGACGCTGGCGGTACAGACGACAAGGATGCAGGCCAATACCGAGCGGGGCGCCACCGTGGTCCACGCCTGGCTCGCGGCGAAGGGCATTGCCGCGCCGGAGCTCAGCATCGAGAATGGATCGGGATTGTCACGTACCGAGCGCATTGCGCCGGCGACCCTTGCCAAGATGCTGGCAATGACATTCCGGTCGCACCTCATGCCGGAATTCATCGCATCGCTGCCCCTGGTCGGTTACGATGGGACCATGCGCAACCGGCTCACGACACAGACGGTGGCCGGCAAGGCGCATATCAAGACGGGACTGTTGAATGAAGTGAGGGCGATTGCGGGCTACGTGCTTGCCGCTTCAGGGAGGCGCTACGTAGTGGTGTGCATGATCAATCATCCCAACGCCCTGCGCGGCAACGAAGCGCAGGACGCACTCCTGCAGTGGATCTACGAGCGCGGCTGATTTCGTTCAGAGCATGACAGGCCGGTTGGCCAACTGGTTGCGGGTGGAGCCGTCGTCCGGGTAATGCTCCTGCAACAGTGCATTCAGTTGGGCCAGCGCCGCAAGCGTGCTGTTGTGATAATCGCCGCGGGCAAATCCTTGCGTCATCGTGCGGCAGATTGCCTGCCAGTCCTGTGCTGCCACCGTGCGTCCGATACCGCGGTCAGCCACGATCTCGACTTGGTGATCGGCCAGGTTGATGTAGACCAGCACGCCGCAGTTCTCTTCCGTGTCCCACACGCCGTAGTGCGCAAACAGTTCGCGCGCGCGCTCTCGTGCGGACTGACCTGCGAGCACGGCCAGCGCGCCCAGTGACGGTTCGACGATCACCCGGATTTCCGCGCGATGCCGCGTTTCGCCGTCGGCGATGGCATCCTCGATGGCCTTGAGGGTTGCTTCCGGAAAGGCGCGCCGGCCAAATCCGACGGTCGTGGTGAGATGCCTGAAGAAGCGAGACAAGGTGTTCATTACCAGTTCCCCGAAGCACCGCCGCCGTCAGCACTGCCGCCGCCGCCCGAAAATCCGCCGCCGCCGCCGCCAAAGCCCCCGCCGCCGAAACCACCGAATCCGCCGCTGCCATAACCGCCGCCAAGGATCACGCCGGGCACCGAACGCCCCCAGCCATGGCGGTGGCGCGCGTAGCGACGCGATTGGGCGCGCGAGAGCATCAGGAACAGGATCATGAAGACGAAGAACAGGACGAGAGAGTAGTCGAATTCGTCTTCTTCCACCGCGGCCGTGGCCGGACTGCCTTCCGGCGCCGGAAGCTTCTCCTTGTCCAGCAGGCTCGTGATGGCGGACACGCCCGCCGCCAGCCCGCCGTAATAGTCGTTCTGCCGGAAATGCGGTGCAATGACGTCCTGCAGGATCCGCTTGGACTGCGCATCGGTGAGCGTCCCCTGCACGCCGCGCCCGGCCTCGATGCGCAGGCGGCGTAGCGCGGGCGGGTTGTTCTTCGCAACGACGAGCAGCACGCCGTCGTCAGTGCCTTTGCGGCCCAGCTTCCAGGCGTCGAAGACGCGGATGCTGTACTGCTCGATCGCCTCCGGCTCCGTCTTGCTGATCAGGAGGATGGCGATCTGGCTTCCGGTGCGCGTCTCATATTCCTTCAGCACGTTCTCCAGCGCGTCGCGCTGGTTTTCCGTCAGCATGCCGACCTTGTCGGTCACGCGCTTCTGCAGCGGCGGGACGGGCACGAACTCCTGCGCATGCGCCGCCGCCAGCATCAGCGTCAGCAGAAGGGCGAGGAGAGGACGGAAGATCGACATGGTATCCGTGTGCTTACTTGCCGAAATTGACAGCCGGCGCGTTCGAGATCGCCTTTTCGTTTTCCACTGTGAAGGAAGGCTTGACCTCGTAGTTGAACATCATGGCTGTCAGGTTGGTCGGGAAACTGCGCGCCAGCACGTTGTATTCGCGGACCGACTGGATGTAGCGCTGGCGGGCGACGGTAATGCGGTTTTCCGTGCCTTCCAGTTGCGATTGCAGGTCGCGGAAGCTGGTGTCCGCCTTGAGCTGCGGATAGTTCTCCGAGACGGCCATCAGGCGCGACAAGGCACTTGAAAGCTCGCCCTGCACCTGCTGGAACTTCTGGAATGCTTCAGGATTGTTCAGCACCTCGGGCGTGATCTGGAAACTCGTCGCCGCAGCGCGGGCGCGCGTGACGGACTCCAGCGTCTCCTTTTCGTGCGAAGCGTAGCCTTTGACCGTGTTGACCAGGTTCGGAATCAGGTCGGCACGGCGCTGGTACTGGTTAACGACTTCGCCCCACGCAGCCTTCACCTGTTCATCCTTGTCCTGGAAATCGTTGTAGCCGCAGGCACTCAGCGTCGAGGCGAGGAATGCGACGGTCAACCATTTCATCCATGTCTTCATGACGATGTCCTTTTCTTGTTTATCCGTACGGAAAATCCGGCTTGCCAAGTATGTATGGTCTTTCAGCGCGGTTTCAATAACACCGTGCTCATTGCCGCCAGGATCAGGCCCATGGCGGCATAGTCCTGCCAGTGCGGCGTTTCGCCAAGCAGCCATGCGCCGGAGAACACGCCGAGCACCGGGATCATCATTACCGACAGGCTGGATGCGATCGGGGGCAGGGTGCGTGCCAGCTGGAACCAGACCACGTGGGCAAAACCGAAGATGATCACGGCGTTGTAGACAATTGCCGCCGCGGTACCGGCATTCGGCATGTGCCAGGCGGACCGCTCAAGCAGGAACGATGCGACGGCCATCACGGTCGTCGTGAGCGCGAGCATCCAGAAGGTGAGCGAAATTGTCGGCATCGGCAATACGCTGCGTTTCATCATGACAGTCCCGTACCCCCAGCCAGCTGCTGCGACAAGGGCAAAGACCGTACCGAGTGGATTGCCTGCCAGGGCGGCAAATTCGCTGGACAGCAGAAGCAGCGCACCCGCCAGCGCGCAGCCAATGCCGGTCCACGCCGAGCGCGTGGGGCGTTCGCCAAAAAATGCAAGGCCGCACAGCACGGCCCACACGGGCATCGTATAACCGAGGATGGCGGCGCGGCCCGATGAAAGCATTTTGACGCCGAGAATCATGAATACGTGCCAGATCAGCATATTCGGCACAGCCAGTCGCATGATCTGCGTGAGCTTGCCCTGCGGGATCCCGAGCGACGCACCCTGCGCGCGTGCGGCTAGCCAGAGGACCGGCAGCCCGCCGATCATGCTTACCGTACGAAAGGTCAGAGGCGGAAAATCCTGTACGCCGAACTTCATGATCGGCCAGTTGATGCCCCAGCACAGGGTCAGGAGAACGAGAAGGATCCAGTCCTTGCGGGAAAGGGAAGTCATGTCGAAACGATAGCATGGCGCGTTACAATGCGCATTGTGCCAACTGTTCTCCTCCAAGGGCTGCCGTGACCTTCATCGACAAACTCTCCGCCGCGTGGACGGCCAACAATTCCCTGCTGTGCGTCGGCCTCGATCCCGATGTGGCGAAATTCCCTGCGCATCTTAAGCAGCAGCCGGACGCCATCTATGCGTTCTGCAAGGCGATCATCGACGCGACTGCGGACACTGCGTGCGCCTTCAAGCCGCAAATTGCCTACTTCGCGGCGCTGCGGGCGGAAGACCAGCTGGAAGCGATTTGCGACTACCTGCGCAAGAACCATCCGGACATTCCCATCGTGCTTGATGCCAAGCGCGGCGACATCGGCGCCACGGCCGAGCAATATGCGCGGGAAGCGTACGAGCGTTACGGCGCGGACGCAGTGACGGTCAATCCGTACATGGGCTTCGATTCGGTGGCGCCGTATCTCGAATGGAAGGACCGCGGCGTCATCATCCTTTGCCGCACCTCCAATCCTGGCGGATCGGACCTGCAATTCCTGAACGTGGACGGCAAGCCGGTCTACCAGCATGTGGCGCAACTGGTTGCCGACAAGTGGAATACCAACGGCCAGTGCGGCCTCGTCGTCGGCGCCACCTTCCCGAATGAGCTCGCGCAAGTACGCAAGATCGTCGGCGACATGCCTCTCCTGGTGCCAGGCGTCGGCGCGCAGGGCGGCGACGTGGAGGCGACGGTGAAGGCGGGCAGGACAGCAGCCGGCACCGGCATGATGATCAATTCCTCGCGTGCCATTCTGTATGCGAAGGCCGACGAACAGGCGGGCGAGGATTTTGCGAAGGCAGCACGGCGCGTTGCCATTGAGACGCGCGACGCGATCAACGCCTTCCGTAAGTAAGATCTGCGTCAGGCAAAGAACGCCAGCATTTCTTCCAGCAGCAGGCCTGGCACCTGTTCAGGAATGAAATGCCCGGCGGGCACGGCCTTCCCCGTTACCGGCCGCTCGCATTTCACCTGCCAGTCCTCCAGCGGCTTGAACAGCCGTCCCACCACGCCATGCTCGCCCCAGATCACATGGACCGGGCACGCAATCCGGTTGGTCTCGTGGTCGCGGTCATGTTCGAGGTCGATGCTGGCCGCGGCGCGATAGTCTTCGCACGCGGCGTGAATGGCATCCGGCCTGCAGAAGCAGCGCTTGTATTCGGCCATCGCCTCATCGTCGATGAATTTCACGCCATTCGAACCCCAGTTGCCAAGCGAAGCTTCAAGCAGGAAGGCGGCACTGTTGCCGATCAGGGTTTCAGGCACCGGGGCAGGCTGGATCATGAAGAACCAGTGGTAATAGAGCGTCGCAAACGTCTTGTCCGTTGCCTCGTACATGGTCCGCGTCGGGGAAATATCCAGGATCATCAGTTTCCTCACCGCCTCGCGGTGGTCGAGTGCGAGGCGATGCGACACGCGCCCGCCGCGGTCGTGGCCGCACAGGTAAAACCTGTCGTGCCCGAGAGTGCGCATCAGTTCGACCATGTCCTGCGCCATCACGCGCTTGGAATAGTTGCTGTGGTCGGGCAGGCCGGGCGGGCGGGACGAGTCGCCGTATCCGCGCAGGTCCGGCATCACCAGCGTGTATCGCCGCGCCAGTGCATCCGCGACCTTGTGCCAGATCACATGCGTCTGGGGAAAACCGTGCAGCAGCAGCAGCGGCGGGCCTTCGCCGCCGTAGCGGAAATTGATCGTGACGCCGTTGACCTGCAATTGTTGTTGTTTGAAATTTTCCAGCATCATGTTTTCTCCAGGAGACGCAGCACACCTTGCAGGGAGTGAATGACCGTCTGTTCGCGCACGGACTGCCGGTTGCCGGCGAATACCAGGCGCTCCGTCCACGTCTTGCCGCCGTACGACCAGCCGAAGCAGACCGTGCCAACAGGTTTGCCAGGCACTGCGCCGCCGGGCCCGGCGATCCCCGTAGTCGAAACTGCGACATGCGCGTTGCTGTTGGCCAGCGCGCCCTCCGCCATGGCGTCCGCGACTTCCTCGCTGACTGCGCCGAACTGGGCGATAACGGCAGCCGGAACGTTCAGGAGGTGGGTCTTCGACGCGTTGGAGTAGGTGACGAAGCCGCAATCGAACCACTCGGACGAGCCTGCGATTTCGGTCACCGCGTGGGCGACGCCGCCGCCGGTGCATGATTCCGCCGTCGCGAGAAGCAGGCCTTTTGCCTTGAGCGTGGATCCCACTCGGGTTGCGAGGTCGATAATGCCGTTCATGTCCGTGTTCCTGTCTCCATGGGCCGGATGGAATGGTCTACTTTACCACCAAGGCGCCGTGTGTTTGCGGCGCGACCAGCCTGTGACATTTCTCAACGAAATCATTTTCCTGCTGAAGCAGAATGACAGTCAGCAAGGTTTGCGGTGCGACGCAAACCGGTTGCGAAGGCGTGAGAGTTCGAGCTTGCGCGGCCGGCCTGGCCGCGTTTTTTTTTTTGCCTAGAGCGAACGCCAGATGGCAAAGAGGAGCAGGGTGTAGAACGCTGCGACCAGATCGTCGAACATCACCCCGAAGCCCCCCTTGAAGCGCCGGTCAAAATAATTGATTGGCGCCGGCTTGACCATGTCGAAGAAGCGGAACCAGAGGAAGGCCCAGAACTGAGTAGAGAAACTGGCGGGCATCAGCACTAGCATCACGATCCAGAATGCGATGATTTCATCCCACACCATGCTGCCGTGATCGGCGATGCCCAGGTCGCGGCCCGTCTTGTGGCATGCCCAGATGCCGATCACGAAGCCGGCGGCAATGAGGGTGGACCAGGTCGATTGCGTGAAGATTTCCGGCCAGCGAACGGTGAGCACGGCGAAGACCAGCCAGCCGAACAGGGTGCCTACGGTGCCGGGAACGACCGGCGAGAGGCCGCTGCCGAAACCCTGCGCAAGCAGATGGGCAGGATGCGACAGCATGAAGCGCGCGTTGGGCTTGGCGATGTAAGCGGTCTGTCCGGTTTCGAGTGTGGTCATGGCGAGGCGAAATGGTCAAAGGACGCCAGTTGAAGGTTGAGCGGCGCGCCGGTTGCGTCGATCAGGCGCAGTCCAGCCGTATCCTCAATGTGCCCGGCGCGGGTCACCGGTGTCCCGGATAGATGCGCTGCGGCCAGGACTTCGTCCCTCCGGGCGGCGGGGGCGGTAAAGCACAGTTCGTAATCGTCGCCGCCCGCGAGTGCAAAGCGCCGCCGCAGTTCACGGTCCTGGCCGGCTAATGCCGCACCGACCGGCAGATCGTCGGCGAAGAGCGTAGCGCCGACCCGGGAACGGGCGAGGATGTGGCCCAGGTCGCCGACGAGTCCATCTGAAATGTCGATTGCCGCTCTGGCGATGCCCCGTAACGCCAGGCCAAGCGCAACGCGTGGGGTCGGCGCATGCATGCGCGTGGCAGCGGCCGCGATCGTCTCGGGCGGCAGCGCCAGTTCATTCCTGTATCCGGCCAGCGCCAGCCGCGCGTCGCCGAGTGTGCCGGAAATCCAGATATCGTCGCCCGGCTGCGCTGCGTCGCGGCGCAATGCCTGTCCCGGCGGTACTTCTCCGAAGATGGTGATGCAGATGTTGAGGGGGCCTTTCGTCGTGTCACCGCCCACCAGTTCGCACTGATGCAGATCGGCAAGCGAAAGCATGCCTTTGGAGAACGGCGACAGCCACTCGGCCTGTGCGTCCGGCAGCGCAAGTGCCAGCGTGAACGCCACTGGCTTTGCACCCATTGCGGCAAGATCAGATAGATTGACTGCAAGACATTTGTGGCCGAGCGAACGCGGCTCGGCACCGGGAAAGAAGTGACGGCCTTCCACCAGCATGTCGGAGGAAATGGCCAGTTGCATGCCGGGAGCGGGGGAGACCAATGCACAGTCGTCGCCCACGCCCAATGCAACACGCCCGGCTTCTCGCACCGGGCGGGTAAAGTATTGCGCGATCAGGTCGAATTCGGACAGCATGACGCGATTGTACCCAATCGCGCCCGCTACCCTGGGTCATGCGGCAAGCGAAACCCTATTGGAGCCCAGTTCGGCCATCAGGACCTGGCGGATGTTCGCATCCTGCGGTGCCACGCCAAATCCGACCATCGTGCCCTCGCCATTGTAGTAGCGGCAAACGATGCGCTCGCTGTACTGGGTTTCGTGCCATGCGCCATCAGCCTTTGGGCTGACCGGGGGCGGCATCAGTGCCAGGGGAAAGGACAGCGTTTTCACAATGACCGGCGATGGTTTGAGTTCGATGTCGGTCGGTTCACCGGTGAGTGTCCGGGCTATGGCGCGCGCCGCAGTCATGAGCGGTGCAACGTAGGGCAGGAGGCGCGTGCCGGAATCCGTCGTGTATTCCGCGCAGTCACCGAGGGCGAACACATCCGGTGCGCTCGTGCGTCCTTGCGGGTCAACCACGATCCCGCGTCCGGCATGCAGTCCTGCGGCATGCGCCAGCCTCAGATCCGGTCGCAGTCCGACGGCGGAAAGCACGAGGTCGGCTTCCAGACTGCGGCCGTCGGCCAGGGCGACACAAAGGGTGTCATTCCTGCGATCGACGCGAGTGACCGTCGTGCCGAAGCAGAATTGCACGCCACGCTGGGCAAGCGCGGCGCCCAAGCCGTGCGACAGGGCGGGCGCGGCGAGTGCGGCCAGCGGTCGTTCATTGGGAGCGATCACTGTGACCGCGTGTCTTGCGCCGGCCAGGTCGTCCGCAAACTCGCATCCGATCAGTCCGGCACCGAGGATCGCAATCCTGGCATGGTTGCCGATGCCGGCGATGCGCTTGCGAAAGAGTGCGTAGTCGTTGATGTTGTTGACCGACGCCACTTCACGCGCGGCATCGCCGTTAATGGCAAGCCGAATCGGTTGGGCGCCCGTGGCAAGCACGAGCTTGTCATAGGGGAAGGTGCCGCTCGAGGTTTCCACGCTCTTTTCCTGCGTATCCACGCGGAGCACGCGGGTACCCGTCATGATCGTTGCCGACAATTGCGCCGCCATCTGCACGGCGCTCTGCGTGACGAGTTGATCGGCGCCCTTGCCTTGTGCAAACGCATTCGACAGCATCGGCTTCGAATAGAAGCCGCCCTCATCCGCTGTCAGGATGAACAGCGGGGTCGTCTTGTCCAGCTTCCGGAACTCGCGGGCCAGGGTATAGCCGGCGAGGCCGGTGCCGATGATGATGACGGGTTTCATGTATTCCTTGTGAGTATCGGTAGAGAAGCGAAGTGATGGTCAGATTTCGACCATCTCGAAATCGGCCTTCGCCACGCCGCAATCCGGGCATTCCCAGTCCGCAGGGATGTCAGCCCAGCGCGTGCCCGGGGCGATGCCTTCATCGGGCATGCCGGCCGCTTCGTCGTACACGAATCCGCAAACGATGCATTGGTATGTCTTCATGGTGATCCTCTCTGTCTTATGTCGTTAAATGCGGGCCAGGCTTACTTTGCGGTGGCGGCAAGCACGTTGCGGTAATTGTTTGCGTGGCGTTCTTCCACTTTGGCCAGCGCGGCGAATCGCTTGGCGGCGATTTCGAGTGTGCGGCGGAAGTTGTCGGCGTGTTCCTTCGATTCCGCGATCTGTTCGTCAAACTCGGCGACTGCGGCGTCGTTGCCTTCCTGGACGGCGAGGTGGCGGAACTTCGGGTACATCTCGGTGTACTCATACGTCTCGCCTTCGATGGCGATTTCCAGCGCCCTTGCCGGTGAGAGCTTTGCTTTCGGATACAGGAGGTCGAGGTGGCCGAACGCATGCATCACTTCCTGCTCGGCGGTTTCCTCGAAAATCTTCGCCACGTCTTCGGCGCCGGCTTCGCGGGCCAGTTTGGCGAAATAGCGGTATTTGATATGAGCCATCGATTCACCGGCGAAGGCGGCTTCGAGGTTCTGGATGGTGACGGAATGTTGGGTTGCCATTTTTCTCTCCTTAGAGCATTTGATTGAATACAATCAACTTGGAGAGAATGATAGTTACCGCTTATTGATAAATAAAATTGATTGTTTCTATGTTTTTGATAGTTAATTGTATTTCCAATGATCCGGCGCAGGATTCTTCAATTTTTTCGAAGGAAAACTCACGCCGCGCCTGCATCGACTAGGATAAATACGTATAAGAACGCACAATTTCATCTGATAAAATCGTAAGCTTTCCGTAAGCTAAAAAGGACGGCCACATCATGGAATCTCCCGATCAAAAAGAAGAACTCCGCCAACAGCTACGCCAGGCCGCTCTCGAATACCACGAATTTCCCACCCCCGGTAAAATCAGCGTCACCCCCACCAAGCAGCTCACCAACCAGCGCGACCTTGCGCTAGCCTATTCCCCCGGTGTCGCCTCCGCCTGTGAAGAAATCGTCGTCGACCCGGCCAACGCCTTTAAATACACCGCCCGCGGCAACCTCGTCGCCGTGATCACCAACGGCACCGCCGTGCTCGGCCTCGGCCCGATCGGTCCGCTCGCCTCCAAGCCCGTAATGGAAGGCAAGGGCGTGCTGTTCAAGAAGTTCGCCGGCATCGATGTGTTCGACATCGAAATCAACGAGAACGACCCGGACAAGCTGATCGACGTGATCGCAGCGCTGGAACCGACTTTCGGCGGCATCAACCTTGAAGACATCAAGGCGCCGGAGTGCTTCTACATTGAGCGCAAGCTGCGCGAACGCATGAAGATCCCCGTCTTCCATGACGACCAGCACGGCACCGCCATCATCGTCGGCGCTGCGATGCTGAACGGCCTGAAGGTCGTCGGCAAGAAGATCGAGGAGTGCAAGCTGGTGGTGTCCGGCGCAGGCGCGGCCGCGCTCGCCTGCCTTGACCTGATTGTCGACCTCGGCTTCCCGCTCAAGAACATCTACGTGACCGACCTCGCCGGCGTGGTCTACAAGGGCCGCACCGAGCTGATGGATCCGGACAAGGAACGCTTCGCGCAGGACACCAGCGCGCGTACCCTGGCTGAAGTGATCCCCGGCGCAGACATCTTCCTCGGCCTGTCCGCCGGCGGCGTGCTCAAGCCGGAGATGGTCAAGGAAATGAATGCCAAGCCGCTGATCCTGGCGCTGGCGAATCCGACGCCGGAAATCCTGCCGGAAGAGGTGAAGGCAGTGCGCAACGACGCCGTGATCGCGACCGGCCGTTCCGACTACCCGAACCAGGTCAACAACGTCCTCTGCTTCCCGTACATCTTCCGCGGTGCGCTCGACTGCGGCGCGACGACGATCACGCGGGAAATGGAAATCGCCGTGGTACATGCGATTGCCGACCTCGCCCAGGCAGAACAGTCCGACATCGTCGCCACCGCCTATGGCATCAGCAACCTGTCTTTCGGTCCGGAATACGTGATTCCGAAGCCCTTCGATCCGCGCCTGATGATCAAGATCGCCCCGGCAGTTGCAAAGGCTGCGGAAGAGTCCGGCGTCGCATCCCGCCCAATCAAGGACATGGCCGCGTACGCCGCCAGCCTGCAGCAGTTCGTCTACCGCTCCGGCACCTTCATGAAGCCGATCTTCCAGGTGGCCAAGAAGGCACCCGCCGGCAAGAAGCGCATCGTGTTTGCCGAAGGCGAGGAAGAGCGCGTACTCCGTGCAGTGCAGGTCGTGATCGACGAGAAGCTGGCCAAGCCGATCCTGGTCGGCCGTCCCGCCGTGCTGGCGCAACGCATCGAGAAGTTCGGCCTGCGCATGCGTCCGGACATCGATTTCGAAACCATCAACCCGGAATACGACGAGCGCTATCGCGAGTACTGGGAAGAGTACCTGGCGCTTACCCGCCGCAAGGGTGGCACCGAGCAGTGGGCCAAGCTGGAAATGCGCCGCCGCCATACGCTGATCGGTTCGATGATGATCCGACGCGGCAATGCCGACGGCATGATCTGTGGCACCTTCGGCACGGTGCCCCTGCATTTGCACTACATCGACCAGGTGCTGGGCAAGCGTGAAGGCGCGAACGTCTATGCCGCCATGAACGTCCTCATCCTGCCGGATCGCCAGGTGGCCATCGTCGACACCCACGTCAACGAAAACCCGACCGCGGAACAGCTGGCCGAGATCACCATCATGGCTGCGGACGAAATGCGCCGCTTCGGCATCATTCCCCGCGCCGCGCTGTTGTCCCACTCGAATTTCGGCTCCAGCAACAGCGAGTCCGCGAAGAAGATGCGCGCCGCACTGGCGATCGTCCAGGAGCGTGCCCCGGACCTGGAAATCGACGGCGAAATGCACGGTGACACCGCACTCGATCCGGCCCTGCTGAAGTCGATGATGCCGAACTCGCCGCTCACGCGCGACGCTAACCTGCTGGTGATGCCGAACATCGACGCCGCCAATATCTCCTACAACCTGTTGAAGATGTCGGCAGGTAACGGTATCGCCATCGGCCCCGTCCTGCTCGGTTGTGCAAAGCCCGTCCATGTCCTCACGCCGTCGGCGACCGTGCGCCGTATCGTGAACATGACGGCCCTGTGCGTGATGGATGCCGTAGCCGATCGATAAGCGTCGGATCGCCA
>Ga0196981_1000413_pt1 | contig 14746 bp, 14 predicted proteins | sample S3_2013CmetaG_FD_155462 | JGI IMG/M metagenome (GOLD analysis project Ga0196981, IMG submission 155462) | Soil microbial communities from Anza Borrego desert, Southern California, United States - S3_20-13C | ecosystem: Environmental > Terrestrial > Soil > Desert | place: USA: California... | reverse complement strand
CTACGTGATATTTGGTCATGTTACTTTATTTATTATTGAGAATTGTTTTATAAATTTGCCTTATTCAAGGAATATTTGGCAATATATTCTTCTTTGTTTCTAATGTGATCGCTCCAGTAATATAATGGAAGCTCTATATTGTAATTCTCGACTTTAGCTAGAATATTATATTTAGGCATGTCGGAATTCGATGAATAATATTCATTATCAATTTTATTTAATAATTTGGGCAGGCTTCCTTTTTCAATTTTCCTTATACTTGAATTTTTTCCTTTGAGAATTACTTTCCATATTCCATTGTTAATGCTTGTGGACTCTATAATTTTAAAATATCTATTTATCGCGGAAGCAGGCAAGCTGTTTTTCTTGGAATTCTTTACCCTATAATCTACTTGATCTTTAAGGTAATTTCTTAATATTATGTCTTCTATCATTTTGAGAGCCTCTTTCCAAGGTATGTATGCGGTAAATATATTTCTCTTGGAATTATTTCAATTTTATTTCCTGACTTTGCAATTACTGTATAAACAACCTCGGCCTTTATCCTATCGAGATTATTTATTTTCATGAATCTTTGTTCAGTATCAGAAATTATTTTTCCTAGATCATTGCCCGGACTTTTGGAACTTACTGAATTTTGATCCTTGACAAAATTCTCTATCTTTACTTCGTATGTTGTTTTTGCAGGAACCATTCCTCTTGCATGAAGATAGTCAGATATTGATTGCGTATAAATTACTTTAATTGTAAGATTTGGAAGAGTACTATTTGGCTCTAGAGCGCAACCTATTGTCTGATTATAGTCTTTTAAGGAAGGTCTTTTTATTATAATTCCTTCTTTGCTCTTAAATTCTGATTCCATCTGGGAATCGTCTAATCTGTTGTAATCCATTTTACTCTCTTATAATATTTTTTTCATCCTATTTCTATTCATTATATAATTTGAGGATATCGCTACTATTTCTATGCTTATCTATTTCTTCTCTCATAGAATCTCCCAGCCGGTATGTAATAATCTTTTATTAGTATTACCTCGTATGATGATGTTCTTGCTTAGAAGTGGTAAATCCAAAGTGTTTATATACTTTTTGATAAAAATGGCCTCAGTAAGTTTATTCGTCCTCATGTATTTCAGACGGGAATAACTTCATCACTGGCCAATCTTAGAATTGTTTATAGTATTATAAAGGTTGTTTTGGGTCGTCACACTTTTTTACAAAGGGTGACCGGCAGAATAACTTCATCACTGGCCAATCTTAGAATTGTTTATAGTATTATAAAGGTTGTTTTGGGTCGTCACACTTTTTTACAAAGGGTGACCGGCAGAATAACTTCATCACTGGCCAATCTTAGAATTGTTTATAGTATTATAAAGGTTGTTTCGAGGCTTAATATCCTTTCGGTATTATTGGCTCTATTTTTATTTTGACTTTATCTCCGTTGTTTATGTTTTCTTTCTTTCGAATATCTGCTTTTATTGCTATAAGAAATCCATGTTTTTTATCTGGAAAAATTGATGATTCCCAGCTTGTTTTTCCTAATGTCATTTTTACTTTTACAAATCCCCAATTATTTATCTTGGGCGCTGATTTTTGTATTTTCTCACCTATATTCTTTGGGACTATTACAAAGAACCATCCTCCAGGGCCTGGATATTTTTCAACTATTCCAGAAAAGCTAAAAACCATGATAAAATCATAGAAATTATTTATTTAAATTTTATCATTTACAGCTTTAAATTCTTCCTCATTAGATAATTCAGGAACTTGACTCCACCATATCCTTCAGTTTCCCAATTGTCGAATGTTGTGAAATATTTATTTGATAATTTCTCGACTTCTCCAGGAATGAATTTTGACATATGCCTGAAGTATCCAGAACCAGGAATGTCTTCTTTTAAGTCATTTTCTGATCCTTGATGTACGCCGACAAAGAGAATTCCTTGATGTTTTATTCCTTCTCCTATTTTCTTAAATAAGTCTTCTATCTTATATTTAGGAGTATGGGTGATTGCCGTCATTGCCCATCCAGCGTCGAATACTCTCTTGCCTAAATCCATGTTTTCCATGTCCATCAAAAGAGTGTTTAATTTTCTTTGGCTGCATATATTGAGCATTTCAACAGAATTATCTAGGCATACTACATAGTGCCCAGCATCCTGCATTTTTGTAGCATATGTGCCAGCGCCTGCTCCTAAATCTATGATTTCTGAATTAGGTTTTAATTTTGATAAGAATCTTTCAAGGGATTTTTCGTGGTACTTGAATGCGCCATCAAATTTTCCTGCATATTCTTTAGAATTATCTTTATAAGTCTTTAATGTCTCTTTTTTATAGTCGAGTGATGATTTTAACATTCTTATCTCCCTCGCCCCTTTATTGTAGAAATGGTTGCTGATTTATAATTTTTTCTAAGAATTATTAAAAGAATATAAAATAATAAAAAAGAAATTCCTGCCTTACAGCAGCGGGTTTTGTCCGCCGTATAATGCGTAGAATTTTCCGCCCTTGAATTCCAGCGAGAAGATATCTGTCTTGACTTGGGTTGATCTCATCTTTACGATGCTAACTTCCCTGACAACAGCCCTTCTAAACGGAGATAACCTAATATAAATTATACCGTCGCAGAGGAAATCTTCTACTCCGTATTCCGAATATCTGCTTCCGTCAAGCGGAGTCTCAGAGATCAGATATGAAGTTATGTTCATCTCTCTTAAAAATTCGAATACATAGAACAATTCAATTCTCGGATTTTCGAATTTGCTTAATACATACAATGCTGAAAGAGAATCGATTACTACCATGTCAAGTCCAAGTTCTGTCTTGACTTTCTTGATCAAGTTCTTCAGGACATTCATCCATCCTGCATTTTGCGTCGTTGCAACTTTTGCATCCTTGATTTCTTTTCTGATGCATCCAAGATCTGCAAATATAACTGTTCCTTTCTTATTGCCTTTCAATTGAGTCAAGTTGGAACTTATGTTTGAAAGATCATTGATCAACAGGACATTGACTTTTGATAAATCATATCCCATGTTGATTGTATGATTTAGCAATGACGCGTATGATTGCTCAAGCGTGAAGTAGATTGATATCTTTCCTTTTGCTGAGCATTCATTATATATGCTGTTGAAGCATACTGAAGACTTCATAGTACCGGCTGAACCGCATACTAATGTTATGTGTCCTTCTGGTATTCCGCCTTCCATTACTTCATCTAGTCCTTGAATGTAAAGAGGTACTCTCTTAATGTCTCCTTGTTTTGATATTATCCTATCCATGACGCTCACCTTTTTTTGTTTATGATTTGAATGAAATTTATTTTTTTAATATTGCATGATTGATTTTAATCTTCATTTTTATGTATCAAATCCTTGATGTTTCCTGATTCTGTATTTACAATCAGGCTCTTATCGCTGCTTAGATATGCGCATCCTACAACAACTCCGTCAGTTTTGTACTGCCATATCTTCTTGCCTTTGGTTTTTCCAGGGCCTGATGTTAATGCTTCGCCGTAATTTCCTGTCTGGGCGACGATTCCTGAAACTCCAGGAACATAATCTAATACATATGAGCCTTCTGAATCAAGCACGTAAATATTATGATCGTATGAACCGACAACAATTTCCATCTTGCCATCGCCATCCAGGTCTGCAATTATTGGCGACGCTACAATCCAGAAATCTGTCTCATAGCTCCAAAGCTTCTTGCCTGAATAATCAAGAGTGTAAACGCTGTTATCGCATGATCCGACAATTATCTCTTTTTTTCCGTCGCCATTGATGTCTCCAATACATGCTTTCGAGCATATTGCCCCATCAGTCTCGTAAGTCCACATTAGATTTCCATGATCGTTTAAACAGTAAATTATCCCGTCAGTTGATCCGACAATTATTGAATGCTCTGATGACGGCGTTAGTTTTTCGCAAGCTGCCTGCGCGATTATTTTATCTTCAGTCTTGTATTGCCATACTATTGTTCCTTTCAAATCAAGGGCGTGTATCATTCCGTCATTGCTGCCGAAAATTATGAGAGGCTTTTGAGATATTAATATTGTTGGAGTTGATTCTATCTCGCTTTTTGCGTTATATCTCCAAAGTAATTGGCCTTTAGCGTTCAAAAAATATAAATTCTTATCTCCAGAACCGAATAATATTCCTGTCTGGTTGTTTGCAAACTTCTGTATGAATGGAGTTCCCCTGATAGGACCTTCAGTTTTATATGTCCAGACTTGCTTTCCTTTATTATCCAGGACGTAAATTCTTCCTGCTTCAGTTCCAAAGACTATTTCTTTTTGCCCATCGCCGTTAATATCTGCGATGTTTGGCGTGCTGTTTATGCTGTTTGCTTTGTCAGTATCCAGAAACATTAATTCAACCTGAGAATGCTGCTCTTCTGCGTCATAAACCCACTTTGATTTTCCTTCAAGGTCAATAGAAACTATTTTTCCATTCTTTGTTCCGAATATTATTTCTTTTTTTCCGTCGCCATCTATATCTTCAATTATTGGCGATGACAATAGAAGCGAGCCAGAATCATAATTCCATTTCTGCTCAATTCTTCCGCTGCGCTGGCCGGTAATATTCTTGAATGCGAACGTTATTTTGTTCATAACTTATATACTCCCTCTTTATAGTAAATCTCATTAAAAATCCTATATAAATCTTTTGATTATAGTCGCGACCCTATGAGACTATTACGGAATGGTTACTGCCATTATATTTCTTGCTTCCTGCTACTTATATCACATCGGAATTGCCGCCTGCTAGCGAACCCTTGATTAAATAATGTATTTCGCGGGAAATTGAAGATTTCCTGCGCCAAAAATGCATAAGCATTTTGTTGCGTCTAGACTCGTAGGCGGCAAACGATTAAAGAATTATGTGAGCCTGGCGGCAATTACTAAAATTATTACGTATTAAATTAGTTAACTTCTTAAACAACTTATTCCAAAATCACATCATGACAGAAAAATCTTATCTGACAGATTCAATTGAAGAGATAAAGCAAAGGATTGCTGCAATTGAAGCTACAGTAAACAAGATTGAAGCTTTAGAAAGGGCAGAAATAGAATATGTTACTGCAATTCATAAAATGGAGACTCAGGAACTTGAAGGTCTTGATAGGATAAATACCAAAGAAGACAGGGAATTCACGACTATGAATAAGATGAGGCCTCTTAAATACAATGATCTTATGATGTGGAAAGGCGCTATCTGGGAGAATTGCCCGAATAAAATTTTGATTGACTCTAAGACCATGGTATTGTTTAATTGCAGGATAACAGGCAAAGTATGCTCTTTTGGCAATTGCCCGAGAAATCTAGTAGGAAATAATGATTGATTCTCAGTAAAATAAATTTTTCCAAATATTTATATACTATCAATTCTGATTTTAAGTATGGGGTTAAAAGAGGAGTTGAATAAAGAGTTAATGAGAAACAATTCTCTTAGTATTGTTAAAACTAATCTTGTAAATCGAGGCTATCTTGAAGATGATATTGACCGGGCCTTCAAAAATATTGTTGATATTAAAAGTGAGGCAAGTCATAAAAATAATAGGCTTCTTGGCGCAAAGGAACTATTTGACAGGGTAGGATACGGATTTGCAAGCCAGCAATTCATAAATATATTATTCTTGATCTCAGGAGCATCATTGTTCTTGATAGGATTTGTCAACGGGATAAAAACTGCATTGACTTATCTTGTCTCAGGATTTCTCAAAGAGTACTCGAGAATTAAATATTTCGGGAAATTTTTCATAAGCACTTCAGGAGTAATATACGGCCTGAGCTTTTTGGGACTTGCGTTTGCTGTTGTAATACATAACCCTATGCTATTTGCAGTTTCGCTGCTTTTGGGATCGATAGGAGTTATTGCTCATGGAGATTTATATATAAAATTCTATAATAATGTCTTGAAAGTAGAACATCGAAAGACGTTTTTGCAATTCATATCTTATTTTGGGATATTCATTACGGCATTTTCTATGATTGCTGCAGGCCTTCTCATGGAAATATTCCCTGTAACAGGACAATTGATAAGCTTCAATCCTTCTTGGGCGAGTTTTGCCGAGCCGATTAATTTCAAGATATACGGCTATTTGATCGCATTTGAGATAACTGCAATAATGTTCATCTTGAGCGGATACTTGATGTCGTTTATCGATGATAATCGCGATGATGTATATAGCTCCTCAGTTTATTTGATGACGTTCATGGGGCAATACTTGAAAACTGCAGCAGAAGACAGCAAGATTTTCATAAAGAACAGCAAAGTCTTCCTGCTAACGCTTGCAGCCATTTCAATGACAATAATTCAAGTCGTTGGAAATTCATTCTTTGGGATTTTTATCTATGAACATTTCAGGCACCAATTCCTGGGCGGATTCATGAATGTCGCCGTAGTATTTGTAATTGCATTAGTAGCATCAATTTCAGGAACATTCCTGACTCGAAAACTCGCAAAGAGTCTTGGAGAAGCGCCAATGCTCGTGTTTGGAACCTTGCTTGTTGCCCTCCTCCCATTGACATTATTCTATAATCCTAATCTTTACGCAATTGGCCTAGCAACTGCATTATCTATTATTGGCGGAGCAGTTGTCGGAGTAGCCCAAGGATTGATCGCTGAGAGATTAATGAGCGAGAAAGAACTTTCAACATATTTTAGCGGCCTGGGATTTGTCTCAATAATTCCCACAGTAATACTAGTCACGATCGGCGCAATACTCGCCCAGACTTACACGCTTCAGGAATTATTCAAATGGCTCGGATACGGTCTTGTAGCATTTGTAATGCCAGTATATTTTATATTAGTACTGATACTCGATTCCGAATATAGGAAAGAACATAAGACTTCTAAGTGATTGATGATTTTTTCTTTTCGATTTCTGTTGCAAAACGTTTATAAATAATTTTAACTTTCCAGATTCATAAAAGATATGATAAAAACAATTATAGATACTGGAGTGCAAAATGGAGAAAAATATGAATAATTTTGGAAATAAAGATATAAAAAACACTTTCATGGCTGACATGAATGAAATAAGTGAAGAAGACAATAAGGTCGGGAATGTAATCAAAGGATATGTAATTAATACATACCTGAATAATTCTTGGGAAATGGATACTTTCGAGATAAAAATAGATAATCTTGCAAGGCATATCTTTGCTCCAAAGATGGCAGAATTGCTCGAGAATAAGCTTTTTACTGGAAATGATATTATTATAGAAAAGAGGCCTAAAGATCTATATTCCGCATTTAATGAAATCAAGGCAACTTCATCTGACTCCGAAACTGAAAATTTTCTAGATATAATCGTATATAATAATTATAAGATTCTAGGAAAGTCCAGTGAAGGAAAGCCGATAAATGTTATCTTTGAAAGGCATGGTTCAAATTATACTATAAGAAATCATGGATTAGTGTCGAATAATCTAATTTCTCGTTATACGAACAATAATAATTGATTTTTCTTATTTTAATTAATTTTATCTCTGTTTTCATTTCTTTTATTTGTTTACAGCTAAATTTTTAAACCTGTCATATTTCTATAATATTCGAGAAGAAGAAGGTGGGGGTTTGCGTGGGTAACTTGAGTGATGTTAGAGTGGATTCCAAAAAGAATCCTGTAAAGGGTCAGATTATTTCTGGGAAATTTGGGGAAGTATTTGCAAGGCAGAAGTCAGACTCTGAATTTGAACTGGGGGAAATTCTGGTATGCGAGACTTTGGATCCTGAAAACAATAGTTCTACATCTAAAACATTCTTTCAAGTATATGATCTTCAGTACGGCTCTCAAATATCACAGCAAAATCTTGAAATGATTTCCGGAATGATGCTTGAAGAGAACTCTGATATAGAATTCATGGACAAGAACTTGAGAAATTACAAATTAGCGCTTCTAAAAAACCTCATCACGATAGGAAGAGATGATAATGTGATGATGTCAAAGGCTTTGCCTGAAATATTTTCGAGCGTGAGGACTATAAAAGATTCTGATCTTTCTTTCATGAAAACTCCAAAAAATCCAATATTTTTGGGAAAATTAAGAAGCGGAAGCAAAGCGCTTGACGTCGATATAAATCTTGATGGCTCCCAGGCGCTCACTCATCACATATTAATCAGCGGAACAACAGGAAAAGGAAAAAGTGTCCTTATGAGCAACATCTTATGGGATTGTACAGGAAAAGACTACAACGGCTTGTTAGTCTTGGATCCTCATAACGAATATTTCTTAGGAAATGGAAAAATAGGCTTGAGAAATCACCCAAGCGGAAAAATTGTCTATTATACTGCAAAAAACCTCATTGTCGGAGCAAGAAGCCTGAAAATAAATATCCGTATACTTAGGCCAAGCCATTTCGGATGCCTTGATTTCAGCGACGCGCAGGAGCAGGCAATGAATGCATACTACAAAGATTTTGGGATAAAGTGGCTTGAGGCAATACTTTTAGATAAGAAAACAAACTCAGTATTCAATGATGCCACAATACACGTTCTCAAGCGAAGAATGATGTATCTTCTGGATATCGATGTCGGAAATGGCGAAGTTTATTGCAACGGTATATTTGATTTCAATGCAGGAGAAGGAAGCATCAGCAATATTTGCGATGCTCTCGAGTCAGCAAACACTGTAATAATTGATACAAGCGCATTTAGCGGGCAAGTTGAACTCCTGGTCGGATCACTCATAACAACAGAATTATTCAACAGATACAAAAATTACAAGATGATTGATACTCTTGCAAACAAGCCCGTGATTTCAATCGTCTTAGAAGAAGCCCCAAGAGTTCTTGGCAAAGATATCCTTGAGAAAGGCTCGAATATATTCTCGACGATTGCAAGAGAGGGAAGAAAATTCAAGGTCGGCCTGATAGCGATCACGCAGCTTCCGTCATTAATTCCAAGAGATATTTTGGCAAATATCAACACAAAGATAATTCTGGGAACTGAAATGATCCAGGAGAGGCAGGCAATTATTGATAGCGCGTCCCAGGACTTGAGCAATGACTCAAGAAACATCGCAAGCCTTGACAAAGGAGAATGCATAATATCAAGCAATTTTGCAAAATTCCCGATACCTGTGAAAGTTCCGTTCTTTGAAGAGTTTGCAGCAAGGACGTTAAATCCAGCAGCAAAAACAGATAATAAGAAAAATACATCTTATATGGGACTTTCAGAATAATTAATGAGGATACAATGAAATTCGCGCACATGGCTGATGTTCACATAGGATCTTGGAAAGATCCAAAGCTTAAAGATATGTCAACGGAAGCTTTCATCAAGGCAGTTAGCATTTGCATCGAAAAGAAAGTTGATTTCATTCTGATAGCTGGAGACTTATTCAATACTGCCCTTCCAGGCATTGACGGCCTGAAGAGTGTCGTGAAGGAATTCAAAGTCTTGCGCGACAAGGGAATTTCTGTTTATGTAATTCCAGGAAGCCACGATTACAGCCCATCAGGAAAGACTATGATTGATGTCCTTGAAGAAGCTGGGCTTCTCAAAAATGTATTCAAGGGAAAAGTTGTTGACGGAAAAATCCAGCTAAGATTCACAAAAGATGAAAAAACTGGAGCAAAGATAACTGGAATTCTAGGAAGACGAGGGACGCTCGAGAAATTATACTATCAGGAATTAGATCTTGAACATTTAGAGAAAGAACAAGGAAAGAAAATATTCATGTTCCATACTTCTATTACTGAATTGAAACCAGGCAGCAAGTCCGTCATGGATTCAACCGACGTTTCATATATGCCAAAGAATTTTGAATATTATTCTGGAGGACATGTTCATATTGTAAATAAATATTCCTTTAAAGACCATAAAAATGTCGTCTATCCGGGCCCATTATTTCCTGCAAACTTCGAAGAGCTTGAAGAACTTGGAGTCGGAGGCTTTTTTATCTATAATGACACCTTGATTCATCATGGAGACAGTCATTTCGAAAGAATTGACATAAACATCAAGAATACTCTCCCTATAAAGATTGATTGCAATCACAAGAGTCCTGAAGAAGTCTATCAAATGATTCTTGATAAAATTACAGGAAAAGAGCTTCTCAATACAATTGTATTGATCCGTGTTGCAGGAACTCTAAAGACAGGTAAAGTATCGGATATTAACTTCAAGGAATTATTCCTGAAATGCTACGCCCAGGGAGCATTCTACGTCATGAGAAATACTGTAAAAGTATTAAGCAGCGAATATGAGGAATTAAGGATTGAAGATTATTCTCCTGAAGATATTGAAGAGAGCATGATAAAAGAGCATATAGGGCAGATAAAAGTATCAGGCTTTACTTCTGAAAAAGAATTAGTTATTACAAAAGAATTGATGCACTTTCTAAGTTCTGAGAAACATGAAGGAGAGAAAGTCTACGAATACGATGACAGGATAAAGAAAGATATTGACAAGCTTTTAGAGCTCTAAATTGTCCGTTTTGTGATCTATTTTATGCAGCTGCAGCAGCTTTCTTTTCAGCTTTTGCTTTCTTTGCCTGCTTGCTTTTTACTATATAGATATTTGCAGAGCTTAATACTATTGTAAATAATATTACTGCAAATACAATGCTGACTATTTCCTGAGCTCTTGGAATCATCTTCACGACTACGACTTGAGCGATTGCAGCTGACGCGAGTCCTCTTGCATAAATCCCGCTTATTACATGCTGGTCAAACTCGCTGAATCTCTTTGTCAAATATTTATTGACTTGTCTTGTAGCCATTATAGCAAGAGCGATTATTCCGCCGATTATCAAAGCCCTGGTATCTGAAAAATTAATTAAAAGTCCGATGTATACGAAAAAGAATGTCTTAAGGAAGAATGATATTTGTGAATAGAAGAATTCCTCTTCTGAATTTGTTACATCAATTACATACTTCTGCTTCAATTCTTCCTGTTTCTTTTTGTCATCTCCCTTGTAGAGGAGCTTGCTGAATAATGTTGTTATATCTTTTGAATTCTTTAGCATGAGTCCAAAGAATAGTGCTGCAATAGCGCCGTTTCCGTTCAAGTATTCTGTCAAAACATAGATAAGGATCAAATAAGCGATAGTAATCATGTATGACTTATGTTCCTTGAATATTTTCATGACGAGAACTATCCAAACGATTCCTGCAAGTATTCCGATGAATCCTGCAACAGCGAACAATGAAGCGATGCTGCTAAATATTACCTGGAAATTTAACGTGTTAATAGTCATTATCTGCATCACTGTAAATGCAAAAACGATCGAAAAAACATCAGTCAATGCTGATTCTAATGCAAGGATAGGATATGTTTCTCCTTCAATTTTTAGCTGCTTGAGAAGCGGCATAGTGAATGCGGAACATGCTCCTCCGAGAATGAACCCTACAAGAAGTGCTGTCATCCAATCAAATCCGAATGCCCACATTATTATCATTACAACTATGACTGATAATGTGAAATTAACCATCGTTATCTGAAGGCTCTTTATAGCGCCTTTTGCAAGCGATTCAAGGCTTATATTGAATGAGCCGTCATATAATAAGAATAATAGTGTGAATGTCGTGAATAATGGCGCAAATCCTATTATTTGATCCGGAGTCACAAAATTAAATACATAGGGCCCGATCAAAAATCCTGTAGCGATTAATACCAATAAATCAGGAAGATTAAATCTCTTGAATAAGAATTCTGCAAAGAATCCTAGAAATAAAATCACGCTTATACCAAGTAAAACGCTAATTACATTCATATCTTATCAACTCACCATTTATTTATATTATTTGATCTTAGAGTTTATAAAATTTCTTGTTGTTCAATAATCTATATAAATTGATGGTTCCTTTCTTTACTTATGCTTGATAATCTGGTAAAGAATTATCATAAGTCTATTTTTCTAGGTCTTGGGATGCTATCACTTGCTGCAATTGTATCTCTTGATTCCTGCTCTGAGAAAAATGCAAGGATTGCCCAGCTAAAAAATTATTCTAAACCTGCAGAAGAATATGGAGAGTATCATGGCCTTGAAATGCCTAAAGATTTACAGAAACGCCTTGTGGCTCCGATTAAAAGAACTATGGCCTACGATTCTGTCTGGAAGCTTCCTCAAATAGATACTGATGATTCTATAGAAGTAGTTGTCACGAGAAACATTGATTATTATGCTATTGACGCAAGCGGCAATAATTATATAATTGAAAAATATAATTCTATACCTGATAAGGAAAAATATGTAACCTTCAATTCCTCATATAAATTTATTAAAAGAACAATAGGATTTTCCAATGGTTATAATCGAGGAAAATTTAATTATAGCATCAATGGAAAGAAAATGTCTGTAGATATAGATAAAGGCCTGACATGGCTAGTGTTTTTAGAAAAGAAGTGGAATTATACTGAAATGAGCCATCTACTAATTGATGGCTTTCAGATAATTAATACGATGCCCTCTTTAGAAGTTGGCGAAGATGATTTAGTTCTTCAATATAAAGGTAAAAGAAAATCTTTGCAGTCTCTTGGGAAAATTACCAGAGAATCCTTTGACTTTCCTGAAGAAGATTCAGAAGAAAAATAACTTAATTCTAAAATGATAAATTATAAAAAAATAAATTTAAGGATTTACCCTTAGCATTGTTCTTGGGAATGGTATTGCATCCTTGATGTTTTCGAGTCTGCATATCCAGCTGATTAGTCTTTCAACCCCCATTCCAAATCCTCCGTGTGGGACTGATCCGTATCTTCTTGTATCAAGATAGAAATTATAATTCTCAGGATCCTCTCCCTGGGCTTTTAATCTTTCCTTGATCTTCTCTAAATCGGATTCTCTTTCGGATCCGCCGATTATCTCTCCGTAGCATTCTGGAGCAACGAAATCGCATCCGTTTACAGTCAATGGATTTGATTCTGTCTCTTTCATATAGAATGCCTTTACAACTTTAGGATATTCAGTTACAATAGTAAAGTGTCCGTTGATTTTTGACAATTCGTCTTCCTCAAATGTCCTTAAATCCTTGCCCCATTCTATTTCCATGTTCGCTTTTTCTTTTAGGATTGCTAAGGCTTCAGTGTAAGTTATCCTGATGAATGGTTCGTCTCTTACTTTTTCAAGTATCTTAAGGTCCCTATTCAATATCTTTAATTCCTCAAGATTATGCTCGAGAACTCTCTTTACTACATGCTTAATCAAGCCTTCTCCATAATCCTGGATGTCTTTGAAAGTAGCCCAAGCTACCTCCATTTCTGCATGCCAGTATTCAGTCAAATGCCTGCTAGTTTTAGACTTCTCGGCTCTAAATGATGGAGCTATGCAATAGATTTTCTCGAGTGAAAATATTGCAGGCTCTGCGTATAATTGCCATGTCTGCGCAAGATATACAGGACGGCCAAAATAATTTACGGAAAACAGCGTACTGCCGCCTTCAGCCTGTGTCGCCTGAAATATCGGAGATTGATATTCGTAGAATCCTTCTTTTCTAAAATACTCGTCGATTGCGCCGAATACTGTGCTTCTGATCTTTAGAATTGAAGTTGTATATCTGCTTCTAAGCCACAGATGCTTGTTATCTGCAAGAAGTTCTGTTGACTGGTCTTTCTGGATTGGCCAGCCTACACTCTCTCCAATAAGCTTGAATTCTTTTACTTTAATTTCATAGCCTGTAGGGGCTCTCTTATCCTCAACGATTTCTCCTGATAATTCAAATGATGCTTCAACATCTGTCTTTAATGCATCTTCCCAATCTGCTGGGCTAACAACTGATTTTTCTACAACGCATTGGATAATTTCAGTAACATCTCTTGCAACAATGAATCTTAGGGCGCTATTTCCTCTGGCTCTATAGCACCAGCCTCGAATATGAACAAGACCGTGGCCTTTTTTCATTGCATCTTTGATATGAATAAATTTTTCAGATTTTGCAGTCATTTTAACACCTTGTGAATCGTTTTATCTATATAGAGAATAGAATAATACAGAATTTTAAAAGGTTACTATATTTTCTCAACTGCCTGCAGATGCACGCTTTTTACTGCTCGCCCTGATGGATCTGCCATGTTCTCAAATTCCTTGCTCCATCTAAGTGCTGTTGGAGTTGAGCATGCAATCGATGGCCCGACTGGGACAGTTGAGGCCGCTGATGGGCTCTTAAAGTGAGAGTCAAAAATAGTCCTATAATAGTATTGTTCTTTTGACGTAGGAGTTTGCACTGGAAATCTTTCTGCGGCAGCAGCAAAATCTGAATCGCTGACTTGCTGCTCTGCAAGTTTCTTTAATTCATCAATCCATGAATATCCTACGCCGTCAGAGAATTGCTCTTTCTGGCGATACAAAATTTCCGGCGGCAACAAGTCTGTAAAAGAGTCTCTCAATATTTTTTTCTCGATCTTGCTGCCTGGGCACATTTTGTCTGATGGATCGATGCTCATAGCGTAATCCAAGAATTCCTTGTCAAGAAATGGCACGCGGGCTTCAAGCCCCCAAGCTGCCGTCGATTTATTTGCCCTGAGGCAATCATATTTGCTCAATGCAAATAATTTCCTTACAGTTTCTTCGTGGAACTCTTGTCTGTTTGGAGCCATGTGGAAATACAAATATCCTCCAAAGACTTCGTCTGCCCCTTCTCCTGAGAGAACCATTTTGATTCCTGTGGATTTTATCTTTCTTGCCATCAAGTACATAGGGGTCGATGCGCGAATTGTTGTGACGTCAAATGTCTCAAGATGATATATTACGTCCCTGATTGCGTCCATACCTTCCTGTACTGTAAATATTATTTCATGATG